>JADMIO011602891.1_pt1 | contig 30157 bp, 29 predicted proteins | sample 8958161 | NCBI WGS metagenome assembly JADMIO01 (sample SAMN16585339, study PRJNA669376) | soil metagenome | isolation source: Crop rotation soil | place: USA: Cullars Rotation, Alabama | collected 2011 | reverse complement strand
GGCAGGGTTCTTAATTATCTATTATCTATTCGATATTCTCAATAAAGTTATAACCGCCTAATCTTAATATTCCTAAACTGCACTTCATTTCCATGATCCTGCAAACCAATTCTTCCTTTTTTATAAGCTCCGAAACCTTCCATTGTTTTAAACTTACTTCCTGCTACCAATTTTTTCCATTCATCATTCCATAATGTGGTGGAAACAATATTTTCTCCATTCAGGTACAGATCCAATTTACCATTCAAACATTTTATTTCAGCATGGTTCCATTCACCAACAGGCTTTACTGTTTCTTTGGTTGATTTAATCAAATCATACAAATCACCAGCACGGTGTTTCGTAATTTTTCCATCTGCATGACCATCATTATCCAATATCTGCATTTCCATTCCTGTGTACCAGGGGTATTGAAGCGACTTATCTTCATGTATATTAAAAATGATACCGCTGTTACCATTCTTTGCAATTTTCCAATCCAATTGCAAATGATAGTTTTCAAATTCTTCATCTGTCACTATATCACCACCATTGCTTACCTGCCAGTCGGCTTTTTTTGCAGTATCCAACATCAATACACCATCTCTTACTATCCAGGCTGCTCCAACTGGCAAGTTGCCGTATTTATGCCAACCTTTAGTAGTTTGTCCATCAAATAATAATTGCCAGCCTTCATTTTTTTCTTCGCTGCTCAAGGAATTTGTCTTAGACATTTGCTTGGATGAATTACAACAAAAGAAAAAAACAGAAACAAAAACAATCGCTGCTATTTTTTGCATAAAATTATTTTTTTAATAACAGGATATACTTAACCATCGCTTCTGCATCTTCTTTCGAAACACCAGGATGCGGAGTCATATATGCACTACCCCATACACCTGTACCTCCGCTGATAATTTTTCCAGAGAGATAATTCACAACTGTATCAGACGTACCTGCATATTTATTCGCGACATCTCTGTAAGAAGGGCCTGTGAATGTTTCATCAATTTTATGACAAGTAAGACAATCATTTTTTGCCACTACTTCCAATCCTTTTTGATAATCAGGATTTTTAGTATTATCCGTTACTTCAGTACCGTTCTCTTTCTTTTCGTCTTTTGAACCGCCGCCATTGCATGCAACCAAAGCAGTTAGACAAATAATAGGGATGAATAATTTTTTCATAATCAATTTTACATTTAAGGGTGGAAATATACAACGAATAAGCGAAATGCTGAAGGCTCAATGCGCTACTGCCAACTCACGGCTCACCACTCACACCTCACGATTACTCAAGCCCCAAAACCCTCCTATTGCCTTTTTCATCAATACCACTCGAAGCAAAATCATCAAATGCTTTTTCTGTTACACGAATGATATGTTGATCGATAAATTCTGCACCTTCTCTTGCACCATCTTCAGGATGCTTTAAACAACATTCCCATTCCAATACTGCCCAACCGCTATAATCATATTGTGTCAGCTTACTAAAAATCGCTTTAAAATCAATTTGTCCATCTCCTAATGATCTAAACCTTCCGGCACGGTCCACCCAGTTTTGAAAACCACCATACACACCTTGCTTTCCTGTTGGATTAAATTCTGCATCTTTTACATGAAACATTTTTATACGTTCATGATAATGATCGATATAAGAAATATAATCGAGGCATTGCAAAACAAAATGAGATGGATCGTAAAGCAAACAAGCCCTTTTATGATTATTTACTTTTTCTAAAAACATTTCATAAGTCACTCCATCATGCAAATCTTCTCCGGGATGAATTTCGTAACAAAGATCAATACCGTTTTCATCAAACACATTTAAAATAGGTAACCAACGGTTTGCTAACTCAGTAAACCCTGTTTCCACCAATCCTGCCTGTCGTTGCGGCCATGGATATAATGTTGGCCATAATAATGCACCGCTGAAAGTTGCATGTGCATTTAATCCCAAATTTTGCGAAGCTTTTGCAGCATATTTTAATTGTTGTACCGCCCATTCCGTTCTTGCTTTTGCATTGCCATGCACAGATTTTGGTGCAAATGCATCAAACGATTCATTGTATGCGGGATGTACAGCAACTAATTGTCCTTGCAAATGTGTTGACAATTCAGAAATTTCCAAACCGCAATCATTTACGATACCTTTTATTTCGTCAGCATATGTTTTACTTTCTGCTGCTTGCTGCAAATCAATACAACGTTCATCCCATGTAGGAATTTGTACTGCTTTATATCCCAACGATTCTGCCCAAAGGCAAATTGATTTTAAATTATTAAACGGCGCTTTATCTCCCATGAATTGCGCAAGAAATATTCCGGGGCCTTTGATTGTTGTCATAATACTTTGTTTCTGGTTGCTGGTTGCAAGTTACTGGTTACTGGTTACTGGTTGTTGAATATTTTAGAGTCTTTCAATTTATCACGCAATCAATTATTAATTACAAAGTCTATCCACTTCTCATTACTCTTCCCACTCTTAATAACATGTTCAATAAAAGCCATACCTCTAACCCCATCTTCCACACCTGGAAAATCAAGCCATTCTTTTTGTGGTTGCATTTCATTAAGTTTTGCTTGTACAGTAAGTGCAAAATTTCTATAATGATTGGCAAAAGCTTCCAAATATCCTTCAGGATGTCCTGATGGTGTGCGGGTATTATGTTGTGCAAATGAACTTAAATATCCATTGCCTGTTCTCCAAACTTCAGATGGCTTATCAATCCATTTTATCAATAAAGAATTGGCATCTTCTTGTTTCCATTCCAATCCACCTTTTTCACCATACACTCTTATCTTGACATTGTTTTCTTCTCCTGCTGCAATTTGTGTTGCCATTAAAACACCACTTGCACCATTATTATACTTTAATAATACGGCACCATCATCATCCAATTGACGGCCTTCCACTACTATATTAATATCTGCGCAAAGTTTAGTGGTTTGCAATCCACTTACATATTCTGCTAAATTAAAAGCATGTGTACCGATATCACCCATTGCACCTGCTATTCCACTTTTTGATGGATCAGTTCTCCATGCAGCTTGTTTTTGATCGCCGCCTTCTAAAAATGTACTCAACCACCCTTGCGGGTATTCAACATATACCTTTCTTATTTTTCCAAACTTACCACTAAGCACTTGTTGCCTTGCTTCTTTTACCATTGGGTAACCAGTGTAAGTATGCGTCAAACAAAATAACAATTGTTCGTTCTTAGCAATAGCCGCTAATGCTTTTGCTTCAGCGAGATTAAATGTCATTGGTTTATCGAGTACCACATGAAAACCATTTTCCAATGCCAACTTTGCCGGTTCAAAATGAACATGGTTGGGTGTAACAATACTAACAAAATCCATTCGCTCATTGGCAGGTAATGCAGCTTCACTTCGTATCATTTCTTTATATGATCCATACACACGATGTGCAGGGAGGTAAAGGGTTTCACCGGCTTGCTTTGATTTTTCAGCATCACTACTGAAAGCACCGCATACCAATTCTATTTCGCCATCTATATTAGCAGCGATACGATGAACAGCTCCAATAAATGCACCGGGGCCGCCGCCGATCATTCCCATTCTCAGTTTTCTTTTTTGCATTGACAAAGGTTTGAAATTTTTTATGTGAAATAAATCTGTGTAACTAGAACATAAATGTGTGTACTAAAAATAGTACATTTAGTTTTTTTAACAATTTTATTGTTAACTCAAACGATATGCAATCCATAAAAAGAAATCAACTCTTCGTAGGCAGTTGCCTTGCTCTTTTAGTAACATCACTTTCATTTGGTATTCGTGCCGGTATTCTTGGCAGGCTTGGTACTGAGTTCGGACTTGATAAAGCAGAATTAGGAATCATTGCTGCAACAGCATTTTGGGGGTTTCCCTTAGCCGTAATTATCGGTGGAATGATCGTCGATATTATTGGAATGAAACGCTTGTTAGTATTAGCATTCATTTTTCACTTAGCAGGAATTATACTAACCATTTTTGCTGGAAGCTTTTCTAATCCCTTCTGGTCATTATTTTTCTCTACATTATTAATAGGAATTGCAAATGGTACGGTAGAAGCTGCCTGCAATCCTTTGGTGACGGCATTGTACCCAGATAATAAAAGCACCAAACTCAATCACTTTCATTTATGGTTTCCAGGCGGTATCGTTATCGGTACACTTATCGTTTATTATTTTGATATGGCTGCCATCAATTGGCAGATACAAGTAGCGATGATGATTATTCCTACATTATTTTATGGCTTTATATTTAGTAAACTTCAATTCCCTGTTACAGAAAGAGTATCAAAAGGTGTATCAACTGGAGAAATGTATAAATCATTGGGTAACCCCTTATTTATATTCATGATCGTTTGCATGTTTGGTACAGCTATTACAGAATTATTTACAGGACAATGGATTGATGTATTATTAAGAAATGTTACTAATAATGCATTACTGGTACTTACGGTATCCACGGGAGTAATGGCATTGGGCAGAGCTTTTGCAGGGCCAATTATTCATAAACTCGCTCCACACGGTGTGTTATTAATGTCTGCCATTGTTGCTACCGTTGGTTTATACCTTCTAGGCAATACAAGTGGCAATATGATTTTTGTTGGCGCAATTGTTTTCGGTGCAGGTGTTTGTTATTTCTGGCCTACCATGTTAGGTTTCGTTGCAGAATATTTACCTAAAACAGGAGCAGTTGGTTTAAACCTTATGGGTGGAGCAGGAATGTTTGCTGTTTCTCTTTACATGATGTTCATGGGCGGCGTATACGATAAATTAATTGCTAAAAAATTACCCGTTGGTGCAGATTTGAAATTGTACAATTCTGATACAGCTACAGCCGAAATGAAAGCAGCCGTTGCAGAAGCTAATAAAGCCGCTGGTCCAGAAATTATTAATACCACTATGATTATTCCAATTATATTAGTAGTGGCATTTACTGCTTTGTTTTTTTATATGCGTGGAAGAAAAAAACAATTAGCATAATATCTTTTTAAAAGCCTGATTAAAAATAAAAAAGTTCAGTTTAATATTTTATGCAAACATCAAACCGCAGAGAAGCTTTGAAAAAAATTGCTACAGGTGCTGCTGCTGTAAGTGCAGGCGCATTTCTTTCTTCTTATACAAATGAAGAAAATGATAACGGGCCTTTAAAATTGAAAGGGAATATCAATCACTCTGTTTGCAAATGGACCTATAATTTTTTACCACTGGAAGAATTATGTGCAACCGTTAAGAAAATTGGTTTCTCCTCTATTGATTTACTCACTCCAAAAGAATGGCCGGTTGCAAAAGCTAACGGCATTCATTGTTCTATGTGTTATACCGGAGGTAAAATAAGTTTAACCGAAGGGTGGAATAATAAAGATTTTCATAGTTGGTTAATAAAAGATTTTGAAGAAGCTATTCCATTGGTTTCCCAGGCAGGATATAAAAATCTTATCTGCTTTAGCGGCAATCGCAAGGGAATGGATGATCAAACCGGGATGAAAAACTGTGCTGAAGGATTAAAAAAAATAATGAGCCTTGCAGAAAAAAATGGTGTGATTATTCAAATGGAATTATTTAACAGCAAAGTCGATCATAAAGATTATATGTGCGATAAAAGTGCATGGGGTATTGAACTATGCAAGAAAATAGGTTCTCCAAATTTCCAACTACTTTATGACATTTATCACATGCAGATTAATGAAGGTGATATTATTAGAACAATAAAAGATAATCATCAATATTTTGGGCACTATCATACTGCTGGCGTACCTGGTAGGCATGAAATCAACGAAACTCAGGAATTATATTATCCTGCTATCATGGAAGCTATTGTAGCAACAGGTTATAAAGGACATGTGGCGCAAGAATATATCCCAACAGGAAAAACAACAGAAGAAAAAGTAAAAGCGTTAAAGGCCGCAGTGAAACTTTGTGATGTTTAATAAAGTCGGGAAGTCAGAAAGACAATTTCTAATATCAGAGTAAATCCTTCTGACTTTCCGACTCACTGATTTTCGTACTAATAAATAAAACTTTAAAAAATTATAACGAAATGGCAGAAAATACTTACGATGCAATTGTGATTGGCTCCGGTATCAGTGGTGGCTGGGCTGCAAAAGAATTGACTGAAAAAGGATTAAAAGTTTTGATGCTCGAACGTGGCCGTGATATTGAACATATCAAAGGTTATGTAACTGCTAATAAAGAAAGTTGGGAATTCCCTCATCGTGGTGGACGTACACAGCAGATGATAAAAGATCATCCGGTATTGAAAAGAGATTATCCATTGAATGAAACAGTTTTGGATCTATGGGTAAATGAACAGGAAAGCCCATATACTGAAGTAAAACGTTTTGATTGGTATCGTGGTTATCATGTTGGAGGAAGATCATTAATGTGGGGCCGTCAGAGTTACCGCTGGAACAAATGGGATTTTGAAGCAAATGGTAAAGAAGGTGTTGCTGTTGATTGGCCTATTCGCTATGATGATGTAGCGCCATGGTATAGCTATGCAGAAAAATTTGCAGGCATACAAGGAAGCAAAGATGGTTTGGAAGTGTTGCCCGATGGTGAATTTATGCCCGCAATGGAATTGAACTGCGTAGAAAAAGAAGTAAAGAAAAGATTAGAAGCTCATTATAAAAATACCAGGCATTTGACGATTGGCCGCAGCGCAAACATTACTGAACCATTACAATCAAGAACCAATTGTCAATACCGCAATCGATGCTGGAGAGGTTGCCCATTTGGTGGCTATTTCAGTACACAATCTTCCACCCTTCCAGCTGCAATGAAAACGGGTAATCTTACACTTCGCCCTTTTTCTATTGTTACAAAAATTTTATATGATAAAGACAAGAAGAAAGCTACAGGTGTAGAAATTGTAGATGCAGAAACAAACAAGACTTATGAATTCAAATCAAAAATTGTTTTTGTATGTGCTTCTGCATTGAACTCAACATGGGTGTTGATGAATTCTGCAACTGATGTATGGGAAGGTGGATTAGGCAGTAGCAGTGGAGAGTTGGGACATAATGTAATGGATCATCATTTTAGAACAGGTGCCAGCGGCACAATGGAAGGTTTCCAGGATAAATATCAATATGGTCGCAGGCCAACAGGCATTTATATTCCACGCTTTAGAAATATTTATGATGATAAAAGAGATTATCTCCGTGGCTTCGGTTATCAAGGTGGCGCCGGTCGTGGTCGTGGAATGGACATTGCTGAATTTACTATCGGCGAAGAATTAAAACAAGCATTGAGTATTCCAAAAGATGATTGGAATTTTGGTATTACTGCTTTCGGCGAAATGTTACCCGATCATAGCAATAAAATTTATTTGGATAAAGACAAAAAAGATAAATGGGGATTACCCATTCTTGCATTTGATGTAGAAACAAAAGAGAATGAAAGAAAGATGCGCATTGATATGATGAACGATGCAAAAGAAATGCTGGAAGCAGCAGGCCTAAAAGATGTACATACTTTCGATAGTGGTTATACAGTTGGTATGGGTATACATGAAATGGGTACAGCTCGTATGGGGCGTGATCCAAAAACATCTGTACTTAATGGCAACAATCAAGTATGGGATGCACCGAATGTATTTGTTACCGATGGCGCTTGCATGACCAGTGCAAGTTGTGTGAATCCATCATTAACTTATATGGCATTAACAGCAAGAGCAGCTGATTTTGCGGTGAATGAATTGAAGAAAGGAAATCTCTAAAACAATTATTAATTAATAATTAATAATTCTATACAATGGCAAATAACACTTATGATGCAATAGTGATTGGCTCCGGTATAAGCGGAGGATGGGCTGCTAAAGAGCTTTGTGAAAAAGGCCTGAAAGTACTCATGCTGGAACGTGGTGCCGACTACAAACACATTGAAGATTATAAGACCGCCAATAAAATGCCCTGGGAATTTCCGCACCGTGGTAAAACAACTCAACAACAAAAGAAAGATTATCCTGTTATACACCGCAGCTGGGCTGCACAGGAAAGAGTAATGGATGCATGGGCAAATGAAAAAGATGCGCCATACACAGAAGAAAAACCATTTACTTGGTGGAGAGTGTACAGGATGGGTGGACGTTCTATTTTATGGGGTCGTCATAGTTATCGTTGGAGTGATTTGGATTTTGAAGCGAATGCAAAAGATGGTCATGGGGTTGATTGGCCAATACGTTACAAAGATATAGCCCCTTGGTACGATCATGTTGAAAAATTTGCAGGTATTAGTGGATCAATAGAAGGATTGCCTTATTTACCCGATGGACAATTTCTTCCTGCTGTTCCATTGAACATTGTTGAAAAAGATGTAGCAGCAAAAATTAAAAACTTTTATAAAGGTGAGCGGCATTTAATTAATAGTCGTGTTGCCAATATTACAGTACCACATTATGAAAGGCCAGGTTGCCAGTTTCGTAATCGTTGCTGGGAAGGTTGTCCCTTTGGCGGATATTTCAGTACACAATCTTCCACCCTTCCGGCGGCGATGAAGACAAATAACTTAACGGTGCGTCCTTTATCGTTAGTGACAAAAATTTTATACAACAAGGATACAAAGAAAGCAACGGGTGTAGAAGTGATGGACACGAGCGATAATAAAACTTATGAGTTCAATGCAAAAATAATTTTCGTTTGTGCATCCGCATTGAATTCAACATGGTTGTTATTTAATTCTGCTACCGATATATGGCCAGGTGGCTTGGGTAGTAGCAGTGGTGAATTAGGACACAATGTAATGGATCATCATTATAACCTTGGCGCTAGTGGTGATATAGAAGGTTATGAAGACAAAACAGAATATGGACGCAGGCCCGCTGGATTTTATATTACACGATTCGCCAATATTCCCGGCGACAAGCAACGAGATTTTGTGCGAGGTTTTGGCTACCAAGGCAGTGCTAGTCGTCAAGGTTGGGGAAGAAATGTGGCCGAGTTAAATATTGGGTCGGACTTAAAAGATGCTTTGACAGAACCCGGTGCATGGAGAATCGGTGCAACAGGTTTTGGTGAAATACTTCCCTATCATGAAAATAAAATTTCGCTTGATAAAACAGTAAAAGATAAATGGGGCTTACCAGTTTTGAATATGGATGCAGAGTTGAAGGATAATGAAAAGAAAATGAGGAAGGATATTAAAGAAGAATTGGTTGCCATGCTCGAAGCAGGTGGAGTAAAAAATGTAAGCAGTTATGAATCGCCGCACTACATGGGGCATGGCATACATGAAATGGGAACTGCACGCATGGGATTAGATCCTAAAACATCTGTATTGAACGGCAACAACCAGGTATGGGATGCATTGAATGTATTTGTTACCGATGGTGCAAGTATGACCAGCGCATCTTGTGTTAACCCATCGCTTACTTATATGGCATTAACAGCAAGAGCAGCCGATTATGCAGTGACTGAAATGAAAAAAGGAAATTTATAATTCTTAATTAATAATTTTTTAATTCTTAATTTTTAAAATATGGATCGCAGAGAACTTTTAAAAATGGTAGCATTACTTACTGGTGGTGCTGTTATCGGTGGAGAATTTTTTCTGAGTGGTTGTAAAAGCGGCGCTTCTACCGAAGCAGGTTTTACAGCAAGTAATATTGCTTTGCTGGACGAAGTAGGAGAAACTATAATTCCTGCTGGCAAAACACCCGGTGCGAAAGCGGCGCAGGTAGGTGAGTTTATGAAAGTAATGGTGAATGATTGTTATACACCCGCACAACAAACCGTCTTTACAAAAGGTATTGATCAGTTGAATGAAGCTTCGAAAAAAGCATACAGTAAATCATTTATGGAGGCTACTCCGCAACAGCGTCATGATTTATTAGTATCCTTAGAAAAAGAAGCAAAAGAGTATAATAAGAAAATGGATGATGAAGACAAACCAAAACGTGAAGCATTCAATAAAACAAATGATATGCTCGCATGGAAGGATCAAAAAGAATTTGAACCTGCATCAAAGCATTATTATACCATGATGAAACAGTTAACCTTATTAGGTTTTTTTAGTTCCAAAACAGGTATGACAGAAACTTTACGTCATGTACCTGTACCGGGAAAATATGATGGTGAATTTCCTTATGCAAAAGGTGATAAAGCTTGGGCAGAATAATTATTTGATTGAATAACGCTATACATTTCAACATGACTTATAATAGAAGAAAATTTTTAAAACAAACGACTGGCATTGCATCTGGGTTTGCATTGGCATCAATTGCAAGTAATTCATTGATAGGCTGTGATTTTTTTGAAGACAATAAAAAGATAAAAAACTTTGGATTGCAGTTATATAGTTTGAGAGATGATTTACCTAAAGATCCAAAAGGTGTTTTAAAACAAGTGGCATCATTTGGATATAAACAAATAGAAAGCTATGAAGGAAAAGACGGAATGTTTTGGGGAATGGGACATACAGGTTTCAAAAGCTATATGGATGAATTGGGCATGACGATCATTTCATCGCATTGTGATATTGAAAAAGATTTTGAAAAGAAGGCTGCTGAAGCTGCAGCTATTGGAATGAAATATTTGATTTGCCCATGGAAAGGCCCGCAAAAAAGCATTGATGATTATAAAAAGTTTGCAGACCAATTTAATCAAAAAGGTGAAGTGTGTAAGAGAAACGGCATTCGTTTCGCTTACCACAATCATGATTATTCTTTTAAAATGCAAGACGGTCAATTGCCACAAGATGTAATGATGAATGGAACTGATCCGAACTTAGTAGATTTTGAAATGGATATTTATTGGGTGGTTACTGGTGGACATGATCCAATTGCCTGGTTTAAAAAATATCCAAATCGTTTTACTGCTTGTCATGTAAAAGACCGATCAAAAAATCCTGTTGCTGATAATGGAAAAAATTCTGTTGACCTGGGTACAGGTACAATTGATTTTGCAAAAATATTAAAGGCTGCAAAAGGAAAAGGAATGGAGTACTTTATAGTAGAGCAAGAAGCTTATCCCGGTGGTAGTCCATTGAATGCTGCAAAAGTTGGGGCGGAGTATATTAAGACTTTAAAAATTTAACCTTTTTATAAAGCATTTCGCAAAGCCCTGACATCGTCGGGGCTTATTGCATTATTCTCATAACTCTCTTTTGAATCTTTAAACGCTTCATGAATAAACTCCATGTTGCTGCGCTGCTTTCCTCTTAATGAAGAATGGAATTCTACACAACCTGTTTTCTCAGCTAGCATTTTAATATTTTCTTTTCGCACCCCACTGCCCGGCATAATGATAATTCTATCGGCAGCTACTTTATTTAATTCAGCAACTAAATCAACGCCATCTTCAACTGATGGACGTTGACCCGAAGTGAGTATTCGTTCACAACCAATCTCAATTAATTCTTCCAATGCAACAAATGGATCGAGGCAACGATCAAATGCACGGTGAAAAGTAACACTCATCGGATAAGCTAATTCAACTAAATCTGCTGTACGTATCATATCAATAGTGCCATCAATATTCAACATGCCAACAACAATTCCATCATAACCCAATGCTTTGCAGAGTTCGATATCTTTTGCCATGACACCGTATTCATCTTTGCCGTATAAAAAATCGCCGCCGCGGGGACGTATGATTGGAAAAAGAGGTATATCAAATTTTTCACGGCACTTAATTAATAACCCGTGTGAAGGAGTGGTACCGCCTTCAGCAAGGTTGGCACAAAGCTCTATCCTATCTGCACCGCCTTCTATTGCTGACTGTGTGGTATTAAAATCTGAAGTGGCAATTTCTATGATGTAATTATTTTCTGGCATTGATTATTTTTTTCTCTCGCAAAGCCCCAAAGGATTAAAGAATAAGTTTCATTATAATTTCACAAAGATATTGATAGCGGTATTTGATTCTTATATAATTGAACACCCTTTTTTTCAGTAAGAAATTTCAAAACATAACCCTTTGCGTCTTTGCGTGCAATTTTCTCTTGCATCTTTGCGTGCAACCTATTCCATAATATATTTTGATGTTACTAATTTTTCCACCTCATTTGTTTTAATCGCATACATAAAGCCTTTATGGATAGCATAAGAACCCACTTGCCCTTTTTTATTAATTGCTAAAAATGCAACCTGTATATCTTTCGCTTTTTCTTTTTTAATTTTTATAATGCGTTCAATAATTTTTTTACAAGCCGCTTCAGGAGAAAGGCCCTGACGCATCAATTCAATCACGGAATGCGATCCGGCAACACGTATCACATCTTCTCCTTGTCCGGTGGCAGTGCAAGCACCGACTTCATTATCTACATACAAACCTGCGCCAATGATTGGTGAATCACCCAATCTTCCACGCATTTTAAAACCAGCACCACTTGTAGTGCAACTGCCGCTAAAATTTCCTGCTGCATCCATCGCCACCATTCCAATCGTATCATGATTCCATTCGCCATTATCCAATTTATTAGGAGCGAAAGGACCATGGTTTTTATTCTCTACATTAATCGCAGGCGGATGATATTCTGATTTTTTCAACCAGTTGTCATAATTTTTTTGAGCATCGGGAGATAATTTTTGCTCTTCTAATTTAAATCCTTCGGCAACGGCGAATTGCTGTGCGCCGCTTCCCACCAACATTACATGCGGCGTTTTTTCCATCACTCTTCTTGCAACTGATATGGGATGTTTTATTCTTTCTAAAAATGCAACGCTGCCACAATTAAAATTTTCATCCATAATACATGCATCGAGTGTTACAAATCCATCCCGATCAGGATTTGCATTAAGCCCTACGCAACAATTTTGTTCCGATTCAGTCACCATCACTCCTTTTTCAACTGCGTCCAATGCCCTTCCACCTTTGCTTAATATTTCCCAAGCTCCTTTATTTGCATTAATTCCAGCATCCCAGGTAGAAACCACCACAGGCTTGCCTTTGACAATCGCTGGGGTATCTTCCGCCCATGATTTTTTTGTAAGCAAACTTGCGAATCCGGTAAAAGCTGAAGCTTGTATGAACTTTCTTCGATTGAACATTGTTGGGTGTTTAGGTTTCGAAATTAAGGATTCATAAAACAGTATCAACCAGAGAAAAGGATAAAAAGAGATAAAATTTCATACTTGTATTGCTCCTTTCCTCTTTTAGTTCTGAGCGAGGATTTCTTTAACAAAACCTGTAAAAATAATATTTGATGTTTAAACATTGATTATGTATATTTGTGTAACAAAACGAGAAAAATGAAAATAGAAATAATATCAGGCAGTCCGAGAATAAACAGTGTAACCAGACGTGTGGCCTTACATTTGAAAAACTGGTTGACCCAAAATACCAATCATGAAATTGGTCTTATTGAAATGAAAGACTGGAATATTCCAGCTGTACAATCTGTTTGGGTATCGTTAGAGAAAGTTCCTGTAGATTTTCAACCTGTAGCAGAAAGAATATTTAATGCTGATGCATATATAGTCGTAACACCAGAATATAATGGTAGCTACTCGCCTGCTATGAAAAACTTATTGGACCATTTTCCCAAAAGACATCGTAAACCATTTGGAATTGTAACAGCATCACCCGGCGCTATGGGGGGCATAAGAGCATCGCAACAGTTGTTGCAATTGGTGCCTTCATTGTTTGGCATTGCATCACCGCAAATGCTTATTGTGCCAGCAGTGGATAAAAAATTCAGTCCCGATGGAGATTTATTGGATGAAAGTTTTCAAAATGGGGTGCATAATTTTATAACAGAGTTTTTGTGGTTGTCAGAAAAGTTAGTTGAAGAGAAGGTTACTGTATAATTCAAACCGAAATTAATTTTCTATAATAAATAAAAAAGGAGTTCATTATGAAAACCATTCTTCACAAGGCCAATACAAGAGGTCATGCTAATCATGGATGGTTAGATTCTTATCACAGTTTTAGTTTTGCTGGTTATCACAATGCTGAACGAGTACATTTTGGTGCATTGAGGGTATTGAATGATGATACTGTTTCCGGAGGTATGGGTTTTGGTACACACCCACATGATAATATGGAAATTGTTTCCATTCCTATATCTGGTGATTTAGAACACCGAGATGATATGGGTAATAAACAAGTGATAAGACAAGGTGATGTACAAGCAATGAGTGCAGGAACAGGTATTCAACACGGTGAGAAAAATAAGAATAGTGATAGGCCGGTGAAATTTTTTCAAATCTGGATTTTCCCGAATAAGAAAAATGTAACACCGAGATATGATCAAAAAAGTTTTAAAGACGCCGATAAGCACAATAAATTATTGACAGTTGTATCCCCTATTGGTACTGATGATAATGCAGTGCAAATTCATCAGGATGCCTGGTTTAGTTTAGGAAATTTTGATAAAGATTTTTCTGCTACCTATCAATTGAAAAATAAAGAGAATGGTGTGTATGCATTTATCATTGAAGGTGATGTAACAATCAATGGTGAAAAATTAAATCGCAGAGATGGATTAGCAATTTCTGAAGTTGAGTCTTTAGATATAAAATCAGATAGCGATGCACAAATATTATTAATGGAAGTGCCTTTAAAATTATAAGGAGTTTTATGGCAAACAAAAAAACAATAGAAGCAATAATAGCACCACCGGCACCACATATGGTTGGTGATGGTTTCAGGGTGCATGGATTTTTTCCGGGAGGAAAGATTGATAAAAAAAGAATGAGCCCTTTCTTTTTAATGGATTATAATTCCAAAGTGGATTTTTCGCCTACTAATAAACCAAGAGGTGTCGACGTGCATCCGCATCGTGGTTTTGAAACGGTTACTATTGCCTATTACGGCCGCATTGCGCATCATGACAGTGCAGGGAATAGTGGTATTATCGGTCAAGGTGATGTACAATGGATGACCGCAGCATCTGGATTATTGCATAAAGAATATCATGAAGAATCATTCAGCAAAGCAGGTGGTTTATTTCAAATGGTGCAGTTATGGGTGAACCTTCCTGCAAAATATAAAATGACAACACCCAAATATCAGGAGATAGCTCATGATAAAATGGGCATATACAATGTTCCAGATGACAAAGGTGTCGTTGAAGTTATTACTGGTGAATATAAAAATGTAAAAGGGCCTGCATCAACTTTTACACCTATGAATGTTTTTAATGCACGATTAAAAAAAGATGCAGTTATTGATTTAAACTTTCCTGCTAATTACAATACAGGGATATTGATTGTTGAAGGAACGGCTATCATCAATGGTGAAAAAGTGGATACCGATCATTTTGTTTTGTTTAAAAATGATGGTGAACAAATAACTGTTGAATCGAGTGAAGATGCAGTACTATTAATTTTATCTGGAGAACCAATCAATGAACCCATCGCACAATACGGACCTTTTCTAATGAATACCTGGGAAGAATTGGAACAGGCGATTAGTGATGTTAGTGCCGGCAAATTTGGAGTTCTTGAAAACTAGATAATAGATGATAGTGGATAGATAATAGTGTTGCTGAATTCAAGACAGTTTATTAAGTATATAGAGTATATAAAGTAATTAGTTGTTTTAGCTTTATATACTCTTTACTTTATTTACTTTTTCCCTTTATTTACTTTCTCCTTCTCCATTCTTCCGTTCCATAAAAGTCGCTAAACTCTTCCTCGCATTTTGCTGAATCTTTTTTTGCATAAACCCTGTCCAACCTAATAAAGCTCCTTTAAAGCCTAGTGCTTGAGAAGCCCATTTGCTTATTTTAAATGCATCACTGTGCTCAATGATGATACCGTCTTTTATTTTCATATGAGCCTTTACATAGTTTACCACTTTCCTTCCTGTTTTTGAAAATGTATAAGTAGCTGTCCAGTTGCAAGTCGCATATTCCTCATCTAACGATTGGATATTCGTGAAAGTGAGCGTAAAGTCTTTTGCATTTTTGCATAGCATTTCCCACATAGCTCTCACTTCATCGCCGCGAAGCAGGCCGAATGCCGGATCGCTGAAAACAATATCATCACTATAACAACTGTTCATAGTTGCTGCATCCAATTTTTGAAATGCTGTATAAAACTTAGTAATTATCTCTGCACTCGATTGCATAAGAGGAGTTTTATTGGAAAGAGAATCAGTAAATTTAAACTTTCAAAACCATTTTCATGAGAAAAATATCAACGTCCGTTTTCCTATTCTTGGCAACGCTATCCCTTACTGCACAGGATATTTCTATAGTGCCACAACCCTCATCCATAAAGCAACCAAAGATTGCAGCCAATTTTACTATCAGTGCTACTACAGTTATAGTATTAGAAGGAAGCGGGTTAGAAAAAACTGCAAATTTTCTAAATAATTACTTGCAGAAGTTTTATGGTTTTAAATTAAAAACTATAAAAAATTCCGCTACCAGTAATTCTATACGCCTCAACTACGAACGTTTTGACAATCCAATTGAAGGCGCTTACCAAATGACAATTGATAATAAAGGAGTTTATATCGCCGGAGATAATGTTAATGGAGTTTTTTATGGTGTGCAAACCTTGATTCAATTGTTGCCAACCTCAAACCTCTCGTCATTGCGAGGCACGATGCAACAAACATCAAACAAACTCCTAATACCTTACGTTTCTATCGAAGATGCTCCACGTTTTGCTTATCGTGGAATGCACTTAGATGTGGCTCGTCATTATATGCCGCTTGATTTTATAAAAAAATATATTGACTACCTCGCATTGCATAAGCTCAATCGTTTTCATTGGCATTTAACAGATGATCAAGGATGGCGAATTGAAATAAAAAAATATCCAAAACTTACTCAGGTTGGTGCGTGGCGCAATGGAACAATCATTGGCCGATATCCAGGAACAGGAAATGATAATAAAAAATATGGCGGCTTCTATACGCAACAACAAATCAAAGAGATTGTAAAATATGCGAGTGATAGATACATTACAGTTATTCCTGAAATAGAAATGCCCGGTCATGCTTCGGCAGCGATCGCTGCTTATCCTGAATTAAGTTGTTTCCCCAATGAGCCGACAATAAAATATTTTCCTAAACAATGTGTATGGGGTGGCGACTCAACGGGTAAACAAGTGCAACAAACATGGGGAGTGTTTGATGATGTATTTGCACCGACTGATTATACTTTTCAATTTTTACAAGATGTATTGGATGAAACGATGGCATTGTTCCCTTCCACTTATATACATATTGGTGGTGATGAATGCCCGAAAGAAAATTGGAAACGTTCTTCATTTTGTCAGCAATTAATAAAAGAAAAAGGATTGAAAGATGAACATGGTTTGCAGAGTTATTTTATTCAACGAATAGAAAAATACATTAACAGTAAAGGGAGAAAAATAATTGGTTGGGATGAAATACTCGAAGGTGGTTTAGCACCGAATGCTGCCGTAATGAGTTGGCGTGGTGAAGAAGGTGGTATTGATGCTGCTAAACAAAAACATGAAGTGATCATGACACCGGGTAATCCTGTCTATTTTGATCATACACAAAGTGAGAATGAAGATTCTGTTACCATTGGTGGATATAACCCAATAGAGAAAGTATATGCATATGACCCAATACCAACAGCATTAAATGCAGATGAAGCAAAATATGTATTAGGTGCACAAGCAAATCTTTGGTCAGAATATATTAAGTATCCATCAAAAGCTGAGTACATGGTTTTTCCAAGAATGGCGGCATTAAGTGAAATACTCTGGAGCCCAAAAGAAAAAAGAAATTGGGATGACTTTGAAAAGAGATTATCAAAACAGCTCCAACGATATAATTTGTGGAAAGCAAATTACAGTAAAGCGCTATTCGATTTAAAAACAACTATTTCTCATACTGACCATTCAGATGGAGTAAGTTGGAATATTTTAAATGGCCATCGTGATGGTTTATTGATCCTCCGACGGTTTGAGGAATTTGCAGGGATAGATACTCAAGTTGTTTATGCAAGCTCTCATCCAATTAATTTTTTAAAGTATGAAACACATGAATCACCTTGGTGGAGAATAAAACAACAAATTTCAGGAACAAACGGGCAATTCAATATTCAAAAAGAAGGTAAATACACGATTACGAATTATAAAATTCGCCCAGAATCTGGGTATGAATTTTTACTTGACCAAAATTATCCCGTTACAACCGTCACTCAACAATTCCATTTCAACAAAGCAACAGGAAGAAAAATTAATTTAACCAAAGAGCCATCAAAAAAATATCCCGGCGATGGTGCATTTACTTTAGTTAATGGTGTACAAAACGAAAAAGGATTAGCAAAGAGTAAAGAGTTCTTAGGCTTTGCAGGAACTAATTGTGAAGCAACTATTGATTTTGGATCGGATACCACCACAATTAATGAAATCATCATTCATACATTAGATGATCCGGGTAGCTGGATTTATTTTCCTTCCGCAATTGATATTTCAAAATCAGATGATGGTATCAATTTTTCTCCGTTAAGTACGGCTGTGCAAATGAGCAGAAATTCAGAAAAGAATAGGGCAACCATCAAATTGAGTAGCCCAATTAAATCAAGGTTTCTTAAAATCAACATTATCAATTTGGGCAATATTCCATCAGGAAATCCCGGTGCGGGAACGCCAGCTTGGTTATTTATTGATGAAATTGAGGTTAATTAACGCATAAAACCGCAAAAAACAGCAAAATCCTTCAAAAAAATTTTTATCTTTATGTCTCAAACCACCCGAATGCCGAAATCAACTTCCTCAATGGATCTCTCCGATAGTTTTGAAAAAATCCCGGTAAAAATTTTTCCTGATCAAAAAGATGGATCTGCTTATGCTGCAAAGTTGGTAGCTGATTTTATTCGGGAGAAACAAAAGAAAAAAGAGAAATGTGTATTGGGATTAGCAACAGGTTCTACTCCAAAATCTTTTTATAAAGAATTGGTTCGTTTACATAAAGAAGAAAAGCTAAGTTTTAAAAACGTAATCAGTTTCAATCTTGATGAATATTATCCGATAGATAATAATGCGCTGCAAAGTTATCATCGTTTTATGCGAACGAATTTATTTGACCATATAGATATCAATCCAAATAATATTCATATTCCGAATGGTGAAATCGATAAAGAAAATATCAAAGATCATTGCCGCCACTATGAAAAGATGATTAAAGATGCGGGTGGTATAGACTTACAAATTCTTGGTATTGGTAACAATGGTCATATTGGTTTTAATGAACCAGGTTCCGGTATTTATTCCAAAACAAGATTGATTACATTGGACAATTCCACCCGCATTGCCAATGCATATGAGTTTGCCAATATATCGCAAGTGCCAAGATTGGCATTGACAATGGGCATCAGCACTATTCTTCGTTCCAAGAAAATTATTTTGATGGCTTGGGGATCTGGTAAAGCCCCCGTAATTAAAAAAGCTGTTGAGGATGATGATAGCGAACATGTGCCTGCTTCCTTGTTGCAAAATCATGATGATGTAACTTTTATTGTAGATGAAGGTGCCGCTTCTGAATTAACAAGAAATAAATCGCCCTGGCTTACTGGTGATTGTGATTGGACACCGACGATGATTAAGAAAGCGGTGGTGAATATGGCATTGAAATTAAAGAAGCCTGTATTGAGTTTGACCAATACTGATTACAACGAATATGGTTTAAGTGATTTGCTGGTAGAAAAAGGTGATGCCTACGAAATCAACTTGCAAGTATATTATATGTTGCGTGATACCATTACAGGATGGCCTGCCGGAAAACCAAAATCAAACATTCCAGCACATCCTGAACGCAGTGAACCTTATCCAAAAAAAGTAATCATCTTCTCCCCTCACCCGGATGATGATATCATTAGCATGGGTGGTACGTTTCAACGATTGCATGATCAGGGCAATGATGTGCACATTGGTTATCAAACGAGTGGTAATATTGCTGTGACAGATGAATTTGTAACCCGCTTTTTAGATTTTGCTGTTGGCTTTGAAGAAATAGCCGGCATCAATACCAGTAAGTCTGGAAAAATTTTAGAGGATGCAAGAAAATTTATTGCACGCAAAAAATCCAACCAGATTGATACACCTACTATTCGTTCTATAAAAGGATTAATAAGAAGAGGTGAAGCAAAAGCCACCTGTAGATATGTTGGCATCCCAGATGAAAATATTCATTTTCAAAATCTTCCTTTTTACGAAACAGGAACGATTGAGAAAAAACCAATGAGTGAAAAAGATATTAAAATCACCGTTGAATTATTGCGTGAAATAAAACCGCATCAAGTGTATTGCGCTGGCGACTTTGCCGATCCTCATGGTACGCATATCGTTTGTTTTAATGTAGTGTTGGAAGCGTTGAAGCGAATAAAAAAAGAAGGCGATGAATGGATTAATGATTGTTGGCTATGGTTATACAAGGGAGCATGGCAGGAATGGAATATTGAAGAAATAGAAATGGCGATTCCAATGAGCCCGGACCAGGTATTGAAAAAACGTCATGGCATTTTTATTCATCAATCACAGAAGGATATGGTGCCTTTCCAGGGAAGCGATTCAAGAGAGTTCTGGCAAAGAGCTGAAGAAAGAAATGCCGCAACTGCCAACCTTTACGCCGACCTCGGATTGACGCATTACGCTGCTATGGAAGCATTTGTGAGGTGGCATTATTAAAAGAAAATCTCAATTATTTCTATTAAATTTATACTTACAAAAAATAAAAACTATGGGATTTTTAAAATCAAGTAACCCTGTATTACAAGAAAAAACATACCAGGGAACTATTCTGGAAGGTGTAAGTGTTGGCGAAGAAATGACGATGAAAGGAACGATGAATAAGTTCGGAGTTCTTGTCATGTTGATGATTGGTTCTACCCTCTTTTCATGGAGCCAGTTTTACAAAGGAAGCGATCCGATGCCGCTAATGTTAGTTGGCGTTTTTGGTGGCTTGGCATTAGCAGTGGTGATGGCATTCAAAAAACAATGGGCAACTTTCCTAGCTCCTATTTATGCTATTCTCGAAGGTTTGTTTGTTGGATCGGTTTCTGCAATTTACAATTACAAATATCCGGGCTTGCCTGTTCAAGCTGTAGCATTAACATTATTAGTTACGTTGATAATGTTTTTAATCTACAGGTATCGCATTATTAAAGTTACCAGTCAATTTAGAACAGTGATTGTCGTAGCAACATCCGCTATTGCAATATTCTATCTGATTCAATGGATTACTTTTTCAGTTTCAGGTTCAGCCGTTGGTTACGAATTAACTAATTCAGCAACTCCGTTAAGCATTGGGTTCTCAATCTTAGTAGTGGCCTTAGCAGCATTTAATTTGTTGTTGAATTTCGATACTATTGAAAAAGGTGTGGAATTTAAAGCACCAAAATATATGGAATGGTATAGTGCTTTTGGATTATTAGTAACAGTAGTTTGGTTATATCTTGAAATATTACGTTTACTTTCTAAATTCAATAGAAATTAAGCTAATAACAATATTTAAAATACATTAATCCCGCTTCGGCGGGATTTTTTATTTATCAGTATCATTTTTATTTTCCGGTGGAATTACTGTTTCTATGGGAACTTCCTGTGCTTTTTCAGTTGCAAATTCACTGATGTAGATTTTGAAAAGCACAATGATATAATTGACAAGCAATGGACCAAAGACCAATCCTATAAAACCAAATAATCCTAATCCAACGATCACACCTAGTACAGTAATTACAGGATGCACATCGCCCATTTTTCGCATAATGGTAATACGGGCAACATAATCAACATTACCAGTAACGATAACGCTGTATAATAACAAACCGGTTGCTTGCAATGAATTACCTAATGTGTAAGTGTAAATCACCAACGGCACCCAAATGATCATAGTACCCACAACAGGAAAAAATGCACAGACGCCGGTAAGAAACCCCCAAATTGCAAAATCTTTTACACCAAAAATAAAATAGCCCAATGTAGCAGTAAGCCCTTGTATTATGGAGATAAGCGGGATACCTAATGCATTTGCTCTTACAATTTTTTTTGTTTCTGCTGCTAAAATGCTCGTGTTTTCATCTTTCAGTGGAATAATACGGAACAATGTTTTTTCCATATCTCTTCCATGATACAGCATGTAATAAAGAAAGAATAGCATCAAGATCAAATTCGTAATCAGATTTGCTGTGCTGTTCAATATTGTTGGAATAAATTCTGAAAATTTATTGAGCGATGTGGTTAATGTTTTATCTGAAACTAAGGTGACACCTGCTTTTTCTTGAATCTGCGCTACTGCTTGTTTAATAGTATTTATTGTTGCAGTAGGATCACTCAACATTGAATTAATCTTCGGGCTGATTAGGGTAACCGCCAAAAAAACGGGCAATCCCAGTAACAATAAATAGTAAAGCATGTACAAACCTGCAGCTCTACCCTTCTTCCATTTTTTGTTATAAACGAGTTGAAAATAATTTGCCCTGCTTAAAATATATAAAGTAATTGCTCCAAGAATACCTGGAAGGAAGATTACTAATTCTTTAATGCTCAAAAAAATCAACAGGATAATTAATAGCAGTAGTAAAACCTGTTTGATTCGATTATTAAAAGTAATACTCATTAAAAAGAAGGATTTAAAAAACTATAAAAAAAGTTGAATCACTGACTCAACTTTTTTCTTATACTAAAACTACTAACAAATTACCTATTTATACTATTCGTTTTCATCCTCCTCTCTTCCATTTGCCCGCATTTTCGACATTTTATTACGTACAAAATTCGTCACTAAGAATTGAACAGCAGTACCTACCACTTTTCTAAAAATATTGCTTGACTTACTTATGGTGAGTTTTCTTCCAATAAAACCCGCACCAATTCCCATTGCCGTATCTAGAGCTGCGGCTTTAAAATCAGGTGAACTCTTCAAATCTCTAAACGCACTTTTAATAATATGAGCCGGAGTAAGACTGGTTAACAGGCCCGTTGTTGCTTCTTTTATATCAGCTATTTGTTCTTGCTGCAACAACTCCAATTGATCAATTCTTTCTTGCAGGCTTAATGAATTTAACTGGGGCTGTTTCACCTTATTTCGCAATTTTATTAATAATCAAATTAGCAATCGGATTTTTTATCCAATGCTTTCTAAAAATAAAAACTATTAAACCAACAAAGGCATAAAAACCACCTACTATAAAGAAGCCATAACTTGTATTACCTAATTCAGCACCTATCCACAGAGCTACTCCAAAACTCAGGATGCTGATAGCTGCAACAATAAGTAGTGCAATGGCTATAAGAGATATGACTGAAGATACTGTTTCAGAAATCTTTGCCGTTGCTTTTAATTTCCATAGCTCCGCCTTAGTCTCCGCTATGTCACCTGCTTTTGAAATAATACTTTCAATTTGCTCAATGGATGACTTCATAATAGGTAGTTTTTGCTTGCCTGGTTTTATAAATGAATCTTCATCTTAAGACAATGCATTCTTTGCTTCATTTTTAAAAGTATTCATCTTAGCTTTTGCTTTATCAGTAGCTTCTTCAGCTTCACCTTTTACGCCTGAATATGCTTCTTTTACTCCATCAACAAAATCATTAAATGAATTTTTTAATGAATCCGTAACATCGCCTGTTTTATCTGCTATTTTCTTACGTGTATTAGATCCTTTATCTGGTGCAAATAAAATTCCTGCTAATGCACCTACTGCTGCGCCTGCAACAAATCCTAACAAAGCTTTTGAACTGCTCATAAAATAAATTTTTAATAGTTATTAATATAAAATAAATCGATTCCGAATTAAGATGTGGTTGATTCACTGATTACCATTACTGATCTGATATAAAGTAAAACCGATACTACCACCAAAATATGCATGGAAGGAGGCGTACTTTTTAAAAAGAGACCAACAACCCAAGCCAGCAAACAAAGCACACTAAATACAATAAATAACTTTTTCATAGTGTATGTATTTTTATTTATTAGCAGCGTAGGCTAAACATCTGATTTGCCGAGCGACTTGCCAAAAAGCAAGGAAAGAATAAATAACACTAAGAAAATAAAGAATAAAATTTTTGCTATTGAGGCTGCACCAGCAGCGATACCACCAAATCCTAATACAGCGGCAATTATAGCAATTACTAAAAATGTGATTGTCCAGCGTAACATAGTAGTTGAATTTAAGTTTTAAAAATAATTGTTCTCTGTTTACAGTATTATATAATTCTATGCCAAACTTTTTTTCTATAAAAATTAATTTTCCAAGTGCATTTGGGGATTTTTTGCATCAGTTCGGGGTAAATTGATTAGAAATATGCGACAATTGAGTTGGAATAAAACTTGCACTACTTGGGAATATTATTATCAAATAAAAAATTAATCATGAAACCAAACATTGGGCTAACTGAAAAAAACCTCGCAGCAATTAATAAAATGTTAGTTGGTGTACTCTCTGATGCAGTAGTACTTTACACCAAAACCAGAAAATTCCATTGGAATGTATCGGGTAATAGTTTTATGGAATTACATAAACTCTTCGAAGATCATTATAATAAATTAGAACATTCAATCGATGAAATAGCAGAACGTATCAACAAGCTTGGTTTTAAAACACCGGGTACAATGAAAGAATTCTTAGACAATGCAACGCTCAAAGAAGCACCTGGAAAATATCCCAATCAAACAGAAATGTTGAAAGAATTATTAGCTGATCATGAAGCAGTGATAAAACAATTAAGAAAAGATATAGATGACGCTGATGAAAAATACAGTGATGCCGGTACTGCCGATTTTCTTACTGATTTGATTAGAGAACATGAAACCCTGGCTTGGACGCTTAGAAGATACCTTCAATAGATAAATAATGAACCTCAAATCTGGCTATCCATTTTCATTAGTAAAAAATGGGCTGGTAGCTAATTATCCGAAACTGGATAAAAATATAAATACCGATGTTGTTATATTAGGAGGCGGAATTTCTGGTGCTTTGACTGCCTATCACCTCCTAGAAAAAGGTTTTTCCTGTGTTATTCTTGATGCAAGAAGCATTGGTTTGGGAAGTACTTGCGCCAGCACTTCCCTACTTCAATATGAAATAGATACCCCATTGCACGAACTTTCTTCCATGATTGGAGAAAAAAATGCGGTAAGGTCCTATCAACTTTGTAAAGAATCGATTGATAAATTATTATCAATTGCTGACAGAATTGGTTTTCCTAATATTCAAAGAAAGAAAAGCCTTTATTATGCTGCATCCAAAAAAGATGTTGCCAATCTTAAGAAAGAATTTCTCATTCGAAAGAAAAATAATTTTCGAGTAAGGTTTTTAGAAGATGATGAGGTGTTTACAAAAACAGGAATTCATGCACCTGCTGCTATCCTATCGCAAGATGGTGGACAAACAGATGCTTATATGTTTACCCACTCGCTTCATCAGCACAATATCAGGAAAGGTCTACAAGTTTATGATAGAACCTGTGCCAATCATATCCAACATAATAAAAATGGCGTACTACTAAAAACAGAAAATGGATTTACCATAAAAGCTAAAAAACTGGTTTATGCCACAGGTTATGAGGTAGTAAACTATATTGACAAGCCGATTGTAAAATTAAAATCCACTTATGCTGTCATTAGTGAGCCAATGGTTAATGAAAAAGCTTTTTGGAAAGATGATATGTTGATTTGGAATACTGCCGACCCATATTTATATATGCGTACCACTGATGATAAAAGAATACTGGTTGGCGGACGTGATGAAGATTTTTATGACCCAAGAAAAAGAGATCCTTTAATACCTAAAAAGACGAAGCAACTTACCCACGACTTTCAAAATATATTCCCACATACAGATTTCATCCCTGAGTTCAGCTGGACGGGCACATTTGGGTCTACAAAAGACGGATTACCTTATATTGGCGAATACGAAAAGCTACCTAATAGTTATTTTGCCCTTGGATTTGGAGGCAACGGTATAACTTTCAGTCTCATAGCAGCAGAAATTATTACAGATAATTTGCTGGGTATAAACAATAAAGACAGTTTACTGTTTACCTTTAGAAGATAAAATATTCAACAGCAAGGACTAAAATTTACAGTGCGGAGACTTTATGGAAAACATGATTAAAATAGCCAAGGGCAAAAAACGTATCAGGAACGGATACGTAATCGCTTTTGTTCTTATACTATTATCTTATTTTTTAACTGCTTATGCCAACCGTCAGTTAATAAAACAATCAGCTACCGTTCAGCACACCAACAAAATCATTAGTGATCTTGAATTGATGCTATCCAAAATTAAAGATGCAGAAACAGGTGTGCGAGGATACGTTATTACAAAAGATCTCAATTATCTGGCGCCATACTATGGCAGTCATGAAATGTCGGATTCACTCTATAAGGTGTTACTAGTAGACACCAAAGACAATCCGCATCAACAAGAACGACTCCATCGGCTTAAGAAAAGTTTCGATAGAAGGTTTGAGATTCTGAGCTACAGCCTATATTCTTTTAATAATAATAACCGTGAGATTTCGGATTCAATGAGAGGCCTTCAGGCAGAATCTAAAAGAGAGATGGACAATATTCGGTTAAGCACTACTCTCATGCAACAAGAAGAAAAAAGGTTATTGGCAGAAAGAGATGAACGTTTTAAAAAAACATTTACTGCTTTATACATCCTTCCCGTTATATCACTAATATTAGCACTGTTTCTACTAATTTTTGGTTTTATTACTTATTCAAAAGAGAGTAAAGCAAGGGCAAATGCATTAACAAAAATAAATGAGTTTCAATTGCAGCTGAAAAAACGTATCGAAGAATTGAATGCTGCCAATGCCGAACTAATAAAAATGAGGGGCCAGGAAAAATTTGCTGTAACTGGCCGTATTGCCCGTACCATTGCTCATGAAGTAAGAAATCCACTTACCAATATAAATTTGGCGACTGATCAATTAAAAGGAGAATTACCTCCAGACGATCAAAATACAGGGTTTCTATTTGAAATTATAACAAGGAATAGTAACCGTATCAATCAGCTTATTTCAGAATTATTAAACTCTACCAAGTTTTCAGAATTAATTTTCAATAAAGCCTCCGTTAATACATTACTTGAAGAAGCTCTTTCAGAAGCAACTGATCGTATATCCATGTCGAATATCGAAGTAGTAAAAAATTACAGCCCCGGCATTTGTGATGTTTCCGTTGATAAGGATCGTATTAAAATCGCTTTCCTCAATATTATTATTAATGCCATTGAGGCAATGGGAAATAAAACAGATGGCAAGTTACGCATTGAAACAACAACCGATAATAAAAGATGTAAGATTTTTATTTCCGACAATGGAATTGGGATGGATGAAGAACAGATAACAAGATTATTTGAGCCTTATTTTACCAGCAAACCTTCAGGCAATGGTTTGGGACTTACCAATACTCAAAATATTATCCTCAATCATAAAGGTGACATTGCCGTGAAGAGTACCAAGGGAGAAGGTACCAGTTTCATTATTACTCTAGATTTGGCTTAATAGTACAAAAACGCAAAAGTTAAGTTTGGGGAAAAAATTCCCCACTTAGAGTAGGTCAGTTATCAGGTTGGGATTCCTCTAAAAGCACGTCTATAACTCTATTTACCTCAGTAATTGTGAAGGGTTTGGATAAGAAAAAATTAGCCCCATTGTTATACGCCGTTGATCTGTCCTGAGGACTATCGTGTGCTGTAATCATCACGATTTTCAATTCAGGATATTTTTCTTTTATTTTATTTAAAAAATTAACACCAAGTCCATCTGGTAAATGATTGTCTAGCAATAAGATAGAAGGCTCTTCTGCGTCAATAACTTTTTCTGCATCTTGTAACGTATGAGCAAAAGATGTCTTAAAATTCCTCTTAGCGAGATTGCGGCTTAAGAAATAACAGATATCAGGCTCATCATCTACGATCAGAACTTTGATTTCAGAAGTTAGTGGATCCACGGTCAGATTCAATATTTAGAAATTTATAGTATCATCAAAGCAGCAATTTTACTGCCAACAACTCAAAAAAATAATCAAAACAGAATAGGCATTTAATTTGATCAACAGGGTTGTAGATTAATAAAAAAAGTAGACATAGTTACTCAATAAGGTTGAATTTTTCTACTATTTCTTAATCTCGATATTCGAATTTTTAAAAAGTATAGTCTAGGAATTATAAATCATAGAAGAATTTAGTTTTATTAATTTTAAAAAAAAGCCGCATGAAGCGAATCCTAATTATTGACGACGACATGGACATGTGTCAGTTGCTCAGCCATTTTCTTAAAAGAAAAGGTTTTGAAACCGACACAGCTAATTCAGGAAATAAAGGTTTACAAAAATTCAAGGAATCTGCATTTGATGTAGTACTCTGCGATTTCCGCTTGGGCGATTGGGACGGCAGAAAGGTGTTGGAAGAATTAAAAAAAATTAATCCAAGCATTATTGTAATTATCATCACCGGATACTCTGATGTGAAAATGGCTGTTGAAGTAATTCGTCAAGGTGCTTATGATTATATTACCAAACCATTGATACCTGAAGAAGTTATCACCGTTATTAACAAAAGCCTAAGTGAAAGCAATGAACAATCGCTTAATGGTACAGGGGAGAAAACTTCACATCCAGCAAATGTAGAAAGGAAAGTTCTTTCTGATAATGAAGAAATATTAGTTGGTGTTTCACCATTAGCGGTTGAAATGCATAAACAAGTTGGATTGATTGCACCAACAAATTTCAATGTGATTTTATATGGTGAAAGTGGTACGGGTAAAGAAGTAGTTGCTAAATCTATTCACCAGGCAAGCCCAAGAAGTAGCAAACCATTCGTTGCTGTTGACTGTGGTACACTATCAAGAGAGTTGGCAGCGAGTGAATTGTTTGGACATATCAAAGGTTCATTCACAGGTGCTATTGCTGATAAGGAAGGATTTTTTGAAGCAGCTGATGGTGGTACTTTATTCTTAGATGAGGTTGCTAACTTACCGTTAGATGTTCAAGCAACATTATTGCGTGTAATACAGGAACGTAAATTTAAAAGAGTAGGTAGCAGTAAAGACATGACTGCTGATGTGAGAGTGCTAGTTGCTTCAAATGAAAATTTACAGGATGCTTATCGCAAAGGAAAATTCAGGGAAGATTTGTATCACCGCTTCAATGAATTTTCTATAACAATACCAGCACTTCGCCAACGTAAAGAGGATATCAAGCTGTTTTCAGAATTCTTTTTGAAAAAAGTTGCTTCAGAATTGAACAAGCAACTAGATGGATATGAAGATGAAGTAATGGACTTATTTTTAAGTTATGACTGGCCAGGCAACCTACGTGAATTTAAAAATGTAGTTCGTCGTGCAGGTTTGTTAGCATCTTCTGGTAAAATAACTTCGAATGTGTTGCCTTGGGAAATTATTGGTGGCGTAGATACCATTCCATTATCATCACCATCACAACCGGCTGCAAATGCTCAACCCGCAACACCAACAGCCCCTAAAGATTTAAAAGATGCTGCATCGCATGCAGAATATCAAGCGATCATGAATGTATTAAAAGAAGTGAAATTCAATAAGACAAAAGCTGCAGAAAGATTGAATATAGATCGTAAAACGCTTTATAATAAAATCAAGTACTACGAAGAAAATAATGCAGTATCAAGTTAAACCTTGATTTCAGCACTAAGGAAAATGTTTCTATAAACTAGACAATACACGGTTTGTAGAAACATTTTCGCATTTATACCTATTCTTTAACTTAAAAACTACGGCATATAGCTTGCATTATTATTATAAAAACAGTATGACTAAGAATTTCCGTTATCTACCGATGTTATTATTAGTGCCAATGTTATCTGGATGTGGCGCTATTGAAACAATTTTCAAAGCTGGAATGTGGTGGGCATTCTTTCTAGTATTCATTGTGATTGTTGGTATTATCTGGTTAGTCTCCCGTATGAGAAAATAAATATAAAGATCAAGCCTCTTATAATTATGTATTTTTAGATACATAAAAATAATTAGCACTGGATTCACTTACACATATTGCGCTGGGTGCTTGCATGGGCGAAGCATTTGCAGGAAAAACAGTTGGTAAAAAAGCTATGCTTTGGGGCATTATGGCCCAAAGTGTTCCTGATATTGATTTCATTTCTTCTTTATGGTTGTCAACTTCAGAACATTTATTGGCTCATAGGGGCTTTACCCACTCAATATTATTTGCATTACTTCTTGCACCGATATCTTTCCAGCACAGTGGGATCCGAAGCTTGGAATTCACGTGACTTGAAGTCGCGGC
>JADMIO010842014.1_pt1 | contig 30157 bp, 26 predicted proteins | sample 8958161 | NCBI WGS metagenome assembly JADMIO01 (sample SAMN16585339, study PRJNA669376) | soil metagenome | isolation source: Crop rotation soil | place: USA: Cullars Rotation, Alabama | collected 2011 | reverse complement strand
CGCCAACAATCGCTAATGAGAGTAGAGGCTAAAGAAATGTTGAAACACCTTACATTGTTTGTCTGCGTGCTTGTTTTGCTGATGGCTGGTAGCGCCAGCGCTCAACAAGGAAGAGGCTCCGGCTCCGGCGTGGGCCGTTCCTTCCAACAATCAGGCGCCAGTGAAGCGACGACTGTCTTTCGCAGCGCGCGCGACCTCATCACCGACGGCGATTGGGCCAAAGCACAGGCAAAGTTTGACGAGTATGTCTCGCAATATCCAAACGAGAAAAACGTCGACGCCGCGCTCTACTGGATGGCGTACGCCGAACACAAGCTGGCGAAATACGATCAATGCCGCATGACGATCGATAAGCTGCTCAAGAAGTATCCGAACACGAACTGGAAAGACGACGCGCGCGTGTTGTTGGCCCAGGTGCCCGGCGCTTCCGCAGCCGCGTACGCGGATCTCGTTCGAACCGTGCAGGGCCAGGCAGTGATCGCGCCGCCCGCAATCGAGCAGCCGCTGATTTACTCGCGCGCGGTGACGGCGCCGGCGGTCGGGTTAGCGCCCGCGGCGCAGGTGATTGAAGGCGTGGCTACACCGGCCGCGATCGGTTTTGGTTCCGCTGACGACGCAGACGACGACAACAGCAACGATCCATGTGAATTCAAGATCGTCGTGCTTCAGGCGCTGTTTCAAACCGACGTGCAACGCGGAATCATGGCGGCGAGCGAATGGCTCAAGCCGGGTTCTACGCAGACCGTCCGTTGCAAGAGTGCGGCGCTGACGTTGCTCGGACGCAACGGCGGCAAGACCGTGACGCCCGTGATCCTCGGCGTCGCGCGCAATGAAAGCGATCTGAAACTACGCGCTCGCGCCATCTCCGCGCTGGGAGCGACGAACGACGACAGCGTGGTTGATTCACTGCGCGACTTCGCCATGAGCTCGCAGGACAATTCGATCGTCGAAGCGTCGCTTTACGCACTGAGCAAACACACGGGCGAGCGCGCGATCACGGTGCTCAGCGAGTTTGCCACAAACAGCAGCCGCACGATTCCACAGCGCAAGGTGGCGATTGCCAGCATCGCGGCTCGTCCCGGCGAGCCGGCAGTCGACGCGCTCTTCCGGATTTATGACGGCGATCAAACCCTCGAGATTCGCAAAGCAGTGATTTCCGGTTTCGCAAATCGCAAGAGCGAGCGCGCGGGCACGAAGCTCTTCGACATCGCGCGCAGCTCTGACAATGTCGACCTTCGCAAAGCCGCGATCAGCGCGATCTCGCGTCGCGGCGGTGATAAGGCGATCGAGTTTCTGCTCAATCTTTACGACACGGAAAAGAACGAGGAGTTGAAAGACCAGATCATCAACTCGCTCGGATACGGCAGCGGGATGTGGGCGCCGGTCGTGGTGGATTCAGGGCAAACGGTTTACACCACTGGCGCGCGCAGCAGGATGGAAGACCAGCGCGTGATCCGCAAGATGATCGAGATCGCGCGCAGCCCACAGGCGCCGATGGAACGTCGCAAGCGCGCGATTGGATGGTTGAGCCGAAGTAAAGATCCCGAAGTGCTGAAGTTCCTCGAAGAGCTACTGCGGTAAACACAGATTACGGATTAAAACCACGGATTCAGTTATGAAAGCATTAGCTGTAATTCTCGTACTGTGCGTTGTCGCGCCGGGGCAGACGAAGAGTTTTATCCCGGTCGAGGGCGCTAATCTGAAGGCAAAGATCGATGGCGCGATCGTCGCGGGTAAGGCGAATGCGACGAATGGCCGGTTCTGGATCGGATACCAGTTCGAAGCCCGGCCCGGCGTCGCGATCGATTATGAAGTTGTCGATAGCGCCGGCGGTCTTTACATCTCGACCGACGGCACGTCGATAATGTTCGACCCGAAGCACGAAACGCGCGAGCTCGGCGTGTTCCTTCTCTACGACACGCAGCGCGAGACGTTCATTCGCGCCGAAGTTTACAACCTGCGCCGCGATCGCGAGTACGGTGGTTATCCGGTTTACTGGGCCGGACACATCGGCAACGAAGAGAGTCTGAACTATCTGAAGTCGCTCGCCGATGCGCCCGCACGGGAAGTTAATCGACTCGCCGAGCGCGCGCTGTTCGCCATCGCGTTGCACGACGACGTGCGCGTCGACGCGATACTGACCGAGATGATCCGGCGGCCCGTCGCCGAGCCGATGCGCTCCCGCGCGATCTACTGGCTCGGCAACACACCGGAGACAGCCGCAAAAAACACGCTCTTCGCCGAGCTCGTTCGCAACAACCAGGAGAGCAGTGAAGCACGAAGCGCTGCCATGTCGGCGCTCGCGATGAGCCGCTCTGCCGCCGTGTTGCCGTTGCTACAGAACCTCTTCGAAACGATGACCACGCGCGATCTCAAACGCCGCGCTCTCACCGGCATCGGGCGCAACGATAACGACGCCGCGGCGACGTACCTCGTCCGCGTGGCGGAAACCGATGCAGATCTCGAACTTCAGAAGCATGCAGTGGTTGCGCTTGGGCGGCGTCCGAAGGATGAAGCGATTCCCATCCTGATTCGGATGGCGCGCAATCATCCGAAGATAACAGTGCGCAAGGTTGCGATTCAGGCGCTCGGACAAACTGGTGATGAACGCGCGGTGGCGTTCTTCAATGAACTCTTGAGCAAGGATTAATGTGATGAGTAGTTCGATTCACAATATCGACACGCTTAGAGAAGCGGCGATCACGTTGCTGCGAGAAGTTGAGTCGCTTGCGAGCCGGCAGGAACCGCCACCGGTGCGGCTGGGGTTGCAGGAGGAAGTACAGCGCTACGAGACCGAGCTCATTCGCGAGGCGCTGCAGCGGACGCGCGGCAATCAAAGGCGCGCGGCGAAACTGTTGGGCGTGAAAGTGACGACGCTCAACTGCAAGATCAAGCGCCTGGGAATTCAATGTGAGAGCCCGAATTTTTAGACCGATTTAGACAGGATTACAGGATTTTCAAGATCGACAGGATTCATCTTGTAAATCATGAAAATCCTGTAATCCTGTCTAACACTGTCTCTATTGCATCCGTACCCTAATCTTATTAGTCGTCTTCCCTCTTAACGTCGCACTCACAAACAACGTCTGGCCCGCCGGCGTGTTATCCGGCAGACGAACAACGATCTGCGTGACGGCATCGACTCCCGGCAACTGTCCGACAAACTCGACTGTCAACGGGAAAACATTCAGCGACGCATCCTCCGCGCGTGCCGTCACCGCGGAGCTATTCTCACCCGCCAGCAATTCCATGTTCATCCCAAACACCATCAGCCGCGTGCGATGATCAGTGCTGAAGTTGAAAAGATTCGTCAGCGGAAAGGGATCGCGAACGAACGTCGGCGAGTCGAGCGCCACGGCACTATCCGACCCGACTTCTGAGATCAGCATCGGTTCCGTGAATTGCACACGGAACACCGCACTCGAGCCGCGCGCGAGATAGTAAAGACTGCCATCCGCGCCGACTTTCAAATCCACCGGATTCGAAATGCCCGACGCGAAATCTGACGCTGTTCCCGTCGACGGATCGAAGACCCTGATCCAGCCGGTGCACAGATCCGCGAAGAAATATTTCCCGACGAAACTCTGCGGGAATTGAACAGCCGCCGGATTGTAAAAAGCGCCGCCGGCAATCGCGCAGCCGGTCGTCGCAGTGCCGCCGTGTTGATAAGCAAACAACGGCGATCGAAATTGCGGGTTACTCGTCGGGCCTTCGCTCAGGTTCCAGCCGTAATTCGATCCGCCGATGCCGTCGTTGATCTCTTCCCACGTAACCTCGCCGACGTCGTCGATGAACATCCGGCCTGTTCCCGGTTGAAAGGCAAACGTGAATGGATTGCGCAAGCCAAAGGCCCAGATGGATCGGTTCGCTCCGGTGGCCGTGTTGAAGAAAGGATTGTCAGTAGGGATCGTGCCGTCTGAGTTGATACGCAACATCTTGCCGAGCCTGTTGCTCAACGTCTGCGCGTTTGCTCCGTTCGCGTTCTCGCCGACCGCGACATAAAGCTTGCCATCCGGTCCGAAGTGAATGGCGCCGCCGTTGTGATTCGTGGCGGAGCTGAGATTGTCGAGATCGAGAATGGGCACTTCACTACCGTTCACGACGACGTCGCCGTTTGCAGTGAAGCGACTGACGCGGTTGTGTCGCGGGGTGGAGGGAACGGTGTAGTAGACGTAAAGAAAGTTATTGTTCGCGAAGTTTGGATCGAAGGCGATGCCGAGCAGTCCGCGTTCGCCGCTTGAGTCGACGCTCAACGTGAGAAACGGCGTCGAAAGCAACACGCCGTTCTTGATCACGCGCAGGCTGCCGCCCTGTTGGCAGACGAAGATGCGCCCGTCAGGCGCGAGCTCCATGGCGGTCGGATTCGAGAGACCGCTGATTCCTGTTTCGCTGAATCCCGGTGGCAGCGTCGCGGCATTGATTGCAGACACTGACATCAGCAAGAAAAGAATTAAGGTAAATTTTTTGAGCATTGGTAATTCCGGGGGGAGGCTCGGCAATAATAGCAAGCTTTGGACAGGATTTCAGGATTTTCAGGATTTGTCCGATAACTCGGCGACGATCTCGCGCACGGCCTGGCGTGCTTCTTCGACTTGTTCGGGCTTGAACGAGATGGCGCCGACTACTGCATGCCCGCCGCCGCCGTAACGTTCACAGATCTTCGCGATGTTGTGTGTGCGGGGCACGGGCGCCCAGGGATTTGAGCCTACCGAGATCTTCGTGCGCTGGGACCCACGCGTGAGCGCAACCGAGTAAGTCGCTTCCGGATGCAGGTAGTAAGGGATGAACTTGTTGAAGCCTTCGTAACCCTCGTCAACCAGATCAAACTGCACCACGCCGTTCGCGCTGATCGCCTTCTTCCTGATGACTTCAAGTGTCTTGAGATGTTGCTCGAGTATCGGCTGGAAACGCCGTTGCACTTCCGCGCTCGTCGCCACTTCCTCGAGCGATTGCGTCGTCAGCTCGCGAATGATGCGCTCGATAAACGCGTCGTCCGGATCAGCCTCGATCACCTGCATCAATTGCAGCGCGGGCTCTTTCAACTCGACGCACTGCGCCGGCGACTCGTAAAGCGCGCCGTCGATGATGTGCGCCCAGTGGACCAGAGACGCGATCGGCCCGTCGTCGAACCCAAAACGCTCGTGCGCAACCGCCGCAATGAATTCCGTGCACGACTTCCGCGTCGGATCGAGAAACTTTCGACCCGAAGTGTCGGCGTGAAAATGCGCCTCGTCTTCCGGCGTGAGGAAGGCCGACTCGTGATGATCGAACCACCACGTCAGTTTCTCTGACGCTGCATATTTGAAATCGACAATCGCGTTCTCGTCGGAATCAAACATTCCGAGGTCAAACAAATTGCCGGGCCGGTGCAGCAGTCCGGTGTAGTTGACTTCTGCTTCGGGATGGATGCGTTCTTTGTAGAAGCGCGTGAACGTTGCCGCTGAGGCGACGCCGTCAAAACAGTGACCGTGATACAGGATACGTAGCTTCATTCAAGCGTTGGTTCAGTTTTTGCACGGCTGGATGACGGCGGCTGAAGTAGCGCCGACTTTCGACGCGATGAACTTGTCGACCTCGTCTTCCACCAACTCGCCGTTAACGACAAACGCTTTCTCGGCGAGCACGTCGCCGGTGGCGTTGACTTTCGCGGGTTCGAGAAAGATGTTCCATGGCGAACCCCAGTTGCGCTTGTCGCCGGTGAGTTGCCGGTAGCCGTAATGCGCCGTCTTCAGCTTGTCGTCCCGCGACTCCGATTCAGTCACGATCGGATAAGGTGGACCATCCTTGCCGAAATAGTTGCGCACGTCGTCTTTCGTCGCGTATTCGCTGACGCCGATCACCTGAAATCCCTGCGCCTTGTACTTGTCGTACAACTTCGCCGCGATCGGCGCTTCGTTTTTCCAGTTTCCGCACCACGGCGCAAAGTAAACGATCATGACGAGCTTCTTGCCCGTCATCAGCGCGCGCAAGTCTTCCGTCTTGTCGGCAGTCAAACTCGGCAGCGCCCAGTTTTTGTAGTTCACCGTCGACTCCGTCAGCGGCGAATACTCGTGACCGGCTTGCGCACGCGCAACCGCAGGCGCGATGGCAAGTGCGAGAATAGCGAGGACGAATAAGAGTTTCTTCATGGTACTACTCCATTAGTTGGCGGCGCTGGCAGTTGCGGGCGTTTCCGCGAGCAACGGCTTGACCGCAGCTTCCCACGCGGCTTTGTCGCGCGCGCCGATTATCTTCTGGCGAATGCGGCCCTGGCGATCGATCAGATAAGTCGTCGGCAACACTGACTGTTGGAATTTTACCTTGGCATCACTACCGCCAAGCAAAACTTCGTATTCAAATTTCGCGACTTCCTGCTGGTAAGTGTTCACCCCCTCGGCGCTGTCGTCGAGCGACGCGCCGACAATCTTCAATCCCTGCGGTTGGAGTTCGTGCTGCAACGCGTTGAGAGCGGGGATCTCTTCGCGACAGGGGATGCAGTAAGTAGCCCAGAAGTTCAGCAGCACGACCTGGCCCTGGAGCTCTTTGAGTCGAAACGGTTTGCCGGCGAGTGTTTGAAATTCTACGTCGGGCGCCGTTTCGAAGTTTGCGTTTGCAGTGGCAGGAGTTTGTTTGACTGGCGCCGTGTCAGTCTTGAACCAGCGGTTCAGCAAACCCTCCGGATTCGGAACAATGCCCATGAGGCGCGAGCTGGCCAGCAAAGTCGATTGACCGCTCATCACCAGCGCTCCCACGAGAATCAGCACGACCCCGGAGACGACCTCGACTTTGTGCAGGTGTCTTTTGAAGTTTTTGTAGAAACTCAGAAACTGGTTGATGCCGAGACCCGTCAACAGAAAAGGCACGGCGAGGCCGGCGGAGTAAAACGCTGAAAGGACGAGACCGCTGCGCCAACCGCCGCTCGTGGCGGCGAGGCCGATGATGCCGCCGAGGATTGGACCAATGCACGGCGTCCAGCCGGCGGCGAACGCCATCCCGAGAGCAGCGGAGCCGAGCACGCCGCGCGGCTTGTCGCTCGAGAAGAAACGTGTGTCTTTGTAGAGCGCGCCGATCTTGAGTAGTCCGATCAGTTGCAGGCCAAACGCGACGATGACGAGGCCGCCGATTACCCGCACCCACGGATTGCTCGTGATCGCAGCGCCGACGAGGCCGGCCGTTGTGCCGAGCACGAGAAAGATGACTGACAGGCCGGCGTTGAACGCGAGCGAGTTGACGATCACCGCGCGGCGGCTGCTCACGCCTTCTTTGAGATTATCAATACTGACCCCAGACATCAGCGAGATGTAACCGGGCACGAGCGGTAAAACGCACGGCGAGAGAAACGAGAGTATCCCCGCCGCGAATGAGATAAAAATTCTGAATAAAGTAATTCCTTCGTCCATCGCCTTAAATCATGCCAATCCTGAAAATCCTGTAATCCTGTCTAAAACTGACATCACGGCCGAGCGCGCTTTATTTCTCTTCCACCAACTGCTTAATCAGTTCACCCAGCCGCGCAATCTCTTCTTCACTCGCGCCCAGCGAGATGTAACGCACGACGCCCTTGCGATCGATCAGAAACGACGTCGGGATAGAAAACACGCCGTAGTTGAACTCATTCTTTTCCCCATCCTCGACGACGAATCCATACGGCAGCTTATTCCGCGTGCGGAAGTCGCGCAAATAGACAAGCTCTTCAGCCGGGTTTAACTCTTTCCCGCCGCCGCGTCCATAGTACTTGGTCACGCCCAGGATCACGAGTCCTTTGCCCTTGTACGCATTCTGCCAGCGCGCCAGGTTCGGGAGCGTGTAACGGCATGGACCACACCACGTCGCCCAAAAGTCGATCAATACCACCTGCCCGCGAAAATCCGCTAGCTTCTTCGGCTGCTGCTCAATCCACTCATCGGCAACAAGCTCCGGCAACGCTGGCGTAGTCGACACCAAACTATCGTCGAAAAGCTGTTCGACATTCAACTCCGGATCGAGCCGCATCAAGCGTACTGTGGCTTCTTTATAGAGGTTCGCGGACGGCAACTGGATCGCGAGGCGGCGCAAGTCGGTCAGCGCGGCTATAGCCGACTTCTTCTGATCTGTTTTCAGGTACGAGTCAGCGATCAGCACGGTCGACTTCAACAACATCTCATCGCGCCTGGCAACGTCGTCTTTATTCGTCTCAATATACTTCTTCGACGCGGCCAGCATTTGCTTCGCATGCGCGGCCATAGGCCCGTGATCTTTCGCGCGCAGGTACCAGTCAGTGATCAGAAGCTCCATGCGATAAAGATCGTCGGCGCTCTGCGGCTGGTGACGTTTGTATGTTTCGACGGCTTCGTTCGCTTCAGCGATGAGATCCTTTTTGACCGCGTAGAGAACGACGACGTTGCGAGCGGCCTGCGCTTTTTGACCGTCGGGATCGTCTTTGAGCAGCAGGCGCATCGTCGCGAGTGAGCCGTCAGCGTCGGCGGCGATGTGATGAAGCATGCCGAGGTAGTAAAGATCGTCGCCTTTTAGAGATCCGCGCGCTTGCAGGGTCGCAGCGTTTCGCACGGCGAGATCTTTCTGCTCTTTCTTCGTCTGTGCTTCGAGTTTCGGATCATACGGGAGTTTTTGTTTGTTGAATTCCTGAAAGCGACGACCGAGATACCCGTTGGCTTCTTCGAATAATTCCTGCGCCGAGCGCTTGTCAGGCTTGCCGTCGGGTTTGACGGCCGGAGCGAGGCCCTGCGCAAACGTCGAGATTGCGGCCAAAAAGAAAACAAATGAAAAAACGACTTTACTCATCTTTGAGAGGAGACGATTGCTTTGGAAATCAGTTCACCCGTTAAAGGAGCCAGTAGGATTCCGTTCCGGTAATGCCCGGTTGCATAAAAGAGCCCGTCAATTTCATCACAAGGGCCGATGACAGGCAAACCGTCAGCGGCTCGCGGGCGCAGGCCCGCCCAGGTATCGATCACCGGCAGATTTGAGATAGCAGGCGAAATCTCGAGCGCATTCCGCAGGATTGTGGCGATTCCACCCGCTGTAATGCACTTCGCGAAGCCGGCGTGTTCGCTCGTCGAGCCGGCCAGCAAACGACCGTCCTGGCGCGGAACGACGTAGCCGCGCGGGCTGTAGATCACGTGGCGTGTTAGCTGTGGCTTCGCTTCGAGACAGATCATCTGGCCGCGGATAGGCTCGATCGCGGGCGGCTGCGGCGACGTCTTGATAAAACTCGACCACGTTCCAGCGGCAATAACCACCGTTGGACAGTTGATCGCGCCGCGAGATGTCTGCACGCCACGCACGCGATTTCCGTCAATAATTAAAGAATCAACAATTGTTTGTGTTGCGATCTCGACGCCGAACTTCGTTACGCTGTTTGCGAGCGCGCTCAGCAGTCGACGGTTCTCGACCTGGATGTCTTTTGGAAATCGCAACGCGCCGAGCGTCGCTTCGGAGATGCACGGTTCCAACGCGCGCGCCTCGGCGCCAGTGAGTCGCTCAACAGACAATCCCGCGCGAGTTTGCCACTCGAAGCGTTTCTCAATTTCTTCGTGATCGTGTTCTGTGAGGGCGAGATAGAGCGTTCCGGTCGTATCGAGCTCGACATCGATCCCAGTCTCTTCGCGTAGCGCTGCTGCAAAACCCGGATACAAATCGCGGCTCTGACACGCGAGATTGAAGAACTCGTCCGCCGCGTCAGCTTCGACCTGCGGCAGCAACATCCCGGCAGCCGCCCACGACGCCTCCGTCCCAAGGTTTCCACGCTCAACGAGACAAACATCACGCACACCACGCAGCGCAAGCGCACGCGCGATGGCTAGACCAATGACGCCGCCTCCAACAATGACAATTTCGTAGAGATCTCTCATTAATAGGTCCTGTAGGCCCTATCAGACCTATTATTGTATGCTGTGACCATGCATGCTATCACACTGATTCCAGGCGACGGCATTGGCCCCGAAGTCGCCGCAAGCGTAGTGCGAATCATCGAATCGTCGGGCGTCGAGATCCATTGGGAGACTCATTACGCCGGCGCGCAGGCCCTCGAAAAATTCGGCGAAACGCTGCCGAAAGATCTGCTCGATTCGATCTTGCGCAACAAGGTCGCGCTCAAGGGACCAATCACAACTCCCGTCGGCAAAGGATTCACCTCAGTCAACGTTGGCTTGCGAAAAACGTTGGATCTTTACGCCAACCTGCGTCCGGTGCGCGCATTGCCGAACGTGCCGTGTCGTTATCCTGAGCTCGATCTGATCGTCGTGCGCGAGAACACGGAGGATTTATATTCGGGTCTGGAACACGTGGTCGTGCCGGGCGTGGTTGAGAGTTTGAAGATCATCACGGAGAAAGCGTCGACACGCATCGCGCGTTTTGCGTTTGAGCATGCGAGGAGTGAGTCGCGCAAGAAAGTAACGGCGGTGCACAAGGCGAACATCATGAAGCTGTCTGATGGTCTGTTTCTCGAGTGCTTCCGACGCGTCAGTGCCGACTATCCCGACATCGAGGCTGACGACAAGATCGTCGACAACGCGTGCATGCAGCTCGTGATGCGACCCGAACAGTTTGACATCATGCTGCTCGAGAATCTTTATGGCGACATCGTCTCGGATCTTTGTGCGGGTTTAGTCGGGGGTTTGGGACTAGTGCCGGGCGCAAACATCGGTGAGAAAGGCGCGGTCTTCGAAGCAGTACACGGCTCAGCGCCCGACATCGCCGGCCAGGGCATCGCAAACCCGACCGCGCTACTGCAATCCGGTATCTTAATGTTGCGATACATCGGCGAACGCGAAGCCGCGGATCGAATCGAAACCGCGATGCTCACCGTGTTTAAAGAAGGAAAGGTGCGAACGAGAGATATCGGTGGAACAGCGAAGACCGCCGAATTCGCAGACGCGATCATCCAGAAGATGGGTTAGACAGGATTTACAAGATTTTTCATGATTACAAGATTAATCCTGTAATCCTGTTCTAATCTTGTTAATCCTGTCTAATTAATTCTTCAATCTCCTCGGCGTGCTTGGGGACTTTAGAGGTCAAAACTCTCGGGCCGTTGTTCGTGCACAGCACATCATCCTCGATCCGCACGCCAATCCCGAGATACTGCTCCGGCACATCTTTAGTATCCGGGGACACATAAATCCCCGGCTCGACCGTCATCACCACGCCCGGCTCGAGCGCGCGTGATTCCTGTCCGAAATAATATTTCCCGACGTCATGCACGTCGATCCCAAGCATGTGCCCGAGCCCGTGCATATAAAACTGCTCGTACTTCTTCTCCTCGATCAGCTCTTCCGGTTTGCCTTTCAGCAACCCAAGCTCGACCATCCCTTCCGTCAACACCTCGATCGAATGCTGCTTCAACTGATCGTGCGTCGTGCCTGGCCGCACCATCTCAACGCACGCCATCTGCGCCTTCAACACGAGGTCGTAAATCTCGCGCTGCGCTTTCGTGTAGCGGCCGTTGATCGGGAAAGTGCGCGTGATGTCGGAAGCGTAACCCTTGTATTCAGCACCCGCATCGAGCAACAACAAATCGCCGTCGCGAAGCTGACCGTCGTTGTTGATGTAGTGCAGCACCGTCGCGTTTGGACCAGCGCCGACAATCGACGTGTACGCCGGACCTGACGCGCCATGCCGCCGGAACACCTGTTCGATCAACGCCTCGATCTGATATTCCTGCATGCCAGGCTTAGCCGCTTTCATCGCCTCGCAATGCGCTTCGGCAGCGATATCAGCCGCAGTCTGCATGATCTCGATCTCTTCAGGCGACTTGAGCACGCGCATCTCGTGTACGATCGTCGCCGGGTCGATGATGGTCTGCGGCGGGTGTACCGGCTTGCGATTTATCGCGCGCATAGTCGAGATCTCTTTAAGGATGACGTTGTCGAGATCGCGATCGTCACCGAGCCGGTAATAAAGCACGTCAGTGTCGTCGAGAAACTCGCGCAGCTTCGACTCAAACTCCGCGATCGGGAACGACTCCGCCGCCCCAAACTCACTCTTCGCGCCTTCGACTCCCGCACGACGCCCGTCCCAGATCTCTCTTTCCGGATCCCTCGGCCGCACAAACAACGTGTACTTCTGGTCTTTGATTACGGCGAGCGCATCCGGCTCTTCGAAGCCAGTGAGATAGAAGAAATCGGAGTTCTGGCGGAAACGATAATGCGTGTCGTTCGAGCGCGTGGTGTCGTGTGCACCGGGAATAATAGCGACAGATTTAGGCGCCATGCGGCGCATAAACTCCTCGAGTTGGGGCCTGATCATTACGAATTCTCCTTGTAGCCGCATTGTAACAGGTATAATTCGGCGATGCTCATCTCACTCGATCCCTCGACGGGAGAAGAAATCGGGCGCGTGCCGTTACTGGACGCGGCCGGCGTTGCTGCCGCGGTCGCGCGAGCGCGGGCGGCGCAACCGGCATGGGCGGGGCTTTCCTATCGCGATCGGGCGCGCTTCATTCTGCGCGCGCGTGAGATCGTGCTTAATCAACTCGACGAGATCGCAAATCTAATCTCGCGTGAAACCGGCAAGCCCGTCACCGAAGCGATCGCGATGGAGATCGTGCCCACGCTCGATCTCATGCACTACTTCGCCAGCCACACAAAACAAATCCTCAAACGCAAACGAGTCGGCCTGGGCCAGTACAACTACATGGCCCGCACGTCGTACATCGTCTACAAACCACTCGGCGTCGTGGGGATCATTTCGCCGTGGAATTTTCCCTGGGCCACTCCGCTCGATGAAGTCGTGATGGCGTTGATGGCCGGCAATGCCGTGGTTGTAAAACCGAGCGAGCTGACGCCTCTAACCGCGCTCAAAATCGCAGACGTATTCAAGCAGGCGCAACTACCTGATGGTCTGCTCGAGATCGTCACCGGTGATGGCTCGACCGGCGCCGCGCTCGTCGAAGCTGGCGTGAACAAGATCATGTTTACCGGCAGTGTGAAAACGGGCAAGCGCGTCGCCGAAACTGCTGCGAAACATCTGACGCCGGTCGTGCTCGAGCTTGGCGGCAAAGATCCGATGATCGTTTTTGAAGACGCGAATCTCGAGAACGCAGCGCGCGCAGCGATCTGGGGCGCTTTCTGCAACTCCGGTCAGGCGTGCGCCTCGATCGAGCGTTGCTACGTCCACCAGTCGGTAGCCGACAAGTTCGTCGAGCTCGTTGTTAAAGAAACGAAGCTGCTCAAACAGGACAAGCCGTCGACGGGCGATATCGACGTCGGCGCGATGACGAATAAAGAGCAGTTAGAGATCGTTGAAGACCACGTGAGCGATGCGATTGAGCACGGGGCTGAGGTGCGCGCCGGTGGTCATCGTCTCAATGAGCAAGGTTGGTTTCACGAGCCGACTGTCGTCACGAATGTCGACCACTCGATGAAGCTGATGCGCGATGAGACTTTCGGTCCGGTGTTGCCGATCATGACATTCCAAACCGACGAAGAAGCAGTGCGGCTGGCTAACGACAGTATTTACGGGCTCACGGCGAGCGTCTTCACGGGCAGTCTCGACCGCGGAAAACGGATTGCCGAGCGGCTCGACGCGGGCACAGTGATGGTCAACGAAGTTGTTTACACACATGCCGTGGCGCAAACGCCGTGGGGCGGCGTGAAGCAAAGCGGCTACGGCCGGACGCACGGCAGCCTCGGACTGCTCGAGCTCGTGTCAGCGCAGCATATTCACGTCAACGCAATGCCCGGTTTGGCTGATGTGTGGTGGTTTCCGTACTCGAAGCGCGCCGGCGCGTTGTTCCATGACTTCGCGCGGCGCTTCACGACCGGGTCAGTCCTGAATTCCCTGCCGCTGCTACCGAAAATCTTCCGCCGCCTCGTCGAGCCCCGGTAAAAATGGCCCGCCTCTTTACACTACGAAACGAAATAGTAGTATACTGTCCGCCTCCCAGTTACCTTCTCGCTCTGCGTTGGTTGTGATCGCAATAATTCGGCTGTAGTGCCCTCCCAAGTACTACTGCATTCCGTCAACTCACATAGCCCTGAAAATTTGGAGGAAGTCAGTGAAAAAGATTCATGCCTTACTAATGATCGCGATCCTTAGTATCGTTAGCTTCATGCCCATGACCGCCCATGCTCAGAGCGAGAAGGCTCTGGAACACCGGGCCGAGATCAGTTATCCAGTCAAATTCGACAAAATGACCAAACCCCTCCGCGAGATGTTTGATAACGGCGAGAAGCCCGAACCCGCCCGCGGCGGACGTGACTTCGAGCCGGGCAAACCCGATAGAGTAGGAAACAGTAACAAGCCTTATACCGACCCGCTGGCAGATAAAAGCGTTGGCGCGCCGTCGGCCCTCGCCGAAATCAAGGCAGCGACAGTCGGCACACCGGTCGATCCGCTCGCGCGCGTTGCGCCGCCCGACACGACTGGCGATGTTGGACCCAATCACTATGTGCAATGGGTGAACCTGCGTTATTCGGTCTACACGTTAACCAGAGACGCGAGCAACAATATTATCGCCTTCAACCCCGTAGCCGGATTTCCGAAAAACGGAAACTTGATATGGTCGGGCTTCGGCGGTCGCTGCCAGTCAGATAACGACGGCGATCCGATCGTGCAATACGATCAGCTGGCCGATCGCTGGATCCTGACGCAGTTTGCGGTGTCGGCAACTCCGTACACGCAATGCGTCGCCGTCTCGACGACTCCGGATCCGACCGGCACGTATTTCCGCTACGCGTACTCGTACAGCCGAAACTTCAACGATTATCCGAAGATGGGCGTTTGGCCTGACGCCTATTACATCACCTATAACATGTTCCGCAACGGGAGCAGCTTCGTTGGCAACCAGGTTTGTGCGTTTGAACGCGCTCAGATGCTGGTTGGCGGTGCGGCCAGACAGGCTTGCGCGAGCACCAGCACGGCGCACCACAGCCTCGAGCCTGCCGATCTCGAAGGAACAACCTTGCCGCCGGCAGGTTCACCAAACTTCCTGATGAGTTTGACGTCAACAGCCGTCAACTTCTGGAGGTTTGCGGTCAACTGGGGCACGGGCACAGGAACACTGACCGGGCCAACGGCAGTAGCCGGCGTTGCGGCTTTCAGCAGAGCCTGTGGCGGCGGCACCTGTATCCCGCAGCCCGGAACCACCAACCAGGTTGATTCGCTCGCGGATCGACTCATGTATCGCCTGAGTTATCGCAACCTTGGCACACGTGAAGCGCTCGTGATCAACCATTCGGTGACGAGTGGCACGGGTGTGGGGGTCCGCTGGTATGAGCTGACGAACGCTACCGGACAAACTCTCGCGTCGGCAGCGCCAGTGCTGCGGCAACAGGGCACGTTCGCGCCAACCAATGATTTTCGTTGGATGGGCAGCGCTGCGATCGACAAGACCGGTGGTATCGCTATCGGCTACAACATCTCGAATTCCAGCTCGATCGTGCCGAGCATTCGTTATGCGTATCGTGGCCCGGCCGACCCGCTGGGAACGCTTGGCAACGAGACTACGATCCTCGCAGGAAGCGGAATCCAAACCGGAACGCTGACGCGTTGGGGTGATTACAGCACGATCAGTGTCGACCCGGTCGATGGCTGCACGATGGTGTTCACCACGCAGTATCAACCGGCTAACGGTAACTTCAACTGGACTACTTACATTCACAGCTTCAAGCTGTCGACTTGTTTGTAACCAGATCTGCCTCAAGCCATCCACAGATTACGCAGATTTCTGTGTAATCTGTGGATGGCCTTTTTACTTTTGTTCAATATCCCCGTAGTATCCCGCGACGTGTCCTTCTGGCAGAACTACATGCACCAGCGCGAGCGCTGGTATCACCAAAGAGATAACAATCGCCTGGTACGCCCTTTTGAGTGGGGTTTGCAGTACCTTTTCGACCATGTAAATGGCGACGATCCGCGCGAGTTGTTCCGTGGCCACACTGCGCGCGTGCTACCCGCCAGTGAGGATTTTTATGCGCTGTCTCCAATTACCGACTATCGTCTCGAAGGCGATCAGCTAACCTGGACAAGCGCCGTTCACACGCCGTCGCCTGAAAACAACACGGCGCGCGCGCGGTTCTTTCCCACCAAAGACAAAAACTCACGCAAAGCCGTGGTCGTGTTGCCGCAATGGAATGCACAGCCGCAGAGTCACGTCGAAGCGTGCCGGATCTTCAACATGATCGGCATGTCGGCGTTGCGTTTGACGCTGCCGTATCATCTCGAACGGAAACCGCCGGAGCTCGAACGCGCAGATCATCTCGTCAGCACCAATATCGGACGCACTATCCAATCGATGAGGCAGGCGGTGCTGGACACGCGCGCTGCTGTTCAGTGGTTAAAGAGTCGGGGCTACGAACAGATCGGGATACTCGGAACGAGTATCGGGTCGTGTGTTGCGTTTCTCGCCTTTGCTCACGAACCGGATCTCAAGGCGGGCGCTTTCAATCACGTTTCAGGATATGTTGCGGATGTTGTTTGGAATGGACTCTCGACGTCGCACGTGCGGGCGGGCTTTGCAGATCATTTGACGCTCGACGAGCTGCGCACTTACTGGGCGCCCATCAGCCCGCTGCCATTCATGCCGCGCGTCGCGCAGATGGGTCACCGGCCGATACGCTTCATCGTCGCGCGCTACGATCTCACGTTTCCACTCGATCTAACCCACGATGCGATTGCGGAGGCGCGTCGCCACAAGCTTCCACTCGACGTCGTCTGGCTTCCCTGCGGCCACTACACCACCGGCGAACTCCCGTGGAAAGCGATCGACGCCTGGAAGATCGCGACGTTCTTTCGGAAGCAATTCAAATAATATTACTTCGCTAACGGGAAGACCGGTTCGATGTCGACCGGCACGTCCTTCAGCTTGTCGAGCGCCTGCTGCATCGGTGGCCTGATCACTGCGAATTTATCCAGTATCGCTTTCGCCTTGTCGTACGAACCTTCGGCTTCGAGCGTGAGCAGGTCGTGCGTGAGCTTCGTCACAGCTTCTTTGATCTTCGTCTGATCGACGCTGAACGTTCCCTTCGTTTCGTTGAACTTTATCGCGCCCTCATCAGTCAGATAATTGAACTGCATCGCGACGCCGCGCCCATGCGCCTCTGTAATCCCAAAACGCACTGACCGGAACATGCTGGCGAGATACGTCGTGTAGAGCGTTCGCTCCATGCTCTTCTCGATGACGCCGTGATCGATCATGTACTGGAGCGCCCAGAGTCCCGTCATGTCGGCTTTCGCTTCTTCGATGGCCGAGTAGAGCTCCTTCAACTGCTTGCGCACCGTCGTTTCCTGGCCGTCGACGGTGATGTTGTGTGGTCCAAGCCCGTGCATCAGCTCGTGACAGAGGATGTGCGTGAAAAACGAGTCGAAAGCGAGTGCTGACTGCTCAGACGGATCGAGCACGACTTTCGAGATCGGAATCAGCGTCTTATTGAACTTCGCGTCCTGCACGTTCTTCAGCATGACGCGCTTCGAGCCTTTCTCCTTCACCACTCGCTCGTCGTTCGGAAGATTGAACGCAGCCGTTTGCACGCCGCTGTTGCCTTCGCCCGACGCGAACACTTCATTCACGACGCGAATCGGAGACGCGGCGCCGAGCTTCGGATTCCGGTATTTCGGGTCGATCGGCAGATTGTTTTCGAGCTCCTGCAAGTGACCGCTGAACTTCGCGAGCTTTGCCGTCTCCGCGTCGTCGCGCAAGGTTACGTAAGACTCGAACGCGGCTTTGTAACTAAACATCTCGTCTTCGTAAGTCTCGTATGGACCAAACGTGAGGTCGATTGGCGAATCGAGATCCATCCACGCGACGTCGCTCTCGTAGTAATCATCCGAGGCAAACGCATCGGCGCGCTTATTCAGGAAGTTTTTGAGAGTCGCGTTGGTTGTTAAGCCAGCCGCTTCGTGCAGCAACGCCGCTGCCGGGGCGAGATACTCTTTGTAAGCCTCGCTGTAAGGAACGATCGTGAGTTTCCGATCTGGTCCACGTCGAATCAGCCAGAAGAAGCCGGTTGCTTTTTGCTTGTCGGCGTCGGAGAGTGTCTGGACCCACGAGTTAAACTCGTCCTTCGACATATCGTCCGGGTAATAGCTCGCGTTGAGCGGCTTCTCGCGCGGTACACCGTCGATAAAGGGTTCGTTACTGTCCAAACGCGACCACGGGCCATCGTTGATATAGAAATAGTGGAGTCGCTGGCGGCCGGCGGCAGACTTGTCGGCCAGCAGCTTCTTTTCGAGCGCGTCGTTACCACTCCAAACCTGACGCAGGAACAACGGATCGAGTAGCTTCGCGGCAGCTACAATCTTGTCGAGCGCTTGCCGATCTTTCGGCGTGAGCTTCGACGTGTCAGCGGTCAACGTGGTCGGCGCAAAACGCGCGATCTTGCGAGCCAGATCCGGGTCGCCGCCATTAGGCTTCTGTCCGATCAACGTGATGGAGAGTAGTGCCATTGTTAGTGCGATTGGGATGATTAGTTTCAATGAAGTCATCGCTTTCCAAAGGACTTAAAAATTTGGCTTAAGAGACACGAGAAACCAGGAATAGCAGCACTCGACAAACGCTCTTCTTCACGTTGCAGAATCTGACTCAGCTTCAAAGAAGAACCGTCCGAGACATACTGGTCCACGGTCAATTTTCCAGGATCCACTATCCAATACTCCTGCACTTGATGCTTAGTGTAGAGTCGGAGTTTATCCACTCGATCTCGGCGACTATTAGCAGCTCCGGGTGAAACTACCTCGATCATCAGAGCTGGAGGCCCGGTCAAGCGATCGTTGGTGATGATCGTGTCGCGCTGTTCGTTAAGAAGAATAACTAGGTCGGGAATGACTGCGCTGAACTTATCCAGAATCACTCCCACGTCAGGGAGAAACTCCCCGATTGGATTCTTCTCCAGGAATAATACAAACAACGTGATGAGGTTGGCCAAAACTCTTTGATGTGTGAGGCCTGCTGAACAGGACACAAAAAGTTCTCCTTCTATAATTTCGTAGCGATTTCCGTCGCCGTGTGGCATGGCTTCCCAGTCGGCGACTGTGAGAATTTTTAGTTTGCGAATCATAAGGCTCCGATGCTGGTGAGTGTTCAGCAGTTTACCACAATCATAATGCCGAGCGGTTCTTCAGGATCTTCACGAATGACGCTGAGCGTAGTTCATCGAGCGTCAATCCTGACAAGTTAACCGCTTCTTCTTCTGTTAGTGCGCCGCAGTTTACGGCGCGCAGAAAATAATTGAGCAGGCCCTGGCCCGTCGCGGCGTCGTCAAACACGTCGCCCACGAGCGTCGCCTTCGCAGCTTTCTCGACAAAGTTCTTCAAACGCTCCGACGCCGCTTCCAATCCTTCAAGAAAGAACGAATACACAGCCGCGTAACGCGTCGGTAGCTGCGCCGGATGCAGGTCCCAGCCCTGGTAAAACGCATTGGTCAACGAATGCTGAATGTGACTGTAATGCAACTTCCACGCGCGATGGACCACCTCGCGATTCTCCTCGATCTGCTCCTGCGTCAACGGCGCGCCGCCATCGACGAAGCGATGCGGCGCGACCGGCATGATGTTCGTCGCACCATCGGAAAGCCAGATGCCCGTACCCGCAAACGACACCTGCATCATGTGCTTTGCAAAGTCACACGCGGGATGCAGCATGTGCTGGTGCGCGGCGGTGATGTTGCAACCGGCCGTGTAGTCGTAAGTGCCGAAGTGAGCAGCGACACAACGTCCTTCCGCAGCAGCCAGCAACAACGGCAGATTGATCTGGCCCTGGTGATTGATGATCGACTGCGTGGTTTCGATCATCATCTCAAATTTCAAACTACCTTCCGGAAGATCCGTGTGCTTCTCGAGCCGCGCGAGCACGTTCGCGAGCGTCGCGACCTGTTTGGGAATCGTGATCTTCGGCAGCGTGATCACGAAGTTCTCCGGCAAACGTCCACGACTTAAATCGACGAGCGTCGAAACGAAAATGTCGAGCGTGCGAAAACTACGCGCGCGCAACTCTTCGTTGAAAGGCTTGATCCGAATGCCGATGAACGGCGGCAGCGTGCCTTTCTTCATCCCGTCGGCAGCTTCAGCAGCAGCAGCAACGGCGTGACCGTCTTCCTCGTCGTCCGGCCGATTGCCATAACCGTCTTCGAAATCGATGCGAAAGTCTTCAACCGGCTCACGCTCGAGCTTTTCGACCACGCGACGATAAATCGTGTGCGCCAGCCACGCGCCTTTCTTCTCTTTGCGCGCGCGCTCCGGCTCTTCAGTCAAAAACGCGAGCAGCTCGGTCGCTTCGTCGAACGACTCCGGCAACTCGCTCTCGCCCGGCAGATCGATGGCTCGCGCAAACGTCAGAAAGTCGGGCGCAAACTGATCCAACGAGCGCCGGGCCAGCGACCCGAGACGTTTGGCCGAGTCGGATTTGAACAGGTGCGCGCCGCCGTAAACCGTGTGGACCGGCTGGCGGCGACCGGTTTCGCAGGGGTAATGCCGCGTGAATTCTTCGTTCGCCTGTCGCAGCCGGTCGGCCAGATCAGTCAGGGAGCCATCAGAAAAAGAAGCGGTCATGGTTGTCCTCGCAAGTCAGTGTGGGCGACAGTCTAACAGACACGAAATTGTTTATTGACATGACCTCGCCCGCTTCGCTATGTTGCTTGTGAGCCTGATTCACGGGTTCGCCCCAATCTTCACCACAATCTCAAACAGAATTTCGAGCCTGGAGAGCCGTTATGAAAAGAATCCTGCTTGTTTTGAGCTGCGCGACAGTGCTTCTGTTTCAACCCGCTGGCGCAAAGGCGCAATCGCCGGAGCCCGCAAAGCACGGTGGCAAAATCGAGACCCGGTACGACGGCTTTAATTACGAAACCGTCATGCGACTGCGGAAAATGAAGGTCAATTGCGACGGTTTCAAAGACAAGTTCAAGGATGCGTGCGTGAGTATTGAGGTGATGCTGCATTGCCCGGGCACGCAGGTCAACTACGTGAAGCAGGTCACGTTGCAGGTCGTGTTTGAGAATAAAGACTGGGTTCACCTCCACGCACCTGATAACCGAGACTTGACCCTTGTGACTGACACGGAAACGCTGCGGATCGGTCGCATGAGTCCGGTCAGCCGGGATCAGCCGGGTTGGGACACCAAGGTCGAGATTTTGGAAGCGAAGATGCCGTACGCGATGTTCAAGAAGATGGCAACCGCGCAGTCGGTTGAGATTCAGGTGGGCCGTGACGCGGTCGAACTGCGCGACAAAAACATCGCCGCGCTCAAGGATCTCAACACACGCGTGATCGTGCCTTCATCAACAACGACCTCGGCTAACTAAGGATTTTCCTGAGCTTCCTCTTCGATAACCTGGTCCTCGGTGGTTTGTTTCTTTCGCGTCCGCAACTTCGTCAACAACTCATAAATCCGCTCCGACTCTTTCGTCAGTAACGGACCAAGCACCGCAGTTATCAAGACATACAAAGCCGCGAACGGCTGGAGCACGGGCAACAGTCCGCCAGTGCGCGCGAGATTTGCCATGATGATCGAAAACTCGCCGCGCGAGACGATCGTCAAACCAACATTCAGCGACGGACCCATTCCCAATCGCGCACTCTTCCCCGCCAGTATTCCCGCCGCGATATTCCCAGCCAACGTCACAAACACTGCCCCAAGCACCGGCCAAACTGCGCCGCCAAGCGCAAACGGATCGATCGTCAATCCGAATCCGAAGAAAAACAGCGCGCCGAAGAAATCGCGAAACGGAACGATCAGATGTTCGATGCGCTCGCCGTGTTCTGTCTCGGCCAAAACCAACCCCAGCAACAACGCGCCGATCGCTTCCGCCACGTGAATCGTCTCGCCCAGTCCCGCCACCAAAAACAGACACGCGAAAAGCACCAGCAGGAACACTTCATTCGAAGAAATCCGAAACACGCGGTTCAAAAGCGGCACGGCGAGACGGCCTAATCCAATGAATCCGAGAATAAACGCGAGCGCCAGTCCGGCTGAACCGAGCACACCGCCAATCGACGTCGCGCCACTCAAAACCATTCCCGAAACCAGCGACAGGTAAACCGCCAGAAACACGTCCTCAAACATGATGATGCCGAGGATCATCTCCGTTTCCGGGTTCGCCGTGCGCCGCAGATCAAACAGCACCTTCGCGACAATCGCGCTCGACGAGATCGTCGTGATCCCGGCCGCAACCAAAACCTCTTTGAACGGCCAACCCATTAACGCCGCGTAACCCAGGCCGAGCACGAAGTTGATGCCGATATAAATCGAGCCACCAACAACGATCGATTTCCCGGACTTGATCAGTCGACTAACAGAAAACTCCAACCCGAGATAGAACAACAGAAACAACACGCCGACTCGCCCCATAAACTCGATGAGCGGCGCGCTTTCGATGAAACGGAAATCGAGCGGGCCAATCTTCGGCGCGTGTGGACCAACCGCCATGCCCGCCAGGATCAGGAAAGGAACCACGGAAAAACGGAGTCGAGCTGAGATCAGCGCTGCAAGTGCGATTAGCGCTAGCGCCAATCCGACTTCAAGGACGATGTGCTGCATTCGCTAGTCGACCCTTCCGCTAACGAGCAACTGCTTGAGCTTTGCGTTGCTGCGTCGATCGCCGGCGAGGATCAGCGTTGCGCCTTCGTTGAGCAGCGTCGTTGCTTCGGGATTTGTTCGGGTGGTGCGATTCGGCTCGATGATCGAAACGATAGACGCGCTTGTTCGCGTGCGGAGTTGGAGCTCACTAATCGTTTTACCTACAGCAGCCGCGCCGGGCGACAGCGTGAACCACTCCAGTACCAAATCTTCAAGCACGACTTCTGTCGTCGGTAGAGACTTCGGCACGTATGTCAGACCACCGACGATGCCCGCAATCTGTCGTGCCTCGCCGTCAGTCAGTCTCAACACGGACACTGGTCGATCGAGATTCTTGCGGCTGAATTGATACAGCTCGCGCGTCCCATCGTCATGAATAACGATCGTGAGTCGATCGCCGCTCAGAGTCTCAACCTGAAACTTGCGGCCCACACCGGGCAGGTTCGATTCGCTGATACTTGACATCGATTTACTCCTCTACTGGCACATCTGCCACAACTTGATCGCTTGCACCGGGTGGATCAACATCAAAATCTGTAGCAACAGACTGTCGTGAATCCAAAACGTTAAGACCAGCTCAATCAACACGAACACGATCAGCGAACGTCGCACGCCGAGTTGTCGTGCGATAGCAAAACCGATCAGCGCGCACGTGAGATCGCCTAGCGAGTTGACGATCGTGTCACCCTGGTAACCGAGCGCTGCTGTTTCCGTGCGGTACTTGTTTATTACAAAACTCGTGTTCTCGAAAATCTCCCACGCGCTTTCCAACAGCATTGCCACCAAAAACTGCCACGCGCGCGGCATGCGCTTGAACAGCAGCGTCATCAGCCAGAAAAACAGAAATCCGTGCAGCACGTGCGTGAAGCTGTAGGGGTCGAGCAACTGTTGCGACGTATTCGAGCTACACCAGTCGCTGACCCAAACCGCGAAATGCCCGCACGCGCACAGAAACCTGCGCCCTTCCGCACGCAGCAACACGATCAGTGCGAGCGGTACGAGTGCAATAGGGATGATCCGGCGCATCAGCAGATTTAGCCACAAAAAGGCACAAAAAGCACAGAACCGAGCGCGGTAGCGCCGGGTCAACTTCATCAACGGACGCGTTTGGAAGATTGACCCGGCGCTACGCGCTCGGTTCTGTGCTTCTTTTGTGGCTAACTAGGACCGAAGCGACTACGGTACTCGGGCGAGTAGATGAAGATGAAGATCATGTGCCGCAGATTGCTCGGGTTCGCGTTCAACGTGTTCACATTGTTCTGATAGCCAATCGTGTCAGGATCACGACGCAGGAATCCGAAGTACTGAATCGACACCGTGCCTTCCGTCAGGAACTTGTTCCCGACCGCCGCTGTCTCGATAATGCCGCGCAGTATCTGACCTTTCGTCATGCCAGCAGTAACAGTGAACGTGCTGCTCGGCAAGCCCGCTGTTGCCAACAGCGCATTTGCCAGCGCCTGGCCAGTCAAAGCTCCATAACGCGCAGTAAACTCCGGTCGCAGCACGAACGCATCAGCAAACGCGACTTTGCTCGCTTGTTCTTCCGCGGGTGATTTTGGTCCACCCACCTGGGCCATGTCCGGAATAAACTGCGCGTAATTCGGCCGCTGGTTATAACTCACCATGTAGAAGCGGAAGGCCCAGTAACCACGATTCAGAAACTCGTCTGACTGGAAGAATCCCGAGGCGACGTGCAAACGATCGCAGGTTGATGTCGGCGGTTCACCGAAGCCGCCGTTCGGACACGGCGCGAGCGTGTTGATCCAGTTCTGCAGTCCGGTCGGGTCGGGCTGTCGATTGAGAATGTCGAGATACTGCTGCCGGATGAAGAACTCCACGCCATCGATCGGATTGCTCGTCGGCGTGAGGAAATCATTGTCGACAATCGTGATCGTTGCTGACGAAGGCGAAGCAAGCGTTGCTCCGGTCGCGCTATTAAGGCCAATGGCAAACGATTCATTCCCTTCCAGCAGCACATCATTAATGATCGGAATCGTGATTGTCTTCGCTGTTTCTCCGGCGACAAACCGCACCGTTCCGATCGAAGTCACGTAATCGCATCGTTCCGAGCCTTTGCCGTTAGCGAGCGTGCAACTCTGCAACCCGGCGGTGTCGGAAGTGATGAAGTTGACCGTCGAGGTACCAGAGACATTTCCGAACCGCGTCACCGTAACGGTTGCGCTACCGGCGCCTTCACTCGCGCTGTACGACGCGAGGCTAAACTGAATCGTAGTGCCACTCTGAATAGAGTAGTTCAGCACGATGCTGCCGCTGGCGCCGCTAAAGCCGTCAACAGCGATGCGATAAGTTGTCCCGGCAACTGCGTTGAATGTAACCCTGCTGCTCAGCACCACCGGAAATGATTCGTCGTCATTACTAGTCACTTCAAAGAGACTGTTGACTGCGCTTCCGGTGTAGACGCCCAACAGCGTATCGAAGTTACTGCCCGCGGTTGTGATTGTGGCAGTGCCACTCGACGGCGCTTGCCACGAATACCAAACCGATACGCCGCCAAAGTTGCCGGCATGATCAGGCTCTCCGGATTCTTTGGTCGCGTTTGTATTCGTACCCGTGACGGAGCCGGAATTTCCACTGAGCACCTGCGCGCTCGCGAAGTTGTTGTTTGCGGGACCGCTTGGCCCACTACTCCAACTAAGGACGATGCTGCCTGTGGCCCCGGCGAAACCGTCGACGGCGATGGAGTAAGTCGTTCCGGCAACCGCATTGAACGTGACCCGGCTGGACAAATCAGAAAAACTCACATCATCGTTACTTACAATGGTCGTCAAAGCGCCAACGCTGTTTCCGGTATAGACGGCCAACAAGGTATCGAAGTTACTTCCGGCCGTGCGGAACGTGACCGACGCGCTGGCCGGCGCTTGCCATCGATACCAGACGGACGAGCCACCCGAATCACCGGCGTGAAAAGGTTCGCCAATCTCTTTGGTGGCGCCGGTGTTGTTTCCATTGACGCTACCGGAGCTGCCGCTGATGATCTGTGCGTTAGCGAAGTTGTTGTTCGACACTCCTGTCGGCGGCGCACTCAAGCTCAAGGTGTAAGCACCGGTCGCATTAGTAAGATTTGAAGTCGCTTGAATGACAAATGTTCCCGTTGCTGGAAGGGTGAAGAAACCGCTCGACGCTGGAATTCGCGAATTTGTTCCGCCGCCACCATTGTTGTCAAAGACCAGCTCTGAACCGTTTGGACCAAGTAGGACGAGCCACGTATCAAACGCAGCAGCCGACATGCTGATGGCGATTTGCTGTCCGGCCACGCCGTTGAAGGAATAGGCGTCGGAAAACCAGTTGCTGCCGGTCGGGTAACGGCAGTCCCCAGTCGCGAGGGAGCCGCTTAAAGTTTGTCCGACTGCGATTGGCGTGATCGCGCAGTTGTTGCCGCCGCCGCCAATGGCGTTGATTGCCGCGTCCACTTTTATTCTTGGTTTTGTGATGCCGTTTGTGTCAGTGACGGGGACGCCCGTGTCTCGGAGTGCAGCGAAGACTTCGTCCACTGTAGCCGTCGGTTTCTTCGATTTGAGAACGGCCCAGGCGCCCGCGACGTGAGGAGTAGCCATCGATGTGCCACGGAGGAGAGCGAAGTCACCGCTAAGACTAAACAGACAGTAGTTAGCATTACTGAAAAGACCTGACGGAACAGAAGAGCAGATCGAATCACCTGGAGCCAGCAGGCTCAAGAAACTGGCGCTGTTTGAAAAACTCGATACGCGATCCAGCAGCGTGGAGCCTGTGCCGTCGCCGGTAGAGCCGACGCTGATAGCGCTGGAAATGCATGCAGGTGAAGCGATGGAGTCTTTAAACCCCTCATTTCCTGATGCGATGACGGTTGCAATCCCGACCGAACGAAGATTGTCAATCGCGGTTTTGAGAGACTGGTTTGAGGCGTCACAGTTTGAGAAATTCCTGCCTCCACCGATACTCATGTTTACCGAAGCAATCGGGAAGGTATTGCGCAAAGCAAAGACGCGTTCGAGTCCGGCTAACTGATCGCTTGAAAAGGTCAGGGCACACGGCGTTGGCCCTTTGCATTCATTGAAGCCGTCAAATCGTGAAAAGATCTGTATGGCAATGAGGTTGGCGTCTTTTGCGACTCCGGAAAAGGTTACTCCGTTTGCTCCTTTTCCGGCAGCAATGCCCGCCACGTGAGTGCCATGAATACAGCCCTCGATGAAGGATGAGCAATTTACACCCGATCCCGTAACGGTGGTGGCCGTGGATCCATTTGGGCAGACCGTCGAGCTGATCGGGGTATTTGAGGAATAACATGCTTCTGACACCACCTTGCCGTTAAGGAAGCTATGGGTCTTGTCAACGCCGGTATCGAGAATGGCTACCGTTTGGCCGGCGCCGGAAAAACCGGCGGCCCACGCGGCCGGCGCGCCTATCAGCGGCACGCTCTCGGCAAGCGCGGGTGGAATAGCCACGTCTTCCTGAATATCAAAAACATCCGCAGAATTCTTCAGCTCCTCGAGCGCCGGCAAGTCAACCGTCATCGCTGCGAAAGGTATAAACTGAAATCTCTTGACCGACCTCACATTGAATCTCGATAGCCGGTCCATCACTACGTCCTGAGCACGCGCGATTTCCTGGCGCTGCGCATTGATTTTGCTGGACTCAACCAACTTGCCTTCAGGCTGAAAGCTCTTGATTCGCAGACCAACAATCACCCGCACCGACCCTTCGGTTTGCGCTTTCGCCGTCAGAGACTCGAACGCCTCGATAGCCGTCTGGCTACGAGCGAACTGATCCTGTGTTTCCTCCGCTTTCATTGCCGAGCGACTTTGCTGAGAATCGTCTCTCGTTAACTGCAAAGGCAGAGGTTTCTGTTTGGCTGCTGAAGACGGCTCGGGAAGAATGGCGCCAATTGTCAGTAGCAACCCTATCGTAAAAAGGATCAGAATCTTGCTCATGAGGTTTACTCAACTAACTGGGATTAACTGTGAGACTACAGGAACTGCGTGAACGAAGTTTGCGACGAAATGGAGTTTTAGAGACTACCCCTAACTGTTATGGCTCTCGCAACGAAACATTACAGGCTTGTCACCCGAGGAATGCCGTCGATTTGCGCCAAAAATCATCGCGTGAGTCGTGTCGGCATAAAATACCTGAGATCTTGCGAATCACTTTCATCGGGGCTCACTTCCTTTCGAATCCGGTTACTGCGGGTTCTACAGTGATATGTAAAATCCCGCAAAAACATTTCCATCCATCTGCTGCTCCGTGAATTTCTGAGAGAAAACAGAGTTCGCGAAGATACAAAAGGCAACCGGGACGAATAAGATCATTGGGGGGGCGTACTACAGTCGGCCTCGCAATACTACCTGCTTCGGTTGTTCGTTCGGTTGCTTGGTGTGATAGGTGAAATGCTCCGAGTCGCTGGTGCGCATATAGAAGGCCCAGGGATACTTGGGAGTAAGCTTTGCCAGGTCCAAGGTGCAGTTCTCCCAAATGAAATCACCTTCTTCGGGCGTCATAATGTCTTCGAGATCGGTATACACGCTAACTAGCAGCTCAGTTGGCTCGGGAAACCTTTTAGATAGCAGGGCAAATAGCTGCTTCAGGTTCTCTTCGCTGAAGGATTTCGGATCCAGCAGCACATCGACTCCGCGCGACTTCCGGGTTGGGCCGGCTGGATAATTTCCATATTCGCCCACGTGGTCCCAGATGATAGCGTATCGAAACGGCGACCGGGGCGCCTTAGGACAAGTTTCGATGTCCTGAATCCTTGTGACTGGAAACTGAGCATGGATGGTCCGATAGTTAAGAATAACTAACGCGATTACCACGACGCGCAGAATAGTTTGTCTCGACATGGTCCGCAGCTTGTTAATTGTTTGTTAAGTCCAAAGGCGTACCTTGCTGCTTGCAATAACGGAGCAACGCAGCGAGCATGAAGGTGATCACGCCACCGGCAAAGAGTACAACCCAGTGTGCTCGAAACGGAATGCGGTTCATTCTAAAACTCAGATGTCCGCTGTTCATCCTTAATTCTTCAACGATGATCGAGCCGAACATTCCGACTAGCACTCCTATCAGGCTAATACCAACTGACAGTGTTAATGCCATCACCCAAAACCCTGGTTCGCCGGGTGGAAATCGTTGCCCGATGCGGCCCGCAAAAAGATACGCCACTCCCGCGTACATCAGAGCGAAGCAAACAATCACCGCCGCGTCCAGCCGGACGTCTCGCTCGCGACTGTAACGACGAACCGTAGCGACGTCGACACCATGATTCTTCGCGAGACCGATAAACAGTGTCTCCATGCATTCCTGACATCGCTCATCCCACTCGGGCCGGTGTCCTGCATGTTGATCGGTCCAGCGGATGGCCATGTCTTCAGCCGTGACCGCGTCGAAACGGAGGTGCCTACGATCCGCGGAAGTCGCGAGGTTCAACGTCCGATGGTCAGGCTCGTTCCACTCACAGTTTGGACTGACGGGATGATCCCCGGGTCGATCGCACCCGGCGAAAGTCGTAATGAGGACTATGAGGAGCAGGCGCGTCATGCCCCTTAGACACTCGACCCACTCGGAAGTTCCAAGGTTGCCTGACCATGAATTGATTGTGAATGGCGCTTAGGAATGATTAGCCGCCAGGAGAACCTTCTCAACTAACGGCGGTACTGTGATTTCATGGAAACGCTTTGCTTCAAAGGCGTAATCTTCACCGCTTTCATCGATCACCCGAAGCAAACCCTCCGCTTCGGCTTCAACGTCCGGAATGAAACGGTAAAGCTTGCCTACCTCTAATGAGGCTGGATAGCCCTCATTATCGAGACAGACCACAAAATGAACTGGCACTCTCTTTTTCATCACTACTTTATAAAGGGTAACTTCAATTTGAATTCTCGCTTGCCAACTCCATGCGCTTCGTACCAATGAATCTCGGCAGTTCGTATCCTACCACTGGGGAGGCGAATCTGAGCAATACCTTTTAACTTCCGCCAGCGACTGCCACCGTAGAACTTGCGAAGACGATTGCGGTCGCGAACCCCTTTGCCAGATGCAATCGTTTCAACGGATGTTATTTCACTAACGATTTCAAAGTCCATTGTGAGGAGCTTACAAGAGAACTATAGGAGCCGCATAACACTGGAATTGAGAGCCAAGCGGTAACAGCGAGAACGATTTCTAAAAGGGTGTTGGCAGCCCATACGGGACAATCTTCGCAACTTGTTTCTGAGGCCTACGAGAGAAATGCTCGATTTCCTGCAACAATTGTGCGAAGTGCTTTAGTTTTAGCCCAGCAGTTGATCGACTTCCATTCAAGATCAGTACAGTCCCCCGCCGTCGCATGCTTTCAACCGGTAATCCGTCTCTTAACCCTAAACGAGGTACTAACCCCACGCCTTCACCTCTGCTTCAGCCGATAACGCGAACATCGGCCCGAATTGCCATCCCTTCAAAAGCTTCTTTTGACACGGGACATAAAATGCCACAGTTAAGCCGCGTTGGTGTTCAACTAATACCTTCATCGCATCGATCCGCTTCCCGTCGCGATCGATATTTACCCACTCACAAATGGCCACCCCCAATAACTGATCTTCTTTAGCCCGTGCGCGCAGCCCGTCGTGAAGCAAGGGCAGAATCTCAATCGCTGAGCTGTACTCCTCTCCCATACTAGCTACTTCAAAACTAACCTTGGGAAAG
>JADMIO010806518.1_pt1 | contig 30158 bp, 27 predicted proteins | sample 8958161 | NCBI WGS metagenome assembly JADMIO01 (sample SAMN16585339, study PRJNA669376) | soil metagenome | isolation source: Crop rotation soil | place: USA: Cullars Rotation, Alabama | collected 2011 | reverse complement strand
GAGCCTGGAGCCCAGAGCCCAGAGCCCAGAGCCCGGAGCCCGGAGCCCGGAGCCCTCATGCCCCCAGGCTAGAGGCCGATGCGGATGACCTCGGCTTCGGTGACGATCCAATTCAGGCGCGCATCGTGAGGCTCCCGCGGCACGTGCCCCACTTCCTGGCCGGCAAAGCCCGCTCCCACGGCGACGTAGGGCCCGGCCCGTGGCACGCGGCGCATCAAGGCGATGGTCCGGTCGTAGAAACCGGCCCCGTAGCCGAGCCGATAGCCCTCGCGATCGAAGGCCAGCAACGGAACGATGGAGAGGTCGGGCGTCACCGCCGGCCGTTCCGGTCCCGGCTCGGGTATGCCGAACGCGGAAACGACGAGCTCCACGCCGGGTTCCCAGTGCCGGAATGTCAGGGGGGTCCGCGGGGCGATCACGACCGGCAACGCGCACGTGCAGCCCAGCGCATGGGCGGCGTGCAATAGCGGCCGCAGGTCGAGTTCGTCGCCGATCGACCAGAAGGCCGACAGGACCGTTCCCGGACCTGGGGCGAAAGTCCGGAGCACCTGATCCTTTACGGCGTCCGCCGCGGCCACGGCGTCGACGCGCGTGGTCACGGCCGTTCGCCTGGCCATGGCCACCGCACGCGCTTCCCTCTTCTCGTCGCGTAAAGCTGGCGAAGGTTGCGTCATCGCACCGGCGTGCCATCGTACCATCGCCACGGCGCCCCCCCGTTTCGGTCCCAGCCCCCCGTCACCGCCGCCGTTCTGGCGGCACCGCAGTCCGGTAGGATTGGTAGCATGACGTTTCCTCGACTCCGGACGGCGTTCGGCACGGTCCTGACGGTTGCGGTGGCCATCGCTGCACTTTCCGCTGCGCCACAGACGCAGTCCGCCGGGCGTGAAACCTCCGCCGCCTCGGTCGCCTCCTACCGTCTGGCGGGGTTGATGCCCGTGGATCCCGATGTGTCCACCGGCACCCTCGCGAACGGTCTGCGCTATTACGTCCGGCCCAACCCCAGGCCCGCCCGCCGCGTGGAACTACGCCTGGTGGTCCAGGCCGGGTCGGTACTGGAGGATCCCGACCAGCAGGGGCTGGCGCACTTCGTCGAGCACATGCAGTTCGAGGGCACCGAGAACTTCCCCAAGGACGGTATCAACACGTTCCTCGCGTCGCTGGGCCTGGGGATCGGCCCCGACGCGAACGCCGAGACGAGCTACGACGACACGCAGTACACGCTGCGCGTGCCGAGCGACGTGCCGGGCGCGCTGGACCGCGCGCTGCTCGTGCTGCAGGACTGGACGCACGCCGCCACCTTCGACAACGAAGCCATCGAACGCCAGCGTGGCATCGTGTTGTCCGAGTGGCGCCTGCACCTGGGCGCGCAGGAGCGCACCCGCGACAAGATCCGCCGGGCCCAGCTTGCCGGGTCGCGCTACGCGATCCGGCCACCGATCGGCGATCCCGAGGTCCTTCAGAAGGCCCAGCGTGCCCAGTTGCTCCGCTTCTACCGCGACTGGTACCGGCCGGACCTGATGGCCGTAATCGTGGTCGGTGACGTGGACCGGGCTCAGACCGTGGCGATGATCAAGACGCACTTTTCAGCGCTGACGAACCCGACGCCGAAGCGGCCGCGGCCGGCGTTCGACGTGCCGGAACACGTCGGCACCAAATTCACCGTCGTGACGGACAAGGAGACGACGGCCGCCGCGGTGGCGATCAGCAACCTGCGTCCAGCCAGACCCCAGGATACGGTTGGCGGGTATCGCCAGATCATGCTGGACCAGCTGTTCGGCGACATGATCGACGCCCGGCTCGACGAGTTGGACCAGCGCGAGAAGCCGCCGTTCCTCGCCGTCGGCGCCGGCCGCCGCCTCTTTGAAACGCCGCGCACCAAGGACGAGGTGCTCCTCCAGGCAGTAGTCCCCAACGACGGCGTGACTCGCGGTCTCGACACGCTGATCAGCGAGGTGCAGCGTGTCGTCCGCTTCGGATTCACGGCCACTGAACTGATGCGCGCCAAGCAGGCCATGATGCTCAGCTACGAGCGCAGCGTCACCGAGAGTCCGGACCGCGAATCCACCAGCCGCGCCGACGAATACACCCGCAACTTCCTGCAGCGCGAGGCGCTGCCCACCATCTTCCAGGAGCTGGCATTTCACCGGCGCTTCATCGACGGCATCACGCTCGCGGAGATGAACGCGCTGGCGGCGCAGTGGTTCCCGGAACAGAACCGCCACGTGATCGTGACCGCGCCGGAAACCGGTGTCGCGCTGCCCGACGAAGCGCAGCTTGCGGCGGTGGTCAAAACCGCGACGGCCCGGCGCGTCGACCCCTACGTGGACATTGCCGGCGACCAGCCCCTGATGCCGTCGCCGCCGGCGCGCGGCTCGATCGCCAAGACGACCTCATATGCCGAAGCCGGCATCACCGAATGGACGCTCTCCAACGGTGCGACGGTGCTGCTCAAGCCGACGAAGAACAAGGAGGACCAGATCCTGTTCCGCGCGCTGGCGCCCGGCGGCACGTCGGTGGCAAGCGACGCCGACCTCCCGTCGGCCCGGGCTGCGTCCTACGTGATCCCCGCCAGCGGGCTCGGCCGGTTCACCGAGCCGACGCTCGATCGGATTCTTTCGGGCAAGGCCGTGGCCGTGACGCCCTTCATCGGCGAGATGCAGGAGGGTTTGTCGGGCGGCAGCACCCCGCAGGACCTCGAAACGATGTTCCAGTTGATCCACCTGCGGTTCACGGAGCCGCGTGTGGACCCCATGGCCTTTGCCTCGGTGTCGTCGCAGATCCGCGGGCTGCTGGCGAACCGGGCGGCGAGTCCGGAGATCGTCTTCCAGCAGACGCTCGACGCCGCCTTGAGCGGCGACCATCTGCGAAGAGCTCCCGAAACGCCGGACACCGTGGCCCAATGGGACCTGACCAAAGCGGCCGCCTTCTACAAGTCGCGCTTCGCCGACGCCAGCCGCTTCACGTTCGTCTTCGTCGGCAGCTTCACGCCGGAAATGCTGCGGCCGTTCGTCGAAACCTACATCGCCAGCCTTCCGGCCACGCACATGGGCGGCACGTGGCGGGACGTTGGTGTCGTTTCACCGCCGGGAGTCGTCGAGAAGACCGTCGAGCGCGGCATCGCGCCCAAGAGCCAGGTGGCCATCGTCTTCCACGGTCCCTTCGAATACGACGACACACATCTCCTGGCTCTCCGGGCGATGACGATGATCCTGCAGTCGCGGCTCTTCGACACGATCCGGCAGGAGCTGGGCGCCACCTACAGCATCGAAGCTGAGCAGCGCACGCAGAAGGTGCCCAAGCCCGAGTACACCCTACGCATCGAGTGGACCAGCGATCCGGCACGGACGGCCAGCGTGGTGGCGCGCGTCTTCGACGAGATCCGGTTCGTCCAGAACACCAGGCTGTCCCGCGACCAGGTCGGACGGATTCGCGCGGCCCTGTTGCGCGATTTCGAACAGGACAGCCAGGACAACGGCTATCTGCTGAACCAGATCACGCGCAAGGTGGAGAATGGGGACGCTGCCAGCCTGGGCGCCGTGTTCAACATGCCGCGCCAGATTGAAGCCCTCACCAGTGAAGCGATCGAGCAGGCGGCCCGCACCTACCTCAACACCGAGCAGTTCGTGAAGGTCACGCTGATGCCCGAATCACGCTAAGGTCTCGCTTGATCCCATGGAGCGATTCCGCTAGGTTGTCCCTCGGTCGATATTGATCGGCGCGTCGCGGCGGCTCCCGTGTCGGAGCTCGCTGGCCGCGCCCGCGTCGCGTTCGCGACGCGCTTTCGCTCGGGAGGACATCATCATGAAGTCGCGCCGAAGCGCCTGGCACACCCTGACCTTGGCGTTCCTGGGAGTCGTCACCTTCGTCACCGCCGTCACCCTTGCGCAGCAGCCGTCGCCGCAGATGAGCTTCTTCATCACCAGCGTCGGATCCGGCAAGGGTGCCAACCTCGGTGGACTGGCCGGGGCCGACCAGCACTGCACCGCGCTGGCCAAGGCCGCCGGCGCGCCCGCGAACAAGACCTGGCATGCCTACCTCAGCACGCAGCAGCCGGTGGTGAACGCCCGCGACCGGATCGGCCGCGGCCCCTGGTACAACTCGAAGGGCGTGATGATCGCCAAGAACGTCGACGACCTGCACTCGGACAGCAACAACCTGACCAAGGAGACGCAGCTCACTGAGAAGGGCACCGTCGTGAACGGCCGTGGCGACAACCCCAACACGCACGACATGCTGACCGGCTCGAGCCTGGATGGCCGGGCGGTAACTGGCGGCGACGACACCACCTGCGCCAACTTCACGAGCGAAGGCGCGGGCAGTGCGATGGTCGGCCACCACGACCGTGGCGGCGGCGGCACCAATCCGTCGTCGTGGAACTCCGCGCATCCGTCCAAGGGCTGCAGCCAGGCGAACCTGGTCGCCACCGGCGGCAACGGCCTTTACTACTGCTTCGCGACGAACTGAAACTGAAGAGAGGTCGGAGCCGGCGCGTCCGAATGGTCGCGTCGGCTTCCCTGATCAGCCCGGAGCCTAGGCCTTGGCCCGTCCTGTGGCCGGTCCCGTTTCGACGGGCCGGTTTGGATCGGCCGACCACTCCGACCAGGAGCCCGGGTACAGCGACGTGCCCGGCAGCCCCGCTACTTCCATTGCCAACAGGTTGTGACAGGCGCTGACGCCGGAACCGCAATACATCACCACGTCGCCGGGGGCGTGGTCGCCCAGCACCTGGTCGAACCTGGCGCGCAGTTCGCCGGCCGGAAGAAACGTGCCCTGCGGACCCGTATTCTGCATGTAGTAGTGGTTGCGCGCCCCCGGAATGTGTCCCGCGACCCTGTCGATGGGTTCGGTCCGGCCCTCGAACCGGTCGGGGCCGCGGGCATCGACCAATAAACTCGTCCGTCGCCCATGCGCGCCTGCACGTCCGCGATCGGCGTGACCATGCGCGGCCTCGGCGCCGGTGCGAACGAGGCGGCCGCACGCGCTTCCTCGCCGCTCGTGACCGGTCTGCCTTCGGACATCCACTTGGCCCAGCCACCGTCCAGCAGTGCGACGGTTTGGTGACCGAGATAGCGCAGCGACCACCACAGACGGCTGGCGTGCAGTCCGACACTCTGGTCGTACACCACCACCTGCGACGTGTTCGCGATACCGAGGCGGCCGAACGTGGCAGCCAGGGCGTCGACGGCCGGCAGCGGGTGCCGGCCGTTGGTGCCGGTGCGTGGGCCGGCCAGATCGCCGCTGAGGCTGGCGTAGACCGCGCCGGGTATGTGGCTGAGGAGATACTGCTCGTGGCCCCAGCCTTCGTTCCCGAGATCGAAGCGGCAATCCGCGATCACCCAGTCCGGGCGGGCTTCTGCGGCCAGCGCGGCGGTGGAGATGAGAGCGGTGTAGGTCGTCACAGGGCTCCGGGCTCCGGGCCCAGGCTATTGCTGAGTCAATTGGGCCTGCTCGAGTGCCGCGATGCGTACCGCCAGCGGCGGGTGCGTCGAGAAAAGCGACATCGCTTTCGGCAGGCCGCTGATTTTCATCGTGGCCAGCGCTTCGTGGCCGGGGTCGATGAGCTGCTGGGTACCGGCCAGCCGCTTGAGCGCCGCCAGCATGTTCGATCGGCCAGTGAGGACCGCGCCCCCGTAATCGGCGCGGAACTCCCGCTGCCGCGAGAACCACGCCGTCACGATCGACCCGGCGATGCCCAGCACTATCTCGAGCAGGAAGACCACCATGAAGTTCCCGCCACCGTAGCCGTAGCCGCGGTCGTCGCGCGAGTTGCCACGCAGGGCCATGGCGATGATGCGGGCCAGGAACATGACGAACGCATTCATCACTCCCTGGATGAGCGTCATGGTGACCATGTCGCCGTTGGCGATGTGCGCCACCTCGTGCGCCAGCACACCTTCGACCTCGTTCGGGCGCATCGAGCGCAGCAGGCCCGACGACACCGCCACGAGGCTGCGACTCCTGCTGGGTCCCGTGGCGAACGCGTTCACCTCGGGCGAGTCGTAGACGCCCACTTCCGGCATCGGCAGGTTGACCTGCCGTGTCAGTCGTTCGACGGTCTGATACAACCACGCCTCGCCACTGCCCGAGGAGCTGGGATCGACCAGGTGAATGCCCATGCTGGCCTTGGCGATCATGCGGGAGATGGCCAGCGAGATGAACGCGCCGCCCATGCCCCAGACCAGGCAGAACACCATCAGGTTGCCGGTGCCGCCGGCGTATCGGTTCACCCCCAGGACGCTCAGCACGATGGAGAGCGTGAGGACGACCGCCAGGTTGGTTACGAGAAAGAGGATGACTCGTTTGCCCATGATGAATTCAGGATAGAACGTGACAGGCCCACACGCAAAAGCCCGGGATGGGCTGTTGGCGGACCGATTGTGATGTCCCTGCACACTTAGACGTCGAGCTCACCGCCTGGGTTTCCGCTCCGAGGCCCCGCCTCAGTCGCGAAGCGCTTCTGCCAGCCTGTGCAGGAACAGGCCCACATCCGTCACCACGCCAACGGTTTGCGAGGATCCGCGGTCGCTCAGCTTGGTGACGACAGCCGGGTTGATGTCCACGCACACCACGCGCACCCAGGACGGTAGCATGTTCCCGACGCCGATGCTGTGCAGCATCGACGACAGCATCAGCACGAGGTGGACGCCCGACAGCGCCGCCGCGTACTGTTCCTGGGCCTCGATCAGGTCCATCACGGTTTCGGGCAGTGGACCGTCGTCGCGAATGCTGCCGGCCAGGACGAACGGGACGCCGTTGGTCACGCACTCGTACATGACCCCCGACTTGAGGACGCCGGACTCCACGGCCTGCCGCAGGCCGCCGGCGCGGTTGATCGTGTTGATCGCGGCCATGTGGTTGCGGTGGCCCTGCTCGACGGGCGCGCCCGCCTGCAGGTCGATGCCGAGCGACGTGCCCGACAGGGCGAACTCCACGTCGTGGACCGCGAGCGCGTTGCCGGCCAGCACCACGTTCACGAAGCCGCGGCGCACGATGGCGCCGAAGTGCTCCACGCCGCCGGTGTGGACCACGACTGGACCCGCCACCACCGCGATGCGGCCCCCGGCCTTCTTCACCTCTCGCATCATTTCGGCGATGCGTGACACGCTGCCTTCGACCCGCCGCTCGGACGACACGTCGTTGCTCATGAAGGCGAAGCCCAGGCGGTCGCGTTCGCGGAACTCGGGCGTGACCTTGATGCCGCGGTGACCGCAGACGACCATCTCGCCAGCCTTCACGTCGCGTAGCTTGCGACATTCGGCGCGGCCGTTGGCGACCACGACGACGGCGTCCATGCGCTGACGTTCCACCTCCACCCAGTCGCTGCCGACGCGGACGTGGGTGCGGTGATTGGTGGTCGAGTAGAAGTCGTCGGCTACGCAGCGGTCCTTCTCGGCCGGCTTCAACACCGCGGCCTTTTCCTTCACCGCATGACAGCCGAACGTCGTCAGCTGCTGGAGGACGTCGGCCAGCGCCGCGCCGTCGGGCGCCGTCACCTTCATCCGCAGGTGCGACACGTCGTCATTGGTGCGGCCGATGTCGAACGACAGGATCTCGTAGGACGCCTTGACCTCGATGATCTTGTCCATGATCCCCGAGAGCACACCCGAATCGATCAAGTGTCCTTTGGCTTCGACGGTTTCGGAGGCGGGCATTGAGAGATTGTACTTAACGACTCCGGGCTCCGGGCTCCGGGCTCCGGGCTCCGGGCTCCGGGCTCCGGGCTCTGGGCGTGGCGCGGAGCTCCGGTCGTCATCGAGCCGGTGGCCGGCAGCCGGTGGTCCTACGACGCGTCGGGAATGAACTTGTATCCGACGCCGCGCACGGTCACCAGGAACTGCGGCGCCGCCGGGCGATCCTCGATGTAGCGCCGCAGCCGCACCACGAAGTTGTCGATGGCACGGGTGTCGGTGCTCTCGTGCAGATCCCAGACGTCTTCGAGGATGGCGCCGCGCGAGACGGCCTTGCCGGCGTTGCGGACCAGATAGCGCAGCAGGTCGCACTCCATCTGCGTCAGTTGGAACGAGCGGTCTCCGGCACGAATCTCCATCGCCTGGAAGTCGATGGTGCGGCCGGCGAAGGTGAACGAATCGGTCGGATCGCTGCCGTCGCCGGGCGGTGCCGCGCCGTCCACCGCGATCCGGCGTTCGTTCCACTGGTGCCGGCGCAGCAGGCCGTCGATCCGTGCGATGAGAATGGGGAGCTCGAACGGTTTGGGCACGTAGTCGTCGGCGCCGGCCTCGAAGCCGCGCAGCACGTCGTCGGCCCGGCCGCGGGCCGTCAGCATCAGGATGGGCACGTAGTGGCCGGCGGCCCGCAACTCGGCAGCGGTTTCGAAGCCGTTCTTGCCGGGGAGCATCACGTCCAGGACCACCACGTCGAATGGCTCCCGATCCTCCAACAGCAGGCGCAGCGCCCGTTCCCCGTTGCCGGCGACCACCGTGTCGTGCCCCTCTTCACGCAGGTTGAAGCTGAGTCCGTCCGCGATGTGCTGCTCGTCGTCGACGATGAGGATGCGGCTCATGGCGTGTCGAGGGCGGCGGTCTCACCGGCGAAGCGCGGCAGCTCCAGCGTGAAGGTCGCGCCGCGGCCCTCGCCCTCGCTGTGCGCGAACACCTTGCCCCCGTGCGCGCGCACGATGGATCGGACGATGTACAGCCCGAGTCCCGTGCCTTTCACGCCGGCGAGCCGCAACGAGGGGACGCGATAGAAGCGGTTGAAGATGCGCTTCAGCTGGCGCTTCGGGATGCCGATGCCGCGGTCTTGTACCCGCACCCACACCGTGTGCGGCGCCGGGGCGGCCACGTCCACGGTGACGCGGATGTCGGCGCCGGAATACTTCACGGCGTTGTCGAGCAGGTTGGCCAGGACGGTTCGCAGCTGATCCGCGTCGCCCCTGACGTTGAGTTGATGCGGGTCGCGGCTGTGCAACTCGATGGTCCCTGGCTGGAGATGATGCCGCAGGCTGGCCAGCTCGACGCATTCCCGCGTCAGCGCCGCGACGTCCACGACGGTCCGCAGGTCGGGGTTCGATCGCTCCCGCGCCGCGCCGGCCTTGAGCACCTGGTCGACCGTATAGTGCAGCCGCGCGGTATCGGCCAGCATGATGTCGTAGAACTCGCGGCGCTTCTCCTCGCTGACATCCCGGGACTGCAGGGTCTGCAAGTAGAGGCGGACCGACGCCAGGGGCGTTTTCAGTTCGTGGGAGACCGCGTTGATGAAACTGTCGTGCTCCTCGTTCCTTCGGATCTCCATGACCAGGAACACGGTGTAGATGATGAGGCCGGCGATGATGCACGCGAAGGTCACCATGCCGAAGACGAGCAAGGCCACCCGGCGCTCGCTCATGATCCACGTGATGTTGAGCGACACGGCCGCCGCCACGAGCAGCACGCACAATGCGACGAAGAAGCCGATGGCCTTCTGGCGCCGGGTCACGCCCCAATTGTGCGCGATCCCAGCGAGGCCCGCGCCTCAGGTTCCGAGGACGTTTCGCAGGCCCGCGAAGCGTCAAGGCGGCCAGGACGGCCGCGCCTGCCGGTGCCGCCAGGCGGTGTCTGATTCGAAGAGTGATACGAGTCTTCCAGAGCCCGGAGCCCGGAGCCCGGAGCCCGGAGCCCGGCGCCCAGCGGCGAAGGCGTTCTTACGCCAGCTCGGCGGCCCCTTCGTCGACGACGAGCGTGTCGTTCTCGTCGTATGGCACCGGCTGCTTGATGCGCGCCACCTTCACGTCCCACGCCAGGCCCAGCATCTTCAAGACGCTGATGCCGATCCAGTTGACGTCGAACTCGTACCAGGCCAGACCGTGGCGGGCGCTGGTCGGGTGCGCGTGATGGTTGTTGTGCCAGCCCTCACCGAACGACAGCGCCGCCACCCACCAGTTGTTCGTGGAGTCGTCGCGCGTCGTGAAGCGGCGCGAGCCCCAGATGTGCGTGGCCGAGTTCACCAGCCACGTGCAGTGCAGGCCAAACGTGGTGCGGAAGAAGATACCCCACAGCACGTAGGTCCAGCCGCCGAACGCCAGCAGTGCGAGGCCGACGACCACGTTGGTCAGCCAGTGCCAGTTGGACAGGCCGACATGGAACTTGTCGCGCGACAGGTCCGGCGTGTAACGCGCCAGCACCGACGCATCGTGGTGCAGACCTTCGCCCATGATGATCCAGCCCATGTGCGACCAGAAGGTGCCTTCCCGCGGCGTGTGCGGATCGCCCTCGCGGTCGGACAACTGGTGGTGGATGCGGTGGGTGGCCACCCAGAAGATCGGACCGCCTTCGAGCGCCAGGGTGCCGCACAGCGTCAGGAAGTACTCCATCCACTTCGTCGTCTTGTAGCTGCGGTGCGTCAGCAGCCGGTGGTAGGCCATCCCGATGCCGAGGCTGCCGGCGATGACATACAGCACGAAGGCGGTGAGGATTGCCCCGAGGTCGATGTAGAAGAGGGCAGCGACGGCCCCGACGTGGAAGGCGCTCATGGCGACGACGGTGATCCAGTTCACGCCCCGCTGGTGCTTCCGTCCGTACAGCTTGGTCTTGGTGGCCATCAGTGGAGGTCTGTCCTCTTTCGGATGTTGGATGGGTTGTGGTGCGTTCGACTTGTGAAGATAGCAGGGCGTGGCGGCCGGCACTGTAATACTTGTGTAAGGAGGCCGGCGCCGTCGACAAAGCGGTACCCTGCAGCATGATCCGGCCCGTCTCCGCACTCTCGATCCACTCCGACTACAAGTGCCGCCATTCCGGACGCTGCTGCGCGTCGGACTGGGACGTTCCGGTGGAAGTGCCGGTGTACCGGTCGCTGACGGCGGCGCTGGAAGCCGGACGGCTTCGGATGGCCCCGCAGTCCGAGCTCATGGAGCCGTTCGTCGTCGAGCCCGACATGCCGGACGATACCGGGGCGATGTTCGAGCGAAACCACCACGGAGAATGCGTGTTCTTCGAGCGCGATTCGCGCCTGTGCATCGTCCACCGGGACTTGGGCGAGGACGCCCTGCCGGCGACCTGCCGGCATTTTCCGCGGGTGGCGGTTCGGGACGGGCGGGGAACGTTCGTCGGCCTCTCACACTACTGCCCGACTGCCGCCTCGCTGCTGTTTCGCGACGACGTGCCGCTGGCAATCGTCGAGTCTCCGGGCGCCTTTCCGCCGGCCGACTACGAGGGCCTGGTCGTGGAACCCGGCGATCTGCCGCCGCTGTTGCGGCCGGACGTGATGATGGATCTCGACGCCTACGGCGAGTGGGAGCGGCATATGGTACGGCGCACGGCAGCCGACCTGGCGCCGGAGGCCATATTGGCCACGCTCATGCGAGACGCGGACCTGGTGCGGGGGTGGCATCCGGACGGACCGTCGATAGCGGCGCGCATCAGCGGCCTGCCGGACCAGCCCGTGCAGGCCGCGGCGCCGGCAACGTTGGACGACAGCCTGGAGGCGTTCAGGGGGGTCATGACCGCGGTCCCGGGCGACCTCCTGCCCGCGCCCGACGAGCAAGGACTGGAAGAGGCCTACGTCCGCTTGGTGAGGCCCTCCTGGGGAGGCTGGTCGCGGCCGCTGCGGCACTACATCGCCGCCAAGGCATTCGCCTCCTGGACCGCGTATCAGGGGCGAGGCCTCCGCTCAATCGTGCGGGGGCTCGAGGCGGCGGTGGCGCTGGTCAGGGTCGAGGCCGCCAGGCAGTGCCGCGACGCCGGCCGTGAGCTGGATCAAGAGCTGCTGCTCGAAGCCTTCCGTCAAGCGGACTTTGCCCTGAACCATCTCGCGGTAGGGGAGGACCTGGCGGAGGCGTGGTCCGCGGCCGAGGCTGACTAGGGGGTGGAGTCCGAACCAACAACCTCCATCCCCTCGGTCGCAACTTCCATCGACAGTCCGTACCAACTTCCACCGAAAGCTCGTTCCAACGTGCGTGGTCGCCGCCTACAGTCCCGCGACCGGTCCGACGTAAGCAATCAATCGGCCAGCGCAGATAGCGCCGAACCAACACACCAGCGACGCCACGGCCAGAGTCTTCGCGTCGCTGGACACCGGACCGCTGTCGAGCGCGGGGTTGCCGAACACCTTCTTGCGCATCCGCGCCAGCACGATCACGCCGGCGAACACCAGCACCAGCTTGACCCAGAAGTCCCAGTTCGCGGCTCGTGTTTGCGCGTCCGCGCAGAAGAGCGCCACGCCCGTGACCGCGTTGACGATGAAAGCGGTCCACAACAGCGGATACATCTTCTCGAGCGGCTTGATCGGCGCGCCCTTGGGCCAGATGCCGAGGAGCGCGAAGGAGATGAAGGTGCTTCCTCCGGCGACGATCGACATGCCGAGGGTGTGGGTGAACAGGAACATGGGGAAGGCCCAGATCGATCCGGATTCGCGGACCCAGACGCTGAACCCCAGGTTTTCGAGCCAGGAGAAGAACGCCATTACCGACGGCTCCCTTCGCGATCGTTGTGCTCGGCGTTCCTGTGGACCAGGTACCCCAGCAGCACGGCTACGAGCGTCACGCCCAAGACTATCCCGACGACGGTTACAGGCAGCGGCATCATGCTCCTCGTGCGACTGGCCGCCTCAGAAGGCGTTGCCGATGAAGGGCAGCATGCTGCCCCAGTACATGACGCCGACCCAGAAGAACAGTGCCGAGGCCGCCAGCGCTTTGGTCAGGGCCGGCGCCGGCCGCCCGGTCTGGGTCTGCCAGCCGTCGTCGAAGGTGAAGTAGAGGACGTTGGAGGCGGCCAGGAGCAGGAAGACCAGCTTCCAGTAGAAGGCCGGATTGTCGACGTATTGCTGCGGCGCCGCCGCGAAGAACAGCATGCCGCTCATCGTGTTGATGGCGTAGCCGAGCATGCCCCATGGCAGCAGCCGCGTCAGCACGCTGGTCGGCAGGAACGCCATCACGCCGACCATGCGGAGCAGGATCACCGTGAGCACGCCGACGATGAGCGACAACCCGACGAAGTGCAGCGTTTCGGCGGTGACCCACGTCCACGGCGTGTCGCGAACGTAGTTGCCTACCGTCCGTGCCAGCGGGCCGATGGCCGTCGTCACCTCTTGCTCGGGCCGTATCTCGGTGTGCCGGATGTTGCCGCCCAGGTTCGCGGCGCCCGCGACCAGCGCCAGGGCGACCACGGCCAGCACCAGCACGCTCACGTCGGTCAGGGTCGAGACCCGGCCGGTGCGGCGCAGCGCCCACACGGCCAGCCACGCGACGGCGCCCGTGAACTGGATGACGATCATCGCCAGGAACGCGGCGCCTTCGTGGGTCGCGATCGTCGACTGTTCGACGTCGGGCACGTCCTGGATGTGCGCCGAGGCCATGTTGCCCGTGACGTAGGCCGGAATCGTGGCCAGCGCTACCCCGACCATCAGGGCCAGGCTGGCCAGCTTGATGTCGCGGCTGCCGCTGACCAGCGACACCAGGTAGAAGCCCACGGCCACGACGAAGCCGATGGTGGGCACGTGGTTGAGAAGGAGGTGGATGTGTGTTCCGTCCATATCGAAATTCCTATCGACCCGGCGCGGTCGCGCCCCTGCCCGGTCCGCGCCACGGGCCACCCACGGCCGTGGTCGCGTCGAGCTCGGTGCAATCGCCTGGAGTTCGCGTGAAACGGGATGTGAGCGCGGTGGCCGACCCGATCAAGGCGATGCGGATTCTAGTGCCCCGGCTGCCTGACGCGCAACCCAATTTCCTGTCAGGTTTCCGTCAGGTTGCGGAGAAGGCCGTCATCAATTTGAGTGATCGAACTCCGCCACCACCGGCCCGTGGTCGCTCGTGCCGAACTCGCGGAGCACCCGGCACGCCGTGGCGCGCGAGCCCATGGGCTGGCTGGCCATCACGTAATCGAGACGCCAGCCGATGTTGCGCGTCTTCATGTTGCGCCAGGGAGCCCACCACGTGAACAACTCGCCGTCCTCCGGGTGAAGGGTGCGCTGCACGTCCGTGAGCCCGCGCGACAGCAGGCGTTCGATGAGCGCCCGCTCCTCGGGCAGCTGTCCGATCACGCGCTTGCGCTCCTTGGGATGGACGTCCAGGTCCGTGCGGGTGACGTTGAAGTCGCCGCACAAGACCAGCGCGTCGGATCCGGCAGCCAGCGCCGCCGCGTAGGCGTCAAGGGCCGCGAGGAACTGCATCTTGGCCTCGAAGTCCTTGCCGCCGTTGGGCACGTAGATCGAGGCCACGGCCAGTCCGTCGAGGTGCGCCACGGCGACCCGGCGCTCGAAGTCGAACGGCGGGTGCATGACGCGCGGCCGCAGCGGCGCCCGGTCCTTGCGGACCAGCACCGCCACGCCCGAATAGCCCTTGTCGCCGTGCCACACGGCCCAGTAGTGCTCCATATCGTGGAGCCAGACGGGCAGCTGGTCCGGCGAGGCTTTGATTTCCTGCAGACACAGCACGTCCGGCTGCTCGCGCTCGAGCAGGTCGTGCAGCTCGGCCTGGCGCGCGCGAATGCCGTTGACGTTCCAGGTGGCGATCTTCATGTCTGGACAGGATAGCCGCAGCGCTGGCGGAACCCGGAGAGCGGCGCTGCCGTCGAACCAGGAGGGCGGCCGGCGCGGATGGGCCGTACGTCACATTTCTGACGGACGTTGACTGGATCTCAGGTTGACCGGGATCCGAGGTTGACCGGATCCATCGCCCTGTGTCACGATGTCTTGACCATCAAGATACTTTGCCTTCGAGAAATCGATCGATAGGAATCAGGATTTCATCAGTGCCCGCACCACCTGCTTCAGCCACGCCGGCCCGCAAACGATCACAGCTATTGAAAGCGCTCGACGAGGCGGCGCGACGCGTCGGCGCCCAGTCGGTGCTGTTGAGCGATCTCGTCGCGGCTCGAGTCGGCCTCAATTCGACGGATCTCGAATGTCTCGACCTGCTGTGTCTGGCCGGGGCGACCACGGCCGGGCACCTTGCCGCGCACACCGGACTGACATCCGGCGCCACGACGGCGGCGATCGATCGTCTGGAGCAGGCCGGGTTCGTCGCCCGCCGCCGCGACGCCAAGGATCGACGGGTGGTTGTCGTCGAGGTCGTGGACACCGGGGTCCATCTGATCATGCCGTTCTACGAACCGCTCACGCATCGCATCGCCAAGGTGAACGCCAGGTATCGCGATCATCAGCTCGCCACCGTACTGCGCTACCTGACCGACGCGATCGACGCGACGGCCGAACACATGGCGTGGTTGCAATCGCAGCCGCCGCTCTCGCGATACCGGTCGCGTCACCCGATGACCGCCGTGACGCGTCCGCCGCGTCAGGCTGCCGCCACGGTACGAACCAAACCACGCCGGCCGCGGCGCGCAGGTGCGAGCGCCGCCAGGAGCCGCTCGTGATGGCGCGCATGCGGTGGTGTGCGCGAACGGTGGTGCTGCCGGTGGTCCTGGGCCTGTTGAATCAGGCGATGGTGCGAGCGCAGAACACAGTGTCTTCTCCCGGGCCGTCTTCTCCCGGGCTGTCCTCTCCGGCCCTGTCTTCTCCCGCGCCGCCTCCTGTGCAGGCACCGGTGTCGACTCCTGCTGCCCTGGTCACCGCGCTCAGCCTGGCCCAGGCCCTCGACATGGCCGAGCCGCGAAGCGAGTCCGTGGAAGTGGCCAAGGTGGCGTTGACGCGGAATGAGGGCGACGCCGTGCGCGCCCGCAGCGGCCGGCTGCCGCAACTGTCGGCCTCGGCCAGCTACGACCGGTCGCTCGCCAACGAGTTTCAGGGCGTGTTCGACAACCTCAATCTGGGAAATGGCGGCGGCACCGGCGATGGCACCGGCAACGGCGATACGGCCGCCCAGGATTTCTCCAACCTGCCTTTCGGCCGCGCGAACACGTGGCGTGCCACCCTGGCGTTCTCGCAAAATGTCTATTCGGGCGGCCGGGTGGGCGCGCAGACCGCGCTTGCCTCGACCGGCCGCCGGGCCGCCGAGCTCGGGGTCAATGCCGCTCGTGCCCAGATGCTGTTCGACGTGACGCAGGCGTACTACGACGCCCTGCTCGGCGGCCGCCTCGTCGTGATTGCCGAAGCCACCCTCGAGCAGGCCGATCTCACGCTGCGGCAGGTGCAGGCGGGCTTCGACGTCGGCACACAGCCGGAGTTCGAAGTGCTGAGGGCGCGCGTCGATCGCGACAACCAGGTACCGTTGATCATCCGGCAACGGGTGAACCGCGACCTCGCGCACCTGCGTCTCAAGCAACTGCTCGATCTGCCGGCCGAGTCGGAACTGCAGCTGACCGAGTCGCTTGACGACCAACGGTTGGCGCCGCCAGCGCCGTTTACCCAGCTCGTCTCCGAGGTCGAGCGCGAGTTGCCGCCGGGCACCGGGTCTTCGTTCACGCTGCAGACTGGGGGATCGCTGCCCGGTCGCAACGCCGTGACCGAGGCGGAAACGGCCGTGCGCCTGCGCGAGACGTCGCTGCTGGCGGTGCGGGCTGAGCGGAAGCCCACCGTCAACGTGACGAGCACCTACAGCCGTATCGCATTTCCGACCGGCTTCTTGCCGTTGTACGACCGCACCAACTGGGCCGTCGGAGCAAACGTGAGCGTGCCGCTCCTCACTGGCGGACGCCAGCGGGGCGACGAGATGGTGGCGCGCGCCGACATCGAGCAGGCGAAGGTGCAGTTGCGGCAGGTGCAGGAGCTGGCCGCCCTGGACACCCGCTCGGCGTGGGCGGCGCTGTTCGCCTCGCGAGCCGCCTGGGAAGCCACGGCCGGCACGGTGCAGCAGGCCACGCGCGCCTACGAGATCGCCGAGGTTCGCTATAACGCCGGCCTCTCGACCCAGCTCGAGTTGTCGGATTCGCGGCTGCAGCTGCGGCAGGCCGAGGCGAACCGGGCGCTTGCCGCCAGGGACCTGCAGGTGGCGCGAGCCCGCGCCGCGCTGCTGCCCAACCTGCCCCTGGGCACCGGCAGCGGGACCGGGGTGGCCGGATCGACGGGCGGCCAGCAGGCGGTGCCGCAGCCGTCCCAACCGGGGACGCAGCAGGCGCAGGCCGTCACCAGGGCGGTTCAAGGCGCCGCGACCCCGACGGGCGTGGCCGCGGTGGGAGCGCGATAGGTGACGAACTACATGGCGATGCAGTCGTGGTTGGGTGTGCGCGCCGGCGCGCCGGTCCGGGTGGGCCGCTTGCGGCTGGCCTTGGAACTGGCACTGTCCGGGCTGACACTGTCCGGGCTCGCACTGTCGGGGCTGGCGCTGGCCGCGTCGGGTTGTGGTGGCGGCCAGGGCTCCGGATCGGCGGCGGCCTCGGCGGGGCCCGGGTCCCCGGCCGCGATTCAGATCGGTCAGGAGAACGTCATAAAGGTCGAGTCGGGCCGGCTCGTCATCGGACCGATCGTGTCGGGCGAGTTGCGCGCGGCCCGCGAGGCGACGGTGCGCGCCGAGCTCGGGGGATCGATGACGGCCGTGCTCGTCGAAGAAGGGCAGGCCACGCGCCAGGGGGCGATCATCGGCCGCATCGAGACGCGCACGCTCGACGACACTCGGCAGTCCGCCAGTTCCGCGGTGAAGTCGGCTGAAAGCCAGCTGGCGCTGGCCCAGCGCGAAGTGACGCGCACCGAGCAGCTCGTGCAGGCCGGCGCCCTGGCCACCCGCGATCTCGACGTGGTCCGCGCCAACGTCAGCACGGTCGAGGCTCAGCTGGCCGACGCGAAAGCGCGCCTGGCTGCCGCGGAGCGCCAACTGGGTGACGCCATCATCCGCGCGCCGCTCTCCGGCATCGTGTCGGCCCGGTTGGTCAACCGCGGCGATGTGGTCAGCCCCGGCACGGCGCTGTTCACCATCATCGATCCATCGTCGATGCAGCTCGAGGCATCCGTACCCTCCGAAGACCTCTCGGCTTTGAAGGTCGGCGCGCTCGTCGACTTCAACGTGCGGGGCTACGAGCAGACGTTCCAGGGCAAGATCGAACGTATTGCCCCGCAGGCCGATCCGACGACGCGGCAGGTGCGCATCTACGTGGCGATTCCCAACGTCGGTGGCCAGCTCGTCGGTGGACTGTTCGCGGAGGGCCGGGTCGTCCGGCAGGCCGCCACCGGCCTCATCCTGCCGCAGACCGCCGTGAACGTCGAATCCGGCGAAGCCTGGGTGTTGCGGGTGACCGATGGGAAGACCGAGCGCGTGCCTGTCACGATCGGGCTTACCGACCCGCGCACCGAGCGCGTCCTGCTCACGTCCGGCGTGTCGGCCTCGGATACGCTTCTGCAAGGGTCGTCCCGCAGCATTCCGCCTGGGACGCCGGTGCAGGTGCCGACCGCACGATAGGAACACGCAATGTACATCTCCGACGTAGCCATCAAGAAACCGGTCCTGACGATCGTGGCAATGCTGTCGTGCGTCGTCTTCGGCTTCGTGGCGCTGACGCAGCTCGACACCGACGAGTTCCCGGACATCGACGCGCCGGTGGTGGTGGTGTCGATTCCCTATCCCGGCGCCTCGCCCGACGTGGTGGAACGCGAGCTGATCGATCCCATCGAAGAAGCCGTCGCCGGCATCAGCGGCATCGATCGCATGCGGTCGAACTCACTCGACAGCTTCGCGACCATCATCGTGGAGTTCGACTTTGGCAAGGACCCGCGCCTGGCCACGCAGGAGATTCGCGACAAGATTTCGGCCATCCGGAACGATCTGCCTTCCGAGATGGAAGAGCCGATCCTGACGCAGTTCGACCCCGCCGACCAGCCCATCATGTCGCTCACCCTTTCGTCCCCAGGGCTCTCGGGCGGCGAGTTGACGCGGCTGGTCGACCCGGGCATCACCCGCCGGCTGCGAGGTATTGCCGGCGTGGCCAGCGTGAACCTGGCCGGCGCCATCGAGCGCGAGCTGGTGGTCGAGCTGCGCCCGCGCGACCTGCAGGCCTCCGGCGTCAGCGTCGGTCAGGTGGTGGCCGCCTTGCAGTCGCAGAACCTCGCGGTGCCGGTGGGCCGGCTCGAGGGTGCGCTCGACGAGCGGACGATCCGGCTGAAGGGCCGCCTCGATACGCCCGCCGAGTTCAAGGACGTCATCGTGACGCGGCAGGCGGGAGGCCGCGTGGTGCGCCTCGGCGACGTCGCCGACGTGCGCGATTCCACCGAAGAGCCGCGCACCTTCGCGCTGTTCAACGACGAAGAGGCGGTCGGCATCGACATCCTCAAGTCGAGCGGCTTCAGCACCACGGCCGTGGCCGACGCCGTGCGCGGGCGCGTCGCGGAGATTCAGTCCACGCTGCCCGCCGGCGTGACCCTGCGCGTGGTGCAGGACGGCGGCGTCCGCGTCGCCGACTCGGTCGGTGGTGTCGAGAGCGGGCTGATCGAAGGCGCGGCGCTGACCGTGGCCGTCGTCTTCCTGTTCCTCAACTCGTGGCGTTCGACGGTGATCACGGGGCTGGCCCTGCCGGTGTCGGTGCTGGCGTCTTTCGTCGCCGTGTGGGCGTTTGGTTTCACGCTGAACACGATGTCGCTGCTCGGCCTGTCGCTGGCCATCGGCATCCTCATCGACGACGCCATCGTCGTGCGCGAGAACATCGTGCGGCATGTCGAGATGGGGAAAGACCACTATCAAGCTGCTCTCGACGGTACCGACGAGATCGGCCTGGCCGTCACGGCCACGACACTCTCGATTGTCGTGGTCTTCGTGCCGATCGCGTTCCTGGGCGGCATCGCCGGCCAGTGGTTCAAGCCGTTCGGCTTGACCGTGGTGTGCTCGGTGCTGGTGTCGCTCTTCGTGTCGTTCTCGCTCGACCCGATGCTGTCGGCCTACTGGCGCGATCCGCACGCGCCGCTCGAGAACCGCGCCTTCTTATCGCGCCTGCTCGGCCGCTTCAATCAGTGGTTCGACCGGCGGGCCGACGCCTACAAGGGCGTCATCGCCTGGGCGCTGGATCACAGGATTTCGATGCTGTTCCTCGCGGCGGTGTCGTTCGTCGGCGCGCTGGCGCTGCCGGCGATGGGGCTGGTAGGCGCGGCCTTCGTCCCCGAGATGGACCAATCGATGTTCATCATCGACTTCCGGACGCCGCCCGGATCGAACCTCGCCTACACGCGCGCCAAGGCGACCGAAGCGTCCCGCATCGCCCGCAAGCAGCCCGAAGTGGCCTATGCCTACACCAGCGTGTCGACGCAGAGCGACTCGGTGGACGAGGGCAGGGTGTTCGTGAAGCTCCATCCCAAGAGCGAGCGCAGGCGCCGGCAGGCCGAGGTGGTCAACGAGATCCGGCATGAGCTGCAGACGCTGGGCGGCATCACGGCCTCCATCAGCACTGGGTTCAACCAGGGCGAGAAGCAGATCCAGCTACAGGTGCGCGGCACGGAAGCGCGCGAGTTGTCGAAGGTGGCCGACGCCGTGGCCAACGAACTGCGCGCCACGCCCGGCGCCGTCGACGTCGGCCTCTCCACCAAGGGCCAGAAGCCGGAACTCGACGTCCAGATCGACCGTGGCCTGGCCGGCTCGCTTGGCGTCACCGTCGGACAAGTGGCGCAGGCGCTGCGCCCCGCCTTCGCCGGAATCGACGTCGGTGACTGGATCGATCCCTCGGGCGAGACGCGCGACGTGACGGTGCGCATCGCGCCGGCCTCGCGGTCGGTGGTCGCCGATCTCGAGTCGCTGCCGCTGGTGGTCACCGGACAGGACGGCCGCGTGACCACGGTGCCGCTGGGGCAGGTGGCGCGCGTCAGCTCCTCGATCGGCCCGGCGCGAATCGACCACCTCAACCGGGACCGCGTCATCACGGTAGAGGCCAACACCGAGAACCGTCCGCTGTCGTCCGTCGTGGACGAGGCGCAGGCGCGCATCAACCAGCACGTCACCTTCCCCACCGGCTACGCGCTCAGCCAGGGCGGCGAGTCAAAGGACCAGGCCGAGATCTTCTCGCAGATCTTCGTGGCCATCGGCGTGGCGGTGATGCTGATGTACTTCGTGCTGGTCGTCCAGTTCGGATCGTTCCTCGAGCCGTTTGCGATCCTGCTGTCGTTGCCGCTCTCGCTCATCGGCGTGATGCTGGCCCTGCTCGTCACCGGCAAGCCGCTCGAGATCATGAGCATGATCGGCGTCATCCTGCTGGTCGGCATCGTGGCGAAGAACGCCATTCTGCTCATCGACTTCGCGAAATGGTCCGAAGAGGCCGGCATGGATCGCCGCGAGGCCCTGATCCAGGCCGGGCGGGTTCGTCTGCGCCCGATCCTCATGACGACCTTCGCGCTGGTGGCGGGCATGGTGCCCATCGCGATGGGCCGGGGCGAGGGCGGCGACTTCCGCGCGCCGATCGGCATCACGGTGATTGGCGGCGTGGTCACGTCCACACTGCTCACCCTGCTCGTCATCCCGACGGTTTACGAAGTGCTGGCGGACTCGCGCGATTGGCTGGCCCGAAAGCTGAAGCGTGGGACGCAACCGGTCACGGCCCCGCCTCTCGACCAGCCCGCGGCCGCGGTGCGGCACGGCGCCTGACGGCGCGAAGCCTGTCCTGGGACGAGTGCGCGCGACCCGCGTGTCAGTGGCGGATGCCGCGCGACTCGTGCCTGCGCGTGTGACTGGGCTGGACCGCCGGGCTTGACCGCCGGGCTTGGTCGCTCGCGGCGCATTGCGCGAAGCCGTGATTTGTCGCCATAATCCTCGTGTTTCGACGCCTGCGTGGCGCGAGGCGCGGTATCACCGCGGCGGCGCGGCGCTGGCCGCGAGGAGGTGGCATGACTGTTCGACGCGTCGTTTCGATGCTGGCCGTGATCCTGGTGTCTGCGTTGCCTGCCCTGGCGCAGGCTCCCGCGCAACTCCGCACACCGGACGTCATCTTCGTCCCCACGCCACAGGAAGTGGTGGACGCGATGTTGAAGCTTGCCAAGGTCAGCAAGAACGACGTGATCTACGACCTTGGCTCCGGCGACGGGCGCATTCCGATCACGGCGGCCAAGACCTACGGGGCGCGCAGCGTGGGCATCGACATCGACCCGCAGCGCATTCGCGAGGCGAACGAGAACCTCAAGGCCGCCGGTGTCGGGGACAAGGTCAAGTTCCTCAACCAGGATCTGTTCACCACCGACATCAGCGAGGCCAGCGTCGTCACCTTGTATCTCCTGCCGTCGCTCAATTTGAAGCTGCTGCCCAAGTTGAACAAGGAGCTCAAGCCGGGCACACGCATCGTGTCGCACGCCTTCGACATGGGCTCGGCCAAGCCCCTCGAAACGCTGAATGTGAACGGCCGGACCATCTATTACTGGACCATCCCGATTCAGCAATAAGCCCAGATCGCGAACCCAGGTCCGGAAGCGCGCCCAGGCGGTTCCGCAGACGCTTTCGCAGGGTCCGCGCATTTTTGCGGCCCGCTTGATCCCGTTCGAGCCCCGTCCTACAATCTCTGAGACTGAATCTCAGTTTCGAGGGATCCGCGCAATGCTGCCAGCGTTTGTCATCACCCTGCGGGAGGGCCTCGAAGCCTTCCTGATCGTGGCCATCAGCCTCGCCTACCTGAGGAAGAGCGGCCGGCGACAGCTGATCCCCGCGGTGCATTGGGGGATTGCCGTCTCCATTCTCTTGAGCGTCGGCGCCGCGGTGTTGTTCCAGCGCGCCTCGAACCAGGCGCTGTGGGAAGGCGTGCTGGCGCTGGTGGCCGCCGTGCTGGTGGGCTCGCTCATCGTCCACATGTGGCGGCACGCCCGGAAGATCAAGACCGAGATCGAGGGGAGTCTCGCCGCCTCCGCCGCCCAGGTCGGGTCGAAGGCCATGCTCGGCGTCTTCCTGTTCACGTTGCTGATGATCACGCGCGAGGGCATGGAAACCGCGCTCCTGATGGGCACGCTGCTGTCGCAGGTCGGCCTGTCGAGCATCGCGCTGGGCGCCTTGGGCGGCACCTTGAGCGCGGCCTTCGTGGCCTGGCTGTGGTCGCGATACGGGCACCGTGTCAACCTGGGCCTCTTCTTCCAGGTAACGGCCGTATTCCTGGCGGTGTTCGTCGTCCAGTTGGTGATCTACGGATTCCACGAGCTGACCGAGGCCAACCTGTTCCCGGGCAGCGAGCCGTTGCATTGGGCGACTGAGCCCTATGGCCCGGATGGCATCTACGGCCAGTACCTCAGCTACGGGCTGGTGGTGTTGCCCCTCGTGTGGTTGGCGTTCGCGTCGTTCCTGGGGCCGAAGCGCCCGGGACCGCGCCCGCGCATCGAACAGCCGGTCGCGCGCTGAACCGGGCGGCGAGAGCCTCTGGGGAACCAGCCTCACGGCGGTTCGCGCGGCGCTATCATCTGGGGTGCGGCGCGGGCCGCGCTCACCCATGGCCGACGCCCCGCCTCCGCCGCTGACCGTCGGACTCACCTGGGTTCACGATCTCCGGCTCGACGCCACGGCGAAGGCCTTCACGTTTCCCGTCGACGGCGATTCCGTCGAGGGGCCGTCTCCGACGCAACTACTGGCGGTCAGCCTGGCGGCTTGCATGGCGCTCGACATCGTCGACATCCTGCGGAAGGGGCGGCACCCACTCAGGTCGTTTTCCTGCACGATCGCCGGCGAGCGCCGGGCCACGCCGCCCCGCCGGTTCACCGCCTTCACCCTGCATTGCCGGATTGGTGGCGCCGTGCCAGAGGCCGCCGCGCAGCGCGCCGCGGAGCTGTCGAAGGACAAGTACTGTTCGGTCTGGCACACGCTTCGTGAAGACATCCCCCTGACGACGACATTCGACATCCAGCCATGACCCGTCGCGGGTACCTGGACTGGCTGCGTGGCGTGGCGACGCTGCTCATGGTCGAAGCGCACACCTACGACGCGTGGACCAGCGCCGCCGACAAGTCGGGGCTTCCCTACAAAGCCGTGATCGCGCTGGGCGGGTTTGCCGCGCCCGGGTTTCTTTTTCTCGCCGGCGTGGCGCTGGCACTCGGGGCCACGGCGGCGGAGCAGCGGGGTATTCCGCTGGCGGCCGCGGCGGCGCGCGCCAGGCGGCGCGGCTGGCAGGTGTTCGGCCTGGCGTTCCTGTTCCGTCTGCAATCGTTGGCCATCAGCGGAGGCCGCTTTCCGCAGGCGCTGCTGAAGGTGGATATCCTCAACATCCTGGGGTTGTCGATGGTACTTGTCGGAGCCCTGTGGCCGTTGGCCGGCGTGACACGGCGGCGCATGCCCCTGTTGCTCGCGGCGTCGGCGGCAGTGGTGCTGCTGGCGCCGGTCATCCGCTCCGCGGCTTGGTTGGGCGGGTGGCCCGACTGGTTCGAGATGTACGTGCGCTCGATCAGCGGCCGCTCGAGCTTCTCGCTGTTTCCGTGGCCGGCATTCGCCCTGATGGGCGCGGTGGTGGGTGCATGGCTCTCAACGGCCGCCTCGGTTGACGACGAACGCGCGACGACGAGAAGAGTCGGTGCGGTCGGCCTGGCGATGGTCCTTGCCGGCTGTGCCGTGTCGCTGCCGCCGCCATTCTTCGACCCGCGCGCCTACTGGGCCGAGGCGCCGGCGTACTTCCTGATCCGCATGGGATTGTTGATGGCTGCTATTCCCGTCGCCTTTGCGTGGAACCAGTGGTGGCCGGGTGGGTGGTCCCCGTTGCGCGAGATGGGGTATGCGTCGCTGTTCGTCTACTGGATCCACGTCGAGATGGCGTACGGCCGGCCCGCCAACGCCATCAAGGGCCGGCTGTCGTTCGTCGAGTCGACGGTGGCCTATGTGTTCCTGGTCTGCGTCCTCTGGGCACTGGTCCGGTGGAAGGCGCACGTGGTTGCCGCGCCGCCGATCGCCCCGCGAGCCGTACCGGCCCGCGACCTTGGAGACTGAATCGAGTCTGCTCGCCGAGGCGGTCGCCCGACCGGGCCGGTGGCCGGGCGGTGTGCGAGAACGGGCACTGCCGTGCAGCCCGGCGGGAAACGGCCCGAATCCGGTTGAGATTCACGAGGCCCATCGCTACAATTCGCCTCTTGGCCGACCGGCTCGCGAGCCGTCATCAGGGCAACAGGGTTCGCGGGGCATTTCGAGACGACAGCAGCCGTAACTGAACCAGGCGTGCGTTCCGCCAGGAGCGGACCTGCACGGACTCCGTTTGAGACGACCCAATGATCAACGTCGCCGCAATCCGAATGAAGCAGTTCGGTGTGCAGTTCTATCAGGCCTCTCTCTCGGCCGGAGACATCGACAAGCTGGTCCGTTTCGAGGTTTTGAACTACGGCGAATCGGGTCCTCCCGTCCGGGGCGGCAAGAAGAAGGCTCCTTCCAAGGTGAACTGGGACCTGTTGGAGCGGCGGATCGCCTCGAGCGAGAAGGCCTACCAGCGACAGATCATCCGCAAGAAGATCGAAGAACTGGTCCAGTACTACGAGCAGTGCCGCCAGGCGCGGGACCTGCCTTCGATCGCCGGTGCGGTGATCATCTCGTGTGACGAGAAGCTGACCTTCGAGCCGGTCGAGGCTGGCGCCTCGGTCGGCCGACTCAAGGTCCCCGAGCGCGAAGGCATCCTCCGCGCGATCGACGGCCAGCATCGTTTGCTGGCGTTGCACGCCGACATCGAGAACATCCAGGGTGACGACTTCAATGTGCCGGCCATCATCTTCGATCGCCTGCCCGAGGATCACGTCGTCCAGATGTTCGTCACCATCAACGCCAAGCACACACGCTTGAATGCCTCGCATCTGGTCACGCTGTCGGGCCGTCAGCTCTACCGTGACGAGGCGCTGGCTGCCGCGCACGACGTGGTGCGCGCGTTGAACGACCGCGAGGATTCGCCGCTGCACGGCGAGATCAAGCTGCTCGGCGTCGGCCGCGGCCGCGTGGCGCAGGCGCCGCTGGCGCAGGAGCTGAAAAAGCTGTTTTCCAGCGATTCCTTCGGCGGGCCTCGGAAGTCGCAGGCGTTCCTCGAGGACTCGCGCCGCTTCTTCGTGAATTACTTCAAGCAGGTTTCGGTGGTCTTCGGCGCGGCATGGGTGGGCCGGAAGTACAGCGTGCGCAGCGCCACGGCCTTGCGCGCCTTCGTGCGCGTGGCGCCAGACGTGGTCCGCCGGCTCGACCAGATGCACGCCGACCGCGCCGATTTCCGTGCGATTGGCCGGGTCATTGCGCCCTGGGGCCGGAGAATCGGTGACCAGCGATTCGAAAGCGAGGGCGCCTGGAAGCGCACCGGCACCACCGTTGACACGCTGTCGCGCGAGCTGAAGCTGGCTTTGGAGTATCCGGAGGGCGCGGCCTGAGACGGGCTTGGGACCGCGGCTGCAGGCTCACGGAGGGCGCTCGGCAAGCGGCGAATCTTATCGATGGGCTCGGAACTCGCAAACCCATCAATAAAACTCAGGATGGGGCGCAAGCACCCCACCCTGACTGCCGGCCTGGCTCCCCCCAGCGTCTACGGCCCATGCCGTAAACCACAGACCGACGTCGCCTTCTTAGGCAACTGCCGTGCCGCCGCGGTGCCGCCTCAGTTTCCTCGGAAAATCGGCGTTCTTCGCACTGGGCGCCCACGGGCTCTGTGGCAAGAATTACAAGGGTGTTCGCGAAAGAGGCATTCGACAGCACACTTGCGGAAGTTGAGAGGCGCAAGACAGAGGATCGCGTGAGGACCACACCGGCCGAAGCCCGATCTCGGCGCCCGCTCGTCAGTCCTTGCCCGTGAGATCCGGCCGCGGCTTGACGCGTTCCCACAGCAGCCGGCGTTCGACGACGGGCGGGCGGTATTCCTCTGCGCCGATCACCAGGATCAAGCGGTCATCACCGTCGAACTTGAACAACCGCCTGCGATCCCGCCCAACCAGGTTGGGAATGCGCTCGATCTCCATCGTGTGCACCACCGAGCCGTCAGCGGCGTTCACCTGGAATGTGCCGCAGTAGGCACCCAGGCCGGCTATGCCGGCCAGCGCTTCCGGCGCGGTGGGCGCAGCCTCGGACTTCCATGCGGCTCGCGTCGGGTCCATGGCGACGTAGCACGCCATCCCGGTGTCAGAATAGATCAGGTAGGCGGTGGTCCTGGGATCGGCGCGCGAGGTGCCGTCGGCGAACGTCACCGTGCGGTCCAGCAGGCGCCACACTCCGATGAGTTTGCGGGCTACGGCCATGTCTTGCGGCGTGGTGCCCGGCGGATGCTGGGCCACGACGACGGCCGCCCCAACTGACGCCGCAAGGATCGCGGCGATGACCACGCGCCCAGCGCGGCCGCCCATGATTCGCAGACTTTCCTTCAGCACCGGCGAACCATACCACGGGGTTCCCGGATGGCCCTGGTGCCGATCGTCCGGCCGGTCGGCGGACGGCATGGTCCGGGTCGCCGGGATCGCCGTATCATGAAGCGCGCCCCGCCATGCCCGCCCTGAACCGCCGTCTCGCGCCCGCTTGTGCGGCGCTCGCCTTGGTCACCCTGGCCGCAGCGGTGCTGGTCGCGCAGCGGTCTGCCGCGCCCGCGCCCGGGCTCGGATCGACGTCGTGGACGCAGCCTCACACAGCGTGGGGCGACCCCGACCTCGAGGGCGTCTGGACGAGCGACAACAATTTCTCCATCCCGCTCGAGCGTCCGGCGGCGTTCTCGGACAAGCAATTTCTCGACGGCAAGGAGCTGGACGACGAACTGGCCCGCCGCGCCAAGCGGATCGAGGGGGTTCGCGTCGGCGGCGAGGTGGGCTCCGGTCCCCCGCACTGGTACGAGAACCTGGCGGCACGGTCGAAGCGCAGCTCGCTCATCATCGACCCGCCCGACGGGCGGTTGCCGGCTCTCACCGACGAAGCGAAGCAGCGGTTCGCGGCTGCCGATGCGATCCGAAAGAGCCGCGGACCGTCGGACTCGTGGGAGGACCGCAGCCTCTGGGATCGGTGCATCACCGTCGGATTGCCGGCGGTGATGGTGCCCACCGGCTACAACAACAACGTCCAGATCCTGCAGGCGCCCGGCTTGGTTACCGTGACGCACGAGATGATGCACGATACCCGCGTCATCCCACTCGACGGCCGGCCGCATGTCTCACCGCGAATCCGCGGCTACTACGGCGACTCGCGCGCTCACTGGGAGGGGACGACGCTGGTCATCGACGTCACCAACTTCAGCCCGAAGGCGAACTACGGTCACATCGCGAACAACCGGTCGACGGGCCAGACGTTCCACCTCATCGAGCGATACACCCGCGTCGGGCCGGATGAAGTCCGCTACGAGGTGACGATCGACGATCCGCACACCTACGTCCGTCCCTGGACCATCGTGCTCGATCTGGCGCAGCAGAGGGATGTGTACGAGTACGCGTGCCACGAAGGCAATCGTGGGCTCGAGAACATCCTGCGCGCGGCCCGCCTGGACGATCAGGCCGGCGTGGCCAGCGCGCGGTAGCCGTCGTTCCTACTTGGGCGTCCAGCCTGCCGGGGGATTCCAGGGCTTGCCGCGCGGCGGGCCCACCTCGTCGGGCCGCCCGGCCGGCAGCACCTTGTCGGCCCGCGCCCGGACGTAGGCGTACAGATCGTTCATCTGTTTCGCGTTCAGCAGTTTGCCCCACTCAGGCATGCCCTTGGGTTCGCGTCCCGTGCGCACGGTGCGCAGGAACACCGGCTTGGCCATGTGACGATTCTCGTCGAGCAGGTTCGGGGCCAGCGTGGCGTTGGTGGCGTTCACGCCGTGGCAGCGGTAACAGTAGACATGCCACCACTTCCAGCCGTTGTACACCGAGGCGTAGGTGGCCTTGCTCGCTGCCGTGGCGGCCGGCGTTGCCGCCGCGGGTGCAGCGGCCGGCGGCGGCGCGGCGCCGCGGCGCGTCTGGGCGTTCACCGGCAACTCGGCGCCCACCGTCCACACCAGCGCGACGATCATCAAACTCTTGCCCGCCAACTGATTGCCCGCCGACCAACGAAGAGAGCATCGCATCATGTAGACCGGCCCGCCTTTTTTCGTTCTGATGCGTCCCGGATGCTTTCGCGACGGGACGGCTGTTGTGCCTGTCTGAGGTCGTGTGCGAGCGGTATTAAATCACACCGCCAGCTCCGCCTCGGTGAGCCGATCCCATCGTGCGCCGGCTGGCAGGCCCGCCAGTCGACGGAGCTAGGGCCTGGTTCCTGTCGCAGCCTTGTCGGCCGTGCGCCCGGCCGTCAGCTCGTTCGGGATGGCGTAGTTCCCCTCGTGGCAGCCGTACTCGACGATCAGTACTTTTCGTCGCGGTTGAGCGGCATCATGATCGTGAACGGCTTCGAGAAATTGTCGGGGTCGGTGACCGTCACCTCGTACTTGATGGTGTCCTTGTCGAGCGGTGTGAAGCGCTCCACGACGTGCGACTTCGCGCTCTGCGCCACGCCTCGCAGGCGGCCCGACGCGGCGCTCGTGGCCATCATGCCCTTGCCGTTGAAGTTGGTCGTCTCGACGACCAGCGTCGTGCCTTCCCACCGCCCCCGCGCGTCGCCGTTCCAGGAGCGCACCCCGGCTCCGACGTGCGGCTTGCCGTCGAGCGGGATGATCCGGGCGTCGTGGATCATTTCGTAGTTGATGACCACCACGCCCGGCGCCTGGTGGATGGTGTAGCCGTTGTTGTACTGCGCGGGGAAGAAGCCGCCGGGCACACCGCGCGTGATGCAGCGCACCCACGGCGTCTCGTGCGTCCAGTGATCCCCGACCTGGGCGAAGTGGCTGTCGCGCAGTTTCTCGGCTGCGGGCAGGATCGGCAGCAGCCCGTCCGGCGGATCGACCACCATGGCGAACCGCTTGGCGCTGACCGGACTGTCGTGGTCGGCCCAATGCTCGGGCGGGTTGATGTTGGTGAGGCGGCGGCCGGGGCCGCTGCTCTCGAAAGAGGTGGCGTCGAAATTCACCCAGGAGCCCTGGATGTCCGGCTGGCCGTCCGGGGTGCGAGCCGGCACGAAGCCGGGCTTGATTTGCTGCGCCGACAGGTGCGCGGCGGCGAGACAAGCCAGTGCCAGCAAGGTGGGCTGAAAAGGTCGGATCATCGCTACCTCGAGGTCCCTGTTTCAGCGGACCGATCCGCGGTATTGTCCCACGCCACGGGCTGCTAGCGCGTCGGCAGTGCGAACGCGACGTACGAGCCCGCGGGCGGCGCTGGCAGCGTGGGGAAGCGCGGCGGATTCCAGCCGTGCGCGGCCGCCACGGGCACCACGATGAACTGCCGGCCCGCGATCTCGTAGGTGGCCGGCACGCCCTCGGACGCCGCAGGCAGGTCCTTCGTCCAGACCAGCTTGCCGGTGTCGCGATCGTAGGCGCGGAACGTGCGGTCGGACCCCGACGCCGCGAACAGCAGGCCGCCGGCGGTGGCGAGCAGGCCGCCCCGGGGCCAGTGCGCGCCGGCATCGGGGAAAG
>JADMIO010789767.1_pt1 | contig 30175 bp, 17 predicted proteins | sample 8958161 | NCBI WGS metagenome assembly JADMIO01 (sample SAMN16585339, study PRJNA669376) | soil metagenome | isolation source: Crop rotation soil | place: USA: Cullars Rotation, Alabama | collected 2011 | reverse complement strand
CCGCGACTTCAAGTCACGTGAATTCCAAGCTTCGGATCCCACTGTGCTGGAAAGGTCGCGCGGCGTCGCTCCCGAAGTCACGCTCGTCTCCAAAGCCGGCGTGATCATCGCGCTGTGCCTGCTGCAAAGCCCGCAGTTCCGGAAGTACTTCGCGCGTCGGAGGACCACGGTATGAGCCTCGCGCCCGATCCGACAGCTTCTGCTGCCTCGCCCTTCTGGCGATCGCTCGTGCCGTCTCGACAGCGGTTGCCGTTGATCGCAACGTTCCTCGTATGCGCACTGCTCTACGCGTCGGCGTCGATGCGCTATAAAGGGTTCTTTTCGCTTCAGGTCGCGGTGAACCTGCTCGGTGACAATGCGTTCCTGGGCATCGTCGCGATTGGGTTGACCTTCGTCATTTTAGCCGGCGGCATTGACCTGTCCGTGGGGACGGCCATCGGATGCACTTCCGTCTTCGTCGCGTCGATGGTCGAGAACCATCACTGGCATCCGGCGATGGCGATCGCTGTCGCGCTGGGCGGCGGAACGCTTGTCGGCTTGGCGCACGGCCTGCTCATCCAGCTGTTCACGCTTCAGCCATTTCTCGTCACACTTGGCGGGCTCTTCTTCTATCGCGGCGTGGGCCTGCTTGTGTCGCGCGAGTCGATCGCAATCACGCATCCGCTGTACGAAAAACTGAGCGCGTTCGCGATTCCACTGGGCAGCACCGCGAGCATGCCGCTGGTGGCGGTGCTGTTTGTGGCGCTGCTGCTGATCGCGATTTACGTCGCCGCGTTTCGGCCGGCGGGAAGATCCGTCTACGCACTCGGCGGAAATGAACAATCGGCACTGCTCATGGGCCTGCCGGTGGGGCGGATCAAGGTGTGCATCTACGCCTTCTCCGGATTCTGCGGCGCGCTGGCTGGTGTGACCGCGACGATCTACATGTCGTCAGGAAATGCGCTCACCGCGACGGGACTTGAGCTCGACGCCATCGCGGCGGTCGTGGTTGGTGGTACACTGCTCACCGGAGGTGTCGGCGGACCCTTCGGCACGCTGTTGGGCGTTTTGATCTTCGGCATCATCCAGACGGCCATCACGTTCGAAGGAACTTTGAGTGCCTGGTGGGCGCGCATCGTCGTCGGGCTTCTCTTACTCGCTTTCATCCTTCTGCAAACCCTTCTTCAGCCTCGGGAGACTCACGCATGATCAGGAACAGAATCGCAAAAATGTTTGGCGTCGTTGCGCTCGTCTCGGCAACGGTTTTGCCCGTCGCGCAAACGCACGCAGCCGACATCACCGTTGGTTTCGCTCAGGTCGGCGCGGAAAGCGCGTGGCGCACCGCCAACTCCAAGTCGTTCAAGGACGAAGCCGCCAAGCGCGGCATCGATCTGAAGTTCGTGGACGGGCAGCAGAAGCAGGAGAACCAGATCAAGGCGGTTCGCGCGTTCATCGCTCAACACGTGAGCGTGATTGTGCTGGCGCCGGTGGTTGAAGCGGGGTTCGAGCCGGTGCTGAAGGAAGCGAAGCGGGCGAAGATCCCGGTGATTCTGTCCGATCGCCGGGCGAAGTTGTCGGACGACTCGCTGTACGTCACGTTCATCGGCTCCGACTTCGTCGAAGAAGGCCGGCGGGCGGCCAAGTTCGTGGTCGAAAAAACTGGCGGCAAGGGCAACATCGCCGAGCTGCAAGGCACGCCCGGTTCGGCGCCCGCGAACGATCGAATGAAGGGGTTCAAGGAAGTCATCGCTGATAAACCCGACCTAAAGATCATTATGAGCCAGACCGGCGACTTCACCCGCGCCAAGGGGAAGGAAGTGATGGAGGCATTTTTGAAATCGCCGGAAGGGAAGAACATCAACGTGCTGTTCGCGCACAACGATGACATGGCGCTGGGCGCGATCCAGGCGATCGAGGCCGCGGGATTGAAGCCGGGCAAGGACATCATCATCGTCTCGATCGACGGCGTGAAGTCCGCATTCGAAGCGATGGTCGAGGGCAAGTTGAATTGCACGGTTGAATGCAACCCGCTCATTGGCCCGCAGGTGTTCGACGCAGCGGAGGCGATCGTTGCAGGGAAAGAGTTGCCGAAGCGGATCGACGTGAAGGAAGATGTGTACGTCGAATCGCAGGCGAAGGAAGCGCTGCCATCCCGGCAATATTAGACGATTCGAATACGTCAATTTGATGAACGCCAAGACGCCAAGACCGCCAAGGAATTCCGCCAAGCACGAACCGGACTGGCCCGTTAGTTCTGCTTGGCGTTTTTTCTTGGCGCACTTGGCGGCTTGGCGTTCATCCATTCCCGTCTAGATGGTTGAGTCGCTAAGGATCTTCGATGTCACATCTGGATCACTCGACCAATCCCCTCACCAACTGGTCTGGCAACTATCAGTACAGCACGGATCAAATCTCACACGCGCGATCGGTTGATGACGTTCGCGCAATCGTCAAGCAGCATGATCGACTTAAAGTCCTCGGCACGCGGCACTGCTTCAACGGCATCGCGGACAGTGCTCACCATCTGCTTTCGCTTGGCGAGATGAATCGGGTTGTCGAGCTTGACCGCGCCGAGCGAACGGTCACGGTCGAGGCCGGGATGAAGTACGGGCAGCTTTGTCCGTATCTCGACGCGAACGGTTTCGCGCTACATCAACTGGCATCGCTGCCGCATATCTCTATTGCCGGGGCGTGCGCCACCGCGACGCACGGCTCGGGCGTGACCAACGGCAGCCTTGCGACCGCCGTGGTGGCGATGGAGATCGTCACTGCCGACGGCGAAGTGGTGCAGGTGTCGCGCGAAGCCGATTCGCGCACGTTTGAAGGCGCTGTCGTCAATCTCGGCGCGCTCGGCGTCGTCACAAAGATTACGCTGAGAATTCAACCGACGTTTCAGATGCGGCAGGACGTCTATCTGAACCTGCCGATGGCGGAGTTTGAGAATCATTTCGAGCAGATCGCGGCCGCGGGTTACAGCGTCAGCCTCTTTACGGACTGGCAGGCAGATCGAATCAACCAGGTGTGGATCAAACGACGGGTCGACGATAGCTCAGGCGATTCGTCCTCGAAATCCGAGCCGGTGTTTTTCGGTGCGACGCCGGCTACACGAAATGTGCATCCCATCGGGGAAATCTCTGCCGAAAACTGCACCGAGCAGATGGGGATCCCCGGTCCTTGGTACGATCGGCTGCCGCATTTCCGTATGGGTTTCACGCCCAGCAGCGGGAAGGAATTGCAGTCCGAGTACTTCGTGCCGCGCCGGCATGCTGTGGAAGCGATTCGCGTTGTCGGCGAGCTGCGCGATCACATCCGCCCGCACCTGCTGATTTCTGAGTTGCGAACGATCGATGCGGATGGGCTTTGGATGAGCCCTTTCTACAACCGACCAAGCTTGGCGCTCCACTTCACGTGGAAGCAGGACTGGCCGGGTGTGAGCAAGGTGTTGCCGATGATCGAGGCGGCGCTAGCGCCGTTCGACCCGCGACCGCACTGGGGGAAACTGTTCACGATGCCGCCAGCTCAGCTACAAAAACGACATGAGAAGCTGCCTGAATTCAAGCAGCTTCTCATGGGGTTTGATCCGCAGGGCAAATTCCGAAATGACTTCCTGGTCAACTATCTGCTCGGCTGACCGGGACAATCAGTGTTTAGTCACGAGCATCCGTTCGTCGCCGATTGGGCCGGCGGATGAGCAGACCAAAGCTGCCAACGGCGGTGATCAGCATTGAAGTTGGTTCCGGGATGGCGTTGGGTCCGGCCGCGAAGTCAGCGGCGATCCCGGCGGCGCTGCTCGCGCTGTCGTAGATGCGGAATTCATCAACGGTGCCGGAGGTGGAGTTATCACCGGCGAACGCCGAGCGACCGAGATAGGCGTTGGTAAACGCGTACGAACTCAGCGGGATGGCGGGAATAGTCTGTTGGAGACCACCAAGACCATCGGAAAGGCGATAGACGTAATAGCTCATCGTGCCGGCGACACCATCGATGACGGTAGCGGAGAAATAGGCTGCACCGTCGTCGAGATATCCACCGCCACCGGCGCCGATGCCGGGGGTCGTACCAAAGGCGTCGGTTTCAGCGCCACCGCCGTAGCCGGCAAGGGTTTGGGCAACGTGCGAACCGCCGCCCGCCGGAACCGGACCGCCCTGTGGCGCGGAGATGGTGTGCATCAAGTACTGGCCGTTGCTGGCATTCGGCCCGTTGGTGTCGTTGGCGTTGTTGGAGAAGGTCCAGTCTTCGGTGAAGAAGCCCGAGCCTGTGAAGGCGAACCACGATTCGATGGTCACGCTGCCGCTGGCCGGCAGGATGCTGGCTGGGAGCGAGAGATAGTTTTGTCCCGAACTGGGCCCCGTGAAATTGGGATTATTGAGGTTCAGCTGACCGCCCGAAACGGTTGGGCCGCCGCCGACCGCGCCCGTGAGAGTCCCGTTCGCAGCGCCGACCGAGTCACTGGCATCGGTGGTAAAGCTGTACCGATGGCTCAGTGCTGCATGAACCGGCGAGGCCAGTAAAAGCCCAGCGCCTAAACCGCAGCAACCCAACAATGTACCTGACTTGCGCACTCTCATATCCGCCTCCGATGAAACCTACGCCTGATCTGAAAAGCCCACGATATGTCCCCCTGCTCAATACAACCTGATTCTGCCAATTCCGCGCAACCGCTGTCAAATGAAATCACGGAATTATTTTATGTGATGGAGAAATTTTTCAGGCCGGGTTTTCCGAGGACTTTGCCGACTTGCCCAAATTGCGCCATTTCACGCCCGGAGGGTTGTAGCTGCGCCTTGGCGATCCCCGAACCATTCCCAGCCAGGGTGTTTGATGTAGGCGAGGGCTTCCTTAACCGTCAATCCAAGTCGCGCCTGCGCTGCAAATCGCGCCCGGCCCTGATTGACCATCTGTTGTTCCATCTCGGTCGGCGAATGATGGTTGCGATAGGGAACGCGGTTACCAACCAACATGACTAAAAAGCCTTCGATGCCGAATTGGCTGCCGCTGTTCTTTAATAGTTTCCTCGCAAAACCGGTCGGACCATTCTCGGCATAGAAATCCAGAAGTGTCTTCAATCGCGAGATGTCGGCGTCGTTGCGGCAATGCTTCCAGTATGGGGTGTCGAGTCGAGAGTTGGCCCAGAAGTGCAGCGTGAGGAAGTCACGAAGCTCGTCCCACGTTTCGGCCCAGACGTTGTTGAACAGGTCTCGAATGCTCGGCGTTGGTCCGACAAACTGAACCAGGTCGGTGAAGGTCTGGCATTGCCAGCAGACGACCATTAGCGCGGTTGATTCGAGCGGTTCGACAAACCCCCCGGCGTTTCCGACGGCCATCACGTTGCCCACCCAGCCGCGCGCGTAACGGCCGGAGCGGAATTTCACGACGTGGTCCCAAGTCTTCGCCTTGGGGTTCTTCCGCAGGAACTCTTCGCGCGCCTGATCGTCGGAGATGGCGTTCGAACTGTAGACGTAACCACGATTGACCGTCGGCTCGTGATCGATTCGCCAACACCAGCCGGCGTCCATCGTTTCCGCAGTGGTGTACGGAAGGATTTGTTCATCGGTTCGCTGCCAACTGCCGACGACGGCGCGATCGTTGAACAGCGACGAACTGAAGCTGATGAACGGCTCTTCCATCGCGCGACCCACCAGTTCGCTGCGAAAGCCGCTGGCATCGACGAAGAAATCGGCCGCGAGGCGCTGTCCGTCTTCGAGGAGGATCGCGGCGATGTTGCCCGTGCCGTCTTCGGCTCGCTCGGCCGCCTTCATCTTGCCGTCGATAATCTGCACGCCATCTTCACGGCAAAACGCCTCCAGCGCTTTGACCAGCTTGGGATTCTCCAGGTGAAATGCGTGCCACGCTGGAATGTCGGGCGCGCCATTCGGCTGACGGGGGAATGCCTTGTTCTGCGACATCAGCGCGCTGTTGAGGTTCATGCAACTGAAGTCTTCGTCGCAATAGAATCCGTTGGGTCTCGGCAATTCTGGTGACCGCGCATCCAACTGCGGCTCGAACGCGTATTCAAATGACTGCCGCGGGCCCCATATGAAATGAATGCCCATCTTCCAGGTCGGCTCGGCCAGCGCGTAGAAGCGTTTGCGGCTTAGCCCCAGGTACTGAAACAGGTGAGTCGGCAGGTTCGGAGTGGTGCTCTCGCCGACCCCGATCACGTGTATATCGGGACTGCGAACGACGCGAACGGACAGTTGTGGCATGCGCCGCTTGAGCGTCAAAGCCGCGATCAAGCCCGCGCTACCCGCTCCCAAAACCAGGACGTCCTTCAGCATAGTTGAGCTTTCCACCAGCGGAACAGTTCATCACAGTTCATCGATCAATCACGATTCACCCGCCCAGCGCCACGCGGGGTTTCTAATGCAGGCGAGCGATTCCGACACATTTAGCCCCTGTTTTGCCTGCATTTCGAATCGAGCCCGCATCTGCTGGATGACCTGCCGCTCCTGATCGGTCGCGTTGTGCCGGTTGCGATGGGGCACGCGATTGCCGACGAGCATGATGAGGAAGCCTTCCACGCCGAACTGGTTGCCCGTGCCTTTGAGGTGATAACGGGCAAAGCCGGTCGGCCCGTTCTCCTCATAAAACTCCAGCAGTGCCTTTAGGCGCGAGACATCCGCGTCATGCCGGCAGTGCTGCCAGTACGGCGTGTCCAGGCGTGTGTTGGCCCAGAAATGCAGCGTGAGGAAGTCGCGAATTTCGTCCCACGTGGTCGCCCAATCATCATTGAAGAGCTGCTGGATTGTCGGAGAAACACCGGCGTGCTTGATGAGATCAACGAACAATTCACACTGTCCACAGATGACCATGAGCGATGTCGATTCGAGCGGCTCAACAAATCCACCTGCGTTTCCGACGGCCATCACGTTGCCGACCCAGCCTCGCGCGCGACGACCGGAGCGGAATTTGACGACGTGGTCCCAGGTCTTGGCCTTGGGGTTCTTGCGCAGAAACTCCTCGCGTGCCTGATCGTCGGAGATCGAATTCGAACAATAAACGTAACCGCGGTTGACCGTCGGCTCGTGGTCGATCCGCCAACACCAACCCGCGTCCATCGTCTCGGCTGTCGTGTAAGGAAGTATGGGTTCGTCGGCACCGCGTTGCCAGCTGCCGACAATCGCCCGGTCGTTGAACAGCGACGAACCGAAGCTGATGAACGGCTCTTCCATCACCCGGCCGAGCAGCTCGCTTCGGAAGCCGCTGGCATCGATGAAGAAGTCGGCGGTGAGACGCTGCCCGTCTTCGAGGACGATGGCGGCGATGTTGCCGTCGTTGGCTCGCTCGGCGGTCTTCATCTTGCCATCGATGATCTCCACGCCGTCTTCTCGGCAAAACGTCTCGAGCGCTTTTACGAGTTTCGGATTCTCGAGATGAAAGGCATGCCAGGGCGGGATCTCCGGCCCGCCACCGTTGGCTTGTCGCGCAAATGCTTTGTTCTGCGCCATCAGCGCGCTCTGAAGATTCATGCTGCGGAAGTCATCGTCGCAGTAATACCCATTCGGTCGCGCGAGATGGACGAGCCGCACATCGAGCTGCGGCTCAAACGTGTACTCGAACGCCCCCCGCGGTCCCCAGATAAAATGAATGCCCATCTTCCAGGTCGGCTCGGCCAGCGCGTAGAACCGCCGGGGGCTGAGCTTCAGATACTGAAAAAGGTGGTACGGCAGATTTGGGGTTGTGCTTTCGCCAACTCCGATCACGCCGATCTCAGGGCTGCGCACAACACGCACTGAAAGCTGGGGCATCTTTCGCTTTAGAGTCAGCGCAGCAAAGAGGCCAGCGCTGCCGGCACCGAGAACTACAATCTCTTTCAACATAAGATGATCTGATAGGCCCGGTTGAATTGAAGCACCGCGAAATGCACAGAATGACTAACCAAAGCAACTAGATAGTCGTAAGTATTAAAGCGTGTTCCACGATCGACTGCAAGAAGACACGTATCCGTGACTGAACCCGATCCTCTGCGGAGTGGAGCAAGGCTTGAAATGGACCGGGCCGACCTAGCCCCGCACGACGGTGGGGCTTGCATCGTGATAGCTTGGCTCGGCAACAGCATGAGTAAGGAGAAGGGCGTTTTTCTTAAGTATTTCTGGTAATTATACTTATGGCGTATTTGGCCCTTGGTGGCGGTTATTTTCGCCTTTCCTCCATCATATGGAATTTTCTTCTTGCACGCCTGTGAAACACAGATTACATTTCAGAACCGCTTGCAAAAGGCGGCGGTTTTACATCGCGCGGTTTGCTCTGCCAGCTCACATTTCTCATCTGGCGGCAGCCTGCGTTCTCGCGGAGTGACATGTCGACTCTCAACAGCAAGATGATCAGCGATAAAGTCATTTATAGTTTCGCTGCTGGTTAAGCGTGATGGATTTCAATAGGTCGCACGCACGCGGTCGTAGTCTGAAGTAAGAATTGTGCAAGTCTGGACGTGAGTCCCTCAAGGCGGAGGACACCATGTCGAGTCATTGGTACGTGTGCTGCGAGTTCCAACTAAAGAACAACTGAGCCAGGCCAATTTTGGCTTCGGACTTCGGCTTCCATGCGAGGTCCGAGGACGAGTCATGGCGAAGGCTTCTTTCATTTCTTCGGCGCGGCCGATCGAGAATCAAAAGGAGAGGATCATGAGGACGAAGAAGAGCGAGCGTGCAGTTGCGGCGGCAGTGGCATTCGCGGCAATCGGCGCGATGGGCGTAAGCGCCCGAAATGCGCAGGCGGCGAACGACAAATGGGTGGGCAACACCAGCGCGAATTGGGCCGACTTGGCCAACTGGACCAACCCGCCTGCCACCGGCGATACGCTTGAATTCGGCGCTGCCGGCAGCAGCGGCACGACGCTGAGCGACAACCTGATGACGCCCGGCACGTTCAATATCGGCAGCGTCACGTTTGACGCTGGTGCCCCGGCTTACGTCATCAACCCCGCCACAGCTGGCACGAATGGCTTCACACTGACCGGTGGTATCACCAACAGCAGCACGAACCTTCAGACGATCAACGACGCGATCGCTCTCACCGGTGTCAGCACAATCACCTTGACCACCGGCGGCGGCAACGTCACGCTCGGTGGCGCCATCAGCGGCACCGGTGGTGGGCTCACTACCGCTGGCGCGGGCACGCTCACCCTCGGCGGCGCGAACACCTACACGGGCAACACGACGGTCGCCGCGGGCACGCAGTTGAACATCAACAGCACTTCAGCCATCGGCACCGGCGCGCTGACGATCAGCGGCGGCACGCTCGACAACACCAGCGGAAGCGCCAAGACGCTGACGACCAACAACCTCGGAAACTGGAACGGCGACTTCACGTTTACCGGGTCGAACAACCTGGCCCTGGGTACGGGAGCCATCACACTCGGCGGCACGGCTGGGCAACGCACCGTTACCGTGACGGCCGGTCAGTTGACCGTCGGTTATATCCCGACGGCCACCGCAGGCTACGGTCTCACCAAGGCGGGCGCCGGCACGCTGACGTTCTTCGGCAACGGTAACACCAATAACAGCGGCGCTACCCGTATTGACGGCCCGCTCAACGTCACCGGTGGCAAGGTGCAGATCGGGATCAATGACTTCTTCACCGGTGGCTTGACCGGCAGCGGCATCGTCGAAGACGGAGCGGCCACGACGCGATGGCTCTTCGTCAACAACGCCACAGATAACACCTTCTCCGGCACACTACAGAATGGCGGCACCGGGCGCCTGGGATTGTTCAAGTCTGGCCTCGGCACATTGACGCTCTCGGGCGCCAACACCTATACCGACCAAACCAATGTCGCTGGTGGCACCCTGAACCTCACCGGTTCGGCGACGGCGGGGTTCACCGCACTTGGCGATTCGCCCAACCTCACCGCCGGTCCGCACGCCGCTGGGATGCGCGTCTCCGGTACGTTCTCCACCGGCACTAACGAATACTGGCTCGCGACGCGCGATGGCGACTACGGCGTGCTGACGCAGACCGCAGGCACGATCTCCGTCGGCAACTGGATCGCGTTGGGCCGCGGCGGTGGCAACGGTCAGATCATCATGAGCGGTGGCACGCTGAATAACACCGGCGGCAATCTGACGCTCGGTTCATTTGGTGGTTCTGCCGTCGCCACAGACTTGCACGGCGTGGTCAACCTGACCGGTGGTGTCGTCAACGAAACGAACAACGTCTTCGTCGGTGAGAACACGACGGGCGTTCTGAACATCTCCGGCACGGCGGCGCTGAACGTTCTGGGTGCTGAAGGCGTTCGCCTGGCCCGAACGACGACGACTTCCTTCGGCATTGTGAATCTCATGGCTGGCGGGACGATTACCACGACGAATGTCAGCCAGGGCACCGGCGGCGGTATCTTCAACTTCAACGGCGGCACGCTGAAGGCGAACACGAACAGCGCGACGTTCATGACCGGCGTCACCAATGCGTACGTCCTCAGTGGTGGCGCGATCATTGACGACGGCGGCAAGGCGATCACCATCGCCCAACCTTTGCTTGCCCCTACCGGCAGCGGTGTGAGCGCGACCGGATTGACCGTTAGTGGCGGTGGTTACTACCTGAGCCCGCCGATCGTCCAGGTCACAGGTGGTGGCGGCACCGGTGCCACCGCCAGCGCGACCATCGACGGCAGCGGCAACCTGACCGGCATCGTCATCACCAATCCTGGCACGGGCTACAGCAGTTCGCCGACGTTCACACTCGTTGGCGGCGGTCTCGGTAACACCGGCGCCGTTGGTGGCGCGGCCACGCTGGTGGCCAACACCAGCGGTGGATTGACGAAGCAGGGATCGAACTCGCTTACCTTGACCGGCGCGAGCACCTACACCGGCGCAACGAGTGTCACCGGTGGCGCACTGGTGGTTGGCGGCGCTGGCACGATTAACAGCAGCAGCGGAATCACCGTGAATGGCGTGGGGGCGAAGTTTTCCCAGACCAGTTCCGTCGCCGTCTCGACGCCAGTACTCGTCACCAGCGGTGGGATCGATGGAACCGCCACGATCAACAGCGCGACTATTGCTGCCGGCGCGAGCAACTTCGTCACCAACGGCAACGGTGGCACCGGCGCGCTAACTGTGAACAACCTGACCTTCAACGGCGCGGCCGCGCTGAATCTAAACGTTTCATCGACATCGCCCGTCCTAACCACCGGCACGCTGACCACGACTGGCGCCAACTCGCTGACGATCAACGTGACCAACAGCGGCAGTTGGACGAACGGCACTTACAACCTGATTAGTTACACGACCTTGGCCGGCACTGGATTCAGCAGCTTCATTAAAGGCGTGCTCACGCCGGGCCTTGGTGCTCGTCAGAGTGCGACGCTGACCAATCCGGCCGGTTTCATTTCACTGGTCCTGGCGGGCGACTCACCGATCTGGACGGGCCTCGTCAACGGCAACTGGACCACCAACACAATCGCAGGCAGCAAAAACTGGAAGCTGATCACGGCGGGCACACCCACCGACTACATCCAAGGCGACGTCGTTCTGTTCGACGATACCGCCGCCGGCACGACAACATTGGCGATTTCCGACGCCGACGTCTCGCCCGCCAGCATCGTATTCAACAACACGGCGAAGAATTACGCGGTCAACGGCCCCTTCGGCATCGCGGGTACGACCGCGCTGCTGAAGAACGGCACGGGCTCGCTGACGATCAACTCGTCCAACTCATACACGGGCGGGACGACGGTGAACGCCGGCTCCCTCGTCATGGCCGGCAACAACAATTTCGGCGCGGGCGGTGTGACGATCAACGGCGCATCGGCCACGCTATCGGGCACCAACACGTACACCGGAAATACGACGCTGAACGGCGGCAGCTTGAATATCAATAGCGCGTCGGCCATCGGCAGTGGAACATTGACGATCTCCGCTACTGGCGGAACGATTGACAACTCCAGCGCGGGCGCTGTGACGCTCAGCACCAACAACCCTCAGAATTGGAATGGGGACTTCACGTTCACCGGCACGAAAGACTTGAATCTCGGTACCGGTGCGGTCGCGATGTCCGGCAATCGCACGATCACTGTTAACGCCGGCACACTGACGGTTGGCGGTGCAATCAGTGGGACCGGCGTCGGCATCATCAAGGTCGGTCCTGGCACATTGGCGCTGAGCGGCACTAACACCTTCAACGGGGGCGCGATCGTCAACGCCGGCACCGTTTCGGTCACGGGCGGAAGCACCGGTACATTGGGCGCTGACATTCAAATCTCGCCCAACGCGACCGACAGCGGCACTGTCACGATTTCCGCCGGAACGCTGAACGCCAACCGCGTCATCATCGGCGGCGCCAGCGCGAACAACACCACCCCGGCGAGCGGCACGGTGATCCAGAGCGGTGGCACGATCAACTCGCAGCAGTGGTTCACCGTTGGCTCCGGCAACAACGCCACGGCGGTGACGTTGACCGGCACCTATTCGATGACCGGCGGCACGCTGAACGTCATCGGCCAGCAAATGGAAGTCGGCAACTTCGCCGGCACGACCGGCATCGTGACGATGAACGGCCCGGGCACTCCTGCCATCAGCATCCAGAACAGCAATTTCATTGCGATGGGCGCCAACGGTGGCGCGGCCGGCGGCACGTTCACGCAAAACACCGGCACGGTCACCTTCTACAGCGATGCCGGCACGACGGTTGGTGGCAACGGCATCCTGTACCTCGGTCGCGCCGGCGGCCTCACTGGTACCTTTACCTACAACCTCAACGGCGGCACGCTCACTGTCCCGCAGATCTCCCACTCCTCCGGTAATGGCGTCCTCAATCTCAACGGCGGGCTGCTCAAAGCTGCCCGAGCGAACCCAACTTTCATGACCGGACTCTCATCCGCTAACGTTCAGGCGGGCGGTGCAAAGATCGATGACGGCGGCTTCGCCGTCACGATCGGTCAGCCGCTGGTTCACGATGCAGCGCTCGGTGCAACACCTGACGGTGGCGTAATCAAGTCTGGTGCGGGCGTGGTCACGCTCACCAACACCAGCACCTATACCGGCAACACCGTCATTCATGGCGGAACGCTGCGATTGTCTCCGCCCGCTGCGCCCACACTCATCGCTTCGTACACGTTCGATGGCGGTGATATCGTCAATCACGGCAGCGGGGGCGCCACAATGGACGGCACCGTCAGCGGCAGCGTCGACTTCGGACAGGCGGGAAAGTTCGGAGCCAATTCCGCGACCTTTGGTGGTGATGGATCCTCCGTCAATATCGCTTCTGGCATTACCGACTTGAGCAGCACGTCGCGCTGGACCATAGCAGGATGGGTTAAGACCAACACGCCAGGCTCATCTTTGCTCTCGAAGAGCACCAGCGGCGGTTGGGCGCCGGGCAATTCCGTCTTCTACCTCAGTGATCCGACGGTGCCAGGTCCCGGCTCGGTTGCCGGCGCGGTGCAGAACAGTGGCGGCTGGCTGCGGAGCAGCTCGAGTCTCACCGACGGGAACTGGCATTTCGTCGTCTACGTCGACAACGGTGGCACAAAGCAAATCTACACCGGCGACGGCACAACCCTGACGACCGAGACGATGAACACGTCCGACTTCGCGTTTGCCGATGCTGGCAACACCGTGCAGATCGGCACGACGACCGACACATTCGTCGGCGATGGCACGTTCCCAATGTTGGGATCGATCGACGAGCTCAAGTTCTACAGTGGCGCCCTCAACGCCGCGCAGATCCAGACATTGATGACCACAAACTCTGCCGGTGTAGGCGCGGCGATTTCAATTATCCCAGCTACGACTGCGGTCAACATCGATACTTCCGGCGCGAGTTTGGACTTGGCTGACGCTCCTGCCACGATTGGTTCGCTCACTGGTGTTGCGGGCAGCAGTGTCACCCTGGGCACAGCGACGCTCACCACGGGGGACGCGACCAACAGCAGCTTCGCGGGTGCGATCAGCGGCACCGGCGGACTGACCAAGCAAGGCAGCGGTACCTTCACTCTCACCGGCGCCAACACCTACAGCGGTGCCACGGCTGTCAGCGCCGGCGCGCTGACGATCGACAACGGCGCGTCGATGGCGAGCGTTAACTACTCCGTCGCCAGCGCTGGAACGTTGAACGTGAATCTCACCGCGTCGATTCCCACTTCTTCGAACGTCAGTGTTGCCGGCGTCGCCAATTTCGCTGGGACGACCGGTGGTTCATCGTCCACGCGATTGATCGGTGCGCTAGCGATTTCCGCCGGCGGGTTGGCGAAGGTAACAGCTTCGGCGTTCCCCTTCACACCAACAATCCTGCATCCCACCGCTCTGACCTTCGCCGGCGGCACGGCCAAGCTGGACCTGACCAACAACGAACTGATCGCCCCCGGCACAGCCGCTCTGGCGCTGTCGCTCATCCAGAGCGGCAACATCTTCAGTTCGCAGCCGGCAGATCCGAACAAAGCGCTCGGTTACATCACCGTGCCGGCCACTTCTAACATGGAGGTCCGCTACACGCTCAAGGGTGACACGGATCTGAATGGCGCGGTGGACGTGGGTGATCTGGGTGCGCTGGCAACCAGTTACGGGATCACCGGCGGACGAAGCTGGGCCAATGGCGACTTCAACCAGGACAGCAACGTCGATGTCGGCGATCTGGGCGCGCTAGCCACTAACTACGGCACGCAGTTGGCCACCAGCCCATCGTTCGACGGCGGCAATCTTGCCGCGCCGCTTGCCTTGGTCGCCGGTGGTAGTGCTGCGGTGCCCGAGCCAACGTCGCTCGTGTTGCTTGGGGTCGGTGCCATCGGCCTGATGTCACGGCGTAAGCGAAAGTAGCTCGGCCAACCGAGCAAACCGATCTCCCTCCGCTGCGGCGGCCCGTTCCTGACCGGCGGGCCGCCGCCCTATTTTAGTTGGTTCCTCCCCGAAGCGCGTTCCCCCGATCACGCCATTCTCGTTGGATCCATCATTGGGAATTTCTGCGAATCGACCGTGGCAATGGCGGAAATGCCCAGCCCGGCGCAACCTTACCGGGGATGTGCGCAATTACCCTTGCGGCGGTTGTGCTGTCGCAACGCGCGCGTGACGATGCCACCACGCCGACACGGTCGAGCCGCTGAAACTGGAGATACGAGATGAAAGTTCTACCCATGAGGGCGGCTTCCATTGTCGCCTTGTTTGCCTTGTTGTGTGCAACGAGGCACGTCGCCGCCGCGCAATCAGAAACCGCTCGCGTCGTCGAAGCCGCAAACGCATTCCTTGCGACGCTCGATCAGAAGCAGCGAACGAGCGTGCTGTTTGCCTTTGACGAAGATCAGCAGCGGGCTCGATGGTCCAACTTCCCAACCTCGTTCGTTCGACGAGCGGGTCCGAGTCTGGGCGAACTCAATGACGCGCAGCGTTCTGCGGCGCTAGCGCTGGTTTCTTCCGCGCTGAGCCAGAGAGGATTCGAAAAGGTTCAGCAAATCATGGAAGGCGATGAAGTTCTCAAGAAGAACGAACGGAACAACCCGATTTTCGGCAAGGATCTCTATTACATCTCGATCCTCGGCACGCCGTCCGAAAAGGACCCCTGGATGTTGCAGTTCGGCGGGCACCATCTGGCGCTGAACATCACGATCATCGGTGAACATGGCGTGCTGACACCAAGCCTGACCGCCGCACAGCCGGCCCTCTATCAGTTCAACGGGAAAACGGTACGCCCGCTGGGCCAGGAGAATGACAAAGCCTTTGCTCTGTTGAACAGCTTCGACGAAGCGCAGAGGAAACAGGCGATTTTGAATTACCGCGTGGCCGATCTCGTGCTCGGGCCGGGAAGAGATGGGAAGAAGATCCAGCCCGAGGGGCTGAAGGTATCCGCGATGAGCGAGCAGCAACGAGCGATGATTCTCGACCTGATTTCGGAATGGACCGGCATCGCTGCTGATAGCTTCGCCGCGGCACGGATGGCCGAGATCAAAGCCGGCCTTGACGATACGTGGTTTGCCTGGAGCGGTCCGACGACCGTCGAACCCGGTAAGAACGGCGCGTCCTATTACCGAATTCAGGGGCCGAAGCTCGTCATCGAGTACGCCCCGCAGCGCATGGGCGGCGACCCGACGATGCATATCCACACGATCTACCGCGACCCCACGAATGACTACGGTCAGGCGCTAACGACCAAATGAAAACCGCCATCGCTGCCGCCGCCGTTCTGCTGCTGTTCCTCGCGATGCCTGCCTTCGCGCACAGGCTGGATGAGTACCTTCAGGCCACAACAATCGCCGTGGAGAGGGACCATGTTGCGGTGGAGATTCGCCTCACCCCCGGCGTCGCTGTCGTTCGGGCTTTACTTGCGAAAATCGACGGCGACGGCGACGGACTCATTTCAGAAGTCGAGAAACAGGCCTACGCAGAGCAAGTGCTTGGTGATCTCTCGCTGACGATCGACGTCCGGCGTGTGCAACTTCGGCTAATCTCTTCGACGTTCTCGAAAGTCGATCAGATGAAGGAGGGGGTCGGTGACATCCTGCTCAAGCTCGACGCAGAAGTGCCGCGCGGCGGGCCCGCCCGCAGGCTCGTTTTCGAGAACCACCATCAAAGCGCGATTTCCGCCTACCTGGTGAACTGCCTCGTCCCCACCGACCCGGGTGTTCGCATCACCGGCCAAAGCCGAAATTACGAGCAGTCGGTCTATCAACTCGATTACACGCAGACCGGCGTCGCAGCTGGCGAGGCGACTTCTGTATCGCCGACAAGCTCGGCGGAGTCGATGGCAAGCCGTGTCTCGCCCTTCGAAGCTTACGTTTATCACGGCGTTCGCCACATACTAAAAGGGTATGATCACCTGCTGTTTGTCAGCGCGCTCGTGCTGGCGGCGAACTCGCTTTGGGACCTGCTCAAGATCGTCTCCGCCTTCACGCTCGCGCATACCATCACATTGACCCTCGCAGCTTTGAACCTAGTTCATGTACCTGAGCGCGTCATCGAGCCGCTCATTTCCGCTAGCATCATCTTCATCGCCATCCAAAACATCTTCTGGCCAGGCCGCGCCAGGGGTTGGAGCCGCCTCGGCGCCGCCTTTTTCTTCGGCCTGTTTCACGGACTGGGTTTCGCCGGCGGGTTGCTCAATGCGATGCGCGAGATGCCCGGCGCGACGATGCTTGTGGCGATCCTCGCTTTCAGCATCGGCGTTGAAGTCGGACATCAAATGGTGGTGTTGCCGTTGTTCGCAGTTCTAAAAGCAGCACGCCACGCGCGACCGGAGCTCGTCACACCCTCCAAAATCTCGTCGGCTTTCCAACGAATCGGATCCGCCGGAATTTCCCTCGCCGGCGTCTATTACCTCTGCGCTGCGCTCACCGGCAGATCGTAAAGACGGAATTGCTCGAGGTCGCGATCGTGTCAGCTTGGCATCTGAAATACGAGGATCGAGGATTAAAAGGAGCGATCACTCCAGCTGTACGATTGGACCGGCGGGGAATCCTCGTTGCATTCTTGATAGCGTGAAGGCACTTCCATGTTTGGCACATCCACCCGGGCTCAGGTCTTGAAGCCTTCGTAATAGACCAGCCGTTTAGACCCGGCAAACACCATTACCGTAATCGCCAGGATCATCAGAAAGAGCACCCACGCCATCGCCGAGGCGTAGCCCATGTTGTGGAATTCGAAGGCTTGGCGATAGAGGTACAGAACGTAGAAGAGCGTCGTGTTGTCGGGTTGGCCATCGGTCATCACCTTCGCCTGCGTGAAGATCTGGAAGCTGCCGATGATGCCCATGATCAGGTTGTAGAAGATGAGCGGCGAGAGCATGGGGATGGTGACGTTCCACAACCGGCGGATCGGGCCAGCGCCGTCGATGGTGGCGGCTTCGTAAAGCGACGCGGGAATTCCTTTCAGCCCGGCCAGATAGATGATCATTCCGGCGCCGACTCCCCACAGGCCCATGATCACGAAAGCGGGCACTCCCCAGCGGGTGGCGTCAGGTCCGAACCAATCGGGCGGTTGTGCGTGGAGCAATTTCGCGAACGGGTGAAGCAGCTTGTTCAGCACGCCGTATTCGTTGTTGAAGATTTGGCGCCACAGCACCGCCAGCGCCACGCCGCCGACGACGGATGGAACGAAGTAGAGCGTGCGGAAGATTTCGATCGCGCGCACCTTCGAGTTCATCAGCAGCGCGATCGCCAGGGCGGCGATCTGACTGACGGGAACGGCAATCACGACGAAATAGATCGTCACCTTGAGCGACTGCCAGAAGAGCGAATCGCGCGCGAAGAGCTGGCGATAGTTGGCAGTGCCGACCGATTCCGCGCCACTCATCGGCATCATCGCATTCCATTTGCAGAAGCTGAGCAGCAGCGAAGCGATCATCGGGCCCAGTGCCAGCGCGATGAAACCGATCAGCCAGGGCGCGATGAAGGTCCAGCCGGCGCGTTGCTGGGCGCGGTCGATCGCGCCGAGCGCTTCGCCGCGTGCGCGCAGCCAGAGGATCAGGATCAGCGTGGCGAACACCACCGCGCTAGCTAAGAGAATCGTGGTCCAGCGCATCGGCTGCCAGGTCTTGGATTGCAACGGCGAATCGAGCACGGCAAGCCACGCCTGCTTCACGTCCTGGGCGGCCTGCATCGTGCTGACCTGGCCGAGCTGAATGGCGTTGTTGGTTTTATCGGTGACGATGTGCGTCCATTCCGCGGTTTCGCGAGGCAATTGCTGCAAGCGCGAATAACTGAGCGCATTTAGAAACAGTTTCGTGTTGATCTGAGGCAGGCCGGGCGGCGAAAGGAAGTCGGGCGAGTTCGCCACCGACTTCAAGCATGGCACGCCCAACCCCAAGCGGGCCTGATCGATCTGACCATCGGTGCCACACAGATACTTCAGCAGTTGATACGCTTCGTCCGGATGTTTCGTGGTCGAAGACATCGTCCACGCGGTGTAGAAGAGCTGCGAAGCCGGCTTGTCTTTGTATGGAACGGGAACAACGTCCCACTTGAATTGCGTGATCGAGCTATATCTCGGCGACATCCACCGCCCGAGCGGACCGATGCAACCGATGTTGCCGCCGAAGAACACTTCTGCGCCGTCTTTGGCTACGCCAGTTGGGTTATAGACGGTGCGGTCGATCAAGCGGGTGCGCACGATCATCTGCATCGCGGCTTGCGCTTGTGGCGAATCGAAGGCGACATCGCGAAATCCGTCTGGCCCGAAGAATTCCCCGCCGAAAGTCCAGAAGATATCGCGAAGCAGATCCGGCCAGATCTGGATGCATCCGCCGAAGATCGGCGTGCTTTGGCCTTTGCCCAGCGCCGAAATCTTCTTCATGTCCGCTTCGAATTCGTCCCACGTCCACCCGTCGTACGGCACGCGAACGCCCGCCGCCTTGAAGAGGTCGAGGTTCACGTAAAAGACGGTCGGCGTGAAATCTTTCGGCAAGCCGTAGAGCGTGTCTTTTGGATCGCCGACGAGTTTCGTTTCCAGGTTGTACCGAAACGCGTTGAGGACCAGCGGGAAGAAATCGGACTTCCAATTTTCGGGCTCTTTGTTGAAGCGGTCATTCAGCGGCGCGATCAGATGCAAAGATGCGAACTCCGGAAACAAATCCGGACGAAGATAGAAGACATCCGGCGTTGCGCCCGCCGACATCATCGTCTTCAGTTTGCTTTCGAATTCCGTGCCGGCGTTGATGCGCTCGATCTGCACCGACGGATGGTCGGCCATGAACTTCTGCGTCAGTCGATCGACGATGCCGTCTTCGGCCTGGTCGCCCCAGTGCAGCACCGTCAGTTTAATCGGCCGGGCTCGGTTCGCGCGCTGCGCGACGACAAGCCGCCGGCCGACGTCGAAGAACGACCACGCGACAATGAGGATCGCGGCCAGCGAGAGGATGAGACGAAATGCGCGGGCGATGGGAAGTATCTAAGGTAGTGGGAACAAAAATGCAGAACAAACTGCGACCGCTAATCGGTCGCAACTTTGTTCTGCATTCGAAATCGCAGAGTCATCACATCAAATGAATTCGCATCAACGACGACGGCGACGGCCGAGCAGGACCAGACCACCGGCGAGCGCGGCAAGACCGGTTGGTTCCGGGACAGCCGACAGGTCGTTAAATGTCACATCGCTGGCGTTCGGTGAACCCGCGGTGAATCCCGGATCGTTCTCCAACCGGTACAGCACCAGTTGCGTGAAGTCGAACGTGGGTCCGCTAATCGGATTTTTCGGGGTGGCCATCGGAACCAGCAGGATCTCCTGGTTCGGCAGCGCGCCTTGGAAGACGATCTCACCGGGCACGAACTGATGGCCGGCCGGGTCGGCATTGTCGTTGGCGGCGTTGCCGGACAGACCGAAGCCGAAGAAGTATTGCCAGAAGTCCCCTTCACCATCTTGAAGGTCCACGAACAAGCCGGCATCGGTGTTGTTGTTGATGGTTATATCCAGACGCAGGTAGGTGTTGCCGCTGATGTCGATCACACCGTTGGACCCACCGGGGGGCGGAATGTTCTGCGTGAAGATGTTGTGGTAACCGGTGCCGTATGCGCCGGTTGAGGCTGTGGGATGGGTGGCAATCGTCCAGCCTGTCGCGCCGAACGTCTGCACTGCACCGTTGCTGGTGATCCAGGTGCCGCCGTCGCGATTCAGTTGGTAATTTCCGTTTCCAACCTGCTGAAGATTGGGGCTGTCAAAGCTTTCAATTCGGGCCCCGGCCGCGCGCGACACGGCGGGTAGGCCCACAAGACCAGCGACCACGGCTGAGGCAATAAAGCGATTCATGTGCACCGTTCCTCTCCTGCTGGGGTAGGCGCTCTGTCGCGCCGATATGAAGGCGAAAGTAACCCACTTCCGCCCATTTAAGGATACTTAGCTCCCAGAAGGGTGTCAAGATAATTCTAACGCGCATGTTATATTTTCAGTTTGGCAGTTTGACCGAGACTGGAAAATGAATATGGAATTCAAGATATGATTTGGCAAAGCTTTATATGAAACAGTGGTCCCGGCGCAACTGGCGATGTTAAGAACCTTTCACGATTTGCCGGGATCAATTTCAAAAATGTACGCGATAAACGAGGTAAGCCAGCTTTCCTCGTTTATCTCGTCTGTGTTCTAGATTTGAACAGCCGATTCCTCGATCGGTGCAATGATGTGGCGCAGCCGAAAACGAGCGCGATGTAAGACGGTTCAGGAATAACCGCGGCGGGCTCGGCGACCGACGAGATGCCCGCCAGGCTTGTGCCGTAGCTGCTGGCAAGCGCGCCCAAGTCCGAGATGTTGACGCTGCCGTCGTTGTTAAAGTCACCTTGCGCCCAGATCGCGTCGCTGGTGACGCCGTAATAGCTGGCGAGATTGCCGAGATCGCTTACGTCGACTTGGCCGTCGACGTCGGTGTCGCCACGAAACGTGAAGCGGACTTCGGTCACACCACCGCCCTGGTCGGCGTAACCGAGCGCACCGCCCGTGGAGGTGGTGAAGATTTGCCCGGTGATGATGTCCCAACGGATGTCGGCTACGGTTGCGGTGGTCAGCAGTTCGTTGTTGGCGAGGTTCAACTTCGATATGCTGTTGGCGAAGCTCAGTGTCATCGGATGTAGCACCGCCGGATGATCGGCAGATGTGGAAGGCGTGATCGTCGTCGTCGCGCCGGAACCGATGCTGAGTGTCGCGAGCGTGCGCGTCAGCGCGCCGCTGCCGGGGTTCCCGCCGAAGTTGACCGTGCCGTTGGCGTTGACCGTTGCGCTTGCCGAGATCGAACCGTTGATGTTCGCCGTCGCCCCGCCGGCGACGGTGATCGCGCTGCTGGCGATCGAGCCGGTGGATGCGAGCGTGAATGTTCCACTGTTTATGCTGGTATTGCCATAGTTGTTGCTCCCGGCCAGCGTGAGTGTTCCGGTTCCGGTTTGAGTGAGGCCCCCCGCGCCGGTGATATTGCCGCTGATCGTGAGCGATGTGTTGGTCGCGGCCGAGATTGTCACGCCGTTGGCCAGCGACATCGGTGCGCTGATGGAGTGATTTCCCGAGTTCACCGTGATGGTCGGCGCCGCCCCTCCACTGTCACCGGTGTCGTCGATCGTCAGCGTGCCCGCGCTGCCTTGCGCGATGGTGTAGCTAGTGGCGCTGGCGAATGTGATTTGCCCGGCGGTGCGATTTCCGTCGAGCGTGATTGAGCCGGCTGAGGTTAGTCCGGGACTCGTCGAGAAGACAACTTTTGCCGCTTGGGCGTTGGGGCTGCCGCTGGTCCAGTTGCCGGCAACACCCCAGGATGCGCCGGTGCTCAAGTTCCATTGCGTGGCCACGCCGGTCGCGATGTTGATGTAGGTCTGCGCGCTGTTGAAATCGAGTCCATTGATCGCGTTGGCGGCCTGGTCCAGCGTCGCTTCCTTGCCGGCGTTGCCGAGCACCGACTGGCGCGCCTGGTACAACTGATAAACGAGCTGCAACTGCGACAGGCCGTACGGAACGCCGGTGAATGTCTGGATGCGATGGAGATCGGCGAAGCCGTCCTGAACGGTCGGTTCGATCTGCGTGCCTTCGCCGAAATCATTCCATGTGGCGACTTGAATGCCCTTGGTGTTGGCCGCGTAGGTTTGGTTCAGCGCGAGAGTGTCGGCCAGCGTCTGGCCGTTGTTTTCGGGGATGACGAATCCCGAACCGGCTCCCGCGCCGCCTTGCGCGTAGTAGTCGTTGTAACCGTGATAAGCGACGCCGATTGAGTTGGCGAAATTGCCGGCTTCGTTCGCCAAGAAATTCGTCTGCACCGTCAGATGATTGCTCGTTCCCGGATTCTGATAGACCCAGCCCATTTCACCGCTCGCGCCGGTGCCGACCTGGTTCGCCTGATATTGAAGCGGCACCAGCGCCGGTTTCTCGCCAGCGCCGGCGAGGATCGTATTCCACTGGCTGGGCTGCGTGAATTTTTCGGGCCCGAACAGGAGCGTGAGCGGCGCATTGCCTGCGCCGACTCGAATGTAGTTCGACTTGGTGTAGTAATTGTTGCGAAGGTAATTGATGTTCGCAGTCACGTCGGCAGTGGTGGACGCGAAGCGATCTTCGAGACAGACACCGACGCCAAGGCCGTACGTTTGGGTGGCCGCGACGATTTTATTCGAGGCGTTGAGCAGCGGGACGATGTCGCCGTTGGTGCCTTGCGTGCCGTACCAGTCGATGATGGTTCCGCTGACGCCGCTCACTTTCATCATCAGCATCTGGTACTCGATGACGTAGTTGTTGCTGGAGTCGTAGGTGCCGATGAGCGGGTAATAGTTGGAGGCAATCTGCCGCTGGCCGTTGGGATTGATGATGTTCGGGTTCCGCGTGTTCATCTTCCAGTGCCAACCCCAGTTGTTGGCCCCGAGCGTTTCGGGAGTCTGGAACCACGGCATGATGTGAACGTACACGGGAATCGGATTGGTCTTCGGCACGGGCGCGGATTGGGCCAGCAATGTCGTGGGCAGACCCAACAAACAAGCGAAGCTAACAACTCCGTAACGCCTCATCCGCACTCCTAAGACCAAACAAACGAACGGCGGTCCATCGATGGGCGATGGACCGCCGTTGCGGTGGGTGATTCAAATCGCGTCAACAGATGATTCCCGATCGTTCAACCATTGCGGCGTCGTCGCAGTGCCAGGAAAGATGCAGCGACACCGACGACACCGATCGAAGTCGGTTCAGGCACCGAAGCACCGACCGATGAAGCAACAGAGATTTCCGAAGCCGGCCCAGCTGCGCCGGTGCCTAAGCCTGCGGATTGGCCGTAGTTGGTTGCGAGCGCGCCCAAGTCGCCAACGTCGACATTTCCGTCGTAATTGAAGTCGCCTTGCGACCAGAGCGCGCCACCGGTCACGCCGTATGAAGTCGCCAGCGCGCCTAAGTCGCCGACGTCCACATTGCTGCTGAGATCCGTGTCACCGGCCAAAGTGAAGAGGACTTCGGTCACGCCGCCGCCGACATCTTTGTATCCGAGCTTACCACCGTTGCGCGTGGTGATCAGGTTGCCCGCTTGAAGTTCGCCGCGAACGGTTGCGGGCGTTGCGGTGACCAGAAGCTCCTGGTTGCTCACATCCAGCTTCGACGACGGAGCGGCGAAGGTCAGGCTGTCGAGCTGAAGGATGACCGGCCCCCCGCTGACGCGTGGTGTCATCGCCGCCGTTGCAGTGGCGGCCAACGACAATCCCGTCGCGTGTGATGCGTTGCCGAACGTGATGCTTCCGCCGCTCAAAACGCTGATCGATGATTGATACGACACGGTGCCCGTGCCGGTTTGCGTCACGGACTGCCCGGCGTTGATCGTCAGAGGGGACAGAATCTGAAGGGACGTGCCCGAAGCGACGTTGAACACCGTGCTGCTTGCGACCGTCAGCGGCACGTTGATCTTTTGTGTGCCAGCTTGAACGATGACCTGCGCGTTGCCACTGCTGGTTTGCAATGTGAGCGATCCCGCGCCGCCGATCGTGTATGAGTTGGCGTTGTTGAAGTTCAACAGGCCGGCGGTCACGGGGACGGCGGTGGAAACAGTTGCCGCCGATGTGATCACACCGAAGAAATCCGCCTCGGCGCCGACGCCGTTCGGCACAGTGCTGTTGGCCCAGTTGCCACCAGTGTTCCAATCACCGCTGCCGTTGAAGTTCCAGACTGAACCACCCACGACAATGTTGACGGCCGACAGGTCGTAGAAGGATGTGTCGCTCGGATTGCCTGTGCCGCCAGCGGGTGTACCGGGGTCGTTCTCGATGCGGTAAAGCGTCACCTGGCTGAAGTCGAACGACCCAGTTTCGAAGATATCCAGATGTGGCGTGGCCAGCGGAACCCGCAGGATCTCTTCGTTCGGCAGCGCTCCCTGGGTGATCGTCACGCCCGGTGCGGCGTTCGGGGTGTCGTTGGCGGCGTTGCCAGTCAAACCGTACCCGTAAAAGTACTGCCAGAAATCTCCTTGGCCATCCATCAGGTCGATAAACAGACCAGCGCCAGTGCCGTTGTTGATGGTGACATCCAACTGCAACATATTGTTGCCGCTGATATCGATAACGCCGTTGGTCAAGGGGGAACCGGGCGGCGGCTTGTTCTGGCTGTAGATATTGTGGTAACCACTGCCGTAGCCCGGCTTTCCCGGCAAAGGCGTCGTGGAGATTTCCCAGAACGTCGAGCCGAAGGTCTCCTGCACCGTGGCGTTGCTGGGCAAATAGGACACGCTATCTTTAATCAACCGATAGTTGGTGGAGTTACCGTTCTTCGCGGGATCCTGAAGTAGATTAGGGCTGTCGAACGATTCAATTTGCGTCGCGCGCGCCACCGGCACAACCACCACACCCGCCAGGGCGGCGTAAAGAATGGAACGATTCATAGACACCAGTTCCTCTCCAGCTCCGTTAGCGCGCCGTGCCGCGCTGATGTGAGAACGAAAAATGATCACGCTTCCGCCGGGCCTGACAATATCGAGCGGGGTCTTGTGCTGTCAAGATAATTCTAACGCGCATGTTATACTTTCATTTCTGCGCGTTGTGGCACCATACGGACGGGATTTAATCGAATTCAAGCGTGTGATGCAGCGGTTTGACCGGCCGGACCGGTTGATTCGCCTTGAACAAACTGCGCCCGCGCGGGCTGCAATCGCTTCGTGCCGATCCAGTCGCCTTCGCGGGAAAACCAGTCGAAACACTGCCGAAGCAGCTTGGATAGGTTGGGCGTATCGAGCCCCGTCACTCGTGGCGTCATATACAGCGCGGGCGACTCGATATTCACAGCACAGATCGAAATGTCTTTGCCGACCACGAGCCCCCGTTCATAGCAGGCGCGCATGGCGCCGACAGCTGCGGGGAACGTCGTGCCGACGTAAGCGGTCGTCGGAAGTGGTCCGCGATCGAGCAGTTCGCGCACCAACTCATACGCCGGCGGCGTGGCATCGTCGAACGATCGCGTGGGCCGCTCGAGCAGTTCGCCGGCGATCTTGTGGCGCTCTTTCCACTGCCGCCAGAGTTGGATTCGCCGTTCGATCTCGGGGTTGTGATATTGCGTACTAATGCAATCGACGCGCTGATGGCCAAGTTCGCGCAGGTGATCGAAGACCTTGATGACATGCGCATCGGGGAAAAGACAGATCGATGGCACATTGTGTTCGCTGAGGTCCAAATCCAGCGCCACGCTCTTGCTCAATCGGAGCGACGCCAGCAAATGGTCCGGCACGTCGACCGAGCTCGGGATGAGAATCAGATTCGCCGGGTTGCTGACGGCGTTAGCTACTACGGGATCGTCCCAGTGCACATACTGCACCGGCCGCATACCCAGCCCGTAGCTCTCGGCCGCTTGATAAACGACCTGCTGTAGATGCGTCAGATAGGTTGATGCATACGCAGGATACAGCAGCAGCAGATGCGACGCGCCGGCGTCGGCGTGATAGCCCGGCGAGACATCGAGCAGACCGTTCGGCCGGCGGATCAGCACCTTGCGGTCGAGCAGCCCGCGGACTGCCTTGCGGGCGGTCATATGACTGACGCCCGTCTCCTCGGCGATCTTTCGCTCGCCGGGGATCGGATTAAGTACGTAATCGCCCTGCTGGATTCGGCGTTCGATCAGGGACATCACATGCTTGTACTTCTGCCGGCGCGGCATTCGTTCTTCTCCGTTTCGCTCCCACCGCGAAAATGCACGGGCATCATACCTGAGATTATAACACTTCTGTTATTAAAAAAATCGTTGACAGAGCCAGACTCCGCCGATAACATTCTTTTATAACATTTCTGTTATATGCAGCGGTGAGCGATGTGAGGGCTTTGATGAAGTTCCGGGTTATGCTGTGGTCATTCGCCTTGCTTCGTGCGCACCGCGCGACGGCCGCGACCGAAGCAGCACCCGCCGCCACACCCGGAGCGACGGTTACCTGGACCACATACGAAGCCGAAACCGCCAACACCAACGGCACCGTGCAAGGCCCCGACTTTACCGGTCGCACCCCAGCGCGAGAAGCCAGCGGCCGATCTTGCGTTCGCCTTTCCACAGCCGGCCAATATATCGAATTCACCGCCAAGTCCGATGCGCAAGGCTTGGTTGTCCGCTACTGCATCCCCGACTCAACCGAAGGTCGCGGCATCGACGCGACGCTTAGTCTCCTTATCAACGGCCAGTCACAACCGAAGCTGAAGCTGACCTCGCGATTCGCCTATCTATATGGCGAATATCCGTTTAACAACCAACCGGCCTCCGGTTCTCCCCGAAACTTCTGGGATGAACTTCGGCTCATGCCGGGTGCGATTCACAAAGGCGATGTCGTCCGCCTGCAAAAGAACGCCGAGGACGCGGCCGCCGAATATTTGATCGACTTCGTCGATCTCGAAACGGTGCCGGCTGCATTGCCGCAGCCGGCTGATTCGCTGTCGGTCACCGACTTTGGCGCGACGCCGAACGATTCATCGGACGATCGCCCCGCATTCCTGGCCGCCATCGCGGCCGCCAAAGATCAGCATAAGTCGGTTTGGATTCCCGCCGGTTCGTTCGTCGTCAAAGGCCCGATTGAAGTGAGCGATGCCGCCATCCACGGCGCGGGCATCTGGTATTCGAACCTGGTCGGCGTAGGCGACTACACCTCCGACAACCGCGTCGCCATCTACGGCAACGGCTCCAACGTCACGATCTCCGACTTCGCCATTATCGGTAAGCTCAACTACCGCAACGACTCCGAGCCGAACGATGGCATCGGTGGGTCGTTCGGCACCGGATCGGTCGTCCGCAATGTCTGGGTCGAACACACCAAGACTGGCGGATGGATCGTCAATTCCGACGGTCTTGTGGTCGAAGGCTGCCGATTCCGCGACACCATTGCCGACGGCATCAACCTGTGCGTCGGCACGCGCAACACGACCGTTCGCAACTGCACCTCGCGCGGAAACGGTGACGACTGCTTCGCCATGTGGCCGGCCACTTACATGAAGTCCGTCAACCCGGCCGGGGGAAATAAGTTCGTCCACTGCACGGGCCAACTGCCATTCCTCGCCCAGGCCTTCTCAATCTACGGCGGCAATGGCAACACAGTCGAAGACTGCGAAGCGATCGACATCCCCTACGGCGCCGGCCTGTTCGCCAGCACGACTTTCCCGACGGAGTCCGGTTTTAGTGGCATCACCAACTATCGCCGAATCCGACTGACCCGCGCCGGCGATGCCGATGGCGCGATCGCCACCGTGGCGAACTTGCTCAATCTGCAAGGCTTGCGATTCCAGGAGATCGAAGCGATCGACTGCCCGACCGACGGCATCAAGTTCATCTCGATGAAGGGCCACACGCTCGGCGACACGAGCTTCGACCAGATCCGCATCACCAACGCCGGCCGGGCCGGCGCAGGGTCTGGTATCGTCGCCGCACCGGGCGCGGTCGGTTCAGCAACGATCTCAAACGTCACGATATCGAATCCAAAAACAGCCGCCTGGCGGCAGGACAATGCCCCGGCGTTCAAACTGGTGCGCGGCGACGGCACTTCAGCGTTGGACGCGAGCGGGCAGGCAACGCCCGATCGTTCCGCTGCGCCTCGCGCGACAATAAATCCGTAACCGTGCCGTTCAGTCGGCGCCCGTTGTACGATTTGTGCAATGCCTTCTCTTGTGGAGACCGACATGCGTAGAAAGCATGGATTCACCCGTGGATTCACACTTGTTGAACTACTGGTTGTGATTGGAATCATCGCCGTGCTGATTGGCGTGCTGTTGCCCGCCTTGAGCAAGGCCCGCCAGCAGTCCAACTCGCTTTGGTGTCTCGCGAACCTGCGGTCATTCGGGCAGGCAATCAACATGTACACCATGGCCAACAATGGCCGGCTTCCAATCGCCTACTGGGATGGCTGGACCGATCCAAACAAAACCGGCACGGACTGGGCTTGGCTGCTTCTGCCTTATCTGAAGCGAGGATCCGATGGGACGTACGCCGGTCAGGATCCGGGGACGATGTGGAAACTGTTCCTGGACAAGGACACCATCATCGGTACGTACGGAGATGCGGAAAAAGTGCAGACGTACGGCATCCACCCGACCTTATGCCGCTTCGCTGATGGACCGCTTACGCCACAGGGCAACGCCTCGCACGCCACCGACAAGCCGGGCCCGCAGGATGACGGAAAAGTGCCGTTCAAGCTGTCACAGGTTCAGCGAAGTGCGGAAGTCGTCTTGATCATGGATGCCGCCCAATTCGGGGATGTAGGCAACCAGCCCGGATGGTGGGCTTCCGACGCGGATCTATGGGCCATCCAGGCCACCGCTACGGCTTGGCCACAGAATAAAAAGGTGCCGCTCAACTTGGCGCAGGTGCAGGCCGCATATCCGCAAGGTCCCGATGCCGGCGAAAACAAGGACTACGCCGTTCACTCTGATTTGTACAACGCCGGCATCAATGTTCGCTTCCGCCACCTGAACAACCGATCCGCCAACGCGCTGTTTTGTGATGGCCACGCATCCAGCTTCCGATGGAACAAGCCGGGAATCGGTGGCGCTGAATGGCAGTGGAAGAACATCTGTCTCGATGATGTTCGCCCGCAGGATCTGCATTGATCTGATCTGTACTGATGCTCGGCTGCGCGCATTTCATCCGCACGGACTCCATTGAAAATGGAACCAAGCCCGCCGTCTTCCCGCAGTCGATACATCCGTATCGGCGTGGTGAGCGCGATGTTTGTTGCGCTGGTCGCATTCACGCTGATTAGCGCCCGTGGCCGCGGCCTTCCCACCGCTCGAAGCCAGACATTTTTCAGCACCGACGACGGCAAGACCTGGTTCGCCGACGACGACGAAAAGGTTCCCCCGTTCGACAAGGACGGAAAGCAGGCGGTGCGCGCCTTCGTCTATCGCTGTGGCGACGGAACCATGTTCGTCAACCATCTCCAGCGATTTACACCCGAAGCAAAGCGAATCCTCGAGACACAGCGCAAATCGCAACGCAATCGCAAAGGCGGACCGGACACATCCGAGATCGGGGGCGCCCTGTCGAACGGTCGCGAGGTGAAACGACCCGGCGACACCAAGTGGATCACAAGTGACGACTTCCGCGCCGTCGCCCAGGTGCTGTCAGTCAAATGCCCACCTGGCTGCACCGAAGCTGTCTCGGTCGAACCGTGAGACCCGGACCGCCGGTTCTGGGAGAACGCTAGAGATCGTATCGCTTGGCTGCTGCGATCACGCCTCCTCTGAATTTAAACTTGCCGTCCAGAACATAGCTGACATGCGACGGGTATTCGATCTGCAACGCTATCGGGCAGACACTGGAACGGCCGACTCTAGCGCTCCTTTCCAGCACATTGGGATCCTAAGCTTAGAATTCCACGTGGACAAGTTGTCGCG
>JADMIO011430561.1_pt1 | contig 30189 bp, 20 predicted proteins | sample 8958161 | NCBI WGS metagenome assembly JADMIO01 (sample SAMN16585339, study PRJNA669376) | soil metagenome | isolation source: Crop rotation soil | place: USA: Cullars Rotation, Alabama | collected 2011 | reverse complement strand
ACCGGCGCGACCCGCCGGAGCCGTCGTGGGAATCGGAATCGCCTCGGCGAGCGGAGCAAACCGGCCGGACTGCAGCGGCGGTAGGAACTTGTCGAGCCAGGCGGCGTACGCCCGCTGCTCGAGCACGCGCGCCATGAGTGCCGCTTCGCTCAAGCAGGGCGAAAGAATCTCTTGCCCGTTGGGCTGCGGATTCGTTCCGGCGCGCCCGGTGCCTGTGCCCGCGGTGAGATCGTTCGGCCCATTGAAGCGGGTCGTCGTGTCGGCGTTCGCCCCGCGTCCGCCTCGGCCGGCTCCGCGGCCACGTCCAGCCGCGCCGCCAACAACTCGTTCGTTTTGCGTCGCGCACGTCGAGTCGGAGAGAAACAACTTTCGCGCGCTCGCGACGATCGCTCGGCGAAGGGCGGCGTCGCTTGCGGCGTCGGCGTAGTCGAGCGCGATCGTCATGCTGTTCGCTGTGTTCGTCAGCGTTCCGCTCCGGATCGGCTCGACGAGCTTCAGATAGTACGCGGCCAGGCTGTCGGACATCCACCGCGCGAGCGGCGTCATGTTCGACGTCCAACGCTTCGCCTGCGAGTCGGGCCACGTCTGCAATTCCGCGTACAACTTCAGCAGCCACGCGAACCCGTACGGGCGCTCGAAGAGCCCTGTTTGATTCGCCGACGGAATCGGATTGATCGCTTTCGCTGTCGCGTTGAAGAACTCGAGCTCTCCCTCGAGATTCGCCTTCCCGAGATGTGCGTTCAGCTTTTCACGCGAAAGCTCACGCAACGCTGTGGTGGGAAATTGCTTCTGGAGTCGCACGGCGACCCACGTCGACGCAACGGCGGAATGCCAATCGCCGCATCCCCAAAACGCGCGAAGCCGATTGTGGTCGCGCACGAGACTGTAGGTCGGGACCCAGAAGTAGCCTGCGCCGGAGTTGTTTCCTTGTTGAGCCACGGGGCGGCGCGCCGTGTCGGCTTTGGTCGCGGAGTCCGTCGGCGGAGTTGGGCGGGCGCCTCTGCCTGCGCCGGGGCGCGGCTGCAGGCGATCGAGACACGACAGCGGCAGAGCGCCGAGCCAGAGCGCGCGGCTCTCGTCCAGCGCGGGCGGTGTGACCTTTGGAGTGTTCCGAAGAAGCTCCGCGATGTCTTTGTAGTCGACGCGAAGCGTGGTGTCAGCACGTTGGGCCAGCGCGGTGCTCGCGGCGAAAAACATCGCTGTCGTCGTGATGCGAGCGAAGCGAGCGGAGGACCTGCTTTTTGCCCGGTTCATGGCGGTGTCAAAAACAGATCCTCCGCCGTGCTGCCGCACGGCATCAGGATGACCACATACGGAATCACCATTCCTGACGCAGCGCCGTCGATCCGCGAGCGGGCGTGAGCGACTTCGTCGCCGCGGCGCGCACTTCCGCTTCGCGATCGTTGACGAAGCGACGCACAGCGGTCAACGCGGCGACCGAGTTCGATTCGGCGAGCGCAATCACGGCCGCGACGCGCAGCGACGTCGGTTTCTTCTTGAAGATGCGATTGTCCGGCTCGGCGATTTCGACGAGCTTCTCGATCGCGTCCGGCGTTCCCATCTTGCCGAGCGCCAGCAGCAGCGTGCGCTGCACGTCGGGATCTTTTTCTTCGGCGAGCGCGCGAAGAATCTGACCGACAGATCCGCGATCCTTGTCGGCCGCGAGCCCGTGCGACGCGGCCAGACGTACGTCGGGCGACTCGTCCATCAAGGCGCCCTTCAATGCCTCGCGCGCGCCAGGCGTCTGCAGCTTCGCGAGCGCGACAGCGGCCGACCGCCGCACGCGTGGATCCGAATGCTTCAGCAGCCAGATCAGACGCTGCTCCGCTTCCACGGCGCGAAGCTCGCCGAGCAATTCGGCCGCGTTGCGCGCGACGTACCAACGACCGTCACTCAGCATGTAGATCAGCGCCGGAATTCCGCGGCGGAGCTCGACGAGTGCGTCGAAGAGAATGCGGCGCTCCTTCGACGATTCGGCGGTCACGAGCTGCTCGACGATCTGATCGGCCGCCGGCTCGCCGAAGTACGCGAAGATGCGCATGTACTCGTCGCGCCGGTCGGGCGTCGTCGCCATCGCGGCGGCGAGCGAGCGCAGGATCGTCGAGCGGCCAATGCGCTTCATCACGAGCCCGAATGCGCGGCGGACGTCGGGTGCCGTCAACCGGAACTCGCCGGCGATCAACGCGAGGAGGATCGTGATGGTGTCGTCGATCTTCTTTGGGCGCAGCTCGGAGTACGACGCCATCGCCTCGAGCGCTTTCACCAGCTCCTCGTTCGAGCTCGCATTCACGAAACGCGAAACGAGCGACTCGGCAGTCTCTTGCTCCTGGAAACGTAGCGGGACGTATTCGGCCGGCGGCTTGTCGGCGTTCGTCGTGACCTGTCGCGACGCGGCGGGTGCCGGCGTCGCGGGAGTCGGCGGCGGCGCTGGAACGTCGATCGGGTCGAGATTGTCGGTGAGCTGATCGAGCAGCGACTTGGGCGTGATCTCGTACTGCGTGAGTCGACGCGGCGCGGGGGGAGCCACGGGTGCAGCCGCCGGCGCCTCGATCTCTGTCGGCGGGGTGCCGGCGGCTGCGAAGTCGGCCACCGTCGTCGCGTGCACGGTCATCGCGCCGAGGAGCTTCAGTTGAGACAAGGCACTTGCGCCCCCGTCGGCGATCGCCGGCTGGCTGCTCAGAATCCAGACGGCGCCGAGTAGGTGTGCTCTGTCGGTCCGGGCGTCGAAGATCAGCTGGCGGATGCCGTGGGCAGCCATCCGCGAGATGAGCTCGATCATCTCGGGCGACTTCGGGGGAAAGAGGTCGTCTCCCGCGCGGAGATGCCAATCAACCCACGTCATCGCAACGCGTTGCGCGTTGGCGGCCGCGAGCTCGCCGAGGGTGATGTTGTGGGCGTCGACGTTGTCCGGCTCGCGAATTCGCTGCGACAGCAGGCGCGCGAAATTGGTCGCGAAGGTGGCGGCAGAGGCTGCGCTCATCGTCCGGGAATATTCGGCCGGGAACTGTATAACGCCATAGCCTTACCAGGGTACCAGCTACCAGTTATCAGGTCCCAGCTAAACAGCGGATCCGGTGGAGCTGGTACACTGGCACCTGTCAACTGGCAGCTGGCAACCTGTGGCCATTCTCGAGCGACCGACGCTCCTATCATGAAGATCCCAAGGGACATCGATGGGGCCAGTCAGCAATGCCGAGCCGGTGAGCGCCGTTAGCGACGGCGATTCCGACCGTTTTCTCATCGACGTCGTCGAGCGCGGGATGGCGTACGCCACGCAGCTCGTGGACTTCGATGCGGCGCGCGACATCACGCACGAGCTGGCGATCGAGATCTGGCAGCGGCGACAGCGTGAGCCGGGATTCCTCGACGATACGACGGAGCGCGAGCGCTTCATTCGCGCGGCAATTCGGCACGACGTCATCGATCTCGCCCGGGCGCGCAAGCGTGCCGAAGCGCGCAACGCGGCGCACGCGATGGAAGTCGACGGCGCGATGCGGGAGTGGATGCAGCCGGAGGCGGTCGAAGACGCGCGCGAGCTTGAGGGGGTGATCGCGCGTGTTCTCTCCGCGATGGCGCCGCGGCGGCGAGAGGTCTTTCTCCGCGTGCGCGACGACGGATTGTCGTACGAGGCAGTCGGCCGCGAGATGGGATTGTCGGTGAAAACGGTGCAGGCGCACGTCGTCCGCGCGCAGGCGCAGTTGCGCGAAGCGCTCGCGCGGTATCGCAAGGAGGACAAGTGAGCAACGAACCTATGAGCGACGTCGATCCCGACGTCGTGCTGATCACGGATTACTTGGCGGGGCGGCTCTCGGAGTTCGAGCGCTTTGGCGTCGAGAAGCGGCTCGAGGAAGACGAAGCGTTCTTCGACAAGGTCTGGCCTCTCGTCCGCGCGTGGCGAATACCGGTGAAGTTCGGCGCGCTGGCGCCGCAACGGCGGTCGCCACGCCACGTCGTGCGCCTGTGGCCCCTGGCCGCGGCGGCCGTCTTGGCCATCACAGTCCTCGAAATGGCGCCGCGTCTGGGCATCGGCTTCTCGGAGCCGCGGATTTCGTTGCCATCGATCGTTGCCAACGGTCCATTCAGCGACGCGGACCAGCCGATAATTCTCAAGAGTGGACGCGGATCGCCGCGCCTGGTCGTCCTTCCCGACAGCACACGCATCACTCTTCAGCCCCGGAGCTGGGTGGCTTTCACGCATGACACGACGCATCGATCGGCGGTGGCGATGATCGGCGGCGAAGCGACCGTCGACGTGGCGCGCTCGAACGGGAGCGTCACCGTGTGGACGAACGTCGGCAGCACGTCGCTGAGCGCGGGCCGCTACGCGATTCGGTGCGTCGCGGGTTCGGTGTCGGAGATGCTGCTCACCGTGGAGCGCGGCGCGGCGATTCTCAAGGGCATCGGCGGCATGACAGATCACGTCGTCGTCCGCGCGGGAGAGTTCGGACGCGTCGTCCTCGGCAAGCGTCCGGCGCAGTCCAATGGCATCGGGTTTCCGGCGCCGACGCAGCTTGCCGATTCGGCGCCGATCGTCACGCGGGGAGCGCATTAGTGTTTCGTAAATGCCTCGCCGTCGTTGCGTTGGTCGTCGTCGCGAGCTGTCGTCGGCAGGAGCGCCCGCCGAAATACGTGCCGCAGGACGTACCCGCGGTGCTCGGGGTGGAGGCGCCGGATATCCAGGGCACGATTCGTACGCTCGTCGACAGCGGCGCGCCGCCGGCGTGGGTGACGCCGGCGCGCTGGAAGATCGTGCAGGCGTTGTATGCCGTATACGACGACGCGCCGCTCTGGATCCAAGAGGACGGCGTCAAGGAGCGCGCGTCGGCCTTGCTCGCGGCGCTCGAGAGCGCGCCGGATCACGCGTTGCGTACGGACGCCTATCCGCTCGACTCGCTGCGACGGTGGGTGGGCGCCGGCCGCCTCGACAGCGGCGCCACGGCGCAAGCGATCGCGAATGCCGACATCGTGCTGACGGCAGCGTATGTCGGCTATGCGTCCGACATGTTGATCGGGCAGGTCGATCCGCGGACGGTCACGCAGTCGTGGCACATTCCGATGCGGATGTCGGCCGTCGATTCCGCGCTCGTGCAGACGTTGAGCGATTCGTCGATGGAGCGTGGACTGGCCGAGATGGCCCCGCAGGATTCCGAGTATGTGCTCCTCAAGAGCGAATACGCGCGCTATCGCGACATCGCGGCCAAAGGCGGCTGGAAGAAAATCGAGCAGGGCGTGAGTCCCGAAGAGCTTACGGCGCGTCTCGCCGCCGAAGGCTATGACGTTCCCGCCGAGGATTCCGTGTTCGCCGTGCTCGCGCGCTGGCAAGCGCGCCACAATCTCGATCCGGACGGGAAGATCGGTCGGGCGACGTTCGCGGCGTTGAACGTTCCCGCATCGGAGCGTGTGCGACAGATCGGCTCGAATATGGAGCGGCATCGCTGGCTGCCGCGCGCGTTGGGCGCGCGATACGTGTACGTGAACGTGCCGGCGTTTCGTCTCGACGCGTACGACTCGAGCAAGCGCGTATTGTCGATGCGCGTGGTGGTCGGCGCCGAATACAACGGACACGCCACGCCGGTGTTCAGCGATTCGATGCGCTACGTCGTGTTTCGGCCCTACTGGAAGCCGACGCCGAACATCCTGAAGTCCGAGATCCTGCCGAAGCTCGCGAAGGACAAAGGCTATCTGGATCGCAACGACATGGAGTATGGGATCGAGGGCGGTGCACGTGTGCTGCGCCAGCGTCCGGGTCCGCACAATTCGCTCGGGCTCGTGAAGTTTCTCTTCCCGAACGAATTCAACATCTATTTGCACGACACCAATCAGAAAGGCCTCTTCGCGAAGGCGGATCGCGCGGCATCGCACGGCTGCATCCGTCTCGAGCAGCCCGATCGTCTCGCCGAGTATGTGCTGGGGTGGTCGGCGGACAGTGTGAAGTCGTCGATGAACGGTGGGAAGAACGATCGCTGGGTGGGGCTCGGACAGAAGGTGCCCGTGTACATCGTGTATTTCACGGCGTACGAGCGCGATCACGAGCTGCATTTTGCCGATGACATCTACAAGCGCGATGCCGGCCTCAAAGGCCGAGTAGAGGTCGCTCAGTAGCGACCAAAGCGGCGCGGCTTCGACACGGCCCGCTGCTGGAACGGCCGCGCCCGGTTCCATTGCATACCATGCGAGCGACAGGTCCGCGACAGCACAAGTGTGACTAAGAGAACCTGTCGCTAAGAAAACTTGCGGCCGGAACCGGCCTGCTGCATGATCGAGCCGTCTGACCGCTGACAGCGGCCGGATGGTCACAGTCGACGTTGGCTTGCGGATTCGCCTACTTCTCAGAGGTGAAGATGACGCACCACGGTCTTCGGCAGCTGGGCATCCTGCTACGCTTTGCCGCCCTGACGCTCATTCCAGCGTCGGTCGCACACGCCCAGAGTGCGACGCTCTCGGGTCGGGTCACTTCGGAATCCGGCCAGCCACTCGAAAACGCGAATGCGATGATCACGGAGCTGAACGTCTCCGTGGCCACGAACGCGCAGGGACGATACAACATCGTCGTTCCTGGAGAACGCGTGCGCAATCAGACGATTGTGCTACGCATTCGCGCAATCGGGCACCTCGCACAGACGCGTGAGCTTGTGCTGCGCGCCGGAACGCAGACGAACGACTTCGAGCTCAAACGCGACATCAACCGCTTGCAAGAGGTCATCGTCACCGGCGTCACGGGCGCAACGGAGCAGAAAAAGACGACATTCGCCGTGACCGCCCTCAATTCCGAGCAAGACCTTCAAGTGAAGCCGGTGAGCGCGCTCGCGTCGATTGCGGCGAAAGTTCCCGGCGCGACGGTCGTCGGCGCGAACGGACGGCCGGGAACAGCCCCGTCGATCATGCTTCGCACTCCGCACTCGATCAACACGACGAATCGGAGCCTCGCTCCACTCATCATCGTCGACGGCGTGCTGCTGAATGGCGCGAGCACCGACATCAATCCCGAGGACATCGAGTCGATCGAAGTCGTGAAGGGCGCCGCGGGCGCGTCGATCTACGGATCGAACGCCGGCAATGGCGTCATCTCGATTCGCACGAAGCGCGCTTCGGACGCGTCACCGGGATTGCGCATCGAAGCGCGTCAAGAAACGGGCGCCGACGACGTCCAGGGCTCGTATCCGTTCCCGACGCGTCACTTCATGATGATGGACGAAACAGGCACGCGGTATTGCATCAAGCAAACCGGCCTGCCGACGTGCTCGCGCACCGTCGACTGGGACACCGAGGCGATGCGCATCAACGACGTCACGACGCCGTACACGCTCGTGCCCTACCAGCTCGAGCGCGACTACGGCATCGGTGCCGCCGCGAGCAAACCAGAGCTCAAGGGGTTGTTCATGGTCAATCAGTGGCACAAATGGTACAACCCGATCGACCAGGTGAAGACGAACAATCCGCATCTGAGCTCCACGATCAACCTCACGGGCAAGCAGGGCGCGACCGGCTACTACGCGAGCTTCAACAGCCTCGTACAGCAGGGTGCCGTGAAATACCAGAAGGGGTACAATCGGCAGACGGCGCGAGCCAACGTCGATCAGCAGATCGGCTCCGACATCACGCTGTCGCTGCAAACGATGTTCACGCGTGGCCAGCTCTTTCCCGACGGCAACTCGACGAATTCGCCGTGGTTCGGCCTCACGCGCTCGCACGCCGCGGCCGACCTGAATGGCCTCGACACGAAGGGCCGGCTGTTCTATCGACCCGACATCACGGCCGAGACGTCGCAGGACGGCAACAATAATCCGCTGTACTTCAACTCGTGCTGTTACGGCCGCACGGATCAGAATCGTTTCCTCGGCTCGCTGTCGTCGACGTGGAATGCGATGACGTGGCTGTCGTTCACGTCGACGGCGAGCATCGACGAGCGCAAGACCAATGGCGTACAGCTCGTCGACAAAGGATATCGGCGCACCGCGGCGAGCCCGACGAGCGAGGGGAACATGGGCGCGAGCTCGAACCACGATCTCGGCTACAACCTCATGCTCGGCGGCACGGCGAACCACGACTTCGGACGCGACATCTCGACGCGTGTCGACGTCCGTTACACGTTCGAGAACACGCAGGGATCTGGCGTCAGCGGCTCGGGCAGCACGCTGACGCTGCCCGGATTGCTGAATCTCAACAACGCGACGACGTCGATCAACGCCGACTACTCGCAGAGCGGGCAACGCACGATCGGCGTCTCGAGCAATCTCAATCTCGGGTACAAGGAGCGCTACTTCTTCGACGGCTCCGTGCGCAAAGACGGCAGCTCGCTGTTCGGCGAGGAGCAGCGCTACCACACATACTATCGCGGCTCGCTGGCGTGGTTACTGTCGGACGAGCCGTTCTTCGCGAAGCTCGCGAACACGATCGATCAATTCAAAGTGCGCGCCGCGATCGGCACCGCGGGCAACAAGCCGAGCTTCTCGGCGCAGTACGAGGTGTTGAGCGTGGGCACGGGCGGATCGATCACCGCCAATACGCTGGGCAACAAGCTGCTGCGTCCGGAGACGGTGTTCGAGACGGAGTACGGCGTCGACATGGAGCTCTTTCACAAGTATGGACTCCAGGTCACCTATGCGCGCGACATCACGACGGATCAAATCCTCCAGGTGCCGCCGTCGGTGTCGTCGGGCTTCTCGTCGCAGTGGAAAAACGCCGGCACGCTCGACGGCCGCACGTGGGAGGTGTCGCTCAACGTGCCCGTCATCGCGAAGCGGAGCCTGGTCTGGACGAGCCGCTTGAACTGGGACCAGTCCCGCGCCTACATCACGCGCCTCGACGTGCCCGAGTATTTCTCGAGCAGCATTCGCTACGCGGTCGGCGAGCGGTATGGCAACGTCTACGGCAAGCGCTTCGTGACCGACTGCAATCAAATGCCCGCGGACTTCGCGGCGCGCTGCGGCCCCGGAAAAGATTGGCAGGCGAACGATGAAGGATTCATCGTGTGGGTCGGCCAGGGGAACACGTATGCCGACGGCATCACGAAGAATCTCTGGCAGGCGCAGCTCGGCGGATGTCTCCTCAACGGCGTCGCCGTCACGAACATCACCGGCGCGAAGAACTGCATCGCGGCCGGCGGCAAGCCGAACACGCCGTGGGGCCAGCCCACGGTGCACTGGGGAATGATTCAGGCGATCCGCGACTCGTCCGGCGTCGAGAAGGTCATGTTGCTCGGCAATAGCCAACCGCTGTGGAAGATCGGCTGGTCGCACAACCTGCAATACAAGCGCGTGAACATCTACGCGCTGCTCGACAAGACCTTCGGCAATCGCATCTACAACGAAGATCGCCACTGGTCGTGGGGCGACTTCATGACGAAGGACGAGCAACAGGACGGCAAGTCGGTCGCCGACGCGAAGCCGATCGGCTACTACTGGCGCGCGCCATCGCCCGAGAATGCGGCGGGCGTCGGCGGCTTCTACGATGTGCTCGGCGCGAATACGAAGTCGTTCGAGGACGGGTCGTACGTGAAGATCCGCGAGCTGTCGGTGTCGTACAACATCGGCACGGTGCGGCGGATGCCGGGCAACTGGAGCATCACGGCGATCGGGCGGAATCTGAACACGTGGACGAAGTACACCGGCTGGGATCCAGACCAGGGCAGCGCGATCTACTCGTCGCAATCCTCGGCGTATCCCCAGAGCCGCAACTTCGCGTTGACCGTCGGCAGCAAGTTCTGATCGCGACACGAGACGACCCTCAGACAACGGAGAGACGAATGAAGCCGATTCGCCCGGTAGTGGTTCTGACGTCGCTGGCGCTGCTGATGACGGCAGCCGCGTGTCGGGACCTGTTGGTCGAGAACTTGAGCAACCCCGACATCGATCGTGTCTTCGCGACGCCCGCGTCGATCGAAGCCACGATCGGCGCCGGATATCAGACCATTCACAATTCGACGTCGAATCAGGCGCTGTGGCCGGAGACGCAGATGCTGGGACTCGAGACGTACTCGAGCCTCAACAACTTCAACATGGGCGTGCGGGTCAGCATTCCGCGGAATCCGTTGTCGAATGCGCTCGGCTCGCCGTCGTTCTTCACGGAATTCACGAATTTTTCCAAGGCCGGACGGCTCATGGTGAACGCGCTCGATGCGCATGCGCGTTTGCTCAAGGCCGGCAAGACGCTCGGCACATCGGCGCAGGATCTTCGCGCTCGCGCGTTCGGCTTCTTCGCGGCCGGCTGCAGTTTGGGGTGGATCGCGATGATCTACGATTCGGCCGCCGTGCTCGGTCTCGGCATGGCGAGCGATTCGATTCCGCCGCTCAGCAGCGCGCAGACCGTCAACGCCGCGGCGATCGCGATGCTCGACAGCGCGCTGGCCTATGCGACGAATCCAGCCGCGAGCGCCACGGGCGGCTTTCCGCTGCCGGCGACGTGGATGGGTGGCAATGCGCTCACCGCCGATCAGTTCCGGCGTGTCGTGCGCTCGTATCGTGCGCGGTTCCGCGCGGGTATCGCGCGGACACCGACGCAACGGGCGGCCGTCGATTGGGCGAAGATCCTCGACGACACCGAGAATGGGATTCAGGACGATTTCATGGTCGGCGTCGGTGGCAGCACCGGCTGGAGCATCGGTGATCTGAGCCAGATCTACGTCGATCCCGGCTGGGGGCAAATCTCGCTGATGTATTTCGGCATGGCCGACGTGTCCGGCGCGTATAAGACTTTCATCACGACGCCGCTCAACCAGCGCGACGGGTATTTCCTCGTGATCACGCCGGACAAGCGCTGGCCCGCCGGATCAACGCGGGCCGCGCAACGCACGGCGTCGGTCCAGCCGGTCGACAAGACGTCGAAGCCGTATATCTCGAACCGCACCGTCGCCGACGTCGCGGGTGACGGGTGGGGCGTCTCGTATTACGACTTCTTCCGCTACAAGTACATGCGGAACGCGAGCAACCAGGGCCTGTATCCCGAGTTCATGAAGGCCGAGAACGACTTGCTGGCCGCCGAAGGCTACATCCGCACCGGCAACATCGCGGCGGCGGCGGCGAAGATCGACATCACGCGCGTGGCGGCCGGCCTTCCGGCGTTGGCAGGTGTGATCACGAATACGACGCAAACGGTGCCCGGTGGTGCGCAGTGCGTTCCTCAGGTGCCGATCGGTGGAAGTGTTTCGTGCGGCAACATTCTCGAAGCGATGAAATACGAGAAGCGCATGGAGACCGCGTACTCGAGCTTCGGCCGCTGGTGGATCGACAGTCGTGGCTGGGGTGATCTCATCGAGGGGACGGCGTACGAGTATCCCGTGCCCTATCAGGAGATGCAGTCACGCCAGAAGATCGCCTACAACCTCGGCGGCGGCTTCGGCAGCAGCGCCGGCAAAGGCACCTACGGATTCTGAATTGGAGGATATTCGCCAATGAGAGTTCTGCGAGCCGTTACGATATCGATGGTCGCGTTCAGCCTCGCGGCCTGCAGTGGAGATGCCGGGAAGGTGTTCATGGCCGACAACGGTGCGTTGGCCTATACACGTTTCATTAACGCGGTCTCCGATTCGGGTGCCAGCGATTGGCGCTTCGTCGACGTCATCGAGAATTCGCCAGTCGCGTTCGGCCTGGCGTTCCGGTCGACGTTCCCGGGTGCCGGCTACCAGGCGACGGGCGCGGGCCAGCGCCACTTGCGCGTGTTTCAGACCAGCACCGACATCGCACAGACGCAAGTGGTCTTCTTCGACACGACGTTCAATTTTCAGCAGGGAGCGCACTACACGCTGATCGCGGCCGGCACCATGCGCGACAAACGTGCGCGATTGTACATCTTGACGGACGACTTCACCGATCCTGGTTCACAGGTGGCGTTGCGCGTGTTCAACGCCGGCGCGGGCACAGTTGACGTCTACGCATCGCCGACGGGCGGCACATCGAGCCTGCCGGCGCCGATGAGCGCGGGAGTCGCCAATTTTGCGGCGACGAAATACGCGTCTGTCGCACCGAGCGCGATGTCGCTGCGTGCGTTCGCGAGCGGAACGACGGCGTTTCCGGCGATGATCGACGTCGCCGCGCCGGCTGGCTTGCCGGCGGATCGTGCGAACAATCTGACCGCCGTCGGCGGAACGACGCAGGCGGGCAGCGTATTGACGGCGTTCGTGTTTCCACGCTCGGTGGCGGGAAGCCGGGCCGCGAATTTTGCGTCGCCCGGCATCGTGTTCATGGTCGACAAGAACCCGGTGAGTGGGTTTTAGGGGATATCAGACATCCGATATCTGAGATCCAAAATCCGAGGCGGTTTATCGCAATCGCGCCTTCACGAGCTCCACGATTCGCGCCTCGAGCGCACCCGTGGAGGCGCATTGCGTGAAGTCTGATGCAATCGTGATGGGACGTGCGCGGCCATCCACGGTCGTCATGACGCTCGTGGCGCCGGCATTCTGCGGCAGGGCCGTCGTCGTGATCGAGAGCTGGACCTCGTAGGAGTCTGCACTCGGACCGCCCTGCGTGGTGCCGCAGTTCAGGTACTTGCTCAGCGCGACGTCACCCAGTCGCCGTCGCGCGCGCAGGTTGGTGTTTCCGATCGTGTGGCCTGCGGGGTCGACGTTGGCGACTTGAATACCGAGGGTGTCGTACACGCTGCGTATGATGCTCCAAACGCGATCGACCGAGTATGCGACGGTTCCGCCCGCGGGCCCGAGACTCGGTCTCGAGCCGAGGCTCATCGTCGAGCCGGCGACCGTGGTGACTCGGGTGGTCTGCTGCGGAAGATCGGCGGGATTGGACTGGGAACCGGAGGACGCACAGCCGGCGAGCGCCGCACACGATACGAACGCGATTGCACGCATCGTTGCTCCTGAGGGAGTGGGACGTGACGATACACACAATCGTGATGGCTGTCTACAGAAATCTTGGCCGCGTTGGCTTTCCGCCTCGTGCATGACGGCGCTCGTGGCGGCGAGTCTCCGCGCGCAGCCACGCATCGTGCTCGGCATCGTTCGCGATGGACGTGAGCAGCCTGTCCCGCAGGTGACGGTGCGCGGCGCGGGCATTCGCCAGACGACGACCGACGACTCCGGGCGCTTTCGTTTAGAGATCACTCATCACGACCTATTCACGCTCGAGCTGCGACGCGTCGGGTACTTGCCGTCGCGCGTCGGCGTCGCCGCCGGCAGCGACACGACGATTGCGGTCCTGATCCTTCCGGCGGTCCGGGAGCTGCCCAGGCTGCAGGTGTCGGCGCCCAGCACGCTGCCGCCAAGTTTGGCCGGATTCGAAGCGCGAATGGGGGAACGAAAACGCGGTGCGGGCACCGGGCTGTTCATAACCGCCGCCGAGATCGCGTCGATGAATCCGTTGCGCACGGCGCAGATCCTGGAGAACATGCCGTCCCTCGCCGTGCGCCGGTACATGGACGGCCGATTCGGAATCTTCGGCAAGGCGGGCGGCGGGGCGGAATGTCCGGCGACGCTGTATCTCGACGGCGTTCGACTGGCCAGCGACGTATCGGTCGTCGTTCCCTCGCGCGGTCGCGCACCGCGTCCGCGCGAATCCGATCTGTCGATCGACAGCTTCGTCGAGCCGACGGACATCGCCGGCGTCGAAGTGTATCCGCGTGGCGCGCTAGCGCCGCAGCAGTTTCAGCCACCCACGAGCCGAATCGCGACGCAATGCGCGATCGTGCTCTTCTGGACGAAGCACGGCTGATCAGCGACGCCTGGGTGCGGGCGCCGGCGCCGCACCACGCTTGCCGGGTATGGGGCGCGGCGTGTACTGGCCACCGGGATGTCCGCCGTTGAACGACTTCGCGCGATCGTGAATGTTGCGCGCCTTGTTGCGCGCGTTCGTCGTCACGACCGACGTGAACGGCACGAAGCCGGTGTACGGATACACGTACGGATAGGGATACGGGTAGCCGTTGTTGAGATATCCGTTATAGGGATACGGATATTGATAGGGCGGTGCAGCGCCCCAGTCCGCGCCGTTATACTCCGAATACCGATTCGAGCAGCCGCTGGGCGGACAGACGCGCATGGTCCGCATCTCCGGCGGATTCTCATCGACGACCGCGGGTTGCTGCGACGCCACGGTCTGCGGCTCCGCGCGCACGGCGCCAACCGCCTCGAGAATGGGTGACGGCACTCCCGCGTTCGCGAGCGCGGTGATCTGGGCGGCGTCGAAGTCGAACTGCTGCTGGCTCGCCACGAGCCACGCGCGAACGACGTCACCATCGAGATTGTTGACGGCGTCGAGAATCTCGTTGGCGACGATCGGCGCGGCGGCCGACGCGCGCGCCGTCGTGATCGCGCGCTGCTGACTCTCGATCGAGCGCGCCGAAAGCTCCGAGAGCGCCGCCGGAATAGACGTCGGACGCAGGCGCGTCGCCGTGAGCACGCTGCCGCCATCGGCGCGCGCCTTCTCGACGCGCAGCCACTCGCCCGTTGGCATCATGGAGAACACGGTCGTCGTCGTGCCCGGCGTGCGGTTCGCGCACGAAAAATCCGCGTGGAGGTACACGCGGCGTCCGCTCGCCGACCAGTTCGCGGTTTCAGTCCCGCTGCAGCCGTTTCCGTCGATGGTCTGCGGACGCCCGTTGGCCTCGACGCGCTCGCGGATGACCACGGCGCCGCGCGAGATGGTGAGCAACTCGACCGCGTTCGACTTCGCGACGGGAACGACGCACACAGCGCTGGCCGCGGGCGCACGCGCACTGTCGGCGGTCCAGCAGCCGAGCCACGCTTGCCAGCGCGAGTCACTCTGGGCGACGGCGGCGGGAGCGAGGGCGAGCAGGGCGATGAGTGTTCGATGAACGAGCGTCATAAAAAGGGCTCCGGAGCGCAGCGCTTCACTATGGATGCATATCCCGGGGACCGAGTCGGCACCAGGGTCGGGTCCGCTGCTGGGCTCGGGATGACAGATTTAAGGATATGCCCATTCCGAATCCCTACCGCGGGCTCAAGGGACTGCCCGGTGATGTGTGGATGATCGCGGCCACGACGTTCGTGAACCGTGTAGGAATGATGGCGCTGCCGTTTCTCGTCTTGTATCTGACGGAGTACCTACACATTTCCGCGGCCCGGGCCGGTCTGGCGATCAGTGTGTACGGCATCGGCAGCTTGCTCATTGGCCCAATCGCCGGACGACTCGCCGATCGCGTTGGCCCGCTCACGGTCATGCGCGGCTCGCTCGTGTTGACTGGCCTCGTGATCTTGTTGGTCCCACTCGCGCGGTCGTTCTACACCGTCCTTGCGCTCGTGTTCGTCTGGGCGATCGTGGCCGACGCGGGACGACCCGCCACCATGGCCGCCCTCACCGGCTCGGCGACACCTGATCAGCGGCGCGCGGCAATCGCGCTCAACCGACTCTCGGTCAACCTGGGCATGAGCGTGGGTCCGGCCGTCGGTGGATTTCTAGCACGCGTGTCGTTTCCGCTGCTATTCATCGTGGATGGCGTCACGTCGCTCGCGGCCGCCGTCGCGCTGTCGGGCATGTTGTGGCTGCGTCACCGCGACACGACCACCGCCGAGCACGAAGCGGTGAAGACGGATCGCGCGTCGGCATTCTCGAAGTCGTCGGTCGTGTGGCGCGATCGCGCGGCGCTCCTCATCTTCGCGACCTCGTTCTTCACGAACATCGTCTTCTCGCAGCATCAGGGCGCGATGCCGCTCTACATCGTGCGCGACTTGGGATTTCTCGAGTCGTTCTACGGTGGGCTGTTCGTGCTCAATACGCTCATCATCGTCGCGATCGAGGTGCCGCTCAACCTCGCGATGGCCAAGCAAGATCATCGGTCGAGCATCGCGTTCGCCGTCGTGTTGATCGCGATTGGTTTCGGCGGAATGGCGTTCGCGCACGGGGCGTTCGGTATCGCGATCACGGTCATCATCTGGACGTTCGGAGAGATGATCATGTTCCCGACGACCACGGCCTACGTCGCCCAGCTCGCGCCGCCGGGCCGCACCGGCGAGTACATGGGCGCGTTTACGTCGACGTTTTCGCTGGCGTTGATCGTCGGGCCTTGGATGGGTGCGGCGCTGCTCGATCGCTACGGCGGACCGGTCACCTGGCTGACGATGCTCGTCATCGGACTCGGCGCGGCGTTACTGCCGTATTTCGCCGCCCGCCGGGCCGCGGCGGTGGTTCGACCCACCGCTACGGAGTCGTGACAGCCGGAACGGTCGTGTTCTGTTGCGTCCACAGGACGCGCGTGCCGTCGAGATTGGTCTGCGAGCGCTGCGTCGGCGACGGCATCGCGAGGGTTACCGTCGCGGTGACTTTGTCGCTCGCCGACGCGCCCTGCAGCGTGAAGCTCAACTCGATCTTCACCTGGACGTTCCCGGAGAATAGATACGCGCCAGGACTCATCAGAGAATTCGAAAGCGACTGGATGTAGTCGATCGAGACACGCTGGAAGCCGGAGACGCCGTCCAGGGTGGCCGGCTCCGAGCACACGTCCGCGAAGTAGCCGATGACCGAGGGGAATCCGGCTGGCGTGGTCGCGAAGCGGGCGTTCGGCCCCGCGGTGACATCGCCGCAATTCTGGCCGGAGATCGATTTGCGCAGCGTGCCTGTGACCGTGCCGCTCGGAAACGTGGTCGAGCCGCTGATGACGGTGCCCTTGAGCGTGAACGTGCCGATGACATCGGAGGTCGGCACGACGTAGAGCGACATCTCGCTGATGCGAACGTTCTGCAGCGACAACGATTCGGCCGGAAACGCGCTGCTGCCGACCAGATTGAACCAGCGCTGCTGCAAGTCCATCGCCGAGACGTCGTACTGACCGAATTTGCCGCCGGTGACCACGCGCAACGTGGCGCTCGTCGACTTCGAGCTGCCGCTCAATCCAACGGGACTGCCCGCCGACGCCGTGATCGTGATCGACAGCGGGAACGCACCGATTCCGTTCGCCGTCAGCGAATACGAGCACGTCGCCGTGCTGTTGGCGCCGATCGAGACGTTCGTGACCGAGCCGATTGGGGTCGCCTGCAATGTCGGATCAGCCGAGAGGACGCAGTCGACAGCTCCCGAACTGAACGTGGGATTCCGAACTGTCGCGCGGACCGTGATCGTATTGCCGCTGCCGGTCGTATCGACGGTGATGATCGTCGACGCGTTCACGCCGTTGCCGACGCGCTCCATCGGTTTGAGATAGAGGCCCGTCGTGTCGTTCAGCGCGCCCTGCACATCGGGATCTGTGACGTCCACGCCGCCGTCGCCATTACAGGCAGCAGCGACGGCCAACAGCGCGATACAGGTGGCTCGGCGGAGTCTCATGCTCCCAAGCATCGGCCGGAATCCGGCCGTGCTTGAGGGATGAGTCAGTTAATCGATCGGATAGGCCGTCCAGACGTCCGCGTTCGACTCGCCGCTGATCCCCACGAGGGTCGTGAGCTTCTTGTTGCCAAGGTCGAGGAGTTGGAACGACGTCGTCACGCCGCCGCTCGCAATGGCTGCCGTGATCACGAGCGCGCTCGATTCGATCGTCGAATAGCGGCCGAACGTGACGTCGGCAGCGAGCGTACGTTCGGTCCCGGAGAGGTCATGCTCGATGAGGGACCGCGAAACGCCGAAGCCGCGAGTGAGCAGGACACGGGCTCCCGTTCGCGAGATCGACGAGATCTGCCCGCTGATGCCGGTCGCGACCGTCTCCGAGGCGCCGGTTGTCGCGTTGATCTTGACGATGTCGTTGATGTGGTCGGTCCCGGCCGACGGCCCGGTGACTTTCGTATAGTAGATCGACTGGCCGTCGAGCGACCAGCGCACCGTCGCATTGGTGAGGTTCGCGTTCGTCGTGAGCCGCTTGACGGTGTGCGTTGTGAGATCTGTAATGAACAGGTCGAGGCCCTTGAGCCCCGGCAGTGTCGCCATGATGTAGGCGAGCTTCTTTCCATCGGGCGACCACTCGGGCGTGCCCGCGATGATCTGCGTGTTGATGCTCGCGACGTCGCCGCCGGAGCCGTCAGTGCGCATGACGACGATCTCCGACTGATCATAGGCAATCGTGGCGACCACGGCGACGCGGCCCGTGCCCGTCGGATCCCACGACGGATTGCCGAGCGCGAGGAGGTTGCCGTCGCTGACGGTGAGTCCGGCGAAGTTGCCGGGGATCTCGTCCCGGATGTTGGTGAAGTTGATGCGTTTCTTCTGCGTGCCGTCGACCGCTTGCACGAACAACACCGGCTTGTTCGACGCGAACGTCGTGACGGCGACGGAAGCGATCGGGGAAAAAACTTCAGGAGCCGTCGTCGTCGCGGAGTCGCCGCACGCGGCCAGGCCCAAGACGCTCAGTATGGCGAGTGTGTTCTTCATGCTCGCCAAACCGAGCGCCGCCCACTTTCGTCACTCGGCGTCTTTCATCCTGAACTTCAGGATCGGCAGCAGACTGTTGTAGTCGTCCGTCCAGAGCCGGAACTTCGGCGGCACGTCGATGTCGATCCTCGCCGACTCGACTTCCGGGTTCTCGAGAAAAGTCTGATTGGTCGTCACGGCAATCCAGTCGGCGGTCCATGCGTCGCTGGTATTGTCGTCCGGCGGCGACGTGAAGGCCGTCTTCATTCCTGCATGATCCGCGAGCTGCTGGACCACCGGTTTCAGATCGAGATACCTGTTCGAGACGTGGAAGACGATGATGCCGTTCGGCTTCATGTGGCGGCGGTAGAGCGCGAGCGCCTCTTCCGTGATGAGGTGCACGGGAATCGCGTCGCCGGAAAAGGCGTCGATCGCAAGGACGTCGAATCGCTGCGGCGGCTCCTGCGCGAGCGAGACGCGCGCGTCGCCGATCGCGATCTGAATCGTCGCGCGCGAATCACGCAGATACGTGAACGTGTTGCGCGCGATACTCGGCACGATCGGATTGATGTCGTAAAAGCGAATCGTGTCTCCCGACTGGCCATAGTTCGCCAGCGTACCCGTGCCGAGCCCGATGACGCCGATGCGCCGCGGCTCGTGTCCACAGCAGAGATCGATCGCCAAACCCACAGCGGTCTTGTGGCCGTAGTACGTATTCGCCGCGCCCTTCAAGTCTTCGCGAAATATTTCGCGGCCGTGCGTGATCACCCCGTGGTAGAGCGTACGCACCGGCGCTTGCCAGCCGTCGTCGTCGATCTGCGTCACTTGCAAGGTGCCGTAGAAATTCCGCGCGCGCACGATCGTGTTGACCCGATCGTTCTTGATCTGACCAATCACGACGGCGGCCATGAAACCCGCTGTCGTCAACCAGACAGCGCGTGCGACCCAACCGGTGCTCCACATGGCAATCAGGCCAAGGACCGCCGCGGCACAGAGACCGAACGCGAGCTCGTAATTGCCGGGCAGCAGCGTCGGTGCGCCAATGCCGACCAGCACGGCGCCGATGGCGCCTCCCGCGGCGACGAGGAAATAGAATGCGGTGAGCTGCGCCGGCGCCGGCCGCCGCCGATAGATCTCCGAGTGGCAGAACCAGCAAATGGCAAACAGCGAAACAACGTAGACAGAGGTCGCGCGCTCGATCGGCGTCGATAACACGCCTTTGTAGACTAGATATCCCGAGCCGCCAAGGCCCGCGAGGGCGAGGATGCCGACCAGCCACCGCGGCTGCCAACGCTCGCTGCTGAACGCGGCGACGAAGCTGAGCAGGTAGGCGATGAGCGGGAGAATCCACAACAGTGGAATCGTCGCCACGTTCTGGCTGATGTGGGTCGTCATCGCCGACAGCAGCAGCGACGCGGTGGCGGCGAGCGCGATCCAGAGTGCGCGGTCGGCGTTGGTGATCTGCGTCGTCGGTTCGGCCGACGCCGACGACACGGGCAACAGCGGCGTGTCGCGCGTCGCGAACGCAATGACGCCACAGACGACAGCGAGCGCCACGAATCCGATCGTCAGCGTCATCGACTGCTCGTGGAGGCTCAAGCGTGGCTCGATGAACCACGGATAGATCACCAGCGACAGGAGCGACCCGACGTTAGAGATTGCGAACAATCCGTACGGTTTTGGGTCTCGCCCGGCGTTGTGCGCGGCGCGGGCATACCACGCTTGAAGGAGGGGGCTCGTCACCGACAACGTGACGAACGGCAGCCCGATCAGGAGCGTGAGCAGCCACAACACACTCGTGATCGGATGACCGGGATTCGCGTGCAGCGAGAGATTGATCCCAACCGCCAATTGGCCGAGCGACGCGATGAGGAGCCCGACGTAGCTCGTCGCCTGGGCGCGTCCCTTCGCGCGCGTGACGAGCCAATGCGCCGTGAAGTAGCCGAGCAGCAGTGCGGACTGAAAGAAGACGAGGCACGCGGTCCAAACAGCGGCCGATCCGCCGAGCAGGGGAAGGAGGCGTTTTCCGGCGATCGGCTCGATCAAGAACAACAGCGAGCTACTGAGGAAGATCGCGATCGCGAATAAAAAGGAGGGAATCACGCATGGAGGCTACCGTCCGAAGGCACGGACGACAACCGCGCCCGCCACAAAGGCGGGCGCTTACAACTCCTTCTATATGAGGCTCTGTTAGACGGCGGCCGCGACGGCCTGCGTGGCCAACGGCGTACGTCGAGTCGCGCGGCGCTCGCGGCGGGCGGCCGTCGTCGAGCGATAGGCGTCGCGCGGCGCGGCGACCTGCTCGGGTAATCGAGCCAGGCGCGTGACGATCACCCAATTCATGCGCAGCGTTCCCGCGACGTAGCGACGCAGCGTCGGGACGGACACGCGCAAATGGTCGGCGAGGACCGTTTCGTCGATCGTCGCCAGCGCGCGTCGGAGCTCAGCTTGGGCGGTCACAGGTGCGTGGTACGGAAGGAAGGAGCTGGATGTGCGGTGAATCTCGCCTCGATGAGTATCGGCGGTGTCACGGGGACCTTTAGAGACGGGAACAGTTTGCATGCGAGCCGGCCCCAGCTGGCTGGCGGCCGTGCGCTCCACACTCGCAATCGCAATGTTTGCGCCGTCTGTTTCGGGGTGAAAAAGCAGGCATCAGGATGACCGAGCTTCTTTAAATAGATTCCGTCGCATGCCCACGAGCGCCAACGCCGGAAAACCAGCCGACATCTCATCCCTCGTCAACTTGCCGAAGTTGATGACGGCCTACTACGCGACGCATCCGGATCCATCGAATCCAACGCAACGTGTTTCGTTCGGCACCTCGGGACACCGCGGCACGTCGACGAACGGCACGTTCAACGAGCGGCACATTCTCGCGACGACGCAAGCGATCTGCGACTATCGAAAGAGCCAGAACATCAGCGGTCCGGTGTTCATTGGGATGGACACGCATGCCCTGTCCGAGGCGGCGTTCGCGTCGGCGATCGAGGTGCTCGCGGGAAACGATGCCGACGTGATGATCGATCACGAACGCGGCTACACACCGACACCCGTCGTATCGCACGCCATACTCGGCTACAACCGCGGAAGGACGAGCGGTTTGGCCGACGGCATCGTCATCACGCCGTCGCACAATCCGCCCGAAGACGGCGGCTTCAAGTACAATCCGACGAATGGCGGACCGGCCGACACGAGCGTCACGCGCTGGATTCAAGACCGGGCGAACGAGTTGCTGGCGGCTGGGCTGACAGGTGTCAAACGCACGCCGTTCGATCGCGCGATCAAAGCGCCGACGACGCACCGTCACGATTACATCAGCGCTTACGTCGGCGATCTCGACGCAGTCATCGACTTCGACGCCATTCGCGCCGCTGGTCTCGAGCTCGGCGTCGATCCGCTGGGCGGAGCTGGCGTCCGCTATTGGGGTGAAATCGCGTCCCGCCAGAAGATTCCGCTCACGGTCACCAGCGACGTCGTCGACGCGACGTTCCGCTTCATGACGCTCGACTGGGACGGCAAGATCCGAATGGATTGCTCGTCGCCGTACGCGATGCGCCGATTGATTGCGCTGAAGGATCGATTCGATGTGGCGTGGGCGTGCGATCCCGACCATGATCGCCACGGCATCGTCGCCCGCAGTGTCGGACTGCTGAATCCGAACCACTATCTCTCGGCGGCGATCTCGTATCTGTTTTCGCGCCGCCCCCGGTGGGCGCCGAATGCGGGCGTCGGAAAAACGGTCGTGAGCAGCAGCATGATCGATCGCGTTGCGGCGAAGCTGAATCGTCCGCTCGTCGAGACGCCCGTGGGCTTCAAGTGGTTCGTGGACGGTCTGGTGGGTGGAACGATCGGTTTTGGCGGGGAGGAAAGCGCCGGCGCGTCGTTCCTGCGGCGCGACGGCACCGTGTGGTCGACCGACAAAGATGGGATCATCCTCGGACTGCTGGCGGCGGAGATGACGGCGGTGACGGAGAAAGATCCCGGCGAGCTGTATCGCGATCTCACGTTCGACTTCGGCGATCCGGTCTACGAGCGCATCGACGCGCCGGCGACGGCCGCGCAGAAAACGGCGTTGTCGAAGTTGTCCGCGGATCAGGTGACGGCGTCGGATCTTGCGGGTGAGCCAATCGTCGCGCGTTTGACGACGGCGCCGGGGAGCACGAACTCGCTCGGCGGACTGAAGGTCGTCACGAAGAATGGCTGGTTTGCCGCCCGGCCGTCGGGGACAGAAGAGATCTATAAACTCTACGCCGAGAGCTTCATCGGGCGCGATCATCTTGCGCGAATTCAAGACGATGCGAGGGCGATAATTCAGAGGGCGTTTAATGGATAGATATCAGATATCGGATATCAGATGCGTCCCCCGGGCCCCGTGGTCTGACATCCGATATCCGATGTCTGATGTCAAAATACCAAACATCTCGACTCCAAAATGAACTATCGAGCCTTCGGCCGTACTGGTTGGAATGTCTCCGAGATCGGCTACGGCATGTGGGGCCTCGCCGCATGGTCCGACTCCGACGCAAAAGAAATCCGCGAAGCACTCCAGCTCTCCGTCGATCTCGGCTGCAACTTCTTCGACACCGCTGCTGCATACGGTGACGGCGCGAGCGAGCGTATCCTCGGCGAGTTGTTGCGCGCGAATCCGGACAAGAAGCTCTATACGGCGACGAAGGTCGCCCCGAAGAACAGGAAGTGGCCGTCGCAGCGCGGCTTCAGGCTCGACGACGTGTTCCCGGGCGACTACATCCGCCAATCGGTCGAACAGAGTCTCGAGAATCTCGGCACCTCGAGCGTCGATCTGCTGCAATTCCACGTCTGGGAAGACGACTGGGCGGACGACGAACGGTGGCAACGTGTCGTCAGCGGCCTGAAGTCGGAAGGCCTGATCAAAGCGACGGGTGTCAGCATCAATCGGTGGGAGCCGGCGAACGCGATTCGTACGCTGCGCACCGGTCTGATCGACGCGGTGCAGGTGATTTACAACATCTTCGATCAAGCGCCCGAGGACGAGCTGTTTCCCGTCTGTCGAGAGCTGAACGTCGCGGTCATTGCCCGGGTGCCGTTCGATGAAGGTTCTCTCACGGGCACGCTGACGAAGGCGAGCACCTGGCCGAAGAGCGACTGGCGGAGCACATACTTCGTGAAGGAGAACCTCGACGCGACGGTGGACCACGTCGAAGGTCTTCGGCCCGCGGTGCCGGCGGATATGGACCTGCCTGAGATGGCGATTCGATTCATCCTGTCGAATCGCGACGTCTCGACGGTGATCCCCGGGATGCGCCGGACGAAAAACGTGCGCGCGAACATTGCATCGTCCGACCACGGTGCGCTCTCGGCGCCGTTGCTAGAGACGCTGCGCACCCATCGCTGGAATCGAACACCTACGAGCTGGTCGCAATGAGACTCGACCGTTTTGCTGGTCTTGCTGTTCTCACGGGACTCGTCGCCTGCGGAGGAAGTGGAACGTCGATCACGGGCCCGACACCGATCCCGCCGAAGACCGACACCGCGCCGCCGCCGCTCACGCGCGAGATGCGCGGACTCTGGGTCGCGACGGTCGCGAACATCGACTGGCCGAGTCGGTCGACGCTGACGGCGGATCAGCAGAAGGCGGAGCTCGTCGACATCTTCGATCGCGCGGCGAATGCCGGCTTCAACGCGATCGTGTTTCACGTGCGGCCCGCCGGCGATGCGGTCTACGCGTCGACGATCGAGCCGTGGGCATCGATGCTCACCGGGACGCAGGGAACGGATCCCGGCTATGATCCGCTGCAGCTCGCCGTCGAGCTCGCGCACGCGCGGGGAATGGAATTGCACGCGTGGATCAATCCCTTCCGCGCCGGCAGTCGCGCCGACACCCTCAAGCTCGCGCCGAATCACTTCTGGCGCACGCGTCGCGACGTGTCCGTGGTGTACGGAACGCAGATCTGGTTCGATCCAGGCGAGCCAGCGGTGCAGGACCATTCGATGCAGGTCATCAGCGACATCGTGCGCCGCTACGACATCGACGCGATCCACGCCGACGACTACTTCTATCCGTATCAGGAGAACGACGCACAGGGCCGATTGATCGATTTTCCCGACAGCGGCAGCTACGCGCGCTCGGGCACGACCTTGTCGCGCGCCGACTGGCGCCGGTCGAACATCGACAAGTTCGTCGAGCGAATGTATCGCGAGGTGCACGCGATCAAGCCAATGGTGAAAGTCGGCCTCTCGCCGTTTGGCATTTGGCGGCCGGGCAATCCCGCCGGCATCACGGGTCTCGACGCGTACGCGACGCTCTATGCCGATTCGCGAAAATGGTTGCAGCAAGGGTGGGTGGACTATCTCGCGCCGCAGCTCTACTGGTCGATCGCGTCGAGCGGTCAGAGCTATCCGCTGCTGCTCGACTGGTGGATCGCGCAAAACACGCAGGGGCGCCACGTGTGGCCCGGGCTCGCCGCCTATCGCGTGAACGACGGCACGGCCAGCCCATTCGCGACGAACGAGATCGCGAATCAGATCGAGCTCACTCGAAGTCGTCCGGCGGGCACGGGTCACCTGCTCTACAACACGACGTCGACGCTCAAGCGCGCGACGGGTCCAGTGGTCGCGTCGATCGCTCCGTTGTATGCCAATCGAGCGATCACGCCCGCGTATCCATGGCTCGACTCCGCCGCGCCTCCGACGCCGTCGGTGTCGGCGAGCGGGCGAACGATTCAGATCACGCCGGGCGCCGGCGAGTCAGCGCGCTGGTGGTATCTCCGCTATCGCTCGGCGGGCACGTGGACGACGCGTGTGCTGTTCGGCGATCAGCGCTCGTTTTCCGCGACCGACAACGTGGAGCGCGTGTTGCTCAATGCGGTCGATGCGGCTGGCAATGCCAGTGCCTCTGCAGCCTGGCCTTAAAACCGGCAACGGACGCGAAAAGCGCCAGAAAACAATAAAGGCAAACGCGCGAATCTTCTCGAGCGACTGAGAGAAGATTCGCGCGTTTTCGCGAGTTCTAACGGCAGTTTTCGCGTCTATTCCCGGTGTTCACTACTACTCGTATCGCAACGCCTGCATCGGATCCACTCTCGACGCGCGCAACGCCGGCAGATACCCGGCGCTCAGCGCCACCAGGGTCAGCAGGACCGCTGACACCGTGATCACCACCGGATCCGAGCCACTCATCTCGTACAGCAACGACTTGGCTCCGCGGCCGATCGCGATCGCGCCGGCGATGCCGATCACGCCACCGATGGCCGTCAGCACGCCGACCTGACGCAGCACCATCGTCCGCACCCGCGACCGATCGGCGCCGAGGGCCATGCGTACGCCGATCTCCTTCGTGCGCTGCGCGACCGAGTAGGCCAGCACACCGTACAGACCGACCGCGGCGAGCAGCGTCGCGAGCAGCGCGAACGCCGCCGACAACGTGCTGATCATCCGGTCGAGGAAGACATTCTCCTTTACCTGCTGCGGAAGCGTCTTGAGGTTCTCGATCGGCAGATTCGGGTCGAGACGGCGGATCACGGCCGGAATCGCGCGCAGCGTCTGCGTCACGTCGCCTGTCGTGCGCACATAGAAGTTCAGTGCACCGGTCGTCGAATCTTGTTTGTACGGAATCACGAAGACCGGCGGGACCTCTGCTTTGACCTCGCTGTAGCTCGCATTCTTCGCGAGACCGATGATCAGCAGATTCAACGAATCCCCTCGGCCGTTACCCATGTATTTGCCCACCGCATCGCGGCCGAGTCCAAACTTCTTCGCGAAGGCTTCGTTCACGATCGCGACGCGCGTTGCGCCGTTGCGATCCGACTGCGTAAACTCGCGTCCCGCCAACAGCGGAATGCCGAGCGCCTTGTAGTAGCCGGGACCAACTTCGTTGTAGCGCGAGTTCGCGTCGGTGTCGGGACCCTTCTTGAAGCCCTGCACCGCGACGTCGCTGCCCCAGTTGCTGCCCGACAACAACGGCACCATGCCCGCCGTCACGTCGGTCACGCCGGGAATCGCGGCGAGCGCATCTTCGACCTGCGAGAAGAGCTGCGCGGAGCGGTCTGCCTTGTAGCCGTTCAGCTCGGGTGACAATCCGAAGACCACGACGTTCTCAGTCTTGATGCCGAGGTCGACCTTGCTGACGTTGCTCAAGCTCTTCACGAACAGTCCCGCCGACACGAGCAGCGCCATCGAGAGCGCGATCTGCACCGTCACGAGCGCGTTACGGAACCGCGCCGCCTCGCGAACGCCCGCGAGCTTGCCGGAACCGGCGCGCAGCACCGTCACGATGTCGGGCTTCGAGCTCTGAAGAGCGGGGAAGAGACCGAACAGAAATCCTGTCACGATCGACATCGCGAGCGCAAACCACACCACGTTCCAGTGGAGCTCGAAGTGCATCGACTCCACCGCGTCGGGCGGCATCAGTCGCGTCAGCGCGACGAGCGTCCACTGCGCGAACAGGATGCTCACCGTCCCACCCATCAGCGCCAGCAGCACCGACTCGGTGAGCAACTGACGTAACACCTGCTTTCGCGTCGCGCCGAGCGACAAGCGCACGGCCATTTCGGTGGTGCGGTTCGCCGCGCGGGCGAGCAGCAGGTTCGCGATGTTCGCGCAGGCGATCAGCAGCACGATGCCCGTGACGGACATCAGCAGGATGAGCGGCACCTTCGCTTCGCGATGAATCGAGCTCTGGCCGCGGCGGCCGTCCTCGAGCTTGATCACCTTCGCCTTGAACTTCTCCAGCGTCGCGGCGCTCATGCCTTTCTGGAGCGGCGCTTCGACGTCGGTGAGAATCGGCTTGTAGACGATGTTGATCGCCTTCGCCGCCTGATCGATCGACATATCGGGTTTGAGCCGCGCGAACAGGTACCACGAATAGGCGCGGCGATTCGTGAACTGCTGCCACTGCGGGTTCACGGTCTCACGCATCGTCGACGGAATGAAGAAATTCGGCGACGCGCCGAGCGTGGTTCCCTCGAATCCTTTCGGCGCGACGCCGATGATCGTGAACGACTGGCCGTTGATGATCAACCGCTCGTTCAACACGTTGCGGTCGGCGCCGAGCTTCGACTCCCAGTACGGATAGCTCAGCACGACGATCGGATGGCCGCCGATCGTCTGATCGTCATTCGGCGAGAACAGTCGGCCGAGCGCGGGCTGGAGGCCCAACACGGGGAAGTAGGACCCCGACACCATCAGGCCTTCGCCGTTCAATGTCTGGTTCTTGTACGCCATGTTCGCACCGAACAGTCGGTGCGCCGCGATTCCACTGAACGGGCTCCCGCTCGCCTTCTCGAGATCGCGGAACATCGGGTAGCTGAACACGGACTGGCAGTCGCCCGCCTGATTGCACGAGTTCGAGCCCGGCGATGGTCCGGGCGCCGAGAGATTCACGAGTCGACCTGGGTCGCGTACCGTGGGAACCGGCCGGAGCAGCATCTGGTCGAACAGCGAGTAGATCGCTGCATTCGCGCCGATGCCCAAGCCGAGCGACAGCACGGCGATGATCGTGACGAATGGCGACTTGAACAGCGTCCGGAAGGCGTGCTTCAGGTTCAGCATGAGTCGATGGTATGAGATGGCGACGGTTCCTCTACGGTCAGACCACCGCCGAGGTTCCAGGGTTGGCAACTCGCCCCGCGCGGCCGGTTCGTCCCACCCGACTTGACAACAGAGCTGTAGGACTCCTACCTATGCACCGGTAGAATTTCTACATATCGCCGGCCCGCCGATGACGACACCCGATCCGCAGAAAAACGAGCTGCTCAAAGGCACGCTCGACATGCTCGTCCTCCAGACCCTGAGCCTCCAGCCGCTGCACGGCTACGGCATCGCGCAACAAATCGAAGCGCTGTCCGAGGACGCGCTGCGCGTCGAGCAAGGGTCGCTCTATCCCGCGCTCGAGCGGCTCCAGAAAAAAGGCTGGATCACGTCGAAGTGGGGGGAATCGCCCACCGGCCGCCGCGCGCGCTACTACACCATCACCGCCGCCGGACGCCGCCAGCTCGGCCATGAGATCTCGAGCTTCGACAACATGCTGGTCGCGATCAACCGCGTGCTGCGCCGGACATAGCGAGGCCACATGTCGCTCCTCGATTCGATTCGGTATCGCTTTCGTGTGTTGACGCAGTCGCGGCGGCACGAGCAGGAGTTGGCGGAGGACATGGAGTTCTTCATGAGCTCCGAGGCGCGGCAGCGCGAGCATGCGGCGCGTGGCGATCTGTCGGCGGATGCCGCGCGGCGGCTCGCGCGGCGCCGCTTCGGCAATGCGACGTATTATCGCGAGGAAGCGCGGAACATCTCGGGCCTCGAGCGGCTCGACACGATCGGCCAGGACATTCGCTTCGCACTGCGCACCTTTGCGCGCACGCCTGTGTTCACGGCCGTCGCCGTCGCCACACTCGCCATCGGCATCGGCGCGAACACGGCGATCTTCAGTGCGGTCGATACGTTGCTGCTCCGCCCCCTGCCGTTTCACGAACCCGATCGGCTGATGAGCGTCGCGCTCACCGTGTCGGCAACGCCGACCAACCGTGCGCACGACGACGTCATCTGGTCCTATCCGAAGCTTGCGGCGTTTCGCGAGTCGCAAACGGTATTCAGCAGCGTCACCGCATGGTTCGGCACGCAGACGACAGTCCGCGTCGGCGACGAGGCGCAACGCATCGTCGGCGAATTCATCGACGCGAAGTACTTCCCGCTGCTCGGCGTCACCCCTGCGCTCGGACGGGCGATGCTGGATTCGGAAGATCGCGTCGGCGGTCCGCCGGTGGCCGTGATCAGCGACGACATGTGGAAGCTCACCTTCAATGCGGATCCGGCGGTCCTCGGCAAACCGCTCGACGTCGACGGCACGGTGTTCACGATCATCGGTGTCGCGCCTCCGCGCTTCAATGGCGTCAGCGGCAACGTGAAGTTCTGGATACCGATCCTCAGCCCGCCGACGGTGTGGGGAGTTCCGAATTTCATGAATCCGATGAATCACACGTTCTTCGCGATGGGTCGGCTCGCTCCGGGCGTCACGCACGAGCGCGCGATGGCGTTGGTTCGCGAGCTCGGCCCTCGCATCGCCGCGCAGTTTCCCGAGCCTGGCGCGACCGGACGCTCGTGGGGAGCCGCGGCGCACCCACTCGACCAAACGCGCGTCGACCCGGGCGTTCGGCGGACGATGATCATGCTGCTCGGCGCTGTGGGGATGGTGCTGCTCGTCGCTTGTGCGAATGTCGCGAGCTTGTTTCTGGTGCGGGCGGCGAATCGCCGACGCGAGATCGCGGTGCGTTTGGCAATCGGCGCGTCGCGCGCGCGCCTGGTGCGGCAGCTCATCGTCGAAAGCGTGATTCTTTCTCTGCTGGGCGGAGCCGCGAGTCTGTTGGTGGCGTGGGGAGGCATCGCCCTGATCTCGGCGGCGCAGCCGACGGTTCTCGGGGGCGACATGAGCTCGAGCGGCATCGGCACCGTGGCCGCCGACTCCATTCATCTCGACTTCGCCGCGCTCTCATTCACGGCGGCGATCGCCGTCGCGACGGGCATTCTTTTCGGCCTGCTTCCGGCGATTCAATCGACGCGGCCGTCGCTCACGGAGTCGCTGAAGTCGGATGCGGGTGTCGCGCGATCGTCGATCGCACGACGCATCTCGAGTCGCGACCTTCTCACCGTGGTCGAGATTGCGCTGGCCGTCGTGCTGCTCGCGGGATCGGGCGTGCTCATTCGCAGCCTCATGCATCTCTCCGCGGTGCGCCCCGGTTTCGATCCGACGGGCGTGCTGACGATGCGCGTCAATCGCGCGCCGGCGTGGTCGCGCGATTCGATCAGTCGGTTCTACGATGTCGCGATCGACCGCCTGCGCGCCGTGCCTGGCGTGACGCAAGTCGCGATCGCCGACTGCGCGCCGCTGAGCGCGGGCTGTGCCGGCAGTGAAATCCCTTTCCAGCACAGTGGGATCCGAAGCTTGGAATTCACGTGACTTGAAGTCGCGGCC
>JADMIO011096011.1_pt1 | contig 30193 bp, 34 predicted proteins | sample 8958161 | NCBI WGS metagenome assembly JADMIO01 (sample SAMN16585339, study PRJNA669376) | soil metagenome | isolation source: Crop rotation soil | place: USA: Cullars Rotation, Alabama | collected 2011 | reverse complement strand
CTCGACCCGCCGCACCTCCTCGTCGGCTGCCGGCTCCTTCCCCACCGCCGCGTACATCGGCCCGCACACATGGGGCGAGCCGATCGCGGCGGCGAGGTCGATCAGCCGGTCGAGGTACGCGGCGGCGTTGCCGCGCGGCCCGGCCTCGGCATGGGAGAGATCGCGGTCGGGGCCGAAGGAGCCGCAGACCGAGAACGTGATGCCGGTGCGCTCGTGCGCATCGACGAGCGCCTCGGCCGAGACGAGCTCGGGATCTTCGACGCACACCTCGAGCACGTCGAAGCCGAGGTCGCGCACCCGCTCGGCGATCGGGAGGACGTCGGCGTCGCCGAGCGGGGAAGCCCAGACCCACGTGCAGATGCCGAACTGCACGTCAGGCGCCGAGCGCCGAGGCGATCTCCGCGCACGTGCCGACCGACGCGACGTTCGTCATCGCGTAGTTCAGCGCCGCGTGCTGCCACTCGTCGTTCACCGTCGACGTGCCGTCCGAGGGCACGACGGCGCGATAGCCGGCGTCGGCCGCATGACGCGCGGTGTGCTCGATCGACATGTTGGTCCAGGCGCCGCTGATGATCAGCGTCTCGACGCCGAGGCCGCGGAGCAGGATGTCGAGGCGCGTCTCGTAGAAGCCGTTCATCCGCATCTTCTCGACGACGTGATCCCCCTGCTGCGGCTCGAGGCCCTCCGCGGGCGCCGCGCCCCACGTGCCCCGGACCAGCGCGTTCGCACCCTTCACGCCCTCGAACAGCGGTGCGTTCTGCTTCAGGCCGGGCGCGCCTTCGTCGACGATGTACCAGACGTGGATCACGGGAACACCGGCCTTCCGGCACGCCGCTGCGAGGCCCGCGACGTTCGCGACCACGTTCTGGCTCGTCGCGTGCGCCGGTGCGCCCGAGTCGGCGAATGCGCCGCCCTCGATGATCACGTCGTTCTGCAGGTCCTGGATCACCAGGGCTGCGCTCTTCGGGTCGATCGAGTCCACGGTCACCGTCCTCCTATTGCATGTAGCCGAGTCGATTGCCGCCGACCTTCATCCGCACGCGGTACACGGACGTGGTCGCCGGGATGAAGAGATGTGTCCAGTCGTCGCCGCCCCAGTTCACGTTCCCGACCGACTCGGGAACCTCGATCACGCCGAGGTGCTCGCCGTCCGGCGCAAAGATCCAGACGCCGTCGGGCCCGGTGACGTAGACGTTGCCGCGCTCGTCGAGCTTCATCCCGTCGACGAGCCCGCCCTTCGCGAGGTCCCCGTCGCCGATGTTCTCCGCGAACACGCGCCCGTTCGACAGCTGATGGCCTTCGCCGACGTCGAACACGCGGATGTGGGCGCGCTCGGTGTCGTTGATGTAGAGCAGCGACTCGTCGCGCGAGAAGCACAGCCCGTTCGGCTGCTTGAAGTCGTCGACCAGCAGTTGCAGGTCGTCCGGGCCGCCTCCCGGCGGAATGCGGTAGACGCCCTGGAAGTCGAGCTCCTGCGCGCGCTCGATGCCGAATCCCGGCATCCGCCCGTAGGTCGGGTCGGTGAAGATGATCGACCCGTCTGACGCGACGATCACGTCGTTTGGGCTGTTGAGGTACTTGTCCTGCCACCGGTAGGCGAGCGTGTCGCGGCGCCCGTCCGGCGACTCACGGACGACCGAGCTCGTGACGTGCTCGCACACGATCAAGTTGCCGTCGTTGTCGCGCGTCATGCCGTTGCACTTGCGGCTCAGGTCGAGCAGCACCGAGACGCCTTCCTCCGGATGCCACCGCCGGCGCTTGTCGCCCGGCATGTCGCTGAAGTGGAGCGATCCGTCCGACATCCAGATCGGTCCTTCGGTGAACGTGAAACCGGTCGCGACCTGCTCGACCTCGACGTTCTCGTCGACCAGTTCGCGCACCTTCTCCGACCGCACCGCGACCGGCATGTGTTCGCCTCCTCGTGAGCGTTGACCCGGTACCGCGGCCGAACGTATCAACGTGCCGCGCCGTGCGTCCAGCGCGGCTATCGCTCGGCGTGGATGCGCGCCCTCGACGAACGGAGCGGGCCGCCGTCGCGACCGGCCCGCACTGCCAGAGCCTCCGCGAGGATCGACACCGCGGTCTCGGCCGGGCTCTCGGCGCCGATGTCGAGGCCCGCCGGCCCGTGCAGCCGCGCCAGCTCCTGCTCGCCGAGGCCGGCTTCGAGCAGCCGGGCGCGACGCGACTCCTGCGCGACTCGGCTGCCCAGTGCCGCGACGTAGAACGCCTCACTGCGCAACGCGGCGGCAAGTGCCGGGACGTCGAACTTGTCGTCGTGCGTCAGCACCACCACCGCGGTGTCGCGGTCGATCCCGATCTCCGCGAACGCGTCGTCGGGCCAGGCGACCACGATCCGGTCGGCGCTCGGCACCCGCTCCGGCGTTGCGAAGCGCGCCCGGGCGTCGACGCAGACCGTGTGCCAGCCGAGCGCGCGTGCAGCCGCACATACAGCCTCGCCGGTGTCGACTGCGCCGACGGCGACGAGCCTCGGTGGCGGCCCGTAGACGTCGGCAAAGACCCGCGCGCCCGCGGCCTCCACGATCCCGCTCCGGCGGACCTCGCGCGCCACCGCCTCCAGCTCGGGGCGCGCATCGCCGACCACCTCACCGCGGTCGAGACGCACGAGAAGCTTCGTCCCTCGCTGCTCGCCGTCGAGCACCGTCAGCAGGACGGCGCGCTCGTCGCCGTGCGCGACCTCGAGCAGCGCCTCTGTCAGCTCGCTCAATCGAGGCGCTCGAGCAGGACGTCGATCTCGCCGCCGCACGGTAGGCCGATGCCGAGCGCCTGATCCTCCGTGATCCCGTAGGTGAGGACGCGCTGCTCGCCGGACTCCATCACCTCGAGCGCCTGCGCCGCGACGTCGTTCTCGACGCATCCGCCGGAGACCGAGCCGCACATCGCTCCCGTCTCGGAGACGGCCAGCTTCGCGCCGATCGGGCGCGGCGCCGACTTGCGCGTTGCGATCACGGTCGCCACCGCGACGCGTTCGCCGCGGGACCGCCAGCGCTCGACTTCGTCGACGATCTCCTTCATGCCTGATGCCTCCGCTCGATGCCGCGAAGAACACTACCCAGCGTCTCCAGGCTCGCCACGTCGTGCCCGGAGAGGAAGCGGTCGACGTACGGCAGCGCGGCAGCCATCCCGGCGGTGAGCGGCTCGTAGTCGGGGTGGGCCTTCAACGGGTTCACCCACACGACGGCGAACGCCTGCCGCGCGAGCCGCTGCATCTCGTCCCGCACGAGGGTGGGATCGCCGCGCTCGCACCCGTCGGAGAGCAGCACGACGACAGCGCCGCGCGTCAGCGCGCGCCTGCCCCAGTCGTCGTTGTAGGCCTTGAGCGACGCGCCGATGCGCGTGCCGCCCGCCCAGTCCAGAACTCGAGTCGCGGCCGCAGCGAGGGCGGCATCCGGGTCGCGCGTCGCGAGCTCCGCGGTCAGTCGCGTGAGGCGCGTGCCGAACGCGAACGTCTCGACTCCGCGCCCGGAGCCACGGGCTGCATGCAGGTACAGGAGGAGCGCGCGTGCGTAGGACTCCATCGAGCCCGAGACGTCGAGCAACAGCACGAGCTTGCGCGGCGCAGTGCCGCGGCTGCGGAAGGTTCGCACGACCGGGTCCCCGCCGGTCGCGAGCGAGGCACGGACGAGCGAGCGGACGTCGAGCGCCGGGCCGCGCCGATCCGGCCGCAGCCGATGGGTGCGCCGGCGCGGCCGCTCGAGCGCGATCGCGCGGATCAACGACCGTGCGCGTGCGAACTCCTCGGGGCTCATCGACGCGAAGTCGCGCGTCCGCAGCACCTCGTCGCCGCTCCACGCGCCGACCTCGAGCTCCCCGCCGTCGATCTCCGGCCCCGGCCCGGGCACACCGCCCTTCCGGCGCTCGCCGTGTCGCGGCGAGCGGTCGAGCTCATGCAGCCGGCGGGCACCGGGAAGGTGAAGGAACCAGGCGTCGAACGCGCGGTCGAACAGCTCGAGGTCCTCGCGGCGCGAGACGAGCGTCTGCCGCAACGTCCAGTAGACGTCGTCCTGCCGCGCCAGGTCGACGCGGTCGAGGCCGCGGAGGGCGTCGGACACCCGCCCGGGCCCCACCTCGAGCCCGCCTTCTCGGAGCACGCGGCCGAAGACGACGACGTGCCTGACGACCGCGTGCGGGGCGTGCTCAGGCACGCGCCGAGGCCACGAGCGACGCGAGCGCATCGTCGCGCAGCGCGAGCAGGTCCTCGTGGTACTTGAGCAGGGAGCCGAGCGTCGCCTGGACGTGCTCGACGTCGAGCTCGGCACGGCCGAGGGCCGTGAGCGCGCGGACCCAGTCGATCGTCTCGGCGATGCCGGGCGGCTTCTGCAGGTCGAGCGAGCGCAGCTCGGCGGCGAAGCGGGCGGCCTGCTCGGCGAGGCGGTCGGGGACGCCCGGCACGCGCAGCTCGACGATCTCGATCTCCCGCGCAAGCGTCGGATGTTCGATCCAGTGATAGAGACACCGTCGCTTGAGGGCGTCGTGCAGCTCGCGCGTGCGATTCGACGTGAGGACGACGTACGGCTTCGTGCGCGCGTGGATCGTTCCGAGCTCCGGGATCGTCACCTGGAAGTCCGAAAGCACCTCGAGCAGGAACGCCTCGAATTCCTCGTCCGCCCGATCGATCTCGTCGATCAGCAGCAATGCGCGCCGCTCCGACTCGAGCGCCTCGAGCACGGGCCGCCGGATGAGGAACTCCGGGCCGAAGAGCTCTGACTCGTCCACGGTTCCCGCCTGCGCAGCCCTGATGTGCAGGAGCTGGCGCGCGTAGTTCCACTCGTACACCGCGTGCGCGATGTCGAGCCCTTCGTAGCACTGCAGGCGGATCAACGGCGCGTCGAGAGCTGCGGCCATCGCCTTCGCCGCCTCGGTCTTCCCGACTCCCGCCTCACCCTCGAGTAACACCGGCTTCTCGAGTGAGAGCGCGAGGAAGAGCGCAGTCGCGAGACCGCGGTCAGGCAGGTACGTCGCGCGCGCAAGCGCGCCCTCGAGCTCCTCGATCGACCCGAACGCCACGGACTCAGCGTACTTCGTTGAAGTTCGCAACTCGTGACGAGACGTCCATAGAATCGAGCCATGACTGATCAGGTGCTCGTACCGACCTCCACCGAGGAGGCGATTTCGCAGTACGGCACCGGCGACGGCGTCACGGTCGTGGCCGGTGGAACGATCGTCCTCCCCGAGATCGCCGCGGGCAGGCTGGCCCCGGGTCGAGCGCTGATGCTCCACCGGGCGGGTCTCGACACGATCCGCAGCGAGGACGGCCGGACGGTGATCGGCGCGATGGTGCCCGTGCAGGCGCTCGTCGACCATCCGGTCGAGATCCTCGCGGAGACCGCGCGGCACATCGCGGACGCCGAGGTGCGTCGGAACGCAACCGTCGGCGGCAACCTCTGCGCCCCGGCAGCCGACGACGCTCAGCGCGGCGACCTCGGTGCCCCGCTGATCGCACTCGGCGCGCGCGTGCGCTCGACGGGTGCGGGCGGAGAGCGGACTGAAGCCGTCGAGGACTTCCTGGCCGGCGGCCGCACCGGGCGGCTCATCCTCGAGGTCGAGTTCGACGACGTCGAGCGCCGGACGAGCGGTGAAGGGATGCGTCGCCGCCACGCCCACTCGTACTCGATCGCGTCGGTCGTCGGCGCCGTCCGCAGCGACACCTCGGAGCTGCGACTCGCCGCCGCCGGCGTCGGCCCTACGGCGGTGCGGCTTCGCACGGTCGAGGAGTCGCGGAATCCCGACGACGTCGCCAAGGACGTGCAACCGGTCGACGACGCGGTCGCCTCGGCGGCCTATCGCAACGCCATCCTCCCGAAGCTCGTACGCGCAGCCCTCGATCGACTGGAGAGCAGATGAGATTGATCGTCAATGGGATCGAGCAGGACATCGTGAGCCCGCCGCTGACGCCACTCCTGCATGTGTTGCGGGACGAGCTCGACATCACGAGCCCGAAGGCCGGCTGCCAGGCGGGCGGCTGCGGCACGTGCACCGTCCTCGTGGACGGCGAGCCTCGCCGCTCATGCCTGACGGCACTTGCGGCGGTCGACGGTGCCGAGATCACGACGCTCGAAGGGCTCGGAGGGCCGGATGGGCTGAGCCCGGTACAGGCTGCGTTCTACAACCACTACGCCGCGCAGTGCGGGTTCTGCACGCCGGGGATGATCGTCGCCGCCACGCACCTGATCGAGTCGAAGGGCGGCCCGCTCGAGCGCGACGAGGTCCTCGACGGCCTCGCGGGTCATTACTGCCGCTGCACCGGCTACGTCAAGATCGTCGACGCCGTGCTCGCCGCTTCGCGCGGCGAATCGACCGCGGTCGACGACCTACCGGTTGCCGTTCCAGGCGAGCCCGAAGTCCAACCGAAAGGAAGCCCCGCATGAAGGCCGTCGGCGCTCGCCTCCCTCGGTACGACGGTGTCGGCCACGTCACCGGCCGGACGCAGTACGTCGACGATGTGCGCGTCGGCAAGACACTGTGGGTGAAAGCACTCCGTTCGCCTCACCACCACGCGAAGATCACGAAGCTCGACACCGCGAAGGCCGAGGCGATGAAGGGCGTCCACGCCGTGATCACGCACGCGGACGTCCCGAAGAACGTCTACGGCCACCTCGAGGGCCTCGGCGTTCCGGCCGACGAGCCGCTGCTCGCCGACGGCGACGTCCGGTACAAGGGACAGCCGATCGCGGCCGTCGCAGCAGAGTCGGAGGCCGCGGCCTACGCCGCCGTCGCCGCGATCGACGTCCAGTTCGAGGAGCTGCCTGCGTTGTTCGACATTCGCCGGGCCCTCGATCCCGACGCGCCGCAGATCCACCAGTGGGGGAACGTCTATCCCCACTACGGGCCGTACAACCACCGCCGCGTGCGGAAAGGCGACATCGACTGGGCGTTCGACCGGGCGGACGCGATCGTGCAGGGCGTCTACCGCCCGCAGGCGATCGAGCAGATGCCGATGGAGACGCAGGTCTGCCTCGCCGTCCCAGAGGCGAGCGGCCGCCTGACGATCTACTCGTGCACCCAGGCGATGTACTTCTCCATGGGCGTCGTCGCCGCGCACCTCCAGGTCCCGCTGAACAAGCTCAAGTTCGTGGGCGGCACCGTCGGCGGCGGCTTCGGCGGCAAGGTCGACACCGCGACCGACACCATCTGCGCGCTGCTCGCCCTCAAGTCGCGCCGGCCGGTCAAGTGGCGCTGGACGCGCGAGGAGGAGATGCTCGCCTCGTCGACGCGCGCGCCGTGGCACATCGAGCTCCAGGATGCGGTCACGAAGGACGGCTGGATCATCGGCCGCCGCACGCTGACGCTGCACGACGCAGGCGCCTACGCGCGGTTCTCGCCGTACGGCGTCACCAAGCACGCGTTCCACCACTCGGGCGCCTACACGATCCCGAACCTGCGGTTCGACGGATTCGTCGTGTTCACGAATCGGGTGCCCACGACCGCCATGCGCGGGTTCGGCGTCACGTCCGTGTCGTTCGCCGTCGAGACGCACCTGAATCGTGTCGGCGAGGCGATCGGGATGGATCCGTGGGAGCTGCGGCTGAAGAACGCGAACCGGATCGGCGACACGAGCGGCAACGGCGTCGTGCTCAAGGACCCGTCGACCGTCCCGGTGACCCTGGCCGCGGCGGAGCGCGTCGGCGTCGAGCTGGCCGGCTCCTACCGGTCGATGACTGCCGAGCCGCGAAGCGGCGACCTCCTGCCGGAGCACCTCGTCGCACAACAGCAGCGCAGCGGAGAGGGGTCCTGATGGCGAAGCATCGCGGTCGCGGGTTCGCGACGATCGAGTACCCGACGGGCATGAACCAGAACGGCGACCCCAGCCAGGCGTGGATCAAGCTCAAGCCGGACGGTCGTGTCGACGTCTTCTCCGGGACCGTCGACATCGGCCAAGGGTCGAAGACGGTGCACACCCAGATCGTCGCCGACACGCTCGGCGTCCCCTACGACTGGGTGACGATGGACAACACGAACACCGACTCGTCGGCCGTCTGCACGGGCACGTTCGCGTCGCGCGGGACGTTCATCGGTGGGAACGCCGTCCGGCTCGCGGCCGAACGGGTCCGCGAGCGGATTCTCGACATCGCGTCGAAGGAGCTCGAGATCGATGCGACCGACCTCGAGATCGCCGACGGCGAGGTCACGGCCAAGGGCGCACCGCAGAAGACGATCAGCGTCTCGGACGTCGCGGGCGCCGCCACCTACAACTACGGCGAGCTGATCTCGGGGTCGTCGACGGCGCTCAAACCGTTCGCCGAGGTGGACGACTCAAACGGGCAGGTCGAGATCGAGCCGCACTCGGCGATCTCGTATGCCGCCTGCGTCGCGGAGGTGGAGGTCGACGACGAGACCGGCGAGGTGGTCGTCACGAAGATGACCCAGGTGTACGACGTCGGCCGCGCGATCAACCCCACGCTCGTGGAGGGGCAGATCGAGGGCGGGGCGATCATGGGGCTCGGCCTCGGCGTCCTGGAGAACTCGTACCCGTACTACCCCTCGGTCGAGCACCGCGGCGGTCAGTTCGGCGCGTACCTCGGGCCGGCGCTGCGCGACTTGCCGGAGCTCGACAACGTGATCATCGAGAACCCGTCCGCGGACGGGCCGTTCGGCGCCAAGGCGATCGGCGAGATGGCGAACAACGCCCAGCCCCCGGCGATCACGAATGCGATCTACGACGCCGTCGGCGTATGGGTGACCGAGATGCCGGCGACGCCGGACCGCGTACTCGCCGCGCTCGCCGCGAAAACACAGCCGCGGCGCGACGGCAAGTGGGTCGTCTACGACGAGGAGATCTCGCTCGCCAAGGTCTCGTCCAACGGAGGCGAGGGGTATTTCGGTGTCGAAGCCTGAGACTGCAGAGTCGCGCCCGTTCCGCACGTGGAACGGGCGCGAGTCCTGGGAGTTCGTCGACGGCGTCCGGCTGCACGCGATCGGCGGCGAGCAGGTGCTCCTCTGCCGCGTGCAGTACGCGCCGGGCAAGCAAGTGCCGTGGCATAAACACGACGACACGGAGCAGGTGATGTTCATCCTCGACGGCGAGGTCGAGATGACGATCGAGGACGATACGACGACGCTGCGCTCCGGCGATGTCGTCGTCGTCAATCGCGGCCTCCATCACAAGCTCTACTCCGAGAACGGCGTCACCTTCATGGAGGCGCTCGCCCCGGTGCCGCTCGACCACGTCCCCGACCGCGACCTCGACCTCGTGCTCGGCGCCGACGGCGGCGCGACGCACGTGGAGAGCTGAGATGCCGCTCGTCCGCGTCGAGCTCTTCGAGCGGCGGTTGACGCCGGAGCTCGAGTCGAAGCTGATCGAACGGCTCACCGATGCGCTGATCGAGGTGCTCGAGGCGCCGGAGCTGAAGGACCACACGTGGGTGATCGTCGAAGGTCACGACGCCCACCGCTGGGGCCGCAACGGCAAGCCCTGGGACGAGGCCTAGACCGAGAGCAGCTCTACTTCGACCGGCGGCGCGCTGCGCACGACCTCGGCGGCCTCGCGGGCGTGCAACAGCGTCGTTCGCACGATCAACTTCGCGCGCGCGTAGTTGTCGAGCATCGTCGGCACCGGAGCCACGGGGTGACCGAGCGCGTAGCCGGCGGCGTTGACGCCGATCTGCCGGTACGAGTCGAGCGTCAAGAGCGGCGCCATGCCGAACAGCTCGAGATTGTCGAGCGGCTGCAGATCCGCGCGGTGGATCAGCGCCGTTCCCTTCGACTGCAGCCCCACCGCGATTCTCGACCCCGCGAGGCGAGCGCCGTCGTGCCCGATGAACGCGACGTCCGCCGAGCGGCGAACACGCACGACGCGCGGCGAACCGCCGGCCAGGCGCACTCCGTCGATGATGGCTGCGAGCACGGGAGCGTGGCCGAGACCGTTGATCGTCTCACCGAGCGCGTCCGCGTACGCCGGGCCGACTGCGATCACGACGTCGTCCGGGGCGTCGAGCGTCAACGCCTCTCCCAGCTCGCGCAGCTGCGGCTCCGATGCTGGCGCCGCCCCGAGCAGACGCGCGTCGATCGCGTGCGGAAGACGGCGTAGCCGCTCCCAGCGCGCGCCCTCGAGCCGGTAGCCGGTGCCCGGGCCGCGGTAGTCGTTCGGCTCGTTGACGGCCGAGGCGACGGTGCCGTCCGGCTGGATCACCGCCGCCGTCTGGAGGTAGTCCGCCGCCACTCGCTGCCGCTGCATGTCGAACACTGCCGTCGCGACGTCGCCGAATCCGCGCCGGGAGAGGATCCGCGCCACGTCGAGGCCGCTGATGCCCTCGACGAGGACTCGGTCGCCGGCGAGCACGTCCGCCGCACGGTCGCGGTCGGGCACGTCGCGCGAGTCGAGACAGGTCGCCGCGAGCGCGACCTCTTCGTCCGTCACGTGCGGGAAGCCGAGCTCCGCGAACACCGCCTGTACCGCACGCGCACCGCGCGTGCGGACCGCGACGGCGTCTTCCTCCGACAGCGGCTCGATTCCGGCGTCGACCTGCCAGTCGCGCTGGATCGTCAGCCATTCGTCGTAGTCGTGCGAGTCGTAGTTGCCGCCGCCGAACATGTTGTCGTAGCGTGGCATCGACGAATAGCCGGACGTGACGAAGTCCGTACCGGGCAGGAACTGGCCCATCAGCTTCGCGGTCTTGCGAATCTCCGAATGGCTCGCGATCGCATCGTTCCCGGACGCGACCTCGAGGTCGAGCCACGCGGCGAGGACGTTCTCCGCGAGCACCTCCCGGGTGCCGCCGGGAAGCGAGAGCGCGAGCGCGATGCACGAGATCGATCCGTTCTGAACGCCCTGCGAGCCGGCGGCGCGCACGACGGCGAGGCACCGTGCTTCCAGGTAGAGCAGCGACTTCCCTTCCGACTCACCCATCAGCGCCTCCGAGCCGCCGCCCGAGGTGAATCGCACCTTCACCCCGCGCGATGCGTACGCGGAGGCGAGAAGCGCCTTTGACCACGGCGTGTCGTCACCGTCGACGAACACCGGCTCGGTGCCGTAGACCGAGAGTGTCTCCGCATAGGTGACAAGCCCTTGGATCGCGAGCCGGAGGTTGAGCCGTTCCTCGACCGCGCACTGCGTCATCACACCCGGCCGCCCGGTCTGGGCGCCGACGAGGACAGCGAGCGCGTTCAAGGGCGCGTAGCGTGAGACGCCCACCGTCGTCTCGACTTCGGCGAAGCCGCGCGCGGCCGCCTCGGCAGCGTCGGCTGCGAGCAGCGCGGGGTTCTCCTTCAGGTTCGTGACGTGCGCCTGGTTGGCCGGGAACCGGCGCGAGCGCAGCTTCTTGAGCGCGAACATGAGCTCGACGGGATCGAGCATCGCGACTACGCGCGCCAGCCGCGCGGGCGAGAGCCCGCCGGAGAGGCGGACGAGCTCGGCTCTCGGCGTGTCGACGTCGACGAGGCGCCGCGCGATCTCGGCGTCGTCGAGCGCCGCGCCTTCTCGCGCGGCCGCCGCGTCGATGGCGTACCGCGCGACGAAGTGGTCGAGCACATCCCAGTCCGCCTGCGCCCGTCCGTCGAGCTCGATCACGCGATCGCCGTCGAGCACGAGTGACGGAGTCGGATCGTTGGGGCCGTCGAACGCCACGAGGCCGAGCTCGGCGAGCGGCTCGATCAGCACCTCGCGGCGGAGCTCGCGCTGCGCGCGTGCCTCGAACCGCGCAGATCCGTCAGGCAAGGAGCCCTCGCGCGGCGTACACCTCAGCGGCCTCCCTCACGAATCCCGCAGTCACGACGGCCCCGCCGGCCTCGAGCCGCGCAGCCCAACCCTCCAGGTCGGCGGCGCTCGAGCGCCTCGGACGGAGTGCCGTGTAGAGCTCGAGCACCACCTCCTGCGGCACCGTTGCCAGCTCGGCCGCACGCCTGAGGTTCGCGGCGAGCGCGAGGCGGCCCGAGGCCTCCGCCACGTCCGCCTGGAGCCGCAGCGTGTCCGGCGTCGCGCGCAGCTCGTCGCCCGTGACCCGCGGATCATCGAGCGCGAGCTCGTCGAGGCGAAGGCCGCCGGGCGTGCGCACGGCGCCGTCGCGGCCGAGCGGGTAGCGGCTGAGGATGTCCTCGGCCATGGCCGAGACCGTATAGAAATGCCTCATGGCCAACCATTACGACTTCGATGGCCGCGTCGCCCTCGTGACCGGCGGTGCGAGCGGCATCGGCGCGGCGGCGGCGGCGCGCCTCGACGCCGGCGGCGCCGACGTGCACGTCTTCGACCTCGCGAACGGCCAGGACGTTCGCGACCCCGCCGCGATCCGCGCGGTGATCGACGAGCTTCCCCGTCTCGATGTCCTCGTCTGCGCAGCAGGCGTCGGAGGGGACTCGCTTCACACCGAGGACGTGTCCGACGACGAGTGGCGCCGCGTGCACGCGATCAACCTGGACGGCGTCTTCTTTGCGAACCGGGCGGCGCTGCCGAAGATGAAGGAGAACGGCTATGGCCGCATCGTCAACGTCGCGTCCATCGCGGGCAAGGAAGGCAACCCGATGGCCGGCGCCTACTCCTCGTCGAAGGCGGCGGTGATCGCCCTGACGAAGGCGATCGGCAAGGACGTGGCGGGCAGCGGCGTGCTCGTCAACTGCATCGCGCCCGCAGTGATCGACACGCCGATCCTCGGCCAGATCTCCGACGAGCACATCTCGTACATGACGTCGCGGATCCCCCTCGCGCGCATGGGGCAGCCGGACGAGGTCGCCTCGCTGATCTGCTTTCTCGCGAGCGAGGAGCTGAGCTTCTCGACCGGCGCGTGCTTCGACATCTCCGGCGGCCGGGCGACGTATTGACCCGGTTCGTGCGCGTTCTCCACGGCGGGGCCCCCCGCGTCGCGCGCCTGCGCGACGACGACCGCGTCGAGATCCTCGACCACGACGAGCCGCTCGAGGCGCTCGCCGGTCGCGGTGCTGCGACTGCGACGTCGGAGCTCGCCCAGGTGGAGCTCCTCGCCCCGATCGAGGCGCCCGAGATCTGGTGCGCAGGCGTGACGTACGAACAGAGCCGGGACGCGCGGCTCGAGGAAGCGGAGACCGACGCACGCGACGTCTACGCGCTCGTCTACGAGGCGGAGCGGCCCGAGCTGTTCCTCAAGGACGCATCGATGCGGCGAACCGTTGGGCCCGGCGGGACGATCCGCACGCGCAAGGATGCGCGCTGGAACGTCCCGGAGCCCGAGCTGGGCGTCGTCATCGGCGACGGCGGCGAGCCCGTCGCGGTGACGGTCGGCAACGACGTCTCGAGTCGCGACATCGAGGGTGCGAACCCGCTCTACATTCCACAGGCGAAGATCTTCGCCGGCGGCTGCGCGATCGGCCCCGCGCTCGCCGTCCCCGACGACTGGGGCGCAGCGTGGACGATCGCCTTGCGCATCACGAGCGCAGAGGGCGCGGAGCTCTTCGCCGGAGAGACATCGACGGCCAAGATGCGACGCACGCCGCGCGAGCTCGTATCGTGGGTCGTGCGCGACAACCCCGTCCCCGCGGGCTCGGTGCTCCTCACGGGCACCGGTCTCGTTCCGGGAGGCGGCTACACCTTGCTACCGGGCCACCGGGTCGAGATCACGATCGACGGCATCGGCACGCTCGTCAACACCGTGGGAGGAGACGGATGAGCAGACAGAACTACGTGGCCGCCGAGTGGGTCGGCGCGCGCAGCGGCGACACGTACGAGAAGGCGAATCCATGGCGGCCGTCCACGACGGTCGGCGCGTTCGCGTCGTCCGGCGAGGACGACGTCGCAGCGGCGGTCGAGGCCGCCTCGGCCGCGTTCGCGTCGTGGTCGAAGCTTCCGCTCGCCGCCCGCGGGGCCTACCTCACTGCCGCCGCTGCGTCGCTCGAGCGACGCGCCGACGAGATCGCACGCGACATGACGATGGAGATGGGCAAGCCGTTGCGCGAGGCGCGTGGAGAGACGATGCGCGCCGCCCAGATCCTTCGCTACTCGGCGAGCGAGGCATACCGGCCTGTGGGCGAGCACTTCGAGCAGTCGCTGACCGGCAACCCCGTCTCGACACGACGCCGCGCCGTCGGTGTCGTCGGGCTGATCACGCCGTGGAATTTCCCGATCGCCATCCCGGTGTGGAAGCTCGCGCCGGCGCTGATGTACGGCAACACGGTCGTGCTGAAGCTCGCCTACGAAGCACCGCTGACCGGGCTGCACGTTGCGGAGGCGTTCGCGGAGGCAGAGTTGCCGGCAGGCGTGCTCAATGTCATCACCGGCCGCGGCTCGACCGTGGGTGCGGCACTCGTGCGCGACCCGAGAGTGCGGGCGATCTCGTTCACCGGCTCGGTCGCGACCGGTCACGGCGTGCGCGACGAGGCGACTCGCGCGGGCAAGCGCGTGCAGCTCGAGCTCGGCGGCCACAACCCTCTGATCGTGATGGCGGACGCCGACCTCGCGCGGGCCGCCGAGGCGGCCTACGCAGGCGCGTTCTGGTCGGCCGGCCAGAAATGCACGGCGACTCGCCGCATCTTCGTGCAGGACGGGGTGTACGACGCCTTTCGCGACGCGCTCCTCGCTCGGATCGGCCGCGGGCGCGTCGGCGATCCGCTCGATCCGGAGACCGAGGTCGGCCCGATCGTCAACGAGACGCAGTTCGACGAGATCACCGGCGCGATCGAACGCGGCCGCAACGAGGGCGGTGAGGTCGTCGCGGGCGGCGAACGTGCGGACGACGAGGCGTTCCTCGTCCCGCCGACGGTGTTCGAGGGCGTTCGCGACGACGCGTTCCTCTCGTGCGAGGAGGTGTTCGGGCCCGTGACGAGCCTGTATCGGTTCGACGATCTCGACGAAGCGCTTGCTCGCGCCAACGCGGTGCCGTTCGGACTCAGTGCGTCGATCTTCACCTCGAGCCTCGCCACCTCGACGCGCTTCCAGAACGAGGCGCAGGCCGGGCTTCTCCACGTCAACTCGCAGACGGCGGGCGCCGAGGTGCACGTGCCGTTCGGAGGCATCAAGGACAGCGGCTTCGGCCCGCACGAGCAGGGCCGCTCCGCGATCGAGTTCTACACCGAGGTCGTCACGATCTACGTGGATCCCTGAGCGCGAAGGCGCTCGGGGGTGAACGTGGCATCGACGACGACGAGGAGTGCAGCCAGGCCGACGAGCGTCCAGAGGACGGCGGTGAACCCGCCTGTCGCGTCACGGATCACCCCGAGCAGAAGCGGCGCCGTCGCCGAGAGCGTGTAGCCGACGCCGAGCATCATGCCCGCGAGCGATGCCACCTCCGCCGGCCGGTCGGTGGCGTCGAGCGGCAGCGTCATCGTCAACGGAAAGAGCGGGCCGATCGCTATCCCGAGCACGGCAGCCCAGAGCCAACCGGCGGACGGGACCGTGACGACGCCGATCAGGCCGGCAAGCTGCAGCGAGGCGGCGCCCGCGAGCCACGCGCGGCGCTGGCCACGATGATCTGCGATCCACGCAACCGCGAACCCGACCGGGATCGTCAGCGTGTTGAGGATCGCGAGCAAGGCCCCCGCCGAGCCGTCGCTCCAGCCGCGCTCGACGTATGTGTCGGGGAGCCACGAGTTCAGCCCGTAGAACACCGACGACATGAGGAAGAACGCGGCGACGAGCCGCCAGGCGAGTGGGCTGCGAAGCGGCAGGCGGAGCGGGCGCACGTCGACGCGCACGTGTGCGGGCTCCGTGCGCGTCAGGACGAGCCACAGCACACCAAGCCCCACCGAGACGGCGGCGAAGACGAGCAGCGGCGTGCGCCATCCGCTGCCGAGGTGCGCGAGCGGCACCGCGAACGCCGCCGCCACCGCCGAGCCGACGGTCATGCCCGCCGTGTAGACGCCGGTCGCGAAGCCGGGCCGGTCGGCGAAACGCTCCTTGACCGCCACCGGGAGCATCGCCCCGGCGAGGCCCATTCCGATCCCGACCGGGATCGTCAACAGCACGACGCCGGCCGCGCCGGGGCACACGGCGCGCATCACGCCGAACGTGCCGACTGCAAGCACGGCCGCCGCGACCGCGAGCCGCGATCCGGCGCGCGCGACGAGGTACGGCGCGGGCGGTGCGAAGACGCCCATGCACAGCACCGGGATCGTGCCGAGCAGGCCCGCGACAGCGTGGCTGACGTCGAGGTCGTCCTGGATCGCCGGCAGGAGGGGTCCCACGCCGACGAGCTGCGGGCGCAGGGTCAGCGCAGCGAGGAACAGTGCGACGAGGAGCGGGCCGCGCCGCACGCTCGCGCTAGGAGACGGTCTCGAAGAAGGTGCGCTCGCGCGACTCCATCAGCCCGAAGAGCTCGCCGACAGCGAGACGCTGGAAGTGCTCGGACGCGCCGTGCTCCTCGAACGCCGACTTGTCGCGGTACTGCTCGTAGAAGAGAAACGATCGCGGGTCCTCGGGATCCTGGCACGGGACGTACGCTTCGCAACCGGTCTCCTGACGCGAAGCCGCCGCGAGCTCGCGCATCACTTCGAGCGCGCGCGCTTCCTCCCCTTCCTTTGCCTTCATGCGTACGACCAGGACGAACGACATTCGCTGCTCCTTCCGCTTTCGTTGTTGATCGTCAGGCGGCGACGACGGGGTTCGAGATCCGTCCGAGGCCGTCGATCTCGATCGCGATCTCGTCTCCGGGCTTCAGCCACACGGGCGGGTCGCGGAACGCACCGACACCCGCGGGCGTGCCCGTGATGATCAGGTCGCCCGGCTCGAGCGTGATCGCCTGCGAGACGAACGACACGACCTCGGCGACGCCGAAGATCATGTTCGAGGTGCTGGAGTCCTGCATCACCTCGCCGTTCAGGATCGCCCTGATCGGGAGCGCCTGGGGGTCCGGGACCGCCGAGGCCGGCACCAGGTCGGAGACCGGCAGAAACGTGTCGAGCGACTTCCCGCGCACCCACTGGCCGTCGGAGAACTGGAGATCACGGCCGGAGACGTCGTTCGCCACGACGTAGCCCGCCACGAACTCGAGCGCATCGTCGGTGGAGACCTGCGAGGCGCGGCGGCCGATCACTACGCCGAGCTCGGCCTCGTAGTCGACGTTCTGGCTGATCGGTGGGATGCGAATCGGCTCGCCCGGCCCGATGAGCGTGTTCGGCCATTTCGCGAACAGCAGCGGCCGCTCGGGGAGGTCGACGCCTTGCTCCTCCGCGTGGTCGCGGTAGTTCAGGCCGACGCAGACGATCTTCTGAGGCGTTGCGATCACCGCTCGACCCTACTACGCCGCACCGGAGCACCGCGGCCCTGAACGGTAACGTCTGCGACCCGTGCGAATCGCCCTGTTCGTCACTTGCGTCGGCGACCTGATGTTCCCCGAGGCGGGACGGGCGACGGTCGAGGTACTCGAGCGCCTCGGGCACGAAGTGGTGTTCCCGGAGGAACAGACATGCTGCGGGCAGATGCACGCGAACAGCGGCTACGCGCGGGAAGCGCGCCGCCTCGCCGAGCGATTCGTCGCGATCTTCCGCGAGTACGACGCGATCGTCGCGCCGTCATCCTCGTGCGCCGGGACGGTGCGCGAGCTCTATCCCGCGCTCCTCGGGGTAGACGATCCCGTCACCGACCGGGTGTTCGAGCTGTCGGAGCTCCTGGTGCATCGGCTCGGCGTGGAGGACGTCGGCGCGACGTTCCCGCACGCGGTCGCCTATCACCCGACGTGCCATTCGCTGCGCGTGACGAAGGTCGGCGACGCGCCGCTGAGACTGCTCCGCCGAGTGCGGTCGATCGACCTCGTCGAGCTCGCGAATGCGGAGGAGTGCTGCGGGTTCGGCGGCACGTTCGCCGTCAAGAACGCCGACACGTCGAGCGCGATCTTGGCGGACAAGTGCCGCAATCTCGAGCAGAGTGGTGCGGAGTTCTGCACCGCGCTCGACGGCTCGTGCCTCCTGCAGATCGGCGGTGGCCTGTCGCGTCGGCGAAGCAGCATCACGCCGATCCACCTCGCGGAGATCCTGGCGTCTCGATGACCGCGCCGCTCGAGCCGTTTCCGGCCGCTGCACGTCGCGAGCTCGCGAACGGCCAGCTGCGCGAGAACATGGAAAACGCGACGCGGACGATCCGCGCGAAGCGTGCACGCGTGGTTGCGGAGGTCGAAGACTGGGAGGAGCTGCGCGAGGCGGGCCGTGCGATCAAGGCGGACGTGCTCGCGCGCCTCGACGAGTACCTCCTCCAGTTCGAAGAAGCGGCGACGGCTGCCGGCGCCCAGGTCCATTGGGCGCGCGACGGCGGCGAAGCGTCCGCGGTCGTGGCTGAGGTCGCGCAACGACACGGCGCGACGGAGGTCGTGAAGATGAAGTCCCTGACGACGGACGAGATCGGCCTCAACGAGCATCTCGCTCGACAAGGCATCCATGCGCTCGAGACTGACTTCGCAGAGCTGATCCTGCAGCTCGACGGCGACTGGTCGTCACACATCCTCGTTCCTGCCATCCACCGCAACCGCAGCGAGATCCGCGACCTGTTCGCGCGCACCATCGCTCCCGGTCTCACCTCGGACGAGCCGGGCGACCTCGCCGAGGCATCGCGGCTCCATCTGCGCGAACGTTTTCTCACCGCGAAGGTCGGCGTCAGCGGCGCGAACTTCGCGATCGCCGAAACCGGAACGGTGTGCATCGTCGAGTCGGAGGGGAACGGCCGGATGTGCACGACGCTTCCGCCCGTGCTCGTCAGCGTGGTCGGGATCGAGAAGGTCTTGCCGCGTTTCGCCGACCTGGAGGTCTTCCTGCAACTCTTGCCGCGCTCATCGACCGGGGAGCGGATGAATCCGTACACGTCATTGTGGACGGGCGTCACCGCGGGCGATGGCCCGCAGGAGATGCACGTCGTGCTGCTCGACAACGGCCGTACACGCGTGCTCGAGGACGAGATCGGCCGACAGGCGCTGCACTGCATTCGCTGCAGCGCCTGCTTGAACGTCTGCCCCGTGTACTCCCGCACCGGCGGTCACGCCTACGGGTCGGTGTACCCGGGCCCGATCGGCGCGATCCTCACGCCGCAACTCATCGGCGTCGAGAACGCGAAGACGTTGCCGTTCGCCTCGAGCCTTTGCGGCGCCTGCTACGAGGTGTGCCCGGTCAAAATCGACATCCCGACGGTTCTCCTTCACCTGCGCCGTCGAGTAGTCGAAGCAAGCCCGGATCGCGGGGAAGCGGCGGCGATGCGCTTCGCGGCGTGGATCATGGCAGGCAGGCGGCGGTTCGCCCTTTCCGAGCGATTCGCGACCGTGTTCAGTCGGCTGCCCATCGTCTTGCTCGCCTGGACGCGCACTCGCGACCTGAAAGCTCCTTCGTCGCAGACGTTCCGCGCCTGGTGGCGAGAGAGGAAGCGATGACTTCCGCACGTGACGAGATCCTCGCTCGTATCCGCGGTATCTCACGCGTCGCGCCGCCACCCCTCTCCCGGACCTACCGTCGCGATAGCGCCCTTACCGCCGGTGAGCGAGTGGCGCGATTCTGCGACCGCGTCGCCGACTACCGTGCCGAAGTCCGGCTGGTGACGCTCAGCGACCTTGCTGCCGAGATCGCTGAGTCGCTGGGAAAGCATGCCGCGAGGAAGATCGGCATTCCACCGGAGTTACCGTCGTCGTGGCTGCCTGCGAATACGGAGCTGATCGTCGACGACGGCCTGACCCCACAAGAGCTGGATCAGCTTGACGGCGTCCTGACCGGATGCACCACTGCAATTGCCGAAACCGGCACGATCGTTCTGTCCGGCGGCCCAACCGAAGGACGGCGCGCGCTCACGCTGGTGCCCGACCTGCACATCTGTGTCGTCCGCGAATCGCAAATCGTCGGCTCCGTCCCCGAAGCGATCGCATCCCTCGATGAGCTCGTCAAGGAAGAGCAGCGCCCAGTCACGTTCGTTTCCGGCCCCTCGGCAACGTCCGACATCGAACTGAGCCGGGTCGAGGGCGTCCACGGCCCACGCGTTCTGATCGTGCTCGTCGTCTCCGAGGCGACCACGTGACGTAGGCGGAACGAACGCTCAACTGCCTCCGTCGGCCCCGCTCGTCTTGGTTTCCGCCGTCGCCCGTCGGTAACGTCCCCCTACAGGATGCGTGCGGCCGGGATCGATGTGCTCGGCGGACCCGTCGAGATCTTGGAGCTGGACGAGCCGGCGCCGCCTGCCGAAGGTGAGGTCCTGATCGACGTGGTCGCCGCCGGCATCGGCAACTGGGACGACCTGGTCAGGCTCGGCAGCTGGCAGATCGGCGGGCCGCCTCCGATGGCGCTCGGGACGAGCGCTGCCGGGACGATCGCAGCGGTCGGCCCCGACGTCGGCGAGCTCCGTGAGGGCGACGAGGTGATGACGCATCCGTTACCGCTGCGGCGCCACGGCACGTGGGCGAGCAGGTTGCTCGCGCCCGCGGCATCGGTCGCGACCCGACCGGCAGAGGCGTCATGGGAGGCAAGCGGTGCGTTCCCGATTCCGGCGCTCACTGCGGCACAAGCGCTCGACGAAGCCCTCGAGATCGAGAGTGGCGGCTGGGTCGTCATCAACGGAGCGGGTGGAGTGACGGGTGGGCTGCTCGTCCAGCTCGCCGTCGCCCGAGGCGCGCGCGTGGTCGCGACCGCCAGCCCGAAGAAGGCCGAGCGCATCCGAAGCTACGGCGCGGAGGAGGTGCTCGACTACAACGACGACTGGCCCGCGCTCGTCCGCGAGATCACCGGTGGCGGCTCGCCCAAAGCCGTCAACGCCGCCCCCGGCCAGGGGGCCGCGACGTCGAAGGCCGTCGCCGACGGCGGCCGCCTCGCCACCATCACGACCGACCCGCCACAGGTGGAACGCGGCATTTCGGTATCCGACGTCTATGTCCGGCCCGACGGCAGGCAGCTCTCGGAGCTCGCGGAGCTGCTCGCTCAAGGCGGCCTGAGCGTGCCGATCGCATCCATCCGCCCGCTCGAGCAGGCGGCCGAGGCCTTGCGCGACGTGGTCGCAGGCGCCGACGGCGCAATCGTGCTCTCACTCCGAAGCTAAGTCGATACCTCGACCTCGCGGCCCTCCTTCGCGGCGGCGCGTTGCGCCGCCAAGAGTGCCTCGTCGAACGCAGCGAACCGCTGAGTGATTCCTCCGCCGAAGTCGACCTCCCAGCGAATCGAATCGAAGCTCACCGTGACCGGCATCACTTCGGCCGGAGCTGGCTCGGCTCGACCGTCTACCAACTGGTGCATCAGCTCGTGCTCCCTCCTCGAATTCGGCCGAGTGACGCCCAGCCGCTCCCCTGGAACGAACCCTGACCCGATCGACGGCCCGTTGCCACTGGCCTGACGGCTGATTCGATGCCACTTCTGTCGTGCCTCGAACGAGGGAGAGCGACAGCGGCCGCGCTCAGGCTTACGGCGCGTTCCGCCCGGGTAGTTGCCGGCCATGAATGAACACGATCGCGAGCCGACGAACGAGGAAGTCGACGACGAGAACCGCGAAGAGAGCCCCGGGGAGGCAATCGCCTCGCCCGAAGGACAGCAAGTGAGGTCGCACGAAAGCGAGGACACCCTGAGCCCGGACGAGAAGGAAGGCTGACAGGCAAGAACCGCCCGAGGCTCCGGTCGATGTAGTGCGTAACGCTCGGGCCCATGCCCGACGATCCCTTCGCCCGCCGACTACCGACGCTCCGCGAGCACGCGGGCGCATTCGGGAATAGCTCTGACCTTCAGTCGTTGTACTAGCTACAACTATTGAAGTTAGGAGTTCGAAACGTGTCTGATCTATTGCTGATCCCGCTCCAGGACAGCGTCGTCTTCCCGAACATGTCGGTGACGCTTGCGATCGAGACGGGAGACGAGGAGCGGGTGCTGCTCGTGCCGGTCCACGAGGGCGAATACGCCGGCGTCGGCACGGTCGCCGCGGTGACCGGGGCCTTGAGGCTGCCCGGCGGCGGCCAGGCGGTGACCCTACAAGGCCTCTACCGCGGGATCGCCGGCGCTGCCTCGACCGGCCCGGACGGGCGCTTGCGCGTCGAGGTCGACGAGAAGCCCGACGAGAACCCGCCACGCGTTCGCACAGCGGAGCTCGAGCGCGAGTATCGCGCGACGGTCGAGGAGATCCTCGAGCTGCGCGAGGCCGATTCGCGGATCCGCGACTTCGTCCGCGCGATCAGCGACGCGGGTGCCCTCGCCGACACGACCGGTTACGCACCGGACGTCAGCTTCGCCGAGAAGGTGGAGCTGCTCGAAGCCGTCGACGTCATCGAGCGCCTCGAGCTCGCCGTTCGCCTACAGCGCGAGCGGCTCGCCGAGCTCCAGGTTCGGCGGCGGATCCGCGAGGACGTCGAGTCGGGCGCACAGCGCCAGCAGCGCGAATACATCCTGCGCCGGCAGATGGACTCCATCCGCAAGGAGCTCGGCGAGGACGACGGCTCTGCGGCCGACGACTACCGCACGCGGATCGCCGAGGCGGAGATGCCCGACGCCGTGCGCCAGCAGGCCGAGCGCGAGGTCGCTCGCCTCGAACGGATGGGCGACCAGTCCGGCGAGTCCCAGATGATCCGGACGTACCTCGACTGGCTCCTCGACGTGCCCTGGGGAAAGACGTCGGAGGAGCGCCTCGACCCGGCGTTCGCCCGGGAGGTCCTCGACGCAGACCACGCGGGCCTTGCGGACGTGAAGGACCGCGTAGTCGAGTACCTGGCGGTCCGAAAGCTGCGCGAGGAGCGTGGCATCGAGCCCGACAAGCGCTCGGGAGCGATCCTGACGCTGATCGGCCCGCCCGGGACCGGCAAGACGTCGATCGGCGAGTCGATCGCGCGCGCGTTGAACCGCGAGTTCGTGCGGATGTCGCTCGGCGGTGTCCGGGACGAGGCGGAGATCCGCGGCCATCGCCGCACGTACATCGGCGCGCTCCCGGGGCGCCTGGTTCGTGCACTCCGTGACGCGGGGACGATGAACCCGGTGATCCTTCTCGACGAAGTCGACAAGGTCGGCGCCGACTGGCGCGGCGACCCGTCCGCGGCGCTCCTCGAGGTGCTCGACCCGGCCCAGAACCACTCGTTCCGCGACCACTACCTCGACGTCGAGCTCGACCTGTCGCAGGTCGTGTTCATCGCGACTGCGAACGTCGCCGACACGATCCCCCCGGCGCTCTACGACCGGATGGAAGTGATCCCGTTCGACGGGTACACCGTCGATGAGAAGGTCGCGATCGCACGCGGCTATCTCTGGCCGCGCCAGCGTGAGCGGAACGGCCTGCGCGAGGACGAAGTGAGCATCAGCGACGCGACTCTCGAGACGATCGTGTCGGAGTACACACGTGAGGCCGGTGTCCGCCAGCTCGAGCGCGAGCTCGGCAAGCTGCTGCGCAAGGCGGCAACGAAGCTCGTCGCGGGCGACGCAACAGCTCCTCTCACCGTTGACGCCGAGCTGGTGCGAGACGCGCTCGGGCGCAAGCGCTTCTATCAGGAGTCCGCGGAGCGGACGGCCGTCCCCGGCGTCGCAACCGGGCTCGCCGTCACAGGCGCAGGCGGCGACGTGTTGTTCGTCGAAGCAAGCGCCATGACCGGGAACGACGGGCTCGTGCTCACCGGACAGCTCGGCGACGTGATGAAGGAGTCGGCGAGGATCGCGCTCACCTATACGCGCGCCCACGCCGACGAGCTCGGCATCGACGAAGACGCCTTCGCCGACCGGACGTTCCACATCCACGTCCCTGCAGGCGCGATCCCCAAGGACGGGCCGTCGGCGGGCGTGACGATGACCACCGCGCTCACGTCACTGCTCACGGGCAGGCCGGTCAAGCACACGGTCGGCATGACGGGCGAGGTCACCTTGCAAGGCAGGGTGCTTCCGATCGGCGGCCTGAAGCAGAAGGTGCTCGCCGCACATGCGGCCGGGCTCACCGACGTGATCCTGCCGGAGCGCAACCGGGCCGACCTCGACGACGTCCCGGAGGACGTGAAGCAGAAGCTCACGTTTCACCCGGTGATGACGCTCGACGAGGTGCTCGCGCTCGCGCTCGAGCCGGCTCCCGCGTCTCATGCGCTGTCGTAGCTGCACCCCTATCCCCGAGGAGGTCCGCCAACTGGCGGGCCTCCTCGAACGCCGCTTCTCGATCTCCGTCATCTGGGCGTCCACCCAAGGTGCATCACGGTTCAACGAGTACGCCCAGGCGCTTCATCCGGTGGCGCCGGGAACGTTGACCGCGCGACTGACGGAGCTCGAGCGTGCCGGGATCCTGTCGCGTCGCCTGATCGACGACCGGCCGCCGCGTGTCGAGTACCGGCTCACGGCCCGCGGTGAGCGTGTCGCGGCCGCGGTGGCGCTCCTCGGCGAGATCGCCTAGGCCGGCGGCCACGCGTCATTGCGGTGATCCGCTTGCCAGCGCCACCTAGACCGGGGGCGGGCGGTAGCCCGACTTCCGGCCTTGCGACCGGCCCACCTACCCGCGAAAATGCTGAAGACAATGACCGCTTTCGACGCCCGCGGCCTCGTCTTGGAGACGCTTCTGATGGAGGCGATCGACGCCGCCGACATGGCCATCTGCGTCTACGACGAGCACGGCCGCTACGTGACGGTGAACGAGTGCGCCTGCAGGATTCTCGGCTACACACGCGAGGAACTGCTCGTCCACGACGTCGCCGACTTCACCCAGGGCGGCATCGACCGGCAGGTGCTTCTGAGCCATGAGCACCGCGAAGGCGTGCGTCTCGTCACCCGGAAGGACGGGTCGACGGTGCCCTGCGCGTTCGTCGTGGCACCGACTCGCGTCGGCCACCTGCCCTACTTCCTCGCCTGCTGGTGGACGCTCGACGAGACCGATCCCCGCGCTTCCGAAGCCGCCTAGGCGCGGCTAGCGAAACTTCTCGACGACCTGGTAGCTGCCGTGGTGGGCGACGATCCGCTCGACGTGTGGGTCGTCGTGGCCGGGGCGGATCATGAAGCCGCCGCTGGCTCGCACCTTGCGGTACTCGTCGGGGCGCAGCCGGATCAGGTCGGTGCAATTCCGGGCTGAGCATTCGCAGAGGAAGGGCACCGGCTCCACGTCGTTGCGTGCGGCAGCCTCACGGATCTGCTCGTTCGCGTCGGCGAAGGCCCGTTCATTCTCTCGCAAACGGTCGAGGTCCGTCGAGTCCATGGAACCGCAAAGTGCCCATTTCCAGGCAACTCGAATCCCGGCGGTTCGCAGGACTGATCTTCGCGCTCGCGGGAAAGGCAATGAAGATGTCCTCCCGCGAAGAACGTCTCGCTGCGAACGAAGACCTGTTCCGCCACGTGAACGAGCGCATAGCCGAGTTGACCGACACGTGGGGCGGCCAGCTCGACCTCGTTTGTGAGTGCGCCGATCCGGCCTGCACGCAGCGCATCGTCCTGACGGTGGACGAGTACGAGCGGGTTCGGCAGAACTCACACCACTTCGCGGTGCTGCCGGGGCACGAGATTCCGGACGTGGAAGACGTCCTGACGCGTAACGAGCGCTACGTCGTCGTCGAGAAGCACGTCGAGACCCACGCGCAGACGGAAGAGGCCGATCCACGAACGTGACGCCCGGCGACCGTCACTCGATGTGGATGCCGCCGACGCGGGACGCGTAGCGCAGCGCGACCTCCTCGAGCTCGGGATCGGCAGTCGCACACGCGTTCTCGATGATCGAGGCCTTCAACCCGAGCTCGCGCGCGTCGATCGCCGTCTGCACGACGCACCGCTCCGTCGCCGCTCCCATCAGCAACACGCGACCAGCCTCGAGTGACTCGAGCAGAATGTCGAGCGACGTGTGGTCGAACGCCGAGTAGCGATACTTCAGGAGGAACGGGTCGTCGTCGCGGGGGACGAGCCGCGCGAGCAGATCGCCTCCGGCGCCGTTCAATGCATCGCCGACCAGGCGGCGCACGTCTCCATTCCAGTGAGCGTGACCGTCGTTCACGTAGACGACCGCCACGCCGGCTGACCGAGCAGCCGTCAAGACGCCCTCCATGTTCGGCGCGCGTTCGCGAAACGAGGCGAGCAGCCGATCGCCGTCCTCGTGTCGGAAGTCGTTGAAGAGGTCGACGACGAGGACGACGTCGCCCCGCCCGAAGAGCACAGGCCGATCGCTCAAGACAGCTCCCTCGGGGGCGGCTCGAGCACACGCAGCGCCCGCGGCAGGCACTCGATTTCGAGCGGCGGCTCGAGCTCGATCGGCTCGCCGTCCGTCGCGGCGACGATCCGGTGCTCCCCGAGCGAGAGGACGAAGCGAGTCCCTTCACGCTCTTCCCAGCTCGTCGGCAGCAGGCCGCGAGCAGCGTAGAGATGCAACCGCCCCTCGATCAGCGACGGCCGCGCACCGACGTTGAACAGACTGAGGTCGTACCCGTTGTTGGCGATCAGCAGGACCCGTGTCTGAAGCAGCTCTCCGTCCAGGTGGACGTGCAGCCGATGGTGCTCGCGCGCCAGGCGTTTGAGCGCCCGCAGTCCCGCGAACACGTCTCCGCGGCGCCGGTGGTGCTCGCGAGGATGAACGAGATCTGCGTACAGCCCGAGTGAGACGTTGTTCAGGAACAGCCGGCCGTTGACGCGCCCGACGTCGATGCGCTGCTCGACGCCGTCGAACGCGCCGAGGGCGCCCAGCGGGTCATCGCAATCGAGGCCGAAGTCGCGCGCGAAGTGGTTGCGAGTCCCGAATGGGATGCAGACGAACGGGAGGCCGCGCTCGAGCGCGACGTTCGCGACCGCCGCAAGCGAGCCGTCGCCGCCCGCGACGCCGAGAGCGTCTGCGTCCGCAGCACGCGCGAGGGCATCAGGATCGTCCCGGTCGTCCAGGACATGACAATCGATACCTCGCCTCCGCGCCGCCGCCACCAGCTCGTCCGGAGACGGGCTGTCGCTCCCGGACCGCGGGTTCACGAGCAGGTAGCCGCGCCGCGTGGTGGGTTCAGTCATCGCCACCCCGGGCACATCCCCGCTGTGCCGAAATCTGGAACGAAGCCCGACAGCGTCAAGAAGCGGCCGAGAGACCGGATCATCAACCGCGAGCTGTCGTCGCTCGACCTGATCCAGCGCGTCCTCGAGCTCGCCGGCGACACCGACCAGCCGCTGCTCGACCGGGTCCGCTTCTGCGCAATCGGCTCGAGCGTGCTCGACGAGTTCTTCATGATCCGAGTGGCCGGCCTGCTCGACCAGGCGCGCTCCGGGCTCATGGTGCGCTCGGCCGACGGCCGCCTTCCTCAGCAGGCGCTCCGAGAGATCCGGACGCGCGTGTTGGCGCTCACGCGCGCCCAGGGGAAGCTCTGGACATCCGATCTCTGTCCCGCCCTTGCGGCGAACGGCATCGAGATCGGGACGGTCGAGGATCTGTCAAAGCGACAGCGCGAACGGCTCCACCGCAGGTTCGAGCGTGACGTGTTCCCCGTGCTGACCCCGCTCGCCGTCGGACCGGGCCAGCCGTTCCCGTTCATCTCGCCCCTGTCGATCAGCCTGGGGCTGTTCGTCCGGAACGCGAAGACCGGAGAGGAGCGCCTGGCCCGCCTCAAGGTGCCGGAGCGGCTGCCGCGCTTCATGCGGCTCGGCGACGACGAGCCTCTGATCCCGCTCGAGCGCGTGATCGCACACTTCCTCCCCCCGCTCTTCGCGGGAATGTCGATCGAAGAGCGCGCGTTCTTCCGCGTCACGCGCGACGCCGACTTCGAGGTCTCCGACGAGGCGGACGACCTGCTCGAGGCGTTGCAGACCGAGCTACGGCGCCAGCCGTTCGGCGAGGTCGTACGCCTCGAGGTCTCCGAGTCGATGTCGAGCGCGATGCTGGCCCATTTGAAGGAAGGGCTCCAGATCGGCGACGACCAGGTCTATCCGGTGCGAGGACTGATCGACATGTCGGAGCTGTCCGAGATTGCCGACGTGGACCGGCCGGAGCTGAAATACGACCCGTGGCTCGGGGTCAAGCCGCATCCGTTCGGGAGCACGGACCCACGCGCGCTCTTCGGATCGATTCGACGCGGCGACGCGCTCGTGCACCTTCCGTACGACTCGTTCGCCGCAAGCGTCGAGCGGTTCGTCGACCGCGCCGCGCGCGACCCAAAGGTCAGCGCGCTCAAGACGACCGTCTATCGAACGAGTGACGACTCGGCGCTCGCGCCCGCGCTGATCGCCGCAGCGGACAGCGGCAAGCAGGCCGTGTGCCTGGTCGAGCTGAAGGCGCGGTTCGACGAGCAGAACAACATCCAGTGGTCGCAACGGCTGGAACAGGCCGGCGTTCACGTCGTCCACGGCTTCCCGCGCCTGAAGATCCACGCGAAGACGACGCTCGTGGTCCGCCGTGACGCGGACGGGCTGCGCCGCTACGCCCATATCGGAACGGGCAACTATCACGCCGACACTGCACGCGTCTACGAGGATCTGGGGCTGTTCACGGCCGATCCGGACATCACGGCGGACATCGCCGACCTGTTCAACTACCTGACCGGTTTCAGCGAGCCGCAGGACTTTCGGAAACTGCTCGTCGCGCCGTTCAACCTGCGGGCCGGGATCATGGCCGAGATTCGCGCCACGACCAAAGCTGCAGAGGAGGGCGCGAAGACGTCGATCCGCATCAAGGCGAACGCCGTCCACGACCGTCAGATCATCGAAGCGCTCTACGCGGCCTCCTGCGCCGGAGTGCCGATCGATGTCGTCACCCGGCGGATGTGCGGGATTCGGCCCGGCGTCGAGGACATGAGCGAGCACATTCGTGTGCGGAGTGTCCTCGGACGATTCCTGGAGCACAGCCGCTTCTTCATCTTCAGACGCGGGAAAGAGACCCGGCACTTTCTCGGCAGCGCAGACCTCTTGCCGCGCAACCTCGATCACCGCATCGAGGTCGTGACGCCTGTCGCGGCGCCGGAGCTCTGCCGGGAGCTCGACGCGATCTTCGCCGCGCTTCTCGCGGACAACACCCAGTCCTGGGATCTCGGCTCCGACGGGTCGTGGGTGCGCGCGAGACCGCCGAAGGGCGAGAAGGCACGCACGGCCCAGAGCGACCTGATGGCTCGTGCACGCTCGCGCGCGCGGCGTTGATCACCCGTCGACGAGCAAGCCGCTGATCGGCCCGAGCGCACGACTCGATCGCCGCGACACATGCGGGAGCCGCACCAGCCGGTGCGTCAACGGCTTGCCTGCGTCGCGCAGCTCGAGCTGCTCCTTGCTGATCGGCTTCCACAACTCGTCGATCGCCTCGGTCGAGTCGGCCGGGATGGCCTCGATCGGCAACTCCAGGTGCTCGGCAAAGAGCCGCCGGCGAGTCTTGCGCGCAAGCTCCGGGTCATGGGAGACGACGTTCATCTCGGTGTCGTTGAACAGCGAATGCTCGTTGAGGTTCGCCGATCCGAGCGTCAACCACTCGTCGTCAACGACGGCGACCTTCGCATGGACGTACACCGGGTCGCGAAGATTGCCGGAGCGCGCGTAGAGCGTGCAAGCGAGGAGGTGCCCACGGTCTCCGTCCGCTTCCACCAGCTGGCCCAGCATGCCGCGTGTGTCGTCCGCGCCTGAGTTCGGCTTCGCCGGCAGGAGCAGGACCATCCGAAAGTCCGGATGTGGAGGGTTCGCGATCTTGTCGTGCAGGACCGCCTCGATCTCCGGAGACCACAGGAACTGGTTCTCGATGTAGATCAACCGCTTCGCTGCCTTGAGCGCGCGCAGGTACGACTCCAAGATCGTGAAGTCTCCCCGCGGCACGGCGGCATACACGTGCTCCGGGACGGTCCGAACGATCTGGAGCTCGATGTCACCCGCAGGCCCTTGTCGCTGTACGGCCGGGAGAGCCTCCTCCGTCACCTCGTGCCAACGCATCCGGAAATGCTCGGCGACGTCGCCGACCGCCGGGCCTTCCAGCCGCGCACACGCGTCGTGCCACCCGAGGGTGCCGCGCGCCGGGTGGGAGCTCGAGTCGTATCGGTCACCCGACTCCGATGTGAGGTCCATGCCGCCGACGAATGCGACGCGATCGTCGACGACGATCGTCTTCTCGTGGTGGCAGTGCATGGGACGCTCTTTGGCGTCGAGCGCGCACTGAATCTTCGTGTTCTGTACGAGTTGCTCGCGCATCGACCGAACGTCGCGGCGCGACGGCCGAAAGAGCGGCAATGGGGCGCCCGCCCAGACGAGCACGCGAACGTCGATTCGCTCAGCCAGCTCGGCGAGCAGCATTCGCAGGACAATGAGCTCACCCTCACGCTTCAGCGCAAACTCGGGAGAGAAGTACCAGCCCGTGAGATGGACATGCGATCGAGCGTTGCGGAGCTCGTCCGCGATCAGCGGAAGCGCTTCCGCACCGTCGATCAGGATCTCGATCGCGTTCCCCTCGCGCGGCGGCGGGGGGCCT
>JADMIO010960088.1_pt1 | contig 30198 bp, 26 predicted proteins | sample 8958161 | NCBI WGS metagenome assembly JADMIO01 (sample SAMN16585339, study PRJNA669376) | soil metagenome | isolation source: Crop rotation soil | place: USA: Cullars Rotation, Alabama | collected 2011 | reverse complement strand
GCCGCGACTTCAAGTCACGTGAATTCCAAGCTTCGGATCCCACTGTGCTGGAAAGCGAAAGCGCGCCGTTCGAGGAGGAGTTCGCCGCGTACGAATCCGTCGCCCGGCCCCGCGCGAAGCAGGCGATCGAGCGCGCGGAGATGTACATGTCCATCGGCCGCAAACAGCGCCACCCGCTCCTGCGCAACGCCATCCTCAGCCTGGTCCTGCACTCGCCGCTCAAGCAGCGCCTCGCGCGGATGGTGACGATGAACGAGTAGAGTGGATCTCTTTTTTAACCGCAGATTAATCTGCGCAATCTGCGGTTAAAAATCAGCATTTCCAATCATTGGAAAAAATTTCGCCGAAATTTCCAATCGTTGGAAAATCCGCTAGATTGCAGCGTGTCCCGAAACTTTCCAGTTCCCGGCGGCTACCGCGAAGTCCTGCGCGTGGCCTGGCCGCTGATCATCAGCAACGGGTCGTTTACGCTGATGACGTTTGTGGACCGCGTGTTCCTTTCGTGGTACAGCCCGACCTCGATCCAGGCGGCGCTGCCGGCGGGCATTTTATCGTTCTCGCTGATCTGCTGGTTCATGGCCGTTGCCGGGTATTCGAACACGTTTGTCGCGCAGTACCACGGCGCGAAGGATCCGCGCGGGTGCAGCCGGGCGACGGCGCAGGGGCTCTGGCTCGCGCTGTTGAGCTGGCCGCTGATCCTGCTGCTGATCCCGGTCGGCCACGCGCTCCTGCGGTTGAGCGGGCATCCGCCCGACGTGCTCGGGCAGGAGCTTTCGTACTTCAACCTCCTGATGGCCGGCGGCGTGACGATCCCGCTCAACGCGGCGATCACGAGTTTCTTCACGGGCCGCGGCGAAACGAAGATCAACATGATGGCGCAGATCGCCGGCAACGTGACCAACGCGGTGCTCGACTGGTTCCTGATTTTCGGTCACGCCGGTCTTCCCGCGCTGGGCATCCGCGGCGCGGCGATCGCCACGATCATCGCGGGTTGCGTGGCGCCGGCCATCCTGCTGGTCCTTTACTTTTCGCGGCGCATGCACGCCGTTTACGCGACGCGCGACACCCTCGCGTTCGACGCGACGCTGATGCGGCGGCTGATCCGGTTCGGCGTTCCGTCCGGGTTCCACCTCATCCTCGACGTGTCGGGTTTCACGGCCTTCGTGTTGCTGACGGGGCGGCTGGGCCCGACCGCGCTGGCGGTGAGCAACATCGGCTTCAGCATCAACATGGTCGCCTTCATGCCGCTGCTCGGCATCAGCATCGCGGCCATGACCCTGGTCGGCCAGTACCTCGGCGCGCGCGACCCGTTGACGGCGGAGGGCGTGGGCTGGCGGGCGTTGCACCTCGGGCTGCTCTACATGTGTATCGCCGCGACGACGTTCGTCTCGTTCCCCGCGGCTTACTTCAGCCTGTTCGCGCAGAACAAGGGCGGCATCCCGCTTCCGGAGATGCTGGGCCTGGGCCGGGTCATGCTTCGGATCATGGCCGTGTGGGGAGTGTTCGACGCCGTGAACCTGATCCTGTCCGGCGCGCTCAAGGGGGCCGGCGACACGCGTTTTGTCATGTGGTACTCCTCGCTCCAGACCTGGTGCGTGCTGGTGCCGGGCCAGTGGTACATCACGTGCGTCATGCACGGGACGATTCTTCACGCGTGGGGCTGGCTGGCCTTCCACGTCGTCCTGATGTCGACCGGCTTCCTCTGGCGCTACCGCAGCGGGCGCTGGAAATCGATCGACGTCATCGAACGCGAGCCCCCGCTGCAGGCGACGCGGCCGGGAGGGGAAGTGATCAGTGTTCAGTGATCAGTCAGGCCGACTGATCACTGATCACTGATGACTGATCACTCTCTTCGATTGTACGCATGCACAACTCCTTCGCCTCCCATGCGGTGGCCATCGTGAGCATGAAGGGGACGGCGAAGAAGACGTGGGTCCAGAGCGGCCACGCGTAGTGGATCGGGATCTGCATCGTGTACATGCCGCCGTCGGCCTCCAGGGAATTGAGCAGCGTGATGAAAAGGAGGCAGAAGGCCGGGCCGAGGATGAAGAAGGCCGCCGAGAGTTCGCAGAGGCGCGCTTCGAATCGGAGGATCCCGCTGCCCAGCGCTTCGCCCACGTCGCCGGCGAGTCGGTTGACCAGCGACAGCAGCCAGAGCGTCGCCAGCAGCAGGAGGAATACATTGACCGCGTAGAGTTTCTGGGCCGGCGCGTGGCGCCACCAGGTCAGGAAAGGCAGCAGGTAGAGCTGCAGGACCGCGGCGGCGAGGAGGAACCGGGTCCGCGACGGCCACTTCGGAATCGGCGCGGCGCTCCGGGCGAGGCGTAACGCGCCGACGAGGATGACGATCGCGCCGATGACGTGCGGCGAAAGGCTGACCACGTTGAAGACGCCGAGCCGGACAAAGCCGGTGAACAGCATGACGCTCAGGCCGATGCCCCAGAAGAGGCACGAGAATCCGCGCGCGACCGCGAGCAGGCGGGCCGGGGTCATCGCGGCGTTCGGAGGCGTGTCCTGCATCGCGCCAGTATGAGCGCCACGAGGCCGGGTGACAAGATTCGTGGAGCGTGAGGAGCCTGACGCTCGAAGGCTCTGACGCTTCACGCTCCACGAATGCCCGCTCTACGTGTAGGATAGCTCCGCATGTTGCGCCGCGCATTTTATTGGGTCCGGGTCGTCTCGTTGACCGCCTTGTTTGCCGGCGCCTTCGTCCTCTACCTGTGGAGCAAGCGCGACGACCCGCGATTCTACCGTTTCCTGCAGACGCCGACGGGCCGACTGCTCTCCCGCGCGTTTCACTGGCACGCGCTGCCGATGGACGCGGTCGTGAAGGAAAAACCGCGGGAGCAGATGACCGCCGAGGAGCTGGAGGTCCTGCACAAACTGGAGGCGGAGCTCGCGGCGCAAGGCCTTTCGCCTTCGGCCACCCGGCTCCCGCCCGTGACCTACCGCGACATCTGTTACAAGATGGAGCTGCCGGACATGCATTTCTTCAAGGCGGAGCCGTACACCTTCCTCACCGACGAATCGTACTTCAGCGTCCTGCACGCGGTGAGCGAGTTGCAGACCCTGCACCGCCAGTTCCGCGCGCTCTTCGGGTCGCTGATCGACCAGGCGCGGGAGCACAACGACATCCAGGTCCTCTTTTTCGGGAACGAAGAGAGGTACCGCTCCTACCAGCGGCAGACGGCAGAGGATCTCGAGTATGCGGTCGGTTTCTATTCGCCGGTGATCGACCGGCTGGTCGTGTTCAACCAGGCGCGCGGCGTGGACATCGAGGCGATCCAGAAGAGCATCTCCAACCGCGAGGCGGATTTCCGTGCGGCGGCGCAGTCAGAGGACCAGGAAAAGGAAATCACCGAGTGGCGCAAGAGGCAGGACCAGCGGATCGAGGGCTTCGCCGAGGCGCAGACCCGCGCGACGATCCGGCACGAGGGCGCGCACCAGCTCTTCTACACGTATGGCGTGCATTCGAAGCACCGCGCGGAGAACGACTGGCTGATCGAGGGGCTCGCATGCTACTGCGAGACCGATCAGCCGGGCGACCTCGACATCAGCCGCGTGCGCGCCGTGCAGAATGCCATCCAGCGCGGACGGCTCATCCCGCTGGGCCGGCTGCTTTCCACGCGCGGCGGCTTCCAGGAAGTCGGAAACGACCGCATCGGCCTCGCGTACAGCGAAGCGTGGAGCCTCGTCCTGTACCTGATGCAGCCGAAAAACCGGGCGCGGTTCTTCGAGTACATCGAATACATCCGAAACCCCGCGAACCTCGCCGAGATCCAGAAAACCGAACGTCTGGTCATGCTCGCCAAATTCCTGGACGCATCGCCGCCCGAGTTCGAGCGGCGCTGGATCGAGTACGTCGGAAAACTGTAGCCACGAGCCTGCGGCTCGCGAAGCGCGTCGGCCGCAGGAAACCTGTTGAATCCCGCTCTGCGATAAGCAATCCTGCAACCATGTCCAGCACGTTCGGAACGGTCTTCCGCGTCAGCACGTTCGGCGAATCGCACTGCAAAGGCGTTGGTGCCATCGTCGACGGTTGTCCTCCGCGCATTCCGTTGACCGAGGCGGACATCCAGCCGCAACTCGACCGGCGCCGCCCCGGGCAGAGCGCCGTATCCACCGCGCGTCAGGAGTCCGACACGGTGACCATTCTCTCCGGCACCGAAAACGGCGTCACCCTCGGCACGCCCATCGGCCTGCTCGTCCCGAACAAGGACCAGCGGCCCGGCGATTACAAGGCGATGCAGAACATCCCGCGCCCGTCGCACGCCGATTACACGTACGAGGTGAAGTACGGCGTGCGCGCTTCCAGCGGCGGCGGGCGCTCGAGCGCGCGCGAGACGATCGGCCGGGTTGCGGCCGGTGCCATCGCGGAAAAAATGCTCCGGCTCGCGCACAAGGTCGACATCGTCGCGTGGGTCAGTTCGGTCGGCACGCTCGACGCGCGCGACCTGACCGGCGAAAACCTCTCGCGCGAACAGATCGACCGCACGATGGTCCGCTGCCCGGATGAAAAAATAGCGGAGCAGATGATGAAAGCGATCATGGCCGCGAAGGAAAGCGGCGATTCGCTCGGCGGCATCGTGACGTGCGTGTGCCGCAACGTGCCGGCCGGCCTCGGCGAACCCGTCTTCGACAAACTCGAAGCCAAGCTCGCGCATGCGATGCTGTCGCTGCCGGCGACCAAGGGATTTGAAATCGGCTCCGGCTTTGCCGGCACCCGACTACGGGGCAGCGAGCACAACGATATGTTCGTGAAGAAAGCCGGCCGTCTGGGCACGCGCAGCAACCGCAGCGGCGGCGTCCAGGGCGGCATCTCGAACGGCGAGCCGATCGTCTTCCGCGTCGCCTTCAAGCCGCCCGCGACGATCAGCCTTCCGCAGAACACGGCCACCTTCGACGGTGTGGACGTCGTCCTCGAAGCCAAGGGGCGTCACGATCCCTGCGTCGTGCACCGCGCGATACCGATTGTGGAATCGATGGCCGCGCTGGTCCTCGCCGATGCGGTGTTGATCCAACGCACGCGCGGGACGCCGTGAAAAAGTCATCCGGACTTTTATTCGTGCTCTTCGTCGCCGCGCTGATCTGCGGCATCGCCGCGCTGGTCTTTCATTCGTTCAAGTCATCGGCGGTTTACCAGGACGCCGTTGCCAAGGCGCAGGCCGATGCGCGCGTTCGCCAGGCGTTGGGCGAACCGATCGAGCCGGCCTGGTACGTGACCGGCACCTTCCAGACCGAAGCGCTTTCGGGCCGGTCGAACCTGCGCATACCGCTGCACGGCGCGAAGGCGAACGGCATTCTCTACGTCGAGGCGGTGAGGCAGTCGGGCGATTGGAATTACTGGACGCTCATCGTCGAAGTGAAGAGCGCCTCCACACGGATCAATCTGTTGAAGTGAGCGCCCGGTGACGGCGTGGCTATTCGTGCGAGAGGGGCGTGACGAGCGTCACTTCCTCGGGCTTCAGGCAGCGGCTCTCGTCGCAGGGCTGGAACGTGACGGTGACTTCGAGGTTCGTCGTGGCTTTCTTCACCATCTTCAACGTCCCGCGGATAACTTTCTTGCCGGTGTAATTCGCGCCGCTCGGATAATCGATTTGGTCGAGCCGGAAGACATCGTTGGTGGCGACTTCCACGGTAGTCGGTATCAGTTCTTCCTCTTCCGGCTTGTGCGAATTGATGTGCCAGCCTTTGTCGATGGTGAGCGTCACGGTGAATTCCGTTCCGGTTGCGGCGAGTTCGGCGGTGACCGGACCCTTGTGCGCGCGTGAGGGATCGGAAGGTTTTTTCGCCAGCCGGTCTGCGCAGCGGGCGGCGGCGAGGATGAACGTGGCGGCGCCGGTCGGCGCGCGCTGGATCAACGGCATAAACGCCTGGATGCATTGCGCCGCGCGGTCGGTTTCACCGAGGCGCAGGAGTACGAGCGCCGCGGCGGCGTTCGCGGACGGCACGGCCTGGTCGAATGGATCCTTCGTCCGCGCGAGCAACTGCTCGTGGTCGGCCGACGCGTAGAAAAACGCCCCGTGTCCGTCGGTGAATCGATCGGAAACGACCTCGAGCAGCGCTCGACTCTCGACGAGATATTTTTCGTCGCCCGTGGCCTCGTGCAGGTCGAGCAGGCCGCCGGCGAGGAAGACGTAGTCGTCGAGATACGCCGGCACCTGCGCCTTGCCGGCGCGGTAGGAGCGGAGCAGCCCTTTCTCCGTGGTCATCCGTTTTTGGATGAACGCGGCGGCCTTCTTCGCCGCGTCGACGTAGCGCGGCTCGCCCAGGATCACGCCGGCGCGGGCGAGGGCGCCGATCATGAGTCCGTTCCAGCTGCACAGAACTTTGTCGTCCAAGCCGGGCCACGTTCGTTTCGAGCGGACGGCCAGCAGTTTTTTCCGCGCCCCGGAAAAATCTTCGGTTGCCGGCGACGTCAGATAAGGAATGTTGGCGCCGGTGGCGTGGCCGGTCGCCTCTTCGTGGTAGTTGCCGCTTTCGGTGATGTTGTACGCGGCGCAGAAGGTTTCGCCTTCCCCTTTTCCGAGAACGTCCAGAATCTCCTCACGGGTCCAGACGTAAAACTTTCCCTCTTCGCCGGCGCTGTCCGCGTCGAGCGCGGAATAGAAGCCGCCTTCCTGGTCGGTCATTTCGCGCAGGACCCAGTCGCACGTGTCGCGCGCGACGGCGGCGTAGAGTTGGTTGCTGGTGATGCGGAACGCCTCGGCGTACACGCGGGCGAGCTGCGCATTGTCGTAGAGCATTTTTTCGAAGTGCGGCAGGAACCATCGTTCGTCCGTCGAGTAGCGGTGGAAGCCGCCGCCGATGTGGTCGTGGATGCCGCCGAGCGCCATCGCGTCGAGCGTGCCGGTGGCCATGGCGAGGAGCGACTTGTCGTTTGTCCACGCGTATTCCTCGAGCAGGAGATTCAACAGCGTGTGCGGCGGGAATTTCGGTGAACTGCCGAAGCCGCCGTTGCGCGCGTCGTAGGTGCGGCGCATCTCGTCGACGGCCACGTTGACGAGCTTGCGCAGCGATTCCTCGTCGGCCGCGGCCCCGCCGCTGCCGTCGGCGAGTACGGCGGACTGGCGGATCGCCTCGGCGAGCTGGTCCGCCTGCTTTTCGACGTCGGGCCTCCGCGTCTTCCAGAAATCCGCGAGCTTGTTGAGCAGCGTCTTGAACCCGGCCCGGCCCGCGCTGTCCTCGCGCGGGAAGTACGTGCCGGCGAACCAGGGCCGGCCGTCGGGCAGCAGCCACACGGAATTCGGCCAGCCGCCGCGGCCGGTCATCAGCTGCGTCGCGGTCATGTAGATCTCGTCAATGTCCGGCCGTTCCTCGCGATCGACTTTGATGCAGACAAAGAACTGGTTGAGGATCGCGGCGACATCGTCGTTCTCGAACGACTCGTGTTCCATGACGTGGCACCAGTGGCAGGAGGAGTAGCCGACGGAGAGGAAGACCGGTTTGTCCTCCTTCTTCGCGCGCGCGAAGGCCTCGGGGCCCCAGGGGTACCAGTCGACGGGGTTATGCGCGTGCTGGAGAAGGTAGGGGCTGGTTTCGTGGATGAGGCGGTTGGTGTGGGAGGCGTCCATCGCGTGTGTGGCGAATATCGGCCAGAACACAAAAAACATCAAGCAGGTGGACATTGGCTGCGTCCCCGGCGACCTTGCGTCGCCGGAACGCAAGTTCCTTGGGAAACCCCGCGGTTTCCCAAACTTCCGCTCCGGCGGGGCAAGCCCGCCGGGGGCGCGAACATCAAGCTGCCCCACCACCGACACGCGAGGACGATTAGACATAGCCTTCGGTCTGCAGTTTATCCAAGAAGTCGTTCGGATCCTTCGGCTTCGGCGTGGGGTAGTCGGGCGCCTCGGGGGCGACGAGGTCGAGTTTCTGGCGCTTGATCCAGAAGTACGGGTGGCTCTCGACGAGCGCGATCATCTTCGAGTGGCGCACGATGCGGTCGAAGCCGGTGACGTACTCGTTGAGGTAAAAGCCGACGATCGGCGCGTACTGGTGCGCCGCGGTCTTTTCCGTGTACAGGGCTTTCGCGCTGAGGCTCTTTTCCACGTAGGCGTCGCGCGCGTGGAGGATCGCGCGGGCGAGGGTCTGGAAATTTTTGTTCTCGGGATCGAGCGACTGGATGACGAGCTGGAGCACCTCGTCGGCGGCCTTGTACAGCGCCAGCAGCGATTCGTTCGCCTCCTCGTCGAGCTGCGCGCGACGATTCTTATGCAGGCTGACGCTGAGGTCGCAGAGGTTGTCGTTGTGGTCGCCGATGCGTTCGATGTCGGTCATGCACCGGTTCACGTGCTGGATGAGGATCGCCTGGCGGCGCGAGAGGTAGCGTTCGGTCATCGAGGTGAGGTAGTCGCGCATCGCGATCTGGATTTCGTTCACGACCTCCTCGTTCCGGCGGATGACCGCGACCTTGCGCCGGTCCATCTTGTAGATGATCTCGACGTTGAGGCGGAAGCTGCGCACGCAGATGCGGGCGACGCGCTGCAACTCGTGGATTGCGGCGACGATCGCCTGCTCGGGCAGTTCCAGCAGTTTTTCGTCGAGGAAACTCGGCGGCGCGGGCTCCTGCTTCGTCGGCACGAGCGCCGTCACGAGCCGCGCGAACGGGCGGTGCAGCGGGAAGACGACCAGCGCGGTGAGGAGCATGACGCCGGTGTGGACGTTGGCGGTCTGGCGGATGAGGTCGCCCGAGAGCATCGGGATAACCCGGAAAAAGACCGGCGCGGTGACGACGGCGAGCGCCGCCCCGATGAGGTTGAAGAACAGATGCGATGCCGCCGCGCGGCGGCCGTCGATCGTCGAGCCCATGCTCGCGATCAGCGCGGTCGTGCACGTGCCGATGTGCGCGCCGATGACGAGGGGGTAAACCTGTTCGATGCGCGTGAACACCCCCGCGGTGATCAGTGCGAAGCACATGCCGATGGTCGCGCCGCTGCTGCAGATGAGCGAGGTCACGATCATCGACAGCGCGATGCCGTACGCCATGCCGCGCCAGGTCGAGCCGTCGATCGCCGCGAAAAGGGGCGTGAGCGAATCGCGGTACGGCAGCACGGCGTGGCTCATCAGGTTCATCCCGAGAAACAGGAAGCCGAAGCCGGTGGCCAGCTGGCCGACATGGCGGATGGACAGTCCCGACAGCATCAGCTGGATCACGACGCCCGCGATGACGGGGATGAACCAGAAGTCGCCCACGCGAAACGAGATGACCTGCATCGCCAGCGACGTGCCGATGTTCGCGCCGATGATGGGCGGGATGGACGAGGTCAGCGTGATCAGGCCTGCGTTCAGGAACCCGAGGAGCATGAAGACCGTCGCGCTGCTCTGGATGAGCACGCCGAGAAACGTGCCCATCGAGATCCCGGACATCGCGTTCGCGGTCGCGCGCGACAGCAGGTGCCGCAGCCACGGCCCGGCGGCCTTCCGCATGCCGTCGGTCATGGTCAGCATGCCGAAGATGAAAATCGCGAGGCCGCCGGCGAGAGAGAAGAGGAGGTGGATGGCTTGATCGAGGTCCATGTTTTGAAAGTTATCAGTAATTAGTGATCAGTTATCAGTGCGGAACACTGATCACTGAAAACTGTTAACTGATAACTGTCTTCATCTCATACCCCAACATCCCGTCCTTATCGAAGAGAAAGCGCCCGGCGAATTTCCGGCCTTCGAGCATGAGCGGCAGCCAGATGCGATCGTCGGCCCACATGCGCGGGTACGGAATGTCGGCGATGGGCGTCCACAACGGGGTGGCTTCGTCCGTCTCGCGCGGTTCGCCGCTGCAACCCGTCGCGGTGAAGACGTAGCCGTGGAGTTTCAGGCCGTCGACGAACTGGAAGAAAAGTTCGCCGGCTTCTTTCATGCCGGTCGGGGTTACGCACAGCTCCTCTTCGACCTCGCGCACGGCGCACTGTTCCGGGGTCTCGCCGGGATCGATGCGGCCGCCGGGGCCGTTGATTTTTCCGGCGCCGAGTCCGCGCTTCTTGTGGATGAGGAGAATGTGGCCGTCGCAGATGACGAAGACGAGGGTAGCGCGTTGATCGGGGATCCAGCGGGTCCAGTCGATCTGGTCAAACGTCATGCGACGGAGACGTCGGGTGGACTCAGCGAAAGGCTCTTCACCAGCGCGGGCCGCAGGTCGGCGGACATGAAGGTGCGCCACGCCTGCTGCACCGCGGGCCACCGGGACAGAGCGCGGTCGGCCTCGTCGCACAATTGGTCGACGTACACCGCGGGATCGGACGGAGCGGGAACGGTCGCGGCGGTGTTCTTGGCGCGGCCCTGGTCGGTGCCGAGCGTTTTGCCGGAGGATGCTTCGTCGCCGCGGACGTCGAGAATGTCGTCGGCGAGTTGGTACGCCGTGCCGACCGCGTAGCCGGCGTCGGTCAGCGCCGAGCAGAGTTCCGGTTCCGTGCCGCCGCACGCGTGGGCTGCGAAGGCGAAGAGGGCGCCGGTCTTGCGGCGCGCGATGCGGACGCAGCTCGACCAGTCGGCGCGTTTGCCGCGCATGAGGAGTTCCTGCTCGGATTCGGCGTCGCACACTTCGCCGGTCATGCGGACGAGGGTGTGGACGAGCCGGCCGTCCTCGACCTGGCCCATGATGTCGAGCGCCTTGAAGAGGAGGAGGTCGCCGACGAGGATCGCGCCCGGGACGCCGCGTTCGACCCAGAAGGTCGGCGCGCCGCGGCGGAGGTAGCCCCCGTCGATCACGTCGTCGTGGAGCAGGCTCGCCGCATGGATCATCTCGACCGCGGCACAACTATAGAGGAGCGTGCGGCGCGGGACGCCGGCGGCGGGGCCGACGTGGAAAGCGAGGCGCGAGCGGAGCATTTTCCCGTTGGCCAGCAACGATTTGCAATCGGAGGCGAGCCGGCGAAGGACGGTGTCTGCGAGGGATTCCGCCATCAGTTCCCGGACCTCGTCCAGAAACTGATCCATCTTGTCCGTGTTATCGTTGCTCATCCTGACCGCCCAGAAGAGTCACTCTGCCTTAATTAGAGGGGTCTGTCAAAATGGGAAATCACGGCAATTTTCCAATCATTGGAAAAATTTAAGGCCATTTTTCCAATCGTTGGAAAATCGGGCGCGCCTGTAGCCGCGCCACGCAGGGGCGCGCTCCGGCCGCAATGGCGTCGCCCTGCGTGCGACGGCTACAGCAGGTTAGGGCTATTGAGCGGAGCCGTTGATCTGTTATAGTCCGCCCTTCTTTGGAGTACCTATGAAACCGTTACAGAAATCGACGACGTTCGCCGGGGCCAAGGGCCCGGTCGTGCTGGCCATCATGGATGGCGTGGGGTTGGGGAAATACAAGGAAGGCGACATGGTCGCCGCCGCGGCGAAGCCGACGTGGGACTGGCTGATGAAAAACTCGGTCTACACGACGCTCAAGGCCCACGGGAAAGCCGTCGGCATGCCGAGCGACGAGGACATGGGCAACAGCGAAGTCGGCCACAACGCGATCGGCTGCGGCCGCGTGTTCAGCCAGGGCGCGAGTCTCGTCGAGAACGCGATCAACAGCCGTCAGCTTTTCGAAGGCGAGACGTGGAAGGCGATGATCGCCAACGTGCTGCTGCACAAGACGACGCTGCACTTCATCGGGCTGCTCTCCGACGGCAACGTCCACAGCCACATCCGCCACCTCATCGCGATGCTGCAGGAAGCGCGCAAGGAAGGCGTCCTGAAAGTGCGCGTGCACGTGCTGCTCGACGGGCGGGATGTGCCGCCGACCTCGGCGCTGACGTACGTCGACCAGCTCGAGGCCGTGTTGAAGGACCTCAGCAAGGACGGCGCCGACTACGCGGTCGCGTCGGGCGGTGGGCGCATGAAGGTCACGATGGACCGGTACGAGGCGGATTGGCCGATGGTCGAGCGCGGCTGGAAAATCCACATCAAGGGCGACGGGCCGCAGTTCAAGACGGCGCGCGAGGCGATCGAGAAGTACCGCGCGGACAATCCCGGCGTGATCGACCAGGACCTGCCGCCGTTCGTGATCGCGCGCGACGGCAAGGCCATCGGCGCGGTGAAAGAGAACGACAGTTTCATCCTCTTCAATTTCCGCGGCGACCGCGGGATCGAACTGTGCCGCGCGTTCGAGGACGAGAAATTCGACAAGTTCGACCGCGGGCCGAAGCCTCACGTGAAGTTCGCCGCGATGATGGAGTACGACGGCGACACGCACACGCCGAAGAAATACCTCGTCGCCCCGCCGGCGATCGACCGCACGCTCGGCGAATACCTCGCCGCCACGGGCGTGCGCCAGTTCGCGTGCAGCGAGACGCAGAAGTACGGGCACGTGACCTACTTTTTCAACGGCAACCGGTCCGGAAAATTCAACGACGACCTCGAGGTCTACCAAGAAATCAAATCGGACCGCGTCTCCTTCGACGAGCGCCCTTGGATGAAGGCGGCGGAGATCACCGACGCGGTGCTGAAGGCGATCGAGGAAGGGAAACACAAGTTCATCCGGCTGAATTACCCGAACGGCGACATGGTCGGCCACACCGGCAACTGCCTCGCCGTCGAGATTTCCGTCGAGGCGACGGACCTCTGCCTCGCCCGGCTCGTGAAGGCGATCAAGGAGAGCAACGGAATCCTCATCGCCACCGCGGACCACGGCAATGCCGACGACATGTACGAGCGGAACAAGGACGGCCAAGTCGTAATGGACCCGCGCACTGGCCAGCCGAAAGCCAAGACGAGCCACTCGCTCAACCCCGTCCCCTGTTTCATCTACGACCCCGCCGGCACGTCCAAAGCGCGCCTCTCCGAAGCCGCGAAGAAAGGACTGGGCATCAGCAGCCTCGCCGCGACGGCGATCAAGCTGCTGGGCTTCGAGCCGCCCGAAGGCTACGACCCGAGCATTGTGGACGTGGGGTAAACTTTCGCTCCGGCGACGCAAGGTCGCCGGGGGCGGGATTAGGACGGTCCCCGTCGGGATCGCCGGGGGTGGGATTAGAACGGCCCCCGGCGGGCTTGTCCCGCCGGAGCCGAAGTTAATGTGGCGCGCTGGCGGACCACCTCCAAGCCGTACTCGCTGAACGTGCCCACGTAAAAATTCTCCTGCCAGAGGCGGCAGCCCGCAGCCTTCGCCGTGGCGTCTTGAAGAAGGGCGCCGATTTCGGCGGGTGACTTGTCTGGAGCGCCTCGAACCGCGATGTGCAAGTGATCCGGCATGACGGCGATGGCCTTGATGGGAAAGCCCACTTCCAAGGCCCGATCGCGGAGTCCATGCACGACGTCGGGTCTGCCGACGCGATAACGGCCGCAGGTCACGAAGACGAGGTGCAGGTTGTACCAGTAGCGTCCAGCGTTCGTGGTCGAGGGTTGTGAAAGATCAAGCGAGTCATCCTCGTGCGCGCACTCCGCCAGGAGGGTGCGATACTTGGGGTCGACCAGTTCGACGTGATCCAGTTGGTCCCGAATGTAGGTCTCCACGATGTCGCTGATATTCTCGCCGAGGGAGCGCACCGAGATTTTTCCGCTGAACTTGACCGGCGTTCCTTGCAGTCGATAGGCGTGCTGCAGTCTTCCCTTCGCGCGCTGGGCGAGTGTCGTGGGTGCGACGTGGGCATCGGACGAGAAGGTGAGCATGACGTGCGTGGGATCGCAGTCGTGGGCGATGAGTTTCAGCCCGTCGTCTTTCCAGAGGTGTTTTATGTCTGGAAGTGGTGGAAGTGATGTTCCCTCGGTTGGCCAGCCGGTCCAGGAGAAGTGGAGGCGTTGGACGGGGCGGATGTTGGTGGCGCCGTAGAGCACGGCGGACATCTATCAACTTTCGCTCCGGCGACGCAAGGTCGCCGGGGGCGCGGCTACGGAGAAATTTCCACCGAATAGTAGCGGCCGTTGGTTACGACCGAATCCACGATGGCGTTCGTCACCTGGTACCAGGGGGCGGTGCCGCCGGCGACGGTGTTGCTGAAGAGGACTTCGGTCGGCTGCGAATAGGTCGTGGTCGAGGCTTTCACCACGTATTTCTTTTCGTTGTTGCCGCGCGCGACGAAGGCGATCGTCCCGGCGGGGGCGTTCGAGATGGTCAGGAATTCGAACGATGCATTGGGATCGGTCGGGTCCGATCCGTCGAGCGCTTCGCGACCGTCGTTCATGCCGTCGCTATCGCTGTCGCTTGAGTTCACCGGCGTGATCGTCGCGGGGGTAAACGCGCTGCCGGCGATTTCCGTGGTGTCGCGGAGGCCGTCGTTGTCGTTGTCGAGGTCGGCCTCGTCGGCAAGCCCGTCGCCGTCCGTGTCGAGTCCGCCGCGGATGAAAAACGTGTTGAGGAAGCCGGCCTGGTTCACGAACGCGCCGCCGTCGGAAACCGAGATGCCTCCGGGCTGACCCGCGGCGCTGAGGTTGGTATAGCCGCCGCCGGTGGCCGTTGTGCCGGAGCCGTCGAGGACGGAGCTGCGGTTGGTGAACTGGGCGAATGCGGAAGACGAAAGAAGCGCGGCAAAGGCGATGGCAACGGACAGACTGTACTTCATACGGCCGCCTCCCCTGTGAAACGAGGATACGATACAGGAATGCCTGATTGTGGTCAAACGCGGGGGGAACATGTTATACGGGACGCATGAATTTCGTCGGGCGATTGGGACTTGCGTCACGCGAAATGTGGCACCGGCAGCGCTACGTCCTGGCCGTGGCGTGGACGGTGCTGACGGTGGCGGTGAAGCGTCAATTCTGGACGCGATCCGCGCGGGACGTGCTGGCACGGCAGATTCTTTTCACGGGCTACGAGGCGGTAAAGTTCGTCTCGATGGTCGCGTTCATCATCGGCATCTCGATCGTCGTCCAGACCCAGGCCCTGCTGGGGACACTCGGGCAGACGGCGCTGCTCGGGCCGGTCCTGGTGACGGTGGTCATCCGCGAAGTCGGGCCGCTGCTGACCAATTTCATCGTCATCGGGCGCAGCGGGACGGCGATGTCCACGGAGATGGGCGGCATGATGGTCCACGGCGAGGTCCACGCGATGGACGCGCAGGGCCTGGACCCGTTCATCCACTTGGTGGTGCCGCGCGTGCTCGGCTCGGCGATCGCCGTGTTCTGCCTGACGATCGTGTTCATCGTCGTCTCGTTCATCAGCGGCTTCATCAGCGGCAACCTCTTCGGCGTGACGTCGGGGGACTTCTGGATGTTTACCGACAGCGTATTCGGCGCGGTGAAGAAGGCCGACGTGTTCAACGTGCTCGCCAAGACGCTGATCCCGGGCCTCATGACCGGCGCGATCTGCTGCATCGAGGGCCTGAGCGTCGGCCCGGCGACGACGGAGGTCCCGCAGGCGGCGACGCGCGCGGTGACGCGCTCGATCGCCGCGCTGTTCATCACGTCGGTCCTCGTCTCCCTCCTCACCTATATATAAGGACATGCTCCTCGAATTCAAAAACGTCTCGATCGACCTCGCGCCGCCGTTCGATGCGGGCATCGCCGACGTGTCCTTCGCGCTGGAGCCGGGCGAGCTCGCGCTGGTGCGCCTCGAGGAACACGTCCCACACCTCCCGATCGGCGACGCGGCGCAGGGCCTGGTCGAACTCAAACAAGGCGAGGTGCTGTTCGACGGGAAGAACTGGAGCCGCACGAAGGCCGCCGAGGTGTCGCACCTGCGCTCGCAGATGGGCCGCGTCTTCGAATGGTACGGGTGGATCAGCAACCTCGACGTGGACGAGAATATCCTGCTCGCGCAGCGCACGCACACGACGCGCTCGGACCAGGAGCTCATCGAGGAAGCGGCGCGCCTCGCGGCCGACTTCAAGCTCGAGGCGATCCCGCATAGCCGGCCCGTGATGATCCCGCGCGGCGTGCTCCGCCGCTGCCAGTGGATCCGCGCGTTCATGGGCCAGCCGAAACTCATCATCCTCGAGCGGCCGACGCGCGAGCTGCCGGACCTGTGGAGCGATGTGCTGGTCGCCAAGGTCAACGAATTCCGCCGGCGCGGCACGGCGTTCCTCTGGCTGACCGAGGAGCCGCACGAATGGAACCTGCCGGCGGTGAACGCGTCCTTGAAATTCGAGATGCATGGCACGAAGATGCAGAGGGTTGAATGACCACGGGCACGCTGCGCGTGCCGACCACGGCTGCGCGACCACGGTGGCGTCAGGATCGCCACGACAACGGTCGGCGGCGTAGTCGTGAAACCGTAGTCGTCCCGCCGTATGGCGGGACCGTAGTCGCGAAGCCGTAGTCAAAAGAGGCTCCATGCCAAAACCGTTCAAGTTTCGATACGTCAACGAGATCGTCGGCTCGTTCGTGCTCGCCGTCGTCGCGCTGCTCGCCGTCGGCATCATCCTGGCCGGGCACGCGCAGGAGTGGTTCGTGCCGAAGTACGACATCTCGCTCGATTTTCCGCCCGAGGGCTCGCTCGGCCTGAAGAAGGGATCGGAGGTTGAAATTCTGGGCACCGTGGTCGGCCGGATCGAGCGGATCAAGGTCCGCAGCGACGGCAGCATGCGCGGTGAGATCACGGTGAAGGGCGACTTCATCCGCTTCGTGCGGACGGACTCGCAGGCCATCGCGAAGAAGAAATTCGGCGTCGCGGGTGACGCGTACGTGGAAATCACGAAGGGCCAGGGCGACGTCCTGCCCGAAGGCACGCCGCTCACGCTGCTCAAGGACACCGAGCTGCTCGAGATCGCGCAGGAAATGCTGAACCAGATCCGCGACGCCACCGTCCCCGCGCTGGAGCAGATCCAGAAGGCGATCGAGGAGTACACGCAACTCGCCGCGGACATCCGCAATCCCGAGGGCCCGCTCTTCAAGCTGCTCAACAACATGGAACAGATCACCGCCGGCCTGAAGCGGGGCGAGGGCTCGGCCGGCAGGATTCTCAGCGACCCGCAGATGGCCGACCAGCTCAACGACATCTTGAAACAGGTCGACGCGTCGCTCGTGAAAGTGCAGGGCGTCCTCGACGACGTGAAGAAAACCTCCGCGCAACTTCCGCCGATGGCGGAGAAAGTCGGCGGCGAAGTGAAAGACGTCCCCGGTCTCGTCCTGCAGACGCAGGAAACACTGCGTGAAGCCGAGCGCCTCGTCGAAGGCATCCAGAAGACCTGGCTCGTCCGCGGCTACATCAAGCAGCCCGAGACCGGCCGCCTGATCCAGCCCTCGGAGGTCACCGCGCCATGAGGAGGGTGTCCCTTTTAGTCCCTTGCGTCCTCTTCGTCCTTTGCGGTTGCGGCACAACAACACCCTCCTCGAGCCACGCGGATCCGACGCTCGTCCAACTCACCGGCTCCGCCGTCCAGGCGTTCGACATCGGCGCGTTCGAGCGCGCGGCGCGGTTCTACGAACTGGCGCTGGATCGCGCGCGCGTCATCGACGACAGCCTGGAAGTCGCGAAGAACGCGCAGAACCTCGCCGCATGCAGGATCAAGCTCGGACAGTTCGATGAGGCCTCGCCGCTGCTCCTCGATGCGAAAGGCGAATTCGAACGCAACAAGATGGACGTCTCCGCGGTGCTGCTCCTCCAGGCCGCGGTCGCCAAGGGCAAGGGCGATGCCGCCGGCGCCGGCGCGCTGCTCGACCAGGTCCTTCAGAGCGGTTCGTCGAAACCCGCCTCGCGGCTGCAGGCCTATATCGTGAAGACGGACCTCGCGTGCGACGCGGGAAATAGAGAGGACGCGGAAGTGAACCTCAACCGGGCGAAGCGACTCGGCGGGTCCGTGTCCGACGATGCGCTGCGCGGCGGCGTCGCGCGCGTCGAGGGGCGTGTTGAACTGCTCAAGGCCCATCCCACGACGGCTGCCGCCGCGTTCGATCGCGAGGCGGATTCGCTGAAGAAGGCCCACCGCTACCGTGAAATGGCGGCGGCGCTGGATCGGTCCGGGTCGGCGTGGTCCGACGCCGGTGGCGCGCAACAGGCGGCCGACCGGTTTTTCCGCGCGGCGCGCAGTTTCCACGCGCAGGGCGACCTGGTCGCGGCGCTGAAATCGGTCGACCGCGCGATGACGGCGTCCAAACAGACCAGTGACCAGGAGCAGGCCGCGCGCATCGCGGCGCTGCTGAACGAGATCAAGGCGGAGCTGGACAAAGCTTCTGCGGCCCCGGATGCAAAATCGCCTTGAATAGCGTAACGTAACTCGCGTCTTATACGAACGTCGGAGGAATCATGAAACGTCTGCTTTTATGCGCCATGCTGATGGCGGGGATCTCGGTCGCGGAAGCGGCGGTGCCGTCCACGATGAGCGTGCAGGTGAAAACCGGGCAGTTGCGCGCGACGCCTTCGTTTCTGGGGAAAGTCACAGCCGATCTCGCGTACGGCGACCAGGTCACGATTCTCAAACAGCAGGGCGAGTGGATGCAGGCCCAGACGAAGAGCGGGCAGACCGGCTGGGTCCACCAGTCCGCGTTGAGCGCGAAAAAAATCGTGATGAGTTCCGGTTCGCAGCAGGCGCAGACCGCCGCGTCCGGCGAGGAGCTCGCGCTGGCGGGTAAAGGGTTCAACTCGGACGTCGAGGCGCAGTTCAAGTCGCAGAACAAGGACATCGACTTCACGTGGATCGATCGTATGGCCAAGATCAAGGTCGACCCGCAGGAATGCGTCGAATTCCTGAAAGAGGGCGGCATCACGCCGGCGGGAGGCACGCCGTGAGCGGAGGAGATTTCATGACGGAAGACGAAGCGCCGGAAGTTCGCGGGCCGGGTTTGATCGCGTGCCTCGCCGCGATCGTCACGATCGTGCTGTCGCTCGAATTCCTCACCGGGTGCGACACCGTCGCCCAGGTTGGCGCGGACATCGGGCAGGCGACGGGCAAGCTGACGCCGCAGCAGGCGGAGTCCATCAAGAAGACCGGCTCGGCGTTCGGCAAGGCCATGGAGCAGATCACACCGGAGCAGGAGTACTACGTCGGCCGCGCGGTCGGGGCGACGGTGCTCAGCAAGTACAAGGTGTACAACAACGACACGGCCACGCACTACGTGAACGTCGTCGGCCAGACGCTCGCGATGGCGTCGGACAAGCCGGAGACGTTCGGCGGCTACCATTTCCTCATCATGGACAGCGACGAGATCAACGCGTTTGCCGCGCCGGGGGGCCTCATCTTCGTTTCGCGCGGCATGCTCCGGCTCTGCAAGAACGAGGACGAGCTCGCCGCGGTGCTCGCGCACGAGGTCGGCCACGTGCAGTTCGGCCATGCGATCGGCGCCATCAGCAACAGCCGGTGGACGCAGGCCTTCACGATCCTCGGCACCGAGGGCGCGAAGAGTTTCGGCGGGCAGCAGCTCGCCGACCTGACCAAGGCCTTCGAGGGCAGCATCAACGACATCACCAAGACGATGATGAACAGCGGTTACGCGCGGAAGCAGGAGAGCCAGGCGGACGGCGCCGCCGTGACGATCCTGAAGCGCGTCGGCTACGATCCGCACGCGCTCGTCATGGTCCTCCAGAACATGGAACCGAAACTGAAGCCCGGCGGCCATGACTTCGCCGCGACGCACCCGCCGCCCGAGGAACGCATCAAGGATGTCACCGCCGCCATTGGCAATGCGGTCGCCAAACCTGCTCCGCCTGCGCGCCTGAAACGGTTCCAGCAGGCGATGAGCGGCGTCTGAGGAAGTTATCAGTGATCAGTGAACAGTTATCAGTCAGCTTACTGATGACTGATATCTGATGACTGATCACTGACATGAAGAAACTCCTCCAGGCTCTCGTGATCGGCATCGTCGCCGCAGGCGTCGCGCTCTTCTTCTCGCAGGGCGGCTACCTTGACGGACTCGAAAATGCGACGTGGGCCTGGCGCGTGCGCGCCATGGCGCATCCGAGTCCTTCCACACCCAAGATCAAGCTGATCCTCGTGGACCAGGCCAGCCTCGACTGGGGCGCGTCGGAGCAAAAATGGCAATGGCCCTGGCCGCGCGAAGTCTACGTGCCCGTCCTCGATTTCTGCGCGCGCAGCGGCGCGAAGGTCGTCGCCTTCGACATGCTTTATTCCGAGCCCTCGGAAATCAGCGCCGCCGCGGACGCGGCGTTCGGCGACGCCATCGCGCGCAACGGCAAGGCCGTGATGGCATTTTTCATGGGCTCGCAGGCCACGCAGGCCACAAACTGGCCGGCGGACGTGCGCAAGCCGTCGGTCGCCGTGGAAGGCCTGAAGGCCTGGCTCAACCCGATGCGCAGCGCGGTCATTAGCGAACCCCGCGCGACGTTCCCGATACCGGATGTCGCGACGAATGCCGCGATGCTCGCGAGCGTCAAGGAGCTCGCCGATCCCGACGGCGTGTTCCGGCGCCATTCGCCTTTCCGGATTTTCGACGGCCAGCCCGTGCCGCAGCTCGGCATGGCGGCGTATTTCCAGGGCGGCGGCGGAAATTCCGCACGGCTGGCGGATCGGCGCCTCGCGATCGGCGGCAACTCGTACCCCGTCGACGACCTCGGCCGCCTGACCCTGCGTTACCGCGGAAAATCCGGGACGCACCAGGCGTACAGCGCCGCCGCCATCGTCCAATCGGAATTGTTGATCGAAGAGGGCAGCAAGCCGACGATCGACACGAACGCGCTCCGGGATTGCTATGTCTTTTTCGGCGTGAGTGCACCCGGGTTGAAGGACCAGCGTCAGACGCCGGTGGCGGGCGACTACCCGGGCGTCGAGATCCACGCGACGCTGCTGGATAACCTGCTCGAGAACGATTTTATCCGCGACATGCCGTGGTGGGCCGTGGTGGTCGGCACGATCATCCCCGCGCTCGTCGCCGCACTGCTCATCATCTTCAGCCGGAAGGTCTGGCAGAATGTCGCCGTCATCCTGGTCATCCTGCCGCTCCCGCTCATCCGCGGATTCGTCGCGTACAAGCTCGGATTCTGGTGGCCGGTCGTCGGCCCGGAAATGGCGGTGAGTCTTTCGCTCATCAGCGCCGTCGTCCTGAATTACGCCACCGAGGGACGCCAGAAGCGCTTCATCAAGTCGGCCTTCAATCAATACGTCGGCGAAGAAGTGCTCGACGAGCTCGTGCGCGATCCGACGAAGCTCAAGCTCGGCGGCGAGAAGCGCGAACTCACGATGTTCTTCTCCGACCTCGAAAAGTTTTCGTCGTTTTCCGAGCGACTCGACCCGCCGCAGCTCATCGAATTGCTGAACGCGTACCTGACCGAGATGGGCCACATCATCAAGCAGGAGACCGGCGGGTTCCTCGACAAGTACATCGGCGACGCAATCGTGGCGTTTTGGAACGCGCCGATCGCGCAGCCGGACCACGCGGCGCGGGCCGTGCGGGCGGCGTTGCTCTGCCAGCGGAAAGTGGCCGAGAAGCGTGCCGAGTGGGAGCAGCAATTCAAGTCGGTCCTGAAAATGCGCATCGGCATCGGCACCGGCGAGGTGGTCGTCGGCAACATGGGCTCGCTCGACAAGTTCAACTACACGATGCTCGGCGACGCGGCGAATGCGTCGTCCCGGCTCGAGGGCGCGAACAAGGCCTTCGGCACGTACACGATGGTTTCCGAGGTGACGTGGGCCCAGGCGAAGGGCGCTGTTTTGGGCCGGGAATTGGGGTCCATTCGAGTCGTTGGACGCAAATCCGCCGTACGGGTATTTGAACCGATGGCGCTGGCGGGGGAGAGCCTTCCGGGCTGGGTCGCGGACTTCGAACGCGGAGTGGCCCTGTGCCGGGAGCAGAAGTGGAAGGATGCGCTGGCGGTTTTCGAAAAGATTTCCGACGATCACGCGTCGGAGGTCTACGCGGAACGGTGCCGCAGCCTCATCAGCGGCGCGCTCAAGGAGTGGGACGGTGTCTGGAATTTGACGGAAAAGTAACCAGGACGTCATGAAACTGATTCTCGGAGGCGTTCGCGGCACGAACCCGGTTTCCCAGCCGGAGTACATGAAGTACGGCGGCGAAACCACGTCGGTCCTCGTCGAAGGCGAACAGGGCGAACGCATCCTGATCGACGCGGGCACGGGCGTGCGGGTTCTCGGGGAACGAATTGCCGCCGTCGCGGAAACCTCGGCCGTGCTGCTCCTCATGACGCATTACCACCTCGATCACGTCATGGGTCTTCCGTCGCTCCCGCTGATTTACAACCAGCGCTGGTCCATCCTCGTCGCCGCGCCGGACCACAACGGATTCCGCGTCGACCAGGTCGTCCCGCAAATCATGGCCAAGCCGTACTGGCCGCTGCAGGTGGAGCACCTCGAATCGCTCATTCGTTTTTCGCGCCTGCCGGACCCGGTATCGCGCGAGCCGTTCGCTCACGGCTCCCTGCAGGTCCGCTGGTGTCCGCTGCGCCATCCGGGCGGTTGCACGGCGTACCGGATCGACGAGCCGGCGACGGGCGAGTCGTTCGTCATCGCGACCGACGTGGAGTGGGCCGAGTCGACGAAGGAGGAAAAGAATCTCCTGCTCGAACTCTGCTCCGGTCCGACGCCCGCGTCCGTGCTGGTCATGGACGGACAGTTCACGCCGGCGGAATACGAAAAATATCGCGGGTGGGGACACAGTTCCTGGAAGGACGCGGCAGATGTGGCGCGCGAGGTGAAATGCGGCCGCCTCCTCGTGACACATCACGCGCCGTACTACGACGACCTGGCGCTGAAGGAAATCGACATGCGCCTCGGCAAATACCTTCCCGCGGGCAGCCTCGCCCGCGAGCGCACCGTGATCAGTCCCGCCGGCCACGAGGACCGCCCGACCGAGGCCTTGCCCTGGACCGACTCCGCGATGAAGCGGCTGCGGCAGGAACAGCAGCAGCAATGATCTGGGCCGTCGAATTTGATTTTGCCTCCCGGCGCGAGCGCGAGCTGCGCGCCGATGAAATCTCCGCCGCGTGCGCGCGCGGGGCTTTCTGCTGGATCGACATCGATTGCGGTCCGGGCCAGGCGAAGGACAACGAACTCCCGGAAATCGGAAAACTCCTGCGCGGCATCGGCATCAACGAACTCGCGACGGCCGAGGTCCTCGGCTCCGACCAGGAGGGCCGGTATGACGTCTACGACGACTGCCTGCACTTCGCGCTGACGGAGAGCCGCCTCGTGGAAGGTCGCCTCGCCACCGCTCACGTCGACATCGTGCTCGGCGCGCGGTTCATCGTGACGTTTCGCCGCAGCGAGGCCGGCTTCATTCGCCAGATGCGGAAAACGTATCGCGAGGATTTCCTGAAGTTCGCCAAATCACCGGGCTTCCTGCTCTATGAAGTCGGCGACCACCTCGTCGAGACCTATCGGAAAACGCTCCGCGAATATTCTACGCTCGTCGAGCAGACGCAGCTTCGGCTCTTCGGCGAAGTCGATGACGACATCTTCAAGCAGGTCGCCGCGCTGAAGACCGATATCCTGGAGTTCCGCCGCGTCATGCTCGCGTCGCGCGAACTGATGCACGAGCTCGCGACGCGGAAATCGCCGTTCATCAGCGAGACGACACAGCCGTTCCTCGAAAACATGGCCGGCACGCTCGAGCGACTGGGCTCCGATCTCTCCACGGAACGCGACGTCCTCAGCGAAACGCTCGGCCTCTACATGGGCATGGTCAGCCACCGCACGAACAAGGTCGTCTCCCGCCTCACCGTCATCAGCATGGTCTTCCTGCCGCTGAGTTTCCTGTGCGGCGTCTACGGAACCAACTTCCAGGACATTCCCGGCACCGGCAACGAATTCGGCTTCCTGGGATTCTGCACCGCCATGGCCGCCGTCGCCCTGGGGCTGATGGCGCTGATGAAGAAGCTGAAGTGGCTGTGAAGAGGTGTCGAGTGTCGGGGGTCGAGGGGAAGGGTTTCCAATCGTTGGAAAATTTTGAGGCGATTTTTCCAATCATTGGAAATCCGCCCCTCGACACTCGACGCCCGACACTTCCTACGCTTCGTGGTTCCGCTTGATGTGCAGCTCGGAGTGCTGCGCGGAGACGAAGCTGCTCGCGGGGACGCTTTCCATCAGGAAGACGTTGCCGCCGACGGTCGAGCCCTTCCCGATCACGGTCTCGCCGCCGAGGATGGTCGCATTCGCGTAGATCACCACGTTGTCTTCCACGGTCGGGTGGCGCTTGATGTGCTTGATGGGGTTGCCGTGCTCGTCGAGCGGGAAGCTCTTCGCGCCGAGCGTCACGCCCTGGTAAAGCTTCACGTGGTTGCCGATGATGGTCGTCTCTCCGATCACGACGCCGGTCGCGTGGTCGATGAAAAATCCATGGCCGATGCGCGCGCCGGGATGGATGTCCGCGCCGGTCTTCGAATGGGTCCACTCGCTCATCACGCGCGGGACGATCGGGATGTCCAGCTTGTAGAGCTCGTGCGCGATGCGGTGCGAGATGATGGCGAGTACGCCGGGGTAGGCGAGCTGGACTTCCGCGAACGTCAACGCCGCCGGGTCGCCTTCGTACGCGGCTTTCACGTCCTCGATCAGCAACTTCCGCACGGTCGGAAAACTCTCGCGGAACGCCGCCATGATGCGTTTCGTCTCCGCGCGCAGGTTGGCGGCCGGCGGCGGGCCCTCGGTCCGCGCCGCTTCGCCGATCCAGCGGAACGGCAGCGCCCGCTCGATTTCGGGCGTCAGGTATTTCATCGCCTCCGCAAGCCGGCGGCGGAGGTAGCTCTCCAGCTTTTCGGTCCGCATCGGGCTGGTCGACATGCGGCCCGGGAACATGAGGTCGATCAGGACCTTGAGCGACAGGATGATGTGCGCCGCGTTCGGGTGCGAACGGACGATGCTGTCCGGCCGGTCGATCTTCCCGTCGGAATACAGCGGCAGCAGGCGTTTGACCGTCGGGTCCGGCGAGCGCTTGGGTTTGGCAGATCGCTTTTTCAAGATTGAAAACGTAGCGCAGGACGCGCTGGCGCTCAAGCGTGTAGAGTCGCCTGTCCCCAGGCGATCGGATGGGCCACCGCTTGACAGCGGCGGCTGCGAAGAGGGAATAATGAACGGTCATGAGAGGCTTCGCCAAATTTCTCGTCGCCCTCGCGTTGATCGTCGCGGCGCTCCTGTTCGGGCGCAATGTCATCATCAAGAAAGTCGTCGAACACGGCGTGAAGACGATGAACGGGTTCGACGTCTCGATCGGCGACATCGACGTCGGCATCCTGCGGCCGCTGATCCACATCCGGAACCTGAAGATCACGAACCCGCCGGACTTCCCGGAGAAGGAGGCGCTGGACGCGAAGGAGATTTACGTGCGGTACGACCTCACGTCCATCTTCTCCGACGAGCTGCACTTCCATGAAATTATTTTCGACATCCCCAGGGCGGTCGTCGTCTGGAACGGAAACGGCGACATGAATTTCGACCGCATGGCCGGGACGCCCACCAGGGAAAAAAATACGCCCAAGCCCGAGCCGAAGCATCCGGAGCCGGCGCCCGCGCCGACCAACCAGCCCGGGCCCGCGGAGAAGACGAAGGAAAAGGCCGAGAAGAAAATCCGCATCGACACGTTCACCGTCCGCATCGCCGAGGCGCAGATGTACGACTACCGAAAAGGGCCGGAGCCGCAGGTCATGACGTTCCCGCTGAACCTCGATCGCACGTACAAGGACGTGACGAATCCGAACAGGCTTGCCGCGAAGCTCGTAGCCGAGGTCACGAGCCGTTACCTCGCCATGCTCATCAACAACGTGGGCAAGAAAATGGAGAAGAACGGCGATACGAAGAAGATCAACGACCTCTTCAAGAACCTGGGCAAGACGATCAACGACATGTTCAAGAAGAAGGAGCCGTAGGCCGCCGCGGTAACGGCGTGGCGGGTCATGGCAACCGGACCCTGACCTGGTAAACGCCCTCGGCGTTCGCGCCGTGGAGGGTGTCGGTAAAGCTTTCCTGCGGCCACACGATGTTGGTCGCGCCGGGGAGCTCCTGGAAACCGGTCGCGAGGTTGGGCGTCCAGCAAACGGAATACACGTGGCCGGTCATCGCGGGCCACTGGACGACGAAACCACCGCTCGACAATCCAGAAGCATGGTTCGTCACCTCAAAGACATCGCCTGCGTTGTGGGGGTCGAGGCCGGCGACGAACGATTCCCAGAGTTGCAGGCCGTTGTCGCCGACGGCGGACTCCGCCGCCTCGAAATTATTCGTCCAGCCGTTCGCCGCGAGCCACCAGTACGGCGTCGCATGGTTGGTCGTCACGATTTCCGCGAAGACGGCCTGCACATTGCGGTCTGCCGACATCACAACGACGCCCGGCTGGAGGTTGCCGGTGAGGTCGCCCGTCCAGTGATTAAAACGGAAATACTGCGCCGCCGTGGGCGTGACCGTCACCGGCGTTCCGGCGGAGAACAGGCCTGACGTCGGCGACACGGACCCGCGGTTCGCGGGTGATGCGGAGGCGGTGAGCGTGAAGGTCGGCGCGCCGCCGGTACCGAGCACCTCCACGTCGTCGAGGTTCCATCCAAAGCTCACGCGGTTGTCGCCGTTTGCGGAGAGGCCCCAGCGAATGAAGACGGTGGACTTGCCCGTCGCGACGCTCGAGACGTCGTACATCAATGAAGTCCAGGATGCATCAGCCAGGATGCCGCTCGAGGTCCACACGCGCGTCCAGTTCACGCCATCGGAAGACACGTCGATCAGCGCCGTGTCGCCGGACCTCACGCCGAGCCAGCGCTGGAAGCGCAGCGTCACCGTCGTCAGGAGCGAGCAATTGATCGCGGGCGTCGTCGCGTACGCGGTGGCCAGCGTGCGGGGATAGACTCCGTTCAGCGCGTTGCCTACGACGTTGGAGCCGGTGAAACCCGACGCCGGGTCCCCGTTCGCGCCAGCCGGTTTTCCGTACGCCCACGCCGCATCCAGCGTCCAGCCCGGCGACTGGTTCATGTCCGCGGCGTAAATCGTGTTTTGAATGCCACACGCAAATATCCCGAGCGAGCCCGCGGGCACGCTCGCGCCTTCGATGTCCTTCACGGCTCCTGCCTGGGCGAGGATTGTGTAGGTGCCGTTGTCGCCCGCGGACCACGTCCCGCCCGGCGCATCGATCGCGTAGGTCGCGACACGAGGCGTTCCGTTCACAGCATTGTTCACCGAGACGAGACGCGCTGCGGCGTCGTAGCCATTCGGCCCGGTCACGCGCAGATCGTCATCGCCCAGGGTCGAGGTGTCGATGCCCGCGTTATCGGAATACGTGACGACGATGAGTTCGTTTGTTCCGCCGGCAGAGACGACGTCGTCCGCGTTGCTCAGCGTCGCCTGCGGCGGGAAGATCATGTCCGAACCTGCGACGACGCGGCCCGTGATAAAAAACTGGCCGAGGCTCGCGTACGCGGTGTAACCGCCCGGCGTCGGGGAGAGCGGATCGCCCGTGCCGGTGTCGCTGATGTACAAATAATAGACGCCTGCCGTCACCGTTGCACTGACCACGGCGTACGTCTGGTCCGTCGGGTCGACGCGCACGATCTGGTTGCCGCCGGCGTCGACGAGCCGCGCGACGATATCGAGGTTGCCGCCACGGCTGTTGGCGGGGCTGACCCACGGCTGGACGGTCAGGTTGATCGCGCCGGCGCCGGTCGCAAACGCGACGACGTCGGTGTCGATGCCGCGTTCGATGACACCCTTGTTCGCCGTGTTCGCATTCGCAGGGTCCGTTTCCGGCGTCGTCGCGACCACGTTGCTGCCGCCGGAAATCTGGAGCACGGTCGCCAGGGCCGCGGCGCCGGCGTGGTCGTCGACGCGGTACGCGAGTTTGCCGGCGATGATCGAGAGGTCGTCCTGCAGGTTGTTCGCCAGGTAGTATTCACCCTTGGACCACTGCGAGACGTTCTTGCCGTAACTGACGCCCATGATCGGCGCCCAGGCCGTGTTTCCCGAGCCGTGGCCCGCGTAGTATTCCGTTCCGTCCGTTTTCCCGTCGTGGCTGAGGCCCATGTTGTGTCCAATCTCGTGGGAACACGCTTCGGAGATGTTGTATTCCGCGTAGCCGAGGTTGTTGAAATAAATCCACGCCGGCGAATACGTGGAATAATTCGACTGCCCGAACACACCGACGTATGCGACACCGCCGGCGCTCGAGGAGGGATTCGCGGCGCCGTTGGCGTCGGTGCTCCGCGTCACGAGTGCGCGCGCGACGCGCGGGGTGAGCGCTGCCGGCTCCTCCGTCGTCACGTCGATGTTGAACGGCGCATAATCCTCGGCGACGCGCTGCCAGATCCGTTTGATCGCCACCTGTTCGGCGTCGCTGAATGTCGTGAAATCCGCATCGGTGCTGAACGCCACCGCGGGAACCGGGTCGCGCCCGAGCGACGAGTTCCACGCCGTGCCGCTCACGGTAAAGCCGTCGAAGTCCAGGACGAGCACGTTGGTGCACCCGGGGCGGCTGTGGAACTTGAGGCTGTCGGGAAAGGGCGAAACCGGGATCGCCGCGCCGGCGGGAAACGGATCGGACGGGCTCGTCGGCGCCGTCGCGCCGTCGTTGCACACGTAGAAGATTCCGCCGTCGTCGTCCGCGTGCAGCGACTGCACGTCCTCGGCGGGAAATGAAAATTCGTGGAGCTTGTCGAGCGCGCGCTGCCGCGCCTGCGCCGGCAACGCTTCCAGCCGGTCCCGGAACCGCCCGGGCGGCAGGTCGCTGACGACAAACGGGTGGCCTGCGCCGAATTCGCGCGGCGGCGCGGCGGCGGCGAGGTGGGGCGCGATAAGCGCCAGGCTGGCGACCAGGAATGCGTTTCTGACGGCGGCCACGGATGTCCCCTGTAATGCACCCCACAAACAGCATCTATCATACCCATCCGGCATCTGAACTTATCATCAGATGACGCAGGGCCCGGATAACCTGCAGAAGTGGCGCAACCACAAGGAGAACCTGCATGAATTTCCTGCTCTACGCCCGAAAATCGAGCGATCGCGAGGACCAGCAAATGTTGTCGATCGACGCGCAACTCTCGGAATTGCATGCGCTGGCTCGCAAGCACTCGATCCGGATCACCCGCGAGTACATCGAGACGCGGACCGCCAAAGATCCCGGCCGGCCGATCTTCAACGAAATGATCGCGGCCATCCGGCGCGACTCCACCGACGGAATTCTCTCGTGGCATCCCGATCGCCTCGCGCGAAACGCCCTCGACGGCGGGATGGTCATCTACCTCCTCGACACGGGTCATTTGCGGTCGCTGAAGTTCTCGAGCTTCTGGTTCGAAAACACGCCGCAGGGAAAATTCATGCTCCAGATCGCGTTCGGGCAATCGAAATACTTCGTCGACAACCTTTCCGAGAACATCAAACGCGGGATGAGGGAGAAAATACGGCGGGGCGAATTTCCACAAAAAGCACCCCTCGGTTATTGCAACGAGCCTCGGCTGCGCACGATCGTTGTGGACGACAAGAAAGCGCCGCTCGTGCGAATCATTTTCAGGCGGTACGCCACCGGTCGGTATACGTTGGACGAGATTACCGTGGCGGCCAACGCGCTGGGCCTGAGGACACCGAAGGGCTTGCCGTTCAACGCGCAGAGTATGACGGTGTTTCTCCGGCGGGTGCACTATGACGGCAAATTCCCATGGCATGGCCGGGCCGAGCAGGGAACTCACCCACGCCTGTTCCCCGCGCTCATATTCAAGCGCGTGCAGAAGGTCTTGCGTCGCGAGAAGAAACGCCGGTGCCGACCGGATTTTATTTCGGGAATTGCGCCGACAACGCGTCTAGGTCGGCGATGACATCGTTGATCTTCTTCTGGACGTCGACGAGCCCCGTGTCCGCCTTCGCCGACAGCGGCGCGACGGCGGAAAGCCCGGTGCGGGTCAGGTCGTGGTCGAGGAAGTCGCGGACGTCGTGCAGGTCCTTTTCCGCCGTCTGGAACGCCGTGCTGACGTCCTGCATCTTCGCATTGATCTTCTGGTACTGCGCGAGCAGGTCGCTCCGGCGCTGGTTGCTCTGCTCGCGCAGCGAATCGTCGGCGAGGTGTTTCGCCTCTTTCTCCCAGGAGGAAAAGTACGCGTCGCCCTTGCTCTTCATGTCGGACGCGGTGTCCGCCATGTCATCCGCCGTATCCTCGAGCCTGTAGAGTTCCTTGCGGAAACTGACGTACGGCTTCTGAAGGTCGTCGACCGAAGCCCCCGTCAGCCCGCTCAACGCCGACGAAGTCCGCGTGATCTGCCGCTGCGCATCGAGCAGGTCGGACCGGAGCTCGCGCAGATCCCGCGACGTCTTCGAAGCCTGCTTGTAGCCCGGCGTGGAACATCCGGCCAGGAGGGCGGCGATGAGAATGGTTCCCAGCGAAACGCGCATGGGTCGGAATGTACAAAAAAGAAGGTGATTGGCAAGTCTCCGGGCCTGTAGCCGCGCCACGCTTGCCCGCCGTGGCGAGAAGGGGCGCGCCGCCCTT
>JADMIO011081455.1_pt1 | contig 30200 bp, 25 predicted proteins | sample 8958161 | NCBI WGS metagenome assembly JADMIO01 (sample SAMN16585339, study PRJNA669376) | soil metagenome | isolation source: Crop rotation soil | place: USA: Cullars Rotation, Alabama | collected 2011 | reverse complement strand
GCTTTCGGTGGACGGATCGCACGAACCGGCACTGGCCGAAGCGTCGGCTCTGTCGATGGGCAATCCCCATTGTGTGCTGTTCGTCGGCGACACCGCCAACGCGCCGGTGACCACGCTCGGTCCGGCGCTCGAGCATCACGCCTGGTTTCCGGCGCGCACAAACGTGGAGTTCGCCGAAGTGCAAAGTCCCCGCACCATCAAGCTTCGCGTCTGGGAACGCGGCACCGGTGAAACGCTCGCCTGCGGCACGGGCGCGTGCGCGGCAGCGGTCGCGGCGATGGCGCGCGGCCTGACCGAACGCAACGTGGACGTGGCTCTCGCCGGTGGCACGCTCACCATCGAATGGCGGGACGACGACCACGTGTTGATGACGGGGCCGAGTTCGCTGGCTTATCACGGCGATGTCGATATCGCCGCGTTGGTGCGCGGATGAGCGTCGACGTCGTCACCTTCGGATGCCGGTTAAATGCATACGAATCCGAGGCGATACGCGCCCGCGCCGGCGAGGCGGGGCTCCAGAACGCGATCATCGTCAACACCTGCGCGGTCACATCGGAAGCCGTCCGGCAATCGCGTCAAGCCATCCGGCGACTGCGACGCGAGCGGCCGGGCGCGCGCATGATCGTGACGGGCTGCGCGGCGCAAACCGAGACCGCAACCTATGCCGCCATGCCGGAAGTCGACCAGGTAATCGGCAACAGCGAAAAAATGGCGGCGGCCAGTTACGCCCCTGATTTTCTTGCCGGCGCCGAGCGTGTTCGCGTTGCCGACATCATGGCGGTCAAGGAAACCGCAGGCGCGTTCGTCGATTCCATGGCGAGCCGCACGCGAGCCATGCTGATGGTGCAAAACGGCTGCGACCACCGCTGTACCTTCTGCATCATTCCCTATGGCCGCGGAAATTCGCGCAGTGTCGGCATGGGCGCCTTGGTAGAAGAAGCGCGGCGACTGGTGGCTAACGGCTATCGCGAGATCGTGCTGTCGGGCGTCGACCTGACCGCCTACGGCGCCGATCTGCCGGGGCGGCCGACGCTCGGGCAGCTGGTTGAGCAAATCCTCAGGCGCGTGCCAGAGCTTCAGCGTTTGCGTCTTTCCTCCATCGACTCCATCGAGGTGGATGGACCGCTGCTGCGCGTGATTGCCGAGGCAGAGCGGCTGATGCCGCATTTTCATCTCTCGGTGCAGTCCGGCGACGACATGATCCTGAAGCGGATGAAGCGGCGTCACACGCGAGCCGACACGATCCGCTTCTGCGAAACCGTGCGGCGGCTGCGGCCCGAAGCAGCGTTCGGTGCCGATCTGATTGCCGGATTTCCCACCGAAACCGAGACCATGTTCGAAAATACGCTGGCTCTCGTCGACGAGGCGGGGCTGTCGTATCTGCACGTGTTTCCGTTCAGTCCCCGTAAGGGCACACCCGCCGCGCGCATGCCGCAGCTCTTCCGCGGAGTGATCAAGGAACGGGCCGCGCGCCTGCGCTACAAGGGCGATACCGCGCGCTCCGCACATTTGCAGCGCTTCCTCGGCACCACGCAGGAAATCCTGGCCGAAGCGGAGGGTGAAGGACATACGCGCTGCTTCGCGCCGGTGCGTTTTGCAGCGCCTGCTGTGCCAGGCGAACTCGTGATGCGCACCATCACAGGCACCGACGGTCGAATGCTGGTCAGTGAAGCCGTTTCTCTCGAGGCGGCATGAGCACCGCCACGGAAGAAAAGAAATCCGGTTGGTTTGCCCGGCTGAAGGCCGGACTATCGCGCACCGCATCGTCGCTCTCGGATAGTCTGACCGGCGTCTTCACGAAACGGCGCCTCGATGCCGAAACGGTCGCGGAGCTCGAAGAGGCCCTGATCCGCGCCGATATCGGTGTTGGGCTTGCGGCGCGGCTCTCGGCGGAAGTCGCCAAAGGCCGCTACGACAAGGAAATTTCCGAGCCTGAAATCCGCGCGCTTCTCGCCGACGCCATCGCGGCCGTTCTTGCACCGGTCGCAAAGCCCCTATCCATCGACCCAGCTCAACATCCATTCGTTGTGCTGGTCGCCGGCGTCAATGGCACAGGCAAGACCACGACCATCGGCAAACTGGCGGCGCGCTGGCATTCCGAGGGAAAGACGGTGGTCCTCGCCGCCGGCGACACCTTTCGCGCCGCAGCCATTGAACAACTCAAGATCTGGGGCGACCGTGCGCGCGCACGCGTGATCGCGCGCGAACCGGGCGCCGATGCGGCCGGTCTCGCGTTCGATGCGATGACGACGGCGCGCAATGACGGCGCGGATGTTTTGCTCGTCGATACGGCCGGCCGCTTGCAGAACAAAGCGGGGCTGATGGCCGAACTGGAGAAGGTCAGCCGCGTGCTCAAAAAACAGGATTCCGCGGCCCCGCATGCGGCCATCCTTGTGCTCGACGCCACCACCGGGCAGAACGCCATCGCCCAGGTCGAGGCTTTTCGCGATGCGATGCCGCTCACGGGCCTGGTGATGACCAAGCTCGACGGCACAGCGAAGGGCGGAATCCTCGTGGCGCTTGCCGATAAGTTCAAACTCCCCATTCATTTCATCGGCGTGGGCGAGGGCATCGGCGATTTGCAGCCGTTTGACGCGACGGCGTTTGCGCGCGCGCTGACGGGGGCCGCCGAATGACGGAAAATTCCAATGAAAATGAAGATGTCGAGGACGACGCGCGTGCGTACAAGTCACGCGGCCGCGCCCTACATCCGTTTGCGCGGCTGGGCCTCGATCTCGGTCCGCTGGTAATTTTCTTTTTCGCCAATGCGTTGTGGGGCATCTTTGTGGCCACAGCCGTCTTCATGGTCACCATGCTGGCGTCGGTGACGACGGGCTTTCTCGTCGAACGCAAGCTGTCGCCGATGCCCCTGATCACGGCCGCGCTTGTTCTGGTGTTTGGCGGCCTCACCCTGTGGCTTGCCAACGACACCTTTATCAAGATCAAGCCTACCATCCTCTATGTGATCTTCGCCGCGGTGTTGTTGGGCGGTCTCGCGATGGGACGGCTTTTCATCAAGGCGTTGCTCTCGGCCACGTTTCGCCTACCGGATCGTGCGTGGCGGGTGCTGACCTGGCGCTGGGCGATCTATTTTGTGTTCATTGCGGTTGCGAACGAAATTGTGTGGCGCAACGCGACGACGGATCAGTGGGTTGCTTTCAAGGTCTGGGGAATCTTTCCGCTGACGCTCGTGTTCGCGTTCGCGCAAACGCCGTTCCTGTTGCGCAATCAGATTGAAGAACCGCCGACGTCGACCTGAGGGTTTTTCGCGTTCCTCGGTTCCTGAAAAAAAATCAAGGCGAAACCGTCCGCCCGCGGACGATTTTCATTCGAAAAATTTTTCATGAATCCGGTTTGATTCCGTACGGAGGCGGGCCTATGTTCCGGCCTCAAGTGCCGCGTCCATGACAATCCAACAAGTCGGCTCACCACTCGGGGGTGGAGGATGGCATCCAAAAGTCCGCGAAAGGCGGACGGCTTCGATCTGTCGCAGTCGCCCTCGTACCTGTTCCGGCGCTGCACACAATACGCCAACGATCTCTTCGCTCAGGAGCTCGAGGCGAGCGGCCTCACCAAGACGCAATTCACAGTGCTTGTATGCGTCGAACAGTACGAAGGTGCTAGCCAGACGGATCTCGTGGGCCTCACCAAGGTCGATCGCTCGACCCTGGCGGAGATGCTTGCGCGCATGATCGAAAAGGGCCTGCTCGATCGTCAGCGTACGGATAATGACGCGCGCGCGTATTCCGTGCGGATGACGCCAACCGGGCGCAAGACGCTGCGTGCCGGGCGCGCGGCCGCCGACCGGGTAGAGCGCGCCCTCCTTTCCATGCTGAGCGCCGCCGATCGGGCGCGTCTCGTCAAATTGCTGATGGCCGTCGTGGCTGCGGCGGAAACGACCGACCCCGATACGCGCCCGGCGCGCCGCAAGGGCAAGGGCGCCGCGCGTTAGCGCAGTCCGAGCACAGGAAAGATCACCGTTTCAACGATTTCGGGCGTGAGCGCGCCGGAGACGTGCGCGCGGACGATGCCGTTTGCGTCGATGGCAAAGGTCTCGGGCGCGCCGGTAACCCCCCAGTCGATGGCGACGCGTCCCGCAGGGTCCGTCGCCAGACGAACGAAGGGATTGCCCAGCGCGTTCAAATACGCGCGGGCAAGCTCCGGCTTGTCCTTGTAGACGACGCCCCACAGCTGGATGCGACGATCTGAGGCTAGCGCAAGCAGCATCGGATGCTCCACGCGGCAGGGTGGGCACCACGAGGCCCAGAAATTGACGATGGTGGGCCGGCCGATCAGATCGGCGCGCGCGAAGCCTTGCGATTGCGCATCCAAGGCGGCGAGGATGAAATCGGGCGCAGGTTTACCGATCAGGGGCGAGGGCAGTTGCTCCGGGGGTCCCCGCTCGAGCCCGAGATAAAACAGGATGCCGACAGCAATGAGCACCAGAACGGGCAGCGTAAACGCAAGGCGCTTCACGATCGCCGCCCTTCGATGGCATCGAGCTGCCGCCGCAGCTTGCGTTCCGCAACAATCGTCCACACCGTGACAACGCCAAGAACGGCGAGCGAAATCCCATACGCGGGCCAAACGAAGGCCGCATAACCGCCCATCTGAAGAAATTCGCCCATTATCGGCCCGCGCTCAGGAGCGTCGCGCGCAGGCGTTGCGCCAGGATTTCCGTCCGTACGCGGATCAGCCACAGCCAAAGGAACAGGATCGTGTAGGCAAAAGCCATCACCAACAGCGGCCAGAGAAACTCCGCGCCCATCGTCGGGCCGCCGCCGCGGAAAATGCTCTCGCCCTGATGCAGCGTGGCCCACCATTCGACCGAAAATTTGATGATAGGGATGTTGACCGCGCCAACCAGCGCCAGAACCGCGCACACCTTGGCGGCGCGCGCGGGCTCTTCGATGGCGCTCCACAGGCCGATATAGCCGAGATAGATGAAGAACAGGATCAACTCGGATGTCAGGCGCGCGTCCCACACCCAATACGTTCCCCACATCGGCTTGCCCCACAGCGAGCCCGTGATGAGGGCAAGCGCCGTAAACGCCGCGCCATAGGGGGCGGCCGCGCGTGCGGCGACGTCAGCCAAGGGATGCTTGAGCACGAGGCCGAGCGCAGACGACAGGGCGATCACCCCGTAGACGAACATGCTCATCCAGGCCGCCGGAACGTGCACGAACATGATCCGCGCCGCGTCGCCTTGCTGGTAATCGGCAGGCGCCACCACGAGCGACCAGTACAATCCGACAGCAAGCAGGATCGCACTCACCGCGCCAAGCCACGGCGTCAGCGCCGACGCGGCGTCGAGGAATCGTTTGGGGTTGGCGTAGACAGCCATGGCCATGGGCTTTCTTTAGGCTGCGCCGAACATGGCAACAATCACCCTCGGACGTTGAGCCGCACGGCGGCTGCGGCTGCGAACGGCGCCAGGCCGACCATCAGCACGGAATAGGCGGCCAGCAAAAGGAAAGCACCCGACCCGGCACCCTCGACGGCCGTTGTCACCGCGGCTGGCCCAAAGATCAGCGCGGGCACGATGAGGGGCAGCACGATCAGCGAAAGGATGAGACCGCCGCGACGAAGCGACACCGTGAGCGCCGCACCGACGGCGCCCATGCTCGAAAGGGCCGGCGTACCGAGCGCGAGCGATCCCATCAACGCCAACAGGCCATCGCGCGGCATGTCGAAGAGAAGGCCCAGAAGCGGCGAGACCAAAGTCAGCGGCAAACCGGTGGTCAACCAATGCGCAGCGATCTTTGCGACCGCAACGCCCTCGAGCGACAACGGCGACAGCGCGATCACGTCGAGACTTCCGTCCTCGAAGTCCGCCTGAAACAGCCGGTCGAGCGATATCAAAGTCGCCAGCGCTGCGGCGATCCACAAAACGCCGGCGGAAACGCGCGCGAGCAGGTTCAAGTCGGGACCGATGCCGAGCGGCAAGAGCGCCGCGATTGCTGCAAAAAAACCGATCGCGAGCGCCGCCCCGCCGCCGGCCCGGATGGCAAGCCGCACGTCCCGCCTGAGAAGCCCCGCGAACGCGCTCATGGCGGCAGCACCAGGCGGGCTTCCGAAAGGCCCAATGGCTCGTGCGTCGCGGCCATTGCGATGCCGCCGCGTGCGCAGTGATCGCGGACAAGGTCGGCGACCAGGGTGCGGCCCGCGGCATCGAGCGCCGCGAACGGTTCGTCGAGCAGCCACAGCGGCCGTGAACAGAGAATGATCCGCGCCAGCGCGAGACGGCGCCGTTGCCCGGCGGAAAGATATTGCGCGGGCGCATCGGCCAGGCGCGCAAGCCCGACGCGATCGAGAAGCGTCGGTGGCGCGTCGGCCGCGTAGAGCTTCGACCAGAACTGAATGTTTTCGCGGATGGTCAGCGCCACCTTGACGCCATCCTGATGGCCGAGCCAGGCGCAAAACCGGCCGCGTTCCTCGCGATCGGTGACGACCGTTGTATTCGTCCGCAGGCTGATCGAGCCTGCGGCTTCGCGAAGAAGCCCGGCGCCGATACGCAACAAGGATGTCTTTCCGGCACCATTCGGCCCCGCGATCGCGAGCACCCCCCCGCGCGCAATCGAAAAACCCACATTCTCAAAAACGGTCCGTCCGCCACGCTCGCAAGCGAGGTCGCGCGCGTCGATCGCGATATCCGATATTGGCGGCGTGGCGGGCGTTGTCGCGCTCAATACATATGCTGGCCGCCGTTGATCGACAGCGTCGAGCCGGTGATGAAGCCGGCGTCATCGGCAACCAGAAACGCCACGCCTCGCGCGATTTCCTGCGCGTGGCCCAAACGCCCAACGGGAATGCGCGCCTTGATCTTTTCCAGAACGTCCGCCGGCACCGCCGACACCATGTCGGTATCGATATAGCCCGGAGCGATCGCGTTGACGGTCACGCCCTTGGCGGCGCCTTCCTGGGCCAGCGCCTTAGTGAAGCCGTGGATGCCCGATTTGGCGGCGGCGTAATTCACCTGGCCGTACTGACCCGCCTGTCCATTGACCGAACCGATATTGACGACGCGGCCGAAGCCTTTGGCCAGCATCCCTTCCCACACGGCCTTCGCCATGTTGAAGCAGCCGCCCAGATTGGTATCGACGACGCTGTCCCAGAATTCGCGAGACATCTTGCGCATCGTCGAGTCGCGGGTGATGCCGGCGTTGTTGACCAGGATTTCCACCGGCCCGAACTCGGACGTGATCGCCTTCACCGCGGCGAGGCAGGCGTCATGGTCGGCCACGTCCCACTTGCGCACGGCAATGCCGGTTTCCTTCGCGAACGCTTCGGCCCGGGCATCATTGCCGGCGTAGTTGGCGACCACCGTGTAGCTCGCCTTCTTGAGATTCTCCGATATGGCGCGGCCGATGCCGCGCGTTCCGCCGGTGACGATTGCTACCCGTGCCATGCTTGTTCTCCGATAATTTCTTCACCCACCGCTCGCGGGCTCTTTACCATCGTGTACCCGCGCGAGTCCCGCCGAACCTCAAGAAAATCGCCGGGATTTTGCAGCGCAAAATCGGGCTGGACGAAAGCCGCCCAAGCATGGTGTGTTATCAGCGGAACCCGCGAGAGGCAAAAGCCTCCGCCCAAAATGGTGGGCCCGCTTGAGCGAGACGAAAAGCGGGGCGAACGGTCCGGTCGTCATCAAGAAGTACGCGAACCGCCGCCTCTACAATACGCAGACCTCGACTTATGTGACGCTCGACCATCTGGCGCAGATGGTGAAGGACGGCACCGAGTTCGAGGTGCACGATGCCCGCACCGGCGAAGACATCACGCGTCAGGTGCTGACCCAGATCATCGTCGAGGAAGAGGCCAAAGGCGGCCACATGCTGCCAATCCAGTTCCTTCGGCAGCTGATCGGGTTTTACGGAGATTCGCTTCAGTCGCTGGTGCCCAACTATCTCGAAATGTCGATGGATTCCTTCGCCAAGAACCAGCAGGCGATGCGCGAGAAATTTGCCGACGCGTTCGGCGGGCGGCTGGGCTTCAAGGAGTTCGAACAGCTGACGCGGCAGAATTTGCAGATGTTCGAGAACGCCATGCGCGCGTTCTCGCCGTTTGGCCAGACCGGCGCGACACCGCCACGCGAAGCGCCAGCCGCGTCGCCGCCGCCGCAGCAGAGGGCGAACGGCACCAGCGAGTCACCTTCACCGCGCGACGATGAAATCCGCGCGCTGAAGGACCAACTCGCCACGATGCAAAAGGCTATTTCCGACCTCGCGCAACAGCGGAAGTAGCGAATCCCAGCGCCGTCCGCGACGTCCATGCTCCGGCGACTGTGGCGAAGAGTGCTCCATGGTCCTGCAGGTGCACGCGCCCGCACCGGAAAGACAAAGCCCTATCCGCGCATTGTCGCCGCCTCGGCCGATGGCTGGAGCAACGCGCGACCGCGCCTCTTTCGCGAAGAGGGTAAAGCGCGCAAGGAGTATGTGGTCGCATTACCCGACGGCTATGGCGCGCGCACGGTGTCCGTTCGCTTGAGCGTGCCCGCGATGCCGCGGTGGCGAAGCCACGCATTCGCCGAACATCCGACGCGCTCCGATGGGTCTGCGAGCGACACGGTGGTATCGCGCACGACGGGCGGCTTCGCAGTGTCGACCGACCTCGGCAGATCGTGGCGCTCGGTGGCGGTCGAGGGTTATCGCCGCCGCCCGTTCATCCAGGTGAAGATGCTGGCGAACGATCTGTTTCTGGCGCAGGCAGAACCGCTGCGCGAGTCGCACAACCGGCCTTTTTCCGTAGACCTGCTGACGGTCGATGCCTCGGGGCGGATTCTCGCTGCCTCACGCAATCTGTCGGTCCCCTGGCACGGATGTCGTGCCGTCGACGCGCGCGGCGGGGTCATCATGTTTGCCGAATACACGCCCAATCCTGGGAAGGTGGACCGTGTGTCAAGCCGCGTGTTCCGGAGTCGCGACGGCGGCAACACATGGCATGTGGTCTTTGAACAAACGGCACAGCAGGTGCGCCACTTTCACTTTCTGCAGGCGCGGCGCGAGAGCGCCGAATGGTGGCTGACGTCGGGTGACGCGCCGGACGAATGCCACATCTGGGTGAGCCGCGACAACGGCGATACGTGGCGCGACATCACCGAAGGTCTCGGCAGCGACAAAATACGCTGCGGGACCGAAAAATTTTCGCGCGATCTGTTCCGGCTTACCGACATCGCATGGGACGGCAACGATGTGATCTGGGGCAGCGATGACCTTCTGTGGGATATCAGAAATGGCGAACCCGGCGCGCGCATATTTGCCAGCCGCGCCGGTGACGCCGTCTCACCGATGCCGGTGGGGCGCGGCCGCTGGCACTTTCGCAGCATTGTCGATGTCGGGGAGTTCTACCTCGCCATTTCACAGGGCTGTCCCGAACCTGATGCCGTCATGCCAGTCGATGCGCGGCCCGGCGTCTATTTGATGCGCAAGGGCGCAACTGCGCAGGAGCTACCTGCGGTGCACCTGATCGACGTGGATACCTATAGTGCCCATCGAACCGGCTTCACCTATGCCAGCGCCAGCCGCGTCGCGAAGGAGGGGACGTTCTTTTCCTATCGCGCCCCGACCGACGCCTTCCCGCGCGGCAACAGGATTCTGAAATGGGAGGTCGCGTTCGCTTGAGGACGTCCGATCAGGCCGCCGGGGCCGCAGCCGTGAGCCACGTGGGCGAGATGTCCGGCTGCCCGAAGTGATAGCCCTGGAAATAGTCGACGCCGAAGCTTTCCAGAAGTTTCGCATCCTCTTCGCTGGCCACCCACTCGGCCACGGTTTCCATCTGGAAGTTTTTCGCAAGCTCGACGAGCGTACGCACGAAGATCTGGTTGTCGGGCGAGCGCGACAGATTCTTCACGTATGAGCCGTCGATCTTGACCATGTCGACGCGCAGCATGTGCAGGTTGCGGAAGCTGGTGTAGCCGGCGCCGAAATCGTCGATGGCGACCTTGCAGCCCATGTCTCTGAGACGGCTGACGAAGCGCGCGTTGTCTTCGAACGCGTGCAGCGCGGCGGTTTCGGTGAGCTCCACCGTCATCCGTTCGGCAACCTCGCGATTTTCGCGCACGTAATTGATGAACGATTGCAGCCACGACGGGTCTCCGGCGGTGGTGCCCGACACGTTGATCGACAGCTTGATCTCGGGGTGCGCGTAGAGCTGCGCCACGGCCATCTCAAGCGCGCGGCGGTCGACCATGCGCACCAGGCCGAGCGTTTCGGCGGCCGGCACGAAGTCGCCGGCGAGTGCGATGGAGCCGTCCTTGCGCCGCAAGCGCACCAGGCATTCGTAATGCTCGGCCTCGCGCGTGATCGCGTGCACGATGGGCTGATAGGCGAAGATCAAACGGTGTTCGTTCAGCGCCTCGACCAGCTCATCCGCGATCGTCATCAGGCGCCGGCGCGCCGTTTCTTTCTGCTCCGACTTCGAATAGACGGCGAAGCCGTTGCGGCCCATGCTCTTGGCCTGCTCGATCGCCTCCTCGGCGCGCAGCATCGCTTCCTGGCTGGTCGACGCAGAGGCCGGTAGCCACACGGCGCCGACCGATACGGTGGCCGACACCGACCCGGCGCGCGTGTCGATCACTTCCGAACGGACGGCGGCGCGCAACCGTTCGGCGACCAGCGACATCTCATGCTCGCCGCAATCGGCGAGGATAACGCCAAACTTGTTGCCGGCGGTGCGCCCGATCACGTCGGAACCGCGCAAGGTCTGCGCCAGCCGCTGGCCGGCGGCGACGATCACCTCATCGGCAACGTCGAAGCCGTAGGTCTCGTTGATCACCGCGAGCTTGTCGATCGAGGCCACCACATAGGCGCAGGTGCGGTTCTCCGAGACCGCGCGCTGGATCACACTGGTCAGGCGCTCGCGCAAACGGGTGCGATTCAAATGGCCGGTGAGTTCGTCGAAGCAGGCCAGATAGGTAAGCCGCTTCAGCATGCGCTTTTGCGGCGTGACCAGACGCAGCACGCCGGTGATGCGGTCGGGCCGGCCGTCTTCGCCCGGCGTGCGCACCGCGCGCAGCTCGTACCATTCGGACGGGCGCGTGGCGTAGCTTTCGAATTCGATGGCGAAAGTCGGATCGTCGGGGACCGGCTGCGAAAGATGCGTCGCCAATTCCGCGCGGGCCGCCGGCGACAACCAGGTGCGGAATTCCTCGCCGACGCGAAGTTGCGCAAGGTCAAACACGCTCGGGGGGAACGGACCGTCGACCAGCCACTCGATGCGGTCGTCGGCAAGCGTCCAATCGAAGGCGGCTTCGCGCGCGCCCAACAGCGCAAGACGCAAGCGCTGCGCCTCACGGGCTTCGGCGAGGGCAGCGAGCTTGTGGTCTGCGGCGCCTTGTCCGGTCTGTGCCCTCACGATTCCCACCGTTGGTTTCGCGGTTCTTTGCCGCGATCCTTTGTGTGAAGGGTAAGCGCGAGGACTTAAAAATCTCGAAACTTTTGCTCGAATGCGCAGAGGAGGCGGCGGCGGCGCGCGACTTGCCTAAGGAGATGTTATGACGATCGCCGACTCGCACATGCGCGTTAACGCCGACACGCACGTGTATTGCGCTGAGGCCCGAATATCGCGCGACCCTGCGGATGCGTATGGTGAACACGAGAATGCGCGCCAGAGCATCGTCCCACGCGTGGCCTTTCACGAACCCGACGCGGTGTTCCGTTCTGAAACAGTGTTCGCTTCCGCCTTCACGGCGCAGGTACTGGTTCAGGCACTGGCAGTCGGACGCGCCACGCCGCTGGAAGCCGCGCGCGTTTACGGGACGCAGCGCTGCGCGCAGCGCAAACGCTATCTTTTCGCCTGACTACTGGGCTTCGTCTTCTGGATCGACGCGATCGGACGATTGCAGCATCGCGGCGCCGATGATCGCGCCGTAATCCCTGTTCTGCAGGATCACCACGATGCCATCGCGATCGTCTTCGCGCAGGACGATGGGAAGGTCGATAATTTTGGGGCCGCCGTTCCATTGGCCGGCGTCCTTGATCTGACGCACGAGATTCACGAACGTCAGCGTCCGTCCCCCGTTCTCGCCTTCCTCGACATCGACGCGCGCCTGGCTGCGGGTCTGCAGCACCCAGATGCGCACGTTTCCTTGTTGTGCACGCGGATTGCCGGCGATGGCGATTTGCACCTTTTGCTCGGATGCGGCGATGGCGATGGGAATATCCGTGGTGGCTTCGTTGGCCTGTTCACGTTGCGCAATCGCCGCCAGGACCTTGTTGCGCTGACTGCCGACGACATCGGTCGCGCCGTCGAGAATCATCTGCGGCGTATATATGCCGCTGTGGTTCATCATTCGCGCATAGGCTTTTTGCCGCTGCGTATTGGTGTCGGTGGCAAAGGTGTCCTTCCAGCCCAGCATGTCCCAATAGGTCACGGGCAGCGTCAGTGCGATGACGTCGCGCTTCTGCGCGATTTCGGCGAGCAAGCGGTCGGCCGGCGGACAGTCCGAGCAGCCCTGGCTGGTGAACAGCTCGACGACGACGGGATGGATGGTCTTGTCGCTGTCGGCTGCGAGGGCTGGTGCACAGGCAACAAAAGTGGCGACCAAAGAAAGGACAAATCGGGTGCGCATTGGCACGACAATAAGCCCGCTCAGGCGGATGCCCAAGCGCAATCCGCTTCACGATTGCGTTGCCTTTGCTTGGTCATTTTTTCACCACGCCGCAGCCACTTGCCGCTGCGCTATGCGGCGAGAAGGTGTCTGAGCACGCGGTGCAGGATGCCGCCGTTCACGAAATACGACACCTCGTCCTGCGTATCGATGCGCGCGACAAGCGGTATGTCGGCCGTCGGTCCGTCCGGATAGGTTACGCGCGCTGTTATCTTCATCCGCGGCTTCACGCCGGAGGCGAGGCCTTCGATGTCGATCGTCTCGCGTCCGGTGATCTTGAAGTCGTTGCGCGTCTTGCCGCCCGCGAATTCCAACGGCAGCACACCCATGCCGATCAGGTTCGAACGGTGGATGCGCTCGAACGATTCCGCGATCACGGCGCGCACGCCGAGAAGCCGCGGGCCTTTCGCCGCCCAGTCGCGCGACGAACCGGTACCGTATTCCTTGCCGGCGACGACGATCGTGGGCACGCCCGCATTCTGGTATTTCATTGCCGCATCATAAATCGGCATCTCTTCGCCGGACGGCTTTGCATCGGAATAGAACAGCGTGTTGCCGCCTTCCTTGCCGCCCAGCATCTCGTTTCTGATGCGGATATTGGCGAAGGTGCCGCGCATCATCACTTCGTGGTTGCCGCGCCGCGCGCCGTACGAGTTGAAATCGACCGGCGGTACGCCGTGCTCGATCAGGTACTGGCCCGCGGGGCTCTCCTTCTTGATCGAGCCGGCGGGGCTGATGTGATCGGTGGTGATGGAATCGCCAAACACGCCGAGAATGCGCGCCTTGCGGATATCGGTGAGCGGCGCCGGCTTCTGGCCCATGCCGGTGAAGTAGGGCGGGTTCTTCACATAGGTGGAATCGCCCTGCCACGCATACGTGGCACTGGGGCGGACCTTGATTTTCTTCCAGCTGGCGCCGCCGTCGAACACGTCCGCATAGCGCGAGCGGAACATCGCTGGCGTCACGCATTTGCGCACGGTGGCGGCGATCTCGGCGGGTGAAGGCCAGATATCGTTCAGATAGACCGGCTCGTTCTCGCCGTCGTAGCCGACCGGTTCTTTCGAAAGATCGGCATTGATCGAACCGGCGAGCGCGTACGTGACGACCAAGAGCGGCGAGGCGAGATAATTGGCGCGCACCTGCGGATGCACGCGGCCCTCGAAGTTGCGGTTGCCGGACAGAACCGACGCCACCACCAGATCGCCGTCGTTCACCGCTTTGGCGATGTCGTCCGGGAGGGGTCCCGAATTGCCGATGCAGGTGGTGCAGCCGTAACCGACCAATTCGAAGCCGAGCTTGTCGAGCGCCTTATCGACGCCTGCCTTCTTCAGGTATTCGGTCACCACCTGCGAGCCCGGCGCCAGCGAGGTCTTCACCCACGGCCGCACCTTGAGTCCGCGCTTCACCGCCTTCTGCGCCAGCAATCCCGCACCCAGCATCACATACGGGTTGGACGTGTTGGTGCACGAGGTGATCGCCGCGATCACCACGTCGCCATGGCCGATGGAATATTCCTTGCCCTCGACGCGCACGCGGCGCATCGCGTCGTCTTCCTTCTTGAACGTGTCGATCAGAGCCGAGGCAAATTCCTCGCCTACCTTGTTCAGCGCGACACGGTCCTGCGGCCGGCGCGGACCGGCGAGCGAGGGCTCGACATCGGCGAGATTGAGCGAAAGCGTGTCGGTGAATTCCGGATCCGGCGTCTTGGCGTCGTGGAACAGGCCCTGCGCCTTCGCGTATTTTTCCACGAGCGCGATACGCGCGGTCTTGCGTCCCGTCGCTTTCAAATAACGGATGGTTTCCGCATCGATCGGGAAGAAGCCGCAGGTGGCGCCGTATTCCGGCGCCATGTTGCTGATGGTGGCGCGATCTTCGAGCGGCATGTCGGCGAGGCCAGGCCCGAAAAACTCGACGAACTTCCCGACGACGCCGCGCTTGCGCAGCATCTGCGTCACAGTGAGAACGAGATCGGTCGCGGTAACGCCCGCGCGCAACTTGCCGGTGACGCGGAAACCGATCACTTCCGGGATCAGCATCGAAATCGGCTGACCCAGCATTGCGGCTTCCGCTTCGATGCCGCCGACGCCCCAGCCCAGCACGGAGAGGCCGTTGATCATCGTGGTGTGCGAATCCGTGCCCACAAGTGTATCCGGATAGGCGTGGGTGACGGTGGCTTTGCCCTCCTTCACCTTGTCGGTCCACACGGTCTGGCCGAGATATTCGAGATTCACCTGGTGACAGATGCCCGTTCCCGGCGGCACCACAGCGAAACGGTTGAACGCGGTCTGGCCCCACCTGAGGAATGCATAACGTTCGCCGTTGCGTTCGTATTCGCGCGCGACGTTTTTCTTGAACGCGTCCTTCGCGCCGAAATAATCCACCTGCACCGAATGATCGATGACGAGATCGACGGGGGCGAGGGGATTGATCTTGTTGGGATCGCCGCCCATCGCCTTCATCGCATCGCGCATCGCAGCGAGGTCGACGACCGCGGGAACGCCGGTGAAATCCTGCATCAGAACCCGCGCCGGACGGAATGCGATTTCGCGGTCCGAGGTCTTGTTGGTGAGCCATGCGGAAACGGCGCGGATGTCGTCGGCCTTGACGGTTTGCCCGTCCTCGTGCCGCAACAAATTCTCAAGGAGGACCTTGAGCGAGAACGGCAGACGCGAGATTCCGGCAAGACCGTTTTTTTCGGCCGTGGTCAACGAGAAATAAACGTAGGCTTTGTCGCCGACGTTCAGTTTTTTCCGTGCTTTGAAAGTGTCGAGGCTGGCCACGTTTTTTGTCCCTGTAGGGGGCGAGCGCGAAGGCGCGGAACTTAGTGGATCGTCAATGTGATTCGCAAATCCTGGCTCCTTATTCCCGCCACGATCCCCTGCATAATCATAGGCGTAGGGGCCGGGTCAGCGACCCGGGGGTGAACAGCGCGTCAAGCGCTCACGATTAGGACGCGAATGCGCGGGGCCACAATTTTACGGCCATATCTGTGCTTTGCCGCCGGGCTGTTCGCGCTCGCCTTGGCCGCATTGTTCATTGCCGTTCCCGAAACCGAAGTGCGCGCGCAGGCGACAAGCAGCGGCGTATTGTCTCTGGGCGATGAAGCAGCCGCCGGCGTCCCTGCCGACGGCTTCTATTACGCCAACGACGACTTCAAATTCACCATCGCGCACAAATACGGCGTTACGCTGATGCGTTTCGCCGGCGACGACGAAGTGTTCGTTCTCTCCGTCGAGCGCGCGCCGGTGGGCGGCCGGGTGCTGAAATACGACACCGGCGATATCGCGCTGCAGGTGACCGGATACGGCGCCGTGACGCTGTACACATCGACCGCGCCAGGCGGACTTCCCGTCGATCGCACCGGGCAGGCGCAGCCGGTCAACTTTCCGATCCCGACCATGAGTGTGCTGCGGGCGCAGGCAACGCGGTTCAGTCACTTGTTGGAACAAGTCACCAACGTGACCGCCATGTTCGACGCCGACTGGAGTCGCATCGACGACGATGCCGCACGCTATCTGACGCTCGATGCGATGCGCATCACGCTGCGCGCGTTGCGGGGTTTGTGCGCCAATCGCGTCAACGAAGCGCAACTGAGCGCGAAGATCCACACCATACGCGTGTTCCGCGGCGACCGGCCGGCGATCGCCCTGCGCAACGGCATGCTGTCGGTGACGATTGCGCCGACGCTGGGCCTGCGCGGCCGGATGTCGTCGCTCGCCACCGCACGCGCGATCCGTGCGCGACTCTAGATCGACGCCATCATTACATTTTCGAAGGCCATGCCTTGGCCCCTGTCGGGTCGCGATTTCGCCGCGCCCGGCCGTATGGTGTTGCATGGCGGAAGATGTGGAGCGCGCCTCGCCATCGTCAGTGCCGTTGTCGATCGCGGAACTTGCCGGTACGAAGCCACATCTTCCGTCACTCTGTTTCGCCTATCGCTTCGCTACTTGAGGCCGGACACAAAGGGATTCTCGGCCCCGCGCGCGATCAGCGCGGTCATGCCAAGCGCGACCGAGCGCGCATCCGACAGCGCGTCATGTTCGCGGCCTGCGAAGGGTACGCCGGCGGCAACGGCAACGTCGCAGGCATGCTTGCCGGAAAGGTCGATTCCCTGTTTTGCCATCCATGGAATGACGTTGTGATAGGGCGGCACGCCCATGGCCAAGCCGTACAGTTTCATGTTGTCGATAAAGATGGAATCGTCGCGGCCGAAGGCCCAGATGTCGGCGTCGCCGACGAAATCGAGAAAGGCGCGATACGCGACCGCAAAATCGACGCCGCGGTTGCTCATCGCCTCGTTCGTGATGCCGGTGAGCCCCACCAGATAATCCGACAACGCCGGATTCACACGCGGCCGAACGAGCATTTCGAATTCGTCGACGATTTTCAGCGAATGCGCGTCGAGTTTAACTGCGCCGATTTGCACCAGCTCCTTGTGCTCGTTCGCGCGATTCCAGCCGCGCGGAAGCGATCCCTGCCACGAGGTGAACTCGAGGTCGAAAACCACCACGCGCTTTCGCTGGAGCTTGGCCAACGCAAACCCTTGCTTTTGGTTGCGGCTTGGCCGCGGGGAACAAAGCGTCCGCTTTAGACATTGTTCTTGTGAAGACAGCAACGCGTCATTGCACGATCACGATGACCGATCAGAGCGCACCGTTTCCTTTCATGGCACGCCATCAACCGCGGGCGCGCCCGCGCTCGCATGTCGAGGTCGCGGGCGATGGTCGCGAGGCATCGGCTTCGCTCATCGACCTCATCGGCCGCACCGCGTGGTTCGCTGCTGCGCTTCTGGTCGGCGCTGCACTGGCATGTGCCTTTGGTAACGCCGCGTTCAGCGCCGCAACGGTCGCGTGGCTGGCACTGATTGCAGCGGCAGCGCTCGCTCTCATCGGGGCCACTATCCGCGCCCACCGGGCACCCGCCCGGCGCGCCAGCATCGTCGCCTACATCCGCGGATTTAGCGGGACTCTGGTCTACGCCGGGACGGTCTGGGGTGCGGGCGGCTTTTTGGCGAGCTTGGACGGTAACCTGTTGGTTTTGTTAGCTTCTTCGACGGGCGCCGTGCTTACGGCGGTTGCCCTTCTGCGAGAGCGCATGCCCGTCCTTTGTTTCTCGATACCGGCCCTCGTCGTCGCGACGGTCTCCGCATGGGCGGATATCGGGCTCATGGCAGGGCTTCTGGTGGGCACGGCCGGCGCCTGTATCCTGGGCGCCGCCGAGATTGCAGCCCGCCTTTCAGAGCAGCCTCGCGACCCCACCCTCACTCTTTCCTAAGGCGTGTGGGGTTTAATGCGCTGGTGATTGCCTCTTGGGGGAGGGGCGGTCTAACACCTCTCCCGCGACGGAATTCCGGGAGATGCGTATGGCTTCGATGAGCGCAGCCAAGCCCCAGCATGGCGAAGCCGCGGACGAAGCCAGTCACGAAGCGGCCGAGGCTGCCGATCATCTTGCCGAGTGTGCACGGCTGGTCGGGTCCGACGACCCGGCTCTTGCCGGCTTCTTCGCCGGCTTCACGCGTTATGCGCCGCCCGAGGATGTGGTGCGTTACACGGGTCCGGAGTTGGCCGTACTGGTGAGGGCGGTGTTTCGCCGCTCAGCGAAGCGCGCACCGGGAACCTCGCTGATCGAGACGTTTTCGCCTGCGGACGAAGATCCCGCCTTCGGCCGTGCCGAGACCATTCTGGTTTGCGTCAACGACGACATCCCTTTCCTCTACGATTCGTGCACCGGCGCGGTGCGCGCGATGGGCGCGCGCATCCGTGCTGCGTTCCATCCGATCATCGCGAGTGCGCGCGACGCTTCGGGCGCGCGCGACGCCAAAGGCACCAGTCTCAAGGAAAGCGTGATCGTGCTCGCGCTCGATCCGCTGGATGAAGACGAATGCAAACGGCTGAAGGCCTCACTTGCGACCACGTTCGCGCATGTCCGCCTCGCCGTGCGCGACTGGAAGCCGATGATCGCGCGCGTGCATGAAACCTGCGAGCTTCTGAAGAAGAATCCGCCCAACGTGCCGGCGGAGGAACTCAGCGAAACCATCGCCTTCCTCGATTGGCTGGCGGACCGGCATTTTACCATTCTGGGCTCGCGCGATTACGTCTACGACGCGTCGGGCGACGGCCGCCTGGATCCGGTTCCCTCCAGCAGCCTCGGCCTTCTCACCGATCCCGAAATGAAGGTGCTGCGCAGCGAAGCGACGCTGCTGACGCCCGATGTACGCGCGTTCTTGACCGAACCTTCGCCGCTGATCATCACCAAGGCCAACGCGCGTTCCGATGTGCATCGCCGCGTGCACATGGATTACGTCGGCGTGAAGATGTTCGACGCCAAGGGAAGGCTGAAAGGCGAGCGCCGCTTCATCGGCCTGTTTACGTCGACCGCGTATTCGTCGATGCCGGCGAACATTCCGCTTCTGCGCAAGAAGGTGGCCAAGGTCGTCGCCGGTTCCGGCCTGCCGCCCGACAGCCACGACGGCAAGTCGCTCGCTCACGTCCTCGACACCTTTCCGCGCGACGAATTGTTCCAGATCAACGAGGAAGAGCTCCTCGCCACCGCGCTCGGCATTCTCAATCTGGGCGAGCGGCCGAAGGTGCGCGTGTTCCTGCGTTTCGACCGTTTCGACCGGTTCGTCTCGGCGCTCGTGTATGTGCCGCGCGAACGCTACAACACCCAGGTCCGCGAGCGCATCCACACCATTCTCGCCAAGGCCTTCAACGGCCACGAATCCGCCGCGCATCCGATGCTGGACGAAGAAGCGCTGGCGCGCGTGCACTTCATCATCGGCCGCGATCCCGGCCCGCGTCCCGACGTCGACGTGCATCAGATCGAAGCGGAGATCCGCAGCGCCATCCGCACTTGGGATGACGGCTTCTGTGACGCTATCGAGATCGCCTATGGCGAGGTCACGGGTTCGCGGCTGGCGCGACGCTATTCGACGACGTTCCCGCCGGGCTATCGCGATTTCTTCTCGCCCGCCGAAGCGGTGGACGACATCGGTCATGTCGAAGCGGTGCTCAGCGACCAGGCGAAGGGCGGCGCCATTGCTGTGCACGTCTACGGCCGGCCGCACGATGCGCCGTCGACCGTCCGGCTGAAACTGTTCGTGCGCGGCAGCCATATAGCGCTCTCGGACTGTCTGCCCATGTTCGAGAATCTGGGACTGCGCGTCATCGCCGAGGACGCGTTCGGACTCAGCCCGTTAAAGACCGACGGCACCATCGAACCCGTCGCCTTGCACAGCATCCATATGGAGCGGGCCGACGGCGCGCACGCCGATCTGGAGCGGCTGCGGCCGCTTCTCGAAGATGCCTTCCACGCCGTGTGGGATGCCCACGCCGAATCCGACGGCTTCAACAAGCTGGTCAGCGGCGCCTACATGCCGTGGCGCGATGTCGCCATTCTGCGCGCGCTCGCAAAATATTTGCGCCAGACCGGATTCGCGTTGTCGCAGACCTATGTCGAACTCGCGCTCGCCAAGAACACCGACATCGCCGGCTACCTGGTCCAGCTGTTCCGCACCCTGCACGATCCGGCGGCGTTTTCCGACGCGGCGGCGCGCGAACACGCTGCGGCGCAAATTCGCGCGCGCATCGACGCCGCGCTGAACGATGTGCCCTCGGCCGACGACGACCGCATCATCCGGGCGCTGCGCGCGATCATCGACGCGATCTTGCGCACCAACTTTTTCCAGCCGGACGATAGCGGTGCGCCCAAACCGTACACGTCGTTCAAGTTGTCGAGCCGCAAGCTCGATTTGTTGCCGGCACCCAGGCCCCTGTTCGAGATTTTCGTATATGCGCCCGAAGTCGAGGGCGTGCACCTCCGGTTCGGCAAGGTGGCGCGCGGCGGCATCCGTTGGTCGGATCGCGCCGAAGACTTCCGCACCGAAATTTTGGGCCTGGTGAAGGCGCAGAACGTCAAGAACGCCGTGATCGTACCGGTGGGCTCGAAGGGCGGCTTTTATCCAAAAAAGCTGCCCACCAACGCCACGCGCGATGCCGTGCAGGCGGCAGGTATCGCCGCCTACAAGACGTTTATCGGTGCGCTGCTCGACATCACCGACAACATCGGTCCCACCGGTGACGTGATCCGGCCCGAGAACGTGCTGCGCTACGACGAGGACGACCCGTATCTCGTCGTAGCCGCCGACAAGGGCACGGCGACGTTTTCGGACATTGCCAACTCCATCGCGCTGGAACGCGGATTTTGGCTGGGCGATGCTTTTGCCAGTGGTGGCTCGGCCGGCTACGACCACAAGAAGATGGGCATCACGGCCCGCGGCGCCTGGGAAGCGGTGAAGCGCCACTTCCGCGAAATGGGCCGCGATTGCCAGAGCGAGCCGTTCACCTGCGTCGGCGTCGGCGACATGTCGGGCGACGTGTTCGGCAACGGCATGCTGATGTCGACGAAGACGCAATTGCTGGCGGCGTTCGACCACCGCCACATCTTCATCGACCCCAATCCGGATACCGAGGCGTCGTATCACGAACGCAAGCGCATGTTCGATCTGCCGCGTTCGTCGTGGGCCGATTACAACGCCAAGCTCATCTCCAAAGGCGGCGGCGTGTTCCCGCGCACCGCCAAGACCGTCGCGCTCACCGACGAGATCAAGGCGCTGACGGGGCTGAAAAAGGATTCGGTCACGCCGCTCGAGCTGATCAAGGCGATCCTCAGCGCGGACGTGGACCTGCTCTTCTTCGGCGGCATCGGCACCTATGTGAAATCGTCGCTGCAATCGAACGCAGAAGCCGGCGATCGCGCCAACGATGCGGTGCGCGCGAACGGCAAGGACATCCGCGCCAAGATTGTCGGCGAAGGCGCCAACCTCGGCTGCACCCAGCCCGGCCGCGTCGAATACGCGGCGAAGGGCGGACGCATCAACACCGATGCCATCGACAATTCGGCGGGCGTGGACACGTCCGACCACGAGGTCAATCTGAAAATCCTGATGAGCGGCCCGTACCGGCGCGGCGAGCTCAAGGTCGAACAGCGCGACGCGATCCTCGCCAAGATGACCGACGATGTGGCGGGCCTCGTGCTCAAGGACAATTACGACCAGACCGAGGCCTTGTCGGTGTCCGAATTCCGCGCCGCGGGCGATCTCGATGCGGCCGGGCGCATGATGCGCGCGATGGAAGCGTCAGGCCTTTTGGACCGCGCCGTCGAACAGCTGCCCGATGAAGAGGGTCTGCGGACGCGTGCCCGCGACGGCCGCGGTCTGACCCGGCCCGAAATGGCTGTGCTGCTCGCCTACGCCAAACTCGAACTCAACGACGCCGTGCTGGACAGCGCGCTGCCCGACGATCCGTATCTGCATCGTTTGCTGGTCTCGTACTTCCCGCCTCTCGCGGCGGACACGTTCAAGGGCGAACTCGACGCGCACCGGCTGAAGCGCGAGATCATCACCACACAGCTCGTCAACCGCATGATCAACGTCGCGGGGCCCTTGTTCACGCACAGGATGCGCGAACTGACCAGTGCCCCGCTCGCCGCCATCGCGCGCGCCTATGTGGTGGCCGAAGGCGCGTTCGGGCTCGAATCGATCAAGACACGGATCGATGCACTCGACCTCAAGGTGCCGGCAGCGACGCAGATTTCCATGCAGTCGGACATCGCCGAGTTCCTGCGCCGTCTCGGCGTGTGGTTCATCGCGCACGTGGCGCCCGATGCCGACCTCGCCGCGGCGGTGAAGACCTATGGCGACGGTGCGGCCGCTTTGCGTGGCCGGTTTCACCAGGTGATCTCGCCGTACGAACTCCAGGTCACCGAAGCGCGCGTCAAGGAACTGCAGGCTGCCGGCGTGCCGCTCGACGTCGCCGAGGATGTCGCGGTCATGCCGCTGCAGGCGAGCGAGCCCGAGATTGTGCTGCTTGGCCAAGTCGAGAACGTATCGATCGAGGCGGCGGCAGGCGCCTATTTTGCCGCCGGCGCCACCATCGGTCTCGACACGCTGAGGGGCAGCGCGGCGAAGATCGCGGGCACCGACCACTGGGACCGGCTGGCATTGCGCCGCATTCTCGACGATCTCTTCACCGCACAGCGGATGATGGCAGCCGACGCGCTGACGCGCGCGCGCGACATGATCTCCGACGAAGCCGGTTTCGCGCGGGGCGCGGCGGCGGTACGTTTGTGGGCGAAGAACCGCTCGGCCGACGTAGAACGCACGCGTGCGTTCCTTGCAGATCTGGAAAAGGGCGGACAGCCGTCGGTGGCAAAACTCTCGCTCGCCAACAGCCAAATCCAGAAGATCGCCACGCCATCGGCGTGAGCCGCGATCAGCTGGCCATCTGCCAGGCGACGTAACCGGCAATCGCCAGCGCGGTCATCCACAAGAGAATAATACCGGCGAGCAAAAGACGGTCTCTCAACGCGCGATCCTCAGTTGGTACGAAAAACGCGCCGCGAAAATGCGCGGCCCGTCACCTGAGGCCCCGGTTATCGACCGCCTCGCGGCAGCACGTGCCATTGCGGGTTGGTGCGCGCAATTAAGGGAATGTCCCTAGCCGGGGCAGCCATGGAACCCGCATCGCGGGGCGCGCGTTGCCCTTCCGGGATAAGCGATTGGTGATACGCATGAATCAGCTGAGCGAGGAAACCCGCGTCGCGATCGAGACATGCCTGGAATGCCATTCGACCTGTTATGGCATGCTGATGACGCACTGTATCGAAACGGGCGGTGAGCACACGCGGCCCCAGCATGTGCGTCTGATGATGGATTGCGCGGAGATCTGTTTCGCCACGGCGAATGCGATGTCGCGCAAGAGCCAGTTCCACCGGCAGCTATGCGCGTTGTGCGCCGAGGTCTGCGAGGCCTGCGCCGAGGACTGCGCGAAACTCGCCGGCATGGAGGATTGCGTCACCATGTGCCGCGCATGCGCCAAGGCCTGCACGCAGATGGCGTAATTCCGGGAAAAAATATTTTGACCCCCGCCAAATGCGGAAAAAATTTTTTCGACGGTCAGATCGCACCGAAATAATTTTTTTGAAAATCAAAAAAATTATTTTGTTCCGTACTTGACGGAGGCGCGGTGCGCGCGCATATCAACACCGTTCCCACAACTGCGCCCAGAGCGATCGCATGCCGCGAAAGCCCAATGTTTCCGCGGCATTGTGATTGTGCGGATTCGCGCGTTGGCGCGGTGAAAAATTTTATTGAAAAAATTTTTTCAACGCATGGGCTTGCGGAAGCGGAACACGAACTGATCGGTGTGGCCGCGGATTGCCTTGTCGAACACGTTCGCGGTGTGCGGATCGCTCGGATTGCGCAGGATGTCGGACTCGCCGTCGAAGGTGAATCCGGCGGCCGTCGCTTCGCTGCGCACGATTTCGGCGTCGATGCGGTGCAGGTTGATGTCCCTCAGGCCCGATCCCGGTTCAGCCTCGTGGTCGTTGACAAGGAACACGCCGCCGCGTCGCAGGGCCGCGAGCATGGCGCGATTGTAGTCGCGAATGTCGAGGTTGGGGAAAAACTTGGGCAGGTGCAGATCGTGATAGTTTTGCGTCGTCCACACCACGTCGAGCGAGTGTGGATAGGTGCCGTTCATCGGCATCACCAGAACCGTCACGTTGGAGTATTGATGGTCGGCGGCGATCGCGCGTGAAGCGTCGGCCGACGTCGAAAAATGTCCGAGAATCTCCTGCGGTGTGAACGCGTACACGTTGCCTGTGGGCCCTACGACCTTCGAAAGGATGCGCGTGTAGTAGCCGCTCTCGGGCAGGAGCTCGAGCACGCGATCGCCGGGCTTCACGCCGACGAAGGCTAGCGTCTCGGCCGGCTTGCGGTCCGCGTCACGCGCCACGTCGGTGGCGGGGCGCGACGAATCGGCGAGCGCCGCAGCGATGTAAGGCGGAATGTCGGTCGCCCCAGCGGGCGCAACACCCAGGGTGAATGCCAACGCGATGGCAATAGTATAGGCAGTGCGAACGAACATGATGAGCCCCCGTTGAAGGGGCCAATCTAACAAACTGCGTGCCGTCGCGGGAAAAGATTCTAGGTTAAGGCCCGTACGTGATGCTGGTCCAGCCTGGCGAAAACTTCCCTGCCGGGAACGAAATGAAGGTGACACCGCCCGCATCTGTCACGGTGGCGAGCGCGGCGGACCCATCCGACAGATTGTAGAAAAAGACCTGGCTCGGCGTGGGCGGGTTCGTGGTCCACGGACTTTGCATGGCGACAACCGAGGTGAAACCGGGCGTGAAGCGATAGCTGCGAAGGGTGGTGTGGTTGCCACCGAGATCGAGCTTGCCGATGGCAAGCGAGCCGGATGAGGCGTTGTAATAGACGAGAACCGCGCTGAGGCCGCTACCGCTTTCCAGATAGACGATGCGCGACCAGCCAGGGGAAAAAGCAGCACCGAAATCCTTGTCGCGCACGAAGGTCTCGCCGAAACCACCGAGCTGCGCCTCGCCCGACTGGCGATTGTAGAAGAACATGCCGTTGTCGGTGGCGGTGACGCTGCTCCAGCCGCGGCCGGGATACACGCCGTGCGTGGTCAACGGCGGATGCGGCCTCGGGGTCACATAGCTGCCGGTCGTCGAAACGCTGCCATCGTCGGCAACGTGCGCGACGGCCGCAAGCCCGTCGCCTGAGCGATAGAACACGAGATTCTTGGCGCCACCGCCGACGACGCTGGTCCAGCCGGTGGTGAAATACGGCGCGGGATAGCTCTTCGCGGTGACGTAGCGGCGGTTGATGTCGAAAGACGCCGTCGCCGCCGCGCCGGTCGCCGCGTTGAAGGCGAAAACATATTTGCTGTAGGGGACCTGAACCACGTAGGTCCAGCCGGGGCTGAACGTGCCCGTGTTCGACCATTGATGGAACGTGTCGTCGATCCCTGGCCGGCCGAACGTGCCGGCGGCGGTCGCCCCGGTCTGCGCATTGTAGAATTGCAGCGCGGCTGCTTCGGCGCGCGCCGCAAGTGCGGCAAGAGCGACGATTGCGCCGGCGATGGCGATGCGAAGGTGCGGCATCTCAGTCCCCCGACAAAGGCGCAACGCTAGCACAGACAAAGCCGAAGCGCCCGCGCGTCGAGGCTCACATCTGCATCGTCCAGCCGCCCACGCCCATCGCGGCCTGGCGGATCGCCTCGGTCAGCGTCGGGTGCGCGTGCGACGTGCGCGCGATGTCTTCGGCGGCGGCCGAGAACTCGATGGCGAGGGACGCCTCGCCGATCATGTTGCCGACGTCCGGTCCGATCATGTGCACGCCGAGCACGCGGTCGGTTTTCGCATCGGCGAGGATTTTGACGAACCCTTCGGTGGTCAAGTTCGCCTTGGCGCGCGCGTTCGCGGTGAACGGGAACTTGCCTACCTTGTAGGCGACGTTCGCGGCCTTCAAGTCTTCCTCGCTGCGGCCGACGACGGCGACTTCGGGGTAGGTGTAGATGACCGACGGGATCGCGTCGTAGTTCACGTGGCCCGGTTTGCCCGCGATGATTTCGGCGACGGCGACGGCTTCGTCTTCCGCCTTGTGCGCGAGCATGGCGCCCTCGCGCACGTCGCCGATGGCATAGATGCCGGAGACGTGCGTCTTGAACTGCGCGTCGGTGACGACGCGGCCACGTTTGTCGCGCGGGATGCCGATTTCGTCGAGACCGAGATTGGCCGTGTAAGGCGAGCGGCCGATGGAGACGAGGATGGTGTCGGCTTCGATCGTTTCGGCCGCGCCGCCGGCGGCAGGTTCGACCGTGACTTTCAGGATGTCACCCTTTTGATCGACGCCGGTGACCTTGGTGCCGAGCCGGAAGGTCATGCCCTGGCGCTCTAGCAGGCGCTGGAATTGCTTGGCCACTTCGCCGTCGGTGCCGGGAATGATGCGATCGAGGAATTCGACCACCGTCACCTGCGAACCGAGACGGCGCCACACCGAACCAAGCTCAAGGCCGACCACGCCTGCGCCGACCACAAGTAGACGCTTCGGTGGCGCTGCGAGCGACAGCGCGCCGGTCGACGACACAATGCGCTTTTCGTCGATGGTGACGCCGGGCAGCGGCGTCACATCCGAGCCGGTGGCGATGACGATGTTTTCGGCTTCGAGATCGCGCGTGCCGTCTTTGGTTTTGACCGTGATCTTGCCGGGCGCCGTGATGCGTCCTTCGCCGACGATGCCTTCGACCTTGTTCTTCTTGAAGAGGAATTCGACGCCCTTGGTCAGCTCGCCGACGACCTTGTCCTTGTGCGCCATCATCGTTTTGAGATCGACGGATAGCTTTTCGGTGACGATGCCGAATTTCGGGAAGTGGGTTTTCGCTTCCTCGAACAGTTCGCTGGCGTGCAGCAGCGCCTTCGACGGAATGCAGCCGACGTTCAGGCAGGTGCCGCCGAAGACGCCGCGCTTGTCGACACAGGCGGTCTTCAAGCCGAGCTGTCCGGCGCGGATGGCGCAATTGTATCCGCCGGGCCCGCCCCCGATCACCACAACATCAAAGGTATCAGCCATATCTTGTTCCTTCCGCCCCCCACCCGGAGCGCTTCGCGCTCCGACCTCCCCACAAGGAGGGAGGTAATTCGTGTTCTATACCCCTCCCCCTTGTGGGGAGGGGCGGCACGCCGAGCGCAAAGCGCGATAGGCGTGCCGGGGTGGGGGGTCATAGATCGAGCAACATCCGTTCCGGGTCTTCGAGATTCTCTTTGACGCGCACCAGAAATGTTACCGCCTCGCGGCCGTCGACCAGGCGGTGATCGTAACTGAGCGCCAAGTACATCATCGGCCGGATCACGACCTGGCCTTCGTGGGCGACGGGGCGCTCCTGAATCTTGTGCATGCCGAGAATGCCAGACTGCGGCGTGTTCAAAATCGGCGTGGACATCAGCGAGCCGAACACGCCGCCATTGGTGATGGAGAAGGTGCCGCCTTGCAGCTCTTCGAGTTTGAGTTTGCCGGAACGCGCGCGCGCACCGAAATCGGCGATGGCGCGTTCGATACCCGCGAGCGTCAGTTCGTCGGCGTCGCGCACCACCGGCACGACCAGACCCTTCTCGGTCGAGACCGCGATGCCGATGTCGTAGTGGTTCTTGTAAATGATGTCGTCGCCGTCGATCTCGCCGTTCACGGACGGAATTTCCTTCAGTGCGGCAATCGACGCCTTCACGAAGAAGCCCATGAAGCCGAGTTTCACGCCGTGCTTCTTTTCGAAATCGTCCTTGTGATGCGCGCGCAGCGCCATGATCATCGACATGTCGACTTCGTTGAACGTCGTCAGCTGTGCCGCGATGTTCTGCGATTCTTTCAGGCGCGCGGCGATGGTGCGGCGCAGGCGCGACATGGCCACGCGTTCTTCGCGGGCGTGCGCGGGGCGCGGCTCTGTGCGGGCGACAGCGGGTTTCGGCGCAGCAGCCGCGGCTTCGAGCGCGGCGATGACGTCGCCTTTCAGCACCTGTCCGCGTTTGCCGGTACCGGCGATTGCGGCGGTGTCGATCCTGTTTTCCTCGGCCACGCGTTTTGCCGACGGCATGGGCGGCGGCGCATCGGATTTTGCTGTGGGTGTGGGCGCCGGGGCGGCGGCGGGTTTCGCTGCCTCCGCTTTGGGCGGCGGCGCAACGGGTTTCGCAGGTTCTGGTTTCGCTTCGGCTTTCGGTGCTGGCTTCGCGGGCGCGGCGGCCGCTGCGCCACCTTCCCGCACGGCGCCCAACACTGTACCGACGTTCACCGTGCCGTCCTTGACCCGGATGTCTTCCAGCACGCCGGCGGCGGGCGAGGGCACTTCGACATTGACCTTGTCGGTCTCGAGTTCGACCAGCGGCTCGTCCTGCTTCACCGCGTCGCCGACATTCTTCAGCCACTTGGCGACGGTCGCTTCGGTGACGGATTCGCCCATGGCGGGCACTTTGATCTCGATGCTCATGTCGGCACCTTATTGGTTGGCCTACCGCTTCGCTACTTGAGGCCGGGAATCAGACGCGTATCACAAAGACAGCGCGTCGTTGAGGAACGCCTTTAGCTGCAAAAGGTGCTGGCTCATCTGGCCGGTCGCGGGCGACGCCGACGCCATGCGCCCGGCATAGCGTGCGCGGCCGGGGCGGCTGATCCGCTGAAGCACGTGTTCGATGCGCGGTTCGACGAACGTCCAGGCGCCCTGGTTCTGCGGCTCTTCCTGGCACCAGACGATCTCGGCCTTGGGGAAGCGCGACAGTTCGACGACCAGCGATTTTTCCGGAAAGGGATAGAGCTGTTCCAGACGCAGAATCTGGATGCGGTTCTCGCCGCGCTTTTCGCGTTCCTCGTACAGATCGTAATAGACCTTGCCCGAGCAGAGCACGACGCGCTGGATCTCGCCGTCGGCCGCCAGCTTGATCGCCGAATCCGCAAGACGTTCGGCATCGTCCCACAACACGCGGTGGAATGTGTTGCCGGGACCGAATTCGGTGAGCTTCGACACCGCGCGCTTATGGCGCAACAACGATTTCGGCGTCATCAGGATCAGCGGCTTGCGGAAACTGCGATGCATCTGCCGCCGCAGAATGTGGAACAGGTTCGCGGGCGTGGTGCAGTTCGCCACCTGCATGTTGTCGTCGGCGCAGAGCTGCAGGAAACGTTCGAGACGCGCCGACGAATGCTCCGGCCCTTGACCCTCGTAGCCGTGCGGCAGCATCATCACGAGGCCCGACATGCGCAGCCATTTCATTTCGCCCGAGGCGACGAACTGGTCGATCAGCACCTGCGCGCCGTTGGCGAAATCGCCGAACTGGGCTTCCCACACGACCAGCGCCTTGGGTTCGGCGAGCGAATAGCCGTATTCGAACCCGACCACCGCTTCTTCCGACAAAAGCGAATCGATGACCTCGAACTCCGCCTGGCCCGGCGCGACATGGCATAGCGGTATGTAGCGGTCTTCGTTTTCCTGATCGACCAGCACGGAGTGGCGCTGGCTGAATGTGCCACGGCCGGTGTCCTGGCCGGACAGGCGCACGGGATAGCCTTCGGTCAGCAGCGTGCCGAACGCCAGCGCTTCGCCGGTCGCCCAATCGATGCCGGCGCCGTCGGTGAACATTTTCGCTTTCGCCTCAAGCAGGCGCGCGATGGTCTTGTGCAGGTGGAAGCCTTCCGGCGCCGTCGACAACGCCTTGCCCACCTGTTGCAGCTTGTCGATCTCGACCGCGGTCATGCCGCGGCGGTCGCCTTCGGGCGCGGTTTCCAATCCGCTCCAGCGGCCGTCCAGCCAGTCGGCCTTGTTGGGCAGATACGATTTCGCGACCGACAGTTCCTCGTCCAGCTTTTTCTGGAACGCGTCGATCATCCCGTCGACCTCAGCCTGCGTCAGCGTGCCTTCGTCGACCACACGCTTGGCATACAGTTCGACGACCGGCGGATGATCCTTGATCGCGCGATACATCAGCGGCTGCGTGAACGACGGCTCGTCGGTTTCGTTGTGGCCGAACCGGCGATAGCAGAACATGTCGATGACGACGTCTTTGTGGAACAGCTGGCGGAATTCGGTGGCGACGCGCGCGCAATAGACGACCGCCTCGGGATCGTCGCCGTTTACGTGGAAGATCGGCGCCTGCACCATCAAGGCGACATCGGACGGATAGGGCGACGACCGCCTTTCCAGCACAGTGGGATCCGAAGCTTGGAATTCACGTGACTTGAAGTCGCGGC
>JADMIO011385371.1_pt1 | contig 30204 bp, 25 predicted proteins | sample 8958161 | NCBI WGS metagenome assembly JADMIO01 (sample SAMN16585339, study PRJNA669376) | soil metagenome | isolation source: Crop rotation soil | place: USA: Cullars Rotation, Alabama | collected 2011 | reverse complement strand
CCCCGCCGATGCTTTTTTAACTGTAATAAAGAAACACCGTCTCGTTCTCTAACTTGACATCCAGCTCTGTCCCGTCAAACTTGACGTGATACGCTCCATCGTCCGTGAGCGGCGCTTCAAAGCCGCCGCTGCCGTACTGCCTCGCCGCCCCACTGACCGTCACCACGCTGTTGCCGCGCCCATCCCGAATCGTCACCATCATCCCCGCCTTGGGCAAATTCCCTGCAATCACACGCGGACCGGGCAGCACGTCCATCAACAGCTGCGGCGGTTTGACCGCGTACGCATTCTCTTGAAGCGGCGGGGGCGCGACCCATGCGAACGGCATTTCATCTGCCCGCTCGGTGTTAAAGGTAGGCATCGCTTCCGGCATGGTCGGCGGCGCATCGAGGGGCGTATAGAATTTCTCGACCGGCGGAAGAAACTCGCCCAGATTCGGCTCGACACTGTGCGCCGCATGCAAAAACTCTTCCGGCGGCGCGCCCAGCACATCCTCCGGCAAACTCGACGGCGGGGCGAGAAAATCCAATTCACTCGCGCTCGGCACCTCTTCGGGCATCGAGGGCGGCGGCGTGACGAATGCTTCCAAATCCGCTGCCGCAGGCATTTCCTCCGGCATCGAAGCCGGCGGCGCAGCCACGGGCGGCGTTGTGTTCCCTGCTGTCCGGCTCGGCTCGGCATCCTCGACCGTCAAAAAGAAAAATAGGTCGTCTTCTTCTCGCGAATGCGCATCACCGAGCGTCACCACGGGTTCCGGCGCAGGAGAAGGCGGCTCCTGGCGTGCGGCGGAGACAGATTCCGGTGCAGGGGAAGGCGGCGCTTGACGTGCGACGGGGACAGGTTCCGGCGCGGGCGCAGGTGGCGCCTGGCGTGCCGCGGGGACAGATTCCGGTGCGGGCGCAGGTGACACTGGTGATGACGCCGCCGGGGTCTCTGGCGCTTCCGGTTTTTTCCGCACCACACGACGCGGCGCAATTGTCTTGCGCGGTGGCTTGGGGTCTGCCGCCGCGGATGCGGATTCGGGCGCCGCTGCCGGTTGGGTCGGCTCGGTGCCCGCGAGGGACGTTGGACTCGGCGTTCGTTGAGTCGCGCGCAGAGCTCCGCCTGCGTTCTCCACGTTACCCCTGGCGGGACGGCTGGCTGGAAGCGTGACCCGGTTCGTCCTTGCCGCAACGGTCCCCTCCCGTCCTACCTCGTGCAGCGAAACACCGCTGTAATAATGTGTGAGGATCGAATCATGGCGCTCGCCCAGCCGAGCCATTGCCAGCATCCCGCGCAAGCACATGCCGATACCGTGCCCCTTGAGCGCCGCAAAGCCGCAGGGACACGGCACGCTTTGCAGGTACGGCGGCGCGTCCAGCAGTACCCCTTTGGCGTCGCGCGTCTTGCCATCACAATGCTCAAAATAAAACGCTTGAATAAACGCGTCGCGAAAAACCAGCACCACATCGCGCGTCTCGATCACCGCGCGGGCGGCACGGGGATTCGCGCGTTCGCTCCATGCCTGGCAGTGCCGCGTGGTGCAAACATCCGCGTTGCGGTCCTCGTGCCGGTGCGTACTGGCAGCGAACGTGCGCGCCGCGACTGCCAGCGCCTTCATCCCTTCCAAAGGCGCGTCCGCCGGCAGGGCTCCCGCGACAACCCCGCGCACATAATCCTGAAGAAAGATCCGCTTGACGTTCCCATCAGGCATCAATACGCCAAGCGATTCCGGCAAAGAGAGAGACATTTTTAGATTTTAGATTCTGCTTTAGAATCTGCAGCTCGCAATCGGCACATCCCGTTCCGCGTTTCGCTTTTATTTTTTACTCTTTAGCGCCACCCATCCATCCTCGACCCGAATCTTTTTCTCTGCCGCCATCTCTTCCAGCAGTGGTTTCAGCTCCGGTCGCGGAATGTTAAACAGCCGCCCCACCGCCTCCGGCGGCGCCGCAAGGACCGTTTTCAAATAGTGCGCGACCAATTCCCGTCGCGCCGCCGCGAGATCAATCCGTTTTGCCTCGCGTGCTTGGGGCTCGAACCAGTGCGCGACCAGGTCAAAGATCTGCGAATGCCACGCCAGTCCTTCGCTCGTGGCGCCCATCGGAGAGGCGATCAGGCGGATTTGCAAGTCATCCAGCGCCTTGTGATACCGCGCGTTGCCCTCTTTGCCCGCAAACCCCGCGATCCGTTTCAAGTTCTGCGTCGGCTGTGCGCCAAACTGCGCCAGCGCGTCATACACCCGTTTGGCGTCGTGGCTCAGCGCCCCGCGTTGGTATGCCTGTGCCACATCTTCTTCGCCTAGGGCGGCAATGACATAGGGCAGCAGTGCAAGGGAAATCAAGACCGGTTTCCCGGCGAGCGCCTTGCCATAATAGGCGCGCTTGGCGGCGGGCAGGTCGTTCCTCCACGCCCACACCTTGTCCGAATCGGAATCCCAATCGTCAATGTGGGCATCGCGCTTGCCCTTGACCGCCTCAAAGAGCGAAGGGAGTTCCAGTCTCCGGTCGCGCGGCGCAAAGAGCCAGCAAAACCCAAACCGCTTGATATACCGCGCCGCATCGGCGGGCGTAACCACCCGTTTCGCCGGTGTCAGTTGATAATGAGCGAGGCGTTGTCGTTCGAGGAGACGGGGATCCATAAAGCAAGATGCCAACGCCTTGCGACGTTGGCGGGGATAACTATAGCACCGCCAAAAATGGCTGTCAATTTAGGTTACCCGTAGTACTGTTGACGTTGCAAATTTGTTTAAGGTATAATCGGTTCCGGACAGTTGTGCGAGGGTTTCGCATTCCCTCCCACCTCGCCCGGAACAACGCATGGCGCTCAAAGGCAACCTCCGCGATTTCTCTCTGCACCAGCTCCTGAACCTCATCAACCTGGCACACAAGACAGGCGCGCTGAATGTTTCGCCCGAACCTGTGCTCCACGGGGCGAACGGTCATGCCTCGCCCGCCTCGCTCTTTTTCCGCGAAGGGCGCTTGATCCATGCCTCCTTCGAGGGCAAACCGGCGCGCCTGACCGATGTGCTCGTGCAGGTCGGGCGGCTCAGCCCCGAGCAGGCACAAGCCATTCGCGAACGCTCGCGCGTGGATACGGACAAAGAGCTCGGTCTCTTGCTGATTCACAACGGCTATCTCTCGCAAACCGACATCATCCAGGGGGTGCGCGGCTATTTGCTCGAAACGGTCTACCAGTTGTTTACCTGGACCGCAGGGGATTTCCGTTTCGAGCCAAACCAGCTGCCCCCCGAAGAGCGCATTACCGTTCCCCTCTCGCTCGAAAATGTCATTGTCGAGGGCAACCGCCGCCAGCAAGAATGGGAAAAACTGCGCGATGAAATCCCCGATCTCGAGGTGCCCCTCCGCTTCTCGGAGCGTCCGGGCACCAACTTGCGCAACATCTCGCTGACCCGCGAAGAGTGGCAGGTCATTTCCTTCATCAATGCGCGCAACACCATCAAGCAAATTGGCGAATACCTCCAGCTCGACGAATTTCAGGTGCGGCGCGTGGTCTATGGGCTTAAACAAAATGGGTTGATTGACATGGCGCAGCCGGTGCGGGTTGAACCGGTACTGCCGCGCGCTCCGGTCCCGGGGGTGAAATTGACGCGCGGCGTCTTGCTCAAGATTATTGATGGTATCCGTCGTAGATAAGCAATCATTCCACCCGATCCTCCACTATGCAGACCGTCAAAATGGTAGTGACCGGTCCTTTTTCCGCCGGCAAAACGGAATTTATCGGCAGCATCAGCGAAATCGCCGTCGTTCGTACAGAGCGCAAAATCAGCGACGAGACCCGCGCCGTCAAAGCACAAACGACGGTGGCGATGGATTTCGGGCGCATCACCATTGACAAAGACCTGGTGCTCTACCTCTTTGGCACGCCGGGTCAGCGACGTTTCGATTTCATGTGGGAGATTCTGTCCGAAGGGATGCTCGGCTTTGTCGTCATGGTGGACTCGGTGCGCCCCGAAACCTTTCGTGAAGCGCGCTCGATTCTCGATACCTTCCGCCGCTACAGCGAGACTCCCTTTGTCGTCGCCGCCAACAAGCAAGATCACCCGGACGCCTGGTCTCCGGAAGATTTGAAAATCGCGCTCGGTCTGGAAGACGGCATCAAAGTCCTGCCCTGCATCGCATCGCAAAAAGAAAGCGTCAAGTACGTGTTGCTCGAACTGCTCTATTCGATTTTGGAACGCGCGCAAGAATAGCCCTCGTCCCCTTGCCTGCATGCTTGAAAAATGTACCGTGTACATTTTTCAAGCAAGCGCCAAGCTCTCATGGAAGACCAATCAACCTCCCTGCCCGAACGCGGAATGCCCAGCGGCGCACTGCGCCTTCTCTTTCTCTCGATCGAAGAAGTGATGGGTCCGGAGGGCATCAAAGCTGTTCTCAACGGCTCGAAACTCTCGCACTATATCAACAACTATCCCGCCAACACCCTGGACTATGGCGTCACCTTTGAGCAGTACGGCAAAGTGGAACAGGCGGTCGAAGATTTTCTGGGACCGCGCGGCGCGCGCGCCATTCTGATCCGTGTCGGGCGCGAACTCTTTCGCTACAGTCTCCGCGAACAGTCCGCCCTGCTGGGCATTGCGGGCAACGCCCTCAAGAACATGCCGCTCATTTCGCCCCAGGCGAAAATGAAAATTTTGCTCCAGCAAATCGTCGGCGCCGCCAACAAGACCGTCAACCAACCCGCCTACCTCGAAGAAAATCAGGATGCCTATTTGGTGGTCATTGGTCAGTGCATGTGCCAGTGGCGCCCCAAGCACGACAAGCCATGCTGTCTCGTCACCGTCGGCACCTTTAGCGAAGCCATGAAGTGGCTGACCGACCGGCCCATCGAGGTCAAAGAGATTACCTGTTTAAACAACGGTGCAGACGCCTGCCGCTATCAAATTCCGAAAAAGCTCCCCGAAGACAATTGAGATGCAGCGTCGCATTCCTCGTTCCAATTCGGTAAAAAATGCCATGCGCTGCACCACAGGGCGCGATGGCATTTTTTGTCAAAATCAGCAAGGAGAACAGCAGCAGCAACCATTTGACGACAACCGCACATCGTGCTAAGTTCCCAACCCGGAAATCTTGGTTGGGCGACCAAAAAATCCATTGGATTGAGCCACCCTGGAGTAGGGTGCAGCAAGAAAAGATTCGTGCAAGGAGAACAACAAATGAACAAGGCAGTGCGTCATCTTGTCACCGTGCTCACCCTGGTGACGGCAATGACGGCGATGTTCCTGATTACCAGTTCGAACACCGCGCAGGCAGATTCCCCGGACGGACAACCCCATTTTTACCGCACAGCACAGTACTATCAAAGCATCGCGAACGCGGGCTTGAACGACCCCACCCCCGGCAAACTCCTCTACTATGGCGGTAGAGTGATGCTCACCTCGACGACCTATGCAATCTATTGGGGACCGACGGGACACACTATTCCCAAGAGCTATCGCAAGCTCATCAACCGCTACTTTCAGGATGTTGGCGGCAGCCCCTTTTACGGCATCAATTCACAGTACTATCAGGGCTCCGGCGCCAACAAGAAATTCATCAAAAACAAGTCCGTCTTTGGCGGACAGTATGTTGACAAGACACCCTACCCGCGCGCGGGTGATGGCAGTCATCCCCTGATTGATTCGGATTTGCGTGCCTCGATTGCTCGCGCCATGGCTGCCAAGGGCTGGACCGGCGGTTACGGGCACATGTTCTTTGTCTTTACCGCCAAGGGCATCGAAAGCTGCTACGACCCGGGCAAGAATTACTGCACGGTAGGCACACCGAACCCCTATTACTGCGCCTATCACTCGAGCTACACCAAGGCGGGGCAAGAGATCATCTATGCCAGTATGCCTTTTGGCGGCACCTGGCACACCGGTTTCCAATATAGCTGCGACGGCATCACCAAGTCGCCGAACGGCAATCTCGATGCCGACATCGAAATCTCACCAACCTCGCACGAGCACGAAGAAGCCGTGACCGATGCGGATCCGTATGGTAACGGCGATCCGCGCACCGGTTGGATAGATGCGAATGGCTACGAGAACGCGGACAAGTGCGCTTACTATTACGGCAAGATCTTTGGCGATGGTCACAATGTGACCATGAACGGACATCCCTATGTCATCCAGCTCAACTGGAGCAACAAAGCCGCACCCGTTCATGCGGGTGATGGCGGCGCGTGCGTAACGCACTAGGCGACATCTGTTTTAGCAACGTCGGGTCGCCCAAGTTCGAGAAACAAAAAAAAAGCGGTCGAGGTTAAACCTCGACCGCTTTTTTGTTTGTTCACAAAATCAGCTCCGCCTCCACAATCGTCATATCCTCCGGGTTGCGGTGCAATCGAAACCCGAGGTTCTTTGATATTTTCTGCATCGGCAAATTCTCTGCCGAAATATACGCAATGATCCGCTTTAAATTTTCATCCCGTCCGACCTGGATGAGCGTTTTGAGCAGTTCCGTGCCCAACCCTTTGCCGTGAAACGCATCCACGATCAACAGCGAATATTCGGCGTCCGCGGTGCCATACAGTCGGGACAACCGTCCAATGCCGACGATTTCGCGTTTTCCCGTTTCGGGGTTCTGGTACACCGCGGCGAGCGCCATTTCACGATCATAATCAATATACACAATGCGCGACAGCCGGTCATGCGCGATGCGCCGGTCGAGCGCCATCGGATGCAAATATCGAAGATATACACTGCGCTCGGAAATCTGCTTGTGATACTCTACCATCAGCGGCTCATCTTCGGGGCGGATCGGACGAATCGTCAGCACCGTGCCATCTTTCGCCGTCCACTGTTTTACATATTTCAGCGGATAGGGGCGAATCGCCGGGTGCGGCAGCTCCTCTTCGGTGACCGACGGCTCGTACAAGATCACCCGCGCATCCAGCGCGATCATCTTGTCGGACGAGACGAGCAGTGGATTGATATCAATTTCGCGGATCCACCGCTGCTCCACCACAATTTCGCTGAACCGCACCATCAGTTGGGCGAGCGCCTCGAGGTCTACCGGCGCGCGCCCGCGAACCCCTTGCAAGGCAGTATAAATTTTCGTCCGCTCCATCATCCGCCGCGCCAGCGTCGTGTTGAGCGGCGGCAGCCCCAGTGCGCGGTCCTTGTACACCTCCACCAATTGTCCGCCGGACCCAAAAAGAATCACCGGACCAAACTGCGGGTCGAGCGAACTGCCAATAATCAGCTCATACCCGTCGGCGCGCCCTCCCGCGCCAATCATGGGCTGGACCGTCACGCCGCCAAAATGCTCCGCCCCCACTTTTTCGGTCACCGACGTTTGGATGGCGTGGAATGCTTCGCGGACCGCCTGCGCGTCCGGCACGTTCAATTTCACGCCGCCCACATCCGTCTTGTGCGTAATCGTGTCAGAATAAATCTTGAGGACGACGGGGTACCCCATTGCGTCCGCCGCCTGTGCCGCCTCCTCTGCTGTCAACGCAATATGCGTTTCCACGATCGGAATGTCATAGGCAGAGAGCAGCTGCTTGGATTCAAATTCATTCAGAATCGTTCGCCCCTGGCTGCGTGCCTTGTCAATGATGTCCGATGCCTGCTTGCGATCGGGGTCGGTGCCGGGCGCGAGTGCGGGCGTTTCATACACGAGGCGCAAATTTTCCGAATACTGCCACATGTAATTAAACATCCGCGCTGCCATGTCGGGATATTCAAACGTGGGAATGTTTGCGCGCGACAGGATCGTTTCGCCCGCCTCGACATCACTGCCGCCGAGCCAGCTCGCGATCACCGGCTTGTTCGGAATGTGCGCGTACTGCTTGAGCGCCTCTGCCGTCATTGTCGGGTCGGTCATTGCCTGTGGCGTCAGAATGACCAGCAAACCGTCCGCATTCGGGTCCTGCGCCGTAATTTCCAGCGTCTTGGCATACCGCTCCGGGCTGGCATCCCCCAAAATATCCACCGGATTGTTGTGACTCCATGCCGCGGGCAATAATTGGCTCAACTTGTCCATCGTCTCGGCATGAATCGGCGTCAGTTTGCCCCCGCCCTCGACCAGCGCGTCTGTCGCCAGCACGCCCGGACCGCCCGCATTCGTCACAATCGTCAGGTTCCGTCCCCGCGGGCGCGGCTGTTTGCCCAACAGTTCTGCCGAATAAAACAAATCCATGATCGAATTGACGCGCAGCACGCCCACGCGCTTGAACGCCGCATCCAGCACATCATCGCTTCCCGTCAGCGACCCCGTATGGGAAGCGGCAGCATGCGCCGCCGCTTCCGTGCGCCCCGGCTTGATCACAAGGATTGGCTTGGTATACGCCACCTCGCGTGCTGCCGAGAGGAACGCCCGCGCATTGCCGATGGACTCCATATACATCACGATCGCTTCCGTGCGCGGGTCATCGCCAAAATACTGGATCAAATCGCCCCACCCCACGTCGAGCATCGAGCCGACGGATACGAACGCGCTGAACCCCACACTCTCGCGAAAACTCCAGTCCAGGACCCCCGTCAACAGCGCGCCGCTCTGCGAAAGGAACGCCACTTTGCCCGGGCGCGCCATTGCCGCCGCAAAGGTCGCATTCAGCCCGTTCAGCGGATTCATCACCCCAAGACAGTTGGGTCCGATAATCCGCATCCGTCCCACCCGCGCATTTTCCATCACGCGGCGTTCCAGTTCCACCCCTTCGGGTCCGATCTCTTTGAACCCCGCGCTGATAATGATTGCGCCCTTGACTCCTGCCTCCACGCACGCGCCGATCAGGTCGGGCACCGTCGGCGCAGGCGTGACAATGACCGCCAGGTCCACCTTGGCGGGCACATCCTTGATGCTCGGATAACTCTTGATCCCCAGCACCGAGGGACGTTTCGGGTTCACCGGAAACACCGTTCCGCCGAACGGGTTCGAAATCAAATTCCACAGAATCGTGCGACCCACACTGCCCTGTGTTTCCGTCGCGCCGATGAGTGCCACGTTCTTGGGCGCAAAAATCGCGTCCAGCGGGTTCGGCTCAAAATGCAGCACATCCCCCGCCCGGTCAAACGGCGCGGGGGCGGCTTTGGGGTTCAAGGTTTGAATCATAAATACTTTATCGTCGAGTTCATTTTCGTAGTAGAGTGATTATAACACGCGGATTCTAGCCTTGGCGGTTCATTGGAATATCAGGCACTCTCTGAGCCAATGCAACTTGGCTAACCCGCGTGTTTAACAAACCTATTTTTACCACCGAACTTTTCCTCCTCCCGTGGTGTATCATTTTGTACAAGCATGGAACAACCACTTGCCTTGATCCGTCGGGCGCAGGCGCAGGACCGAGACGCATTTGCGTCACTGTTTCAATTGTACAAAAACCTCGTCTACAAAACTGCCTATCTCATGCTTCGAGACCGCGACGAGGCAGACGACGCACTCCAAGAGATATTCGTTCGGGTACACCGTGAAATACAGACCTACGACCCGAACAAAGGTGCCTTTACCACATGGCTGCACCGTGTCACGATGAACCATTCTCTGAATCACCTGCGCGGCGCCAAACGTGCCGCTCGCGCGGCGCAGGTGCCCCTGGACGTTGCTGCGAGCATCCCCGCTCCCGGTATCGCCCATCCGGCGGATCAAGATGTGCTGCGACAAGCAGTCGACCAACTGAGTGACAAACAGCGCGCCGTGGTGGTGCTGCGTTATTTTTTGGAACTGTCCTACGACGAAATTGCGCAAGTGCTGGATATACCGTTAGGCACGGTCAAGTCGCGGCTGACCCTGGCGCTCGCTACCCTGCGCCGGGCGCTGGAAGAGGATCAAGCATCGTGTGCCCGGACAACAGTCCGGCTGGGGGTGAATGAATGAAGTGTGAAGATGTAGGAGCGTTACTGCCCGCGTATTTGGATAACGAGCTGACTGGCGCAGAACGGGCGACTGTCAAGGCACACTTGACCGAATGCTTAGAGTGCAAGCAGGAACTGGCAGCTGTCGAAACGGCACAGAAACAGCTGCGTGTATTGTTGAAACGCCAAGCGACACAAGCCGTGCCCCCGGGTGATGCGTGGAGCCTGCTCGAAGCAAGACTGGTATCAAAGGCACATCTTGCGCCGTCATGGTTGGGAACGCGGCTCTCGCGCCTCGCAGCCGACGCGAACCGCGCCTCTGCAATTCTTCAGGAAGGAGTATTCGTGCGCAATCGAAGGTTGGCAGCAGTGGTCGTCGTCTTGGGATTGGCACTCGTCATGATGTGGATGTTGCGAACGGCAGCTCCCGTATCGGCGCAGGAAATTTTGACACGCTCCGCCGTGGCGCAGCAGTCGGCGGCAGCAGCAAAGGGAATCCGCCACACGCGTACAGAGCTCTATCAAAATCCGGAGGTATTGCGCCCATTCAAGCCCAATGCGGCTAGCGAGGGCACCAACATCCGCGAAGATTATTTCGATGCGGCGACAGGAAGGCAGCGTTCCGTCATCACGGACAAAACGACAGGGCACGTGACCTATGTCTCGGGCTATGATGGGACCTATATCTTTAGCAGCGAACTGGGAAACAGAGAACCTGCGACCGGCGCACTCGTAATTTACCGAACGCCACAATCCCCCGGTGCGCCCGATCTCGACCCGAAACGCATAATCGCGAGCAAAGATGATTTGCAGCAAGCGTTCGCGCAAGCACGACAAGACCCGAACGCGCAAGTGATAGGGCAAGAGACCTGGAGCGATGGACGCACCGTCTATATCTTGCAGACCAATCAGCACGAAACCACAGCGCCGCGTCCCAACCAGCCCACGTTGGAAGCAGAAATTACGACCCGGCTCTATTTTGACATCAAGACTTGGGAATTGGTTGGGCAGCAAGCCAGCCTCTTGCAAGACGGCAAGCCGGTCATCTTTAGCTCATCACAGGAACTTTCGTACGAGATCTTACCTGCGGCAGCACAAGTGGCTTGGGATTTATCCGACCTGCAGGGCGTGACGATTGCCGATAATCCCGAACCCGCCGCGGACCAACTGCCGGTTGTTGTTTCAGTACAAGAGGTGACCCGGCGGACAAATGCGGCGTATATGCTCCGTGCGGTGCCGGACGGATTTACGATGCGAATTACCGCTCCGCCCCATCCCCAGCCGGATGCCGAGCAAATTTATATGGTCGAGTATCGCAATGCGAGTGGAAATTTTTTCCTCATCCAGGGTGGCATCGAGACTCCAGAGAGCGTACTCGTGCAAGCGCAACAGATCTACACGACAAAGACCGGATTCAAGGTCTATGTAGAGAGGACCGGTCCTGAAAACTCTCTGGATCAAGTAGCAACCGTCCGCGCGCCCAATGGCGCCACCTTTCTGGTCAGTTCCAAGCTGCCCCGGGGTCAAATGAAAGAGTGGCTCGAAGACTTGGTGCCCATTAAATAAGGACACTACACCACAGAGACCCTAGCAGAGAATGTATCAGCCAAGCATAATACTTGGCTGATACATTTTTATTTTGTGCAACGTCCTTTTTGTGAATTACTCCAAAGATACCTATCACTCCGTCTCCTCTTCCCCTCATTTTCATTGACACTCGCGCGCCTTTGTGATAACGTTGCTCCCTGACCTGCCCATGTCCCGAAACCTCACCCTAGCTGCCGCCCTCACCGCCGCCATTGCCGCGCCCCTCGCGGGACTCGCATACCTCTGGCGGCGTCCCCTGCCCAAGATCAACGGACGTTTGCGCGTACAAGGTCTGCGCGAACCCGTCGAAATCATCCGCGACACATGGGGTGTGCCGCACATTTACGCGCAGAACAGCGAGGATGTTTTTTTCGCCCAGGGTTTCGTCCACGCACAGGACCGCTTGTGGCAGATGGAATTGAACCGCCGCTTGCCCGCGGGTCGCCTCAGCCAAGTGATCGGCGAACTCACCTTCAGCACCGACCAACTGCTTCGCACCATCGGGCTGGAGCGCGCGGCAAAAAACGACTGGATGCACGCGTCCGAACAGACCGTGCTGGCAATGAATGCGTACGCGATGGGCGTCAATGCCTTTCTCGACACCCATCGCAACAAACTGCCCCTCGAATTTACCCTTTTGCGCTTTTCCCCCGAACCGTGGCGCCCGCTCGATTCCCTCTTGTGGATCAAAATGATGGCGTGGGGACAGGGGCTGAATTGGGATGCCGAACTATTGCGCGCCGCCATCTTGGACCGCCTGGGTCCCGAACGCACGGCGCACCTCCTCGGCAGCGATCTCGCCGACACCAATCCGATCATTCTGAACCACACGCCCATTCCCGGCTTTGACCGCCTGATTTCCGAGCTGCACGCCGCCAAGAACTTTTTCAACGTCAGTGCGCCCGTCGGCATGAGCAACAATTGGGTCGTGGATGGGACCAAATCGGTCACGGGCAAACCTCTCCTCGCAAACGACCCGCACCTCCCCTTGCAAATGCCGTCCCTCTGGTACGAAGCGCATCTCGTGACGCCTGAATGGCAGGCGGCAGGTGTCTCCCTGCCCGGCGTTCCAATGATTGTCCTGGGGCACAACGCCGACATTGCCTGGGGCGCCACCAACGCCTTTGTAGATGCCCAGGACCTGTACATTGAGGAGTTCGACCCCCGGGACCCCACGCGCTACCGCGTCGACGACGGCTGGCAGCAAGCCGAGGTTATTCGTGAGGAAATCCGCGTCAAGGGCGAAGCCCAACCGCGCATCCTCGACGTGACCATCACCCGCCACGGTCCGATTATGAACGCCTGGTGGGATCTCCCCTCTGACGTGAGCGCTTCTGAAAAGGTTGGAAACAATTCCGGCAGCGGTCACGTCCACCTCGCTCTCAAATGGGTCGGACACGACGCCACGCGCACGATTGATGCGGGGTTGAACCTCATGCGCGCCCGCAATTGGAACGACTTTACCGCCGCGCTCCGCGATTGGTCCGAACCTGCCTTGTCCTTTGTCTATGCCGACCGCGCGGGCAACATCGGCTATCATCTCGCAGGCAATACGCCCGTCCGCAAGAATGGCAAAGGCGCAACCCCCGTTCCCGGGCGGAACGACGACTATGAATGGACCGGGTTCGTGCCGTTCGACCAACTGCCGCACGTGTACAATCCGGGCGAGCACGTCGTCGCGACCGCCAACAATACGGTCGTCGGGGCCGAATACGAGCACCACCTCTCGCTCGACACCATGAACGGCTTTCGCGCCCGGCGCATTTTGGATCTCTTGAACGCTCAAGAGAAATTGTCCGCCGCCGATTACGCGCGGATCCAAACGGATGTCCACTGTATTCCCGCCGGGACCTTTCAGACGCTGACGCGAGCGCATTACGACCCGCTGATCGGTCATCCCGCGCTGCGCGGGCGCAGCGCGACGGCGCGCGCCGCCCTGGATTTGCTGAATGCCTGGGACTGCAATCTGACGCCCGACTCTGTCGCCGCGGCGCTCTACGAGACCACCCTCTTTTTTGCGATGGAGCGCCTCTTTCGTCCGTGGCTCGGCGACCTGACCCCGACCTTTATCGGCAAGGGCTTGCACCCTCTCCTGCACCCGGTCAACAGCGCCTATATCGATCGCGCCTATCTGATTGCCCTGCGCATTTTGCAAAATGACGAGCGCGAATGGCTCGATGCGCCTGCCGGGCTAAGGGAAAACCGGGCGCGCAGCGCGATAGATGTGATCGCGCTCGCGTTGAACGATGCGCTCGAATTTTTGGAAAAGAACGTCGCCTTTGAAATGCAAAAATGGCAGTGGGGCAAACTGCATCGCGCCACGTTCAATCATCCGTTGGGCGCCGTGAAACCGCTCGATAAGATATTCAATCGCGGTCCCTTTCCCTATGGCGGCGATACCAGCACCGTCTGGCAGGCGGCGTATGTGCCCGAAATGCCCATCCCCGACAACGCCGTCTTTACCGCCTCGTGGCGCCAAATTATGGATCTCGACAACTGGGACAATTCCCGCGGGGTGCATCCCACCGGGCAGTCGGGGCACCCCGCCAGCCGGCATTATGCCGATCAACTGGCTCTGTGGTTGAGCGGGAAAACGCACCCGCTCTTGTGGTCACGCGAAAAAATTCTAGAGAACCAAGAAGGAGCGCTGATCTTGGGATAACGGTATAGTTGTCCACCGCAGTGGACAACTATACCGTTATTCCAACATTGCGAATCGAGCATGAATTCAAAACGGTCTTTAATTTCCCTCGTCATCATCCTGTGGAGCACAGCGCTCTTTGTCTTGAGCGCGTGCAGTCTGCTCCCGGGCGGCGGAAATGGCGGCGGCAACCCGACGCCCACCAATCCCCCCGCCACGCCGATCGCGATTGCGACGAGTGCGCCCGGTGGGCAGTCCACCACGACCGCTCCGGGCGGCAGCATTTTTATCGGCGGCAATGTGTATAACGATGCCAACGCGAACGGCAAGCCCGACGCGGGCGAGCAGCCGATTGCCGGCGTGGAGGTTCATCTCGCTTCGGGCGACTGTCCCGGTACCCCCGCGGGACAAACCACCACGACTGCCGACACCCCCTCGTACAAATTCGATAATTTGAATACGGGGACCTATTGCGTTTCGATTGATGCGGCTGCGCCGCAGAATGCTGCCATTCTCGGACAAGGTTCGTGGACCCGCCCGAAGAGCACACAGCCGCTGAACGCAGACTCGATCAAGCTCAACAAGACCTCGAAAGATTCCGAGAATTTTGCGTGGAACTTTGCCAGTCTGGAACAGCCCACTGCCTCTGCCGGTCAGCCCACCGCGTCCGCCGAACAGCCCACGGCAGCGGCAGAGCAGCCGACGCCAATACCGGTCATTGCCACGCCGACCGCGTTTGTTCAACCAACCGGCGCGCCGGCGGCGTGTGTCTATCGCGCCGGCTTTGTCGGCGATGTGACCATTCCTGACGGCACGGTGGTGGCGCCCGGCGCGGCGTTTGTCAAGACATGGCGCGTCGTAAACAGCGGCACCTGCTCGTGGGGTCCCGGCAGCGGTCTGCAAAATCTCCAGTTCGTCGGCGGCAACGCGCTGGGCGCCCCCAATCTGGTGCCGATTCCCGGCGCCATTGCGGTTGGCGCGACGGCGGACCTCTCGATCAACATGGTCGCCCCCGCCCAGCCGGGCAGTTATACCAGCAACTGGAAACTGCGCGCAGACAACGGCGACCAAATCGGCGTCGGTCCGTATCGTGCCGCCCTCTATGCCTCTATTCGGGTACAGGGTTCACAGCCCCCGCCCACAAATATTCCGCCGCCAACGAACGTGCCACCTCCCGGGCAGGTGATCACCTTTGCCGCCGGCGCAACCGAAGCCGAAGTCCAGTCGCAAGTAAACGCGGGCAACATTGCCGTCTATACGCTGGGCGCGCTGGCAGGACAGACCATGCAGCTCACCCTCTCCTCCAACAGCTCCAGCGCGCGGATCGCCGTGCTTGCGCCGAACGGCGTGCCCCTGCCGCCCCAGCGCGGCAACCCCGAAGGCACCTACTGGCAGGGCGTTCTCGCCGCGACGGGCAACTACACCATCCAGATTCTCGCCGGTAACGCCGCACCTGTCGCCAATTTCGGCTTGAACATTACCATTCCCGTTCGCATCACCTTTGCGCCCGGCGCCATCTCGGCGCAGGTGCAGGGCACAACAAGCAACAACCGCGTCGTGACCTACCTGCTCAAGGCAAACGGCGGACAGAACATGAACCTGGTGCTGAACGCCCCCCCCAACAGCGCGGGCATCACGATCTATGGTCTCGACGATGGGCAGCCGCTGATTCGTTCGCAGAGCGGCGCAACCAGTTTTAACGGACCGCTCCCGGCAACCCAGGACTATGTGATCCAGGTCGTTCCCTTTGTGAGTACGGCGGTGAATTTCACCGTGAACGTGACCGTACAATAGATCCTCACTAACCCTCCCTCTCCTCCCGTCGAGCGTGCACGTTCGCTCGACGGGAGGAGAGTTTTTTTTCGTGAAGCGCAAATTCATCATTGATACCGATACCGCCTCGGATGACGCGGTGGCGATTTTGATGGCGCATCGTTATCCCGACGTCGAGGTGCTGGCGGTCACCGTCGTTTCGGGAAACATGCGGGTCGAGGATGGGGCGCGCAACGCGAGGTATACGGTGGAACTGTGCGGCGCGCAGACCCCGGTCTATGTGGGTTGTGCGCGCCCGCTGCTCCGCGAGCCGGTGCACGCTTACTGGTATCACGGACCGGACGGCATGGGCGGGATGAATTATCCCGAACCCAAGTTGCCCGTCCGGGAAAAACATGCCGTCGAGGCGCTGAGCGAAATCATTCGCGCCCACGCGAACGACGTCACGCTCGTGACGCTGGGACCCTTGACGAATGTGGCGGCAGCGCTCGTACGCGCGCCGGAACTGGCGCAGCGGGTCTCGCGCTGTGTGGTCATGGGCGGCGCCGCCAACGTGGTCGGCAACGTCACTCCCTCCGCAGAATACAACATCTGGTGCGACCCGGAAGCGGCGCGAATTGTATTCCGCAGTGGAATGAACCTCGAAATGGTGGGATGGGAAGTCGGACGCGGGGACGCGGCATTGACCGAGCCGGAGATTGCCGGGATATATGCCTTAAACACGCCCTATGCCAAGTTTGCCATGGACTCTAACCTGCACGCGTTACAGCTCGCCAGGAACTGGCAGGGCGACCCGGGCATGACCCTGCACGATCCCACCGCAATGGCAATCGCGCTCGACCCGACAATTTCGCGCCGGAACGGGCGCTATCGCGTGGATATAGAAACGCGCGGCGAATTGACGCGCGGTATGACGGTCGTCGACGAACGCCATACCGTCGGCACGCAAAAACTATTTACCGACGAATGGAGCGTGCGCGAAAAAAACATACTGGTGCATCACGAGCTGGATGCGCCGCGATGGAAGGCACTGCTGCGCGCGTGCTTGAGCGCCGATGAAAAGGATTGACCTTGTTGCAGAATCGTATGCGCCCCTTTTTGGAACGACATTGGTTATTGGTTTTCCTCGCAAGTCTCACCCTCCTCGTCGGCATTTTGTATGCGCCCGTTTTCAAGATGGGGTTTGTGACGGATGATTTTATCGAGATCGGCGCGCGCAATGACGATGCGGTGGATTTTCTGGCGCATGATGATCTCGCCGGTTGGGGCGGACAGTTTATTCAGCGGGCGCTGATTGACCCGGTCTCGGGGGTGGAAATTTTTCGCCCGACGCGGCAGGTGATTTTTTGGGCAGACTATTTCATGTGGCATCTGAATCCGCTCGGATACCACATTACCAATCTGCTTTTTCTGGTCGCGACCTGTTTCGTGGTCGCGCTGCTGGCGTGGCACCTGACGCGCCGCAAGAGCGCGGCAATCGTGGCGGGACTGCTGTTTGCGCTGATGCCCGTGCATACCGCGCCCATTGCCGAAGTGGCATCGCGCGGGCATGTGATTGCGGGATTTTTCGTCGCGCTGACAGTCTTGTTCTATGTTCTGCCCCGCACCCGGCGCAATCGGGTGCTGGCGGTGGTATGTTGTATTTTGGCAATCGGGTCAAAAGAGACCGCGCTGATTACGCCCGCCCTCTTGGGCTTGTATGAAATCGTCTATCATCGCGATGAGGTCCTCCGCGCACCACTGCGTGTCATACTGCGGCAGCTGCCGTTTTGGCTCTGTCTTGCCGCCGCCATTGGACTGCGCTTTTTAATCTTTGGCAGACTCTCCAGCTCGCAGTATGGAGTCGGCTCGTGGAACCTGTCTTATCAGGCAGCGGGCTATACGCTGTTCGTTCTGGCGCCATTCCTGAATGACATCAGCGACGCCCAGACGATCGCGTTTTGGCTCGTCATGGCGCTGTTGGTTGTTGTGTATCGCGCCCGGCGTGAGGTCGCCTTCGGAGTCCTGTGGGTGCCCCTTGCGCTCTTTTTTACGCTGGCATCACCGCCTCAGGAGCGTTACTTTTATACGCCGTCGGTGGGTCTGGTCGTGGCGTTGGCAAGCATTCTCTCCCAGCCATTCCCCCTTGCCGTGCGATGGTCGAGGTGGGCGGGTGCCCTGGGAACGGCGGCGCTGCTCCTCTGTCTGAGCTGGGGGGCATGGATCCGTGTGGATGCGTATCGCAACGCGGGAGAGATTGTGCAGACGATTTTGGCGCAGGTGAAAACCCTGCATCCGACTCTGCCCAGGGGTTCACAGTTGGTCTTTGTCGGAATTCCCGAAGTGATTCGACAGGGCTATATTTTCAATAACCCACGCCAGGTGGAGTACGCCATCCAATGGCTGTACGATGACCGTTCGCTGCGCGTCAAGAGCCAGAGCAGTTTCCCAACCGTCTTGACCGGACTGGACAAGACCTTTTTCCTGGAATACGACCGTCGCAAAATTACAGAACGCGCCGACCTGGTGCAGTCCCTCCGCAACCGCCTGCGGTGCAGCGATTCACCCAAAAATTGGGTCCGATGGAATTTCGACAAGGATGCGGCGGGCTGGGAGCCCTGGAACGAGATTGATTCCTTTCAGCCGGGGAGCAGAGGACTGCGCTTGAACACGACGGGGAACGATCCCTTTATGGGCAGCCCATTCGTCGAGATTTCACCTCAGCAGCTCCGGCGGGTCGAGATCCGGATGAGCGCGCAGGCAGCGCAGCCAACGTTTCTGGGAGAGCTGTATTGGCAAACCGCCGCCATGTCCGACTTTGACGGCAGCGCGCACGTGACGTTTCCCGTCAAAGCGGACGGAGAACTGCAAACCTACACGCTCCGATTGAATCCGCAGGGCGCGGCGCCCATCATACGACTACGGCTTGACCCATCCGATGTGCCCGCCAAAATTGAACTGGAACAGATTACCCTTTACTGCAAATAAAAAATGGCGAAGGGGTCTCCTTCGCCATTTTTTATTTGCATCCGATTCAATCGTTGGGTTTATCCAACTGGGGCATGAACGCCAGAAAATCGCGCGCAAAGCGTTCGCCATAGTCGTTGAGCAGCTGTTCAATGCGCCCGGGATTGGGGGAACGGACAATCAAACCGGCGTGATGCTCCTTTTTGAGTTTCCACACAATTTCCGGGTCGTTGTAGGGGTCGAGATCGGGCCATTCTTGTTGGGCGAGGCAAACGACGATGCCGCCATAGTCATGGCGAATGGGAGGCACCCGGTATTCCTGCTTGCGCACATTGGCGACTTCGACATTCGCCCACTCGCGCCACAGGTTGATGCCGGACGCAGCTTCGATCATTTCGGCAAGATTCGCGCCGCCCACACGCGCCGCGGTTTCGAGAAAATAAAATTTGCCGTTGGCGTCCTTGATGTATTCCGCGTGGGTGGCGCCGCGCTTCATATGCAGCGCCTTCATCACACTCTTGTTAAAGTCGCGCAGCGCGACGGCGTCCGGTGAATCATAGACGAGGGTGCGGGAACGGAACACATCGCCGCTCGTGACGACCGAAAGCGGGGGTTTGGCATAGCCATTGGCAATCGAGAAAACAACCTGGTCTTCCCAGATGATCGAATCCACGTGAAAGACATCGCCGGGAATGAATTTCTCCAGGACGAAAAAAGACTGGCGGTCACCCAGCTCCTCCAATTTGTCCCACAACTCTTGGGGCGAATTGAGTTTCTTGATGCCAAACGACGCCGCTTCCGAGCGCGGTTTGATGACCCAGGGCGGCGGCACGCGGTCCATAAATTCGCGCAGGTCATCGTAATTCAAGATCGGCGCAAAGTCGGGCACGTTGATGCCCTCGTCGCGCGCCTGGACGCGCATGGCGAGCTTGTCGCGAAAATGGCGCACGGTTGTTTCGCCCATGCCGGGGATGCGCAGGTGCTCGCGCAGGTTGGCAGCGACTTCGACATCATAATCGTCAAGGGGCACGATGCGGTCAATTTTGCGCGTGCGCATCATATAACTGACCGCATAGGTCAGGTCGGGCTGCTTGTGCGTCTCGGGCATCCAAAACATTTCGTCAATCGCCTCGTGGGGCCAGGGGGAATCTTTGAATTTCTCTTTGGTCAACAGGTAGACCGTGCAGCCAAGCGCCTTGCACTGTTCCAAAAACGCGGTGCCCTTGAAATAGCTGCCGAGGGCGAGGATGGTAGTCGGTCGGTTGTTCGGTTGTTCGGGCATGGAGAACTCCTACTGCTGGTTCTTTACCAGATAACGGCGCAGTGCGTCAGCCACATCTCGCACATTCGCTTCGTGCAATATCGTATCATGAGAGCCGGGAACAGTGTAAATGTCTATCGGTGCTGTGTTCAGTCTGTGCCAGCCCATGTCGCGTTCGGGCGTTTCCAAAGAAGGATACTTGGTGCGAAACAACACCATACGTCCCGAGTACGGTGTGGGCAAGTACTTGCGAAGTGCGGCTTTGTGGGCTTGGACCACTCTCTGAGTGGGCGCAGGTACCTGCGAAACGGGGCTGATCACATCTTGCGCTTGCAGTTCGACGCGACGCCCGGTCCGCGGTAACACTTTGCCAAGCAGTCGCCGGATACGCCGCTTGTCTCTTTGCAATTTGATGAGCTGAAAGCGCACATAGTCGAACGTCCAGGGAGGTACGCTGCGCGCAAATGCAAGCGCAAACCGCGCCCGGTCCACCAACCCATCCCGCTTGAAATTTTCCAGAGGCGCGCTGGTATCGAACAGTACCAGGAGCGCAACGCGTTCCCCGGCAAGCGTCAACCGGTGCGCCATTTCGAACGCCACGACGCCGCCAAAACAAAAACCACCGAGATAATAGGGTCCGTGCGGCTGTATCTCCCGGATCGCTTTGATGTAGCTGGCTGCCATTTCCGGGATACTGTTGTAGGGCTGCAGAGTGCCATCTGCGCCGAACGGCTGCAAGCCATAAAAAGGTTGTGCAGGTCCCAGGGCATGGACCAACGACTTGTACATTAACAATCCGCCGCCCAGCCCGTGGACCCCAAAGAAAATCGGGTGCTGCGACTGCGGCGTAACGGGCTGTAGCGGCACCAGTTGGGAAGCGGATATAGAGTGCGGGTCGCCGTCGAGAATGGTAGCCAGGGCAGAGATCGTCGGGGATTGGACGAGCACTGCTTCGGACAGGGTACGCCCGAACTGCTGCTCGATTTCCAGCATCATTTGAACACCGAGGAGCGAGTCTCCGCCCAGGTGAAAGAAATTGTCTGTGACCCGGATATCTGTTTGCTTGAACAGGCGCTGCCAGATGCCGAGGAGCTTGTATTGGGTCGGGGTAAGGTTTGTCCGGGGATCCGACGTCGCGGTAAGGGATGGAGCCGTCTGTGCGCGCTCGGGTTGTTCCGCCAAATATTTGGCGCGATTCGCCGTGCGGTTGATCTTGCCGCTGGTCGTTTTGACAATCCAACCCGGCTCGACCAGATAAACATCGCTCACAAACAAATCCAACGATTCCTGCACCTGCTCGCGAATTTTGCGCTGCAACAGATTGTGCGCGATCTCATCCGGGGGCAGCTCACGCATCTCACACACCACAACGGGCGTTTCGGTGCCGAGGTCCGGATTCGGAACGCCAAAGGCGGCGACATAACGACACTCTTTGCCCACAATGGGCTCGACGATCGCTTCCAGGTGGGTCGGATGAAGGTTGCGCCCGCCGATAATCATCAGGTCCTTTTTGCGACCACAGATGTAGAGCTGTCCATCGGCGAGATACCCCAAATCCTCGGTATTCAGCCAACCATCTCGGAGCACCCGATCCGATTCTTGCGGGAGCAAATAGTAACCGCTAAATAGGCAAGGACTCGAAACAAAAACCTGTCCGACCCGGCGTTCCGGCAGTTCTTGCCCTTGCTCATTCACGATCCGGACAGACACGGTTGACATTGGATAACCGCAGCTGACGATGGGACGACTGCCGGCAGCGTGCGGACCCACCGGTGCTGCCTTGTGCTCTTCGAGTCCTTTTTCGCTGACCCAGTCAATCTCCGGGGCGCGATCATGCGGTGTCCAGCACATTCCGGCAATATGCTCCGCCAAGCCATAGCCGATCGTCAGGGCATTTTTGCGAAACCCGTACGGAGCAAACCGTTCGGCGAACGCGTCCAGGTCTTGCGCCTGGACCGGTTCCGAACCGTTTCCAAGGATTCGCCAGCTGGAGAGGTCAAGCCCTGCCAGCTGCTCATCACGAATTCGGCGCACACAATAGCGAAAGGCAAAATTCGGCATCCACGTAACGGTGCCGCGATAGGCGTGAATTGCCTCGAACAAGCGCTCCGGTTGGCGCAGCCAATCGGCGGGGCTCATGAACACACTCGGATAGCCCACAAACAGCGGTTTGAGAATTTGATTCACCAATCCCATATCGTGATACAGGGGCAGCCATCCCACTCCCACATCCTCCGGCGTCGCGGCTTGTCCTGTGCTTGAAACGTTCAAATAGTGCAGCAGAGCAGCATCTGTCTGCATGACGCCTTTGGGTGCGCCCGTGGTGCCACTGCTGAATTGGATATAGGGCAAATCGGACGCGTTGTGTTGGGGAAAACGAGCATTCGCTTCGGACCAAGATGTGTCCGTAAGCGGAGGCAAAGTGAGGACGTTGCAAGCGGAATCTACCAGTCCCTGCTCCAAATACGGTTTGGATTCCGGGGTTGTCAAGACGGTGCGGGCATGGACAAATTCAATCAGGCGCCGGAGATGCGTCAAATATCCTTTAGAACGGGTCGCATTCGAGAGATAGGGCAAAATGGTCGGGACAGCGCCCAGATACATGGCGCCCCAGAATGCCGCCACAAGCTCGTAGCTGTGGTCAAATACAAGCGGCAGGATCGCGCCCGGCTTGACACCTTGCTCCTCCAGGCTTGCGGCAATCTGCCCGGCATCCCGGTCAAGTTGACGCGCGGTGATGGTCTGCGTAGGTCGGTCGGCGAACAAAAGATGCCAAATCTCGCGGTCCGGATCGCTCGCGGCAGCTCGCGTCACGAGGTCTGTCAAATACATTGGCTTGTCCTGGACCGCCGGGCTCGGCATCACACCCGCAGGCGCGACGGACAATGTATGTGACCGCTCCATCATTCGGCTACCAAACGCCCTCTTCCGTCTCTCGAATCAAATTGTCCACAACCGCTTGCAAACTTCCCGTCTGTTGATACACCTGTAACTGCCGGTCCGCGCTTGTGCCCTCGCTCAAAATCTTGAACGCGTATTCCACTTCTTTGCGCGTGCCGAGCTCGTCCAGGACATCGCCGAGGAACCACTCGATTAGCTCGCGGATCAAATCCTTGGCGGGCAGCTCGTCCTGCTTGCCCCAATCAATCATTTTGCCGTCAATGCCATAGCGCACCGCGCGCCATTTGTTTTCTTCATAGAACGCCTGCGGATACATGCGGAAGGACATGTTATCGCGCCGCAATTTCCACAGTTTGTAAACAATCGCCTGAAAAATCGCGGCGATACAAATCGCTTCATCCACTCGCGTGCAAACATCACACACACGAAATTCCAGCGTCGGATAGCGGGGATTCAAGCGCGCATCCCACCACAATTTGGAACCGTCGGGAATGGCATGGACGCGCACCATGGACTGGACGAAATTTTCAAATTCTGCCCATGAACTGAAAAAGGGCGGGAACCCGCTGCGCGGAAAGTTGCGAAAAATGATACTGCGATACGATTTCAGCCCGGTGTTACGTCCCGTCCAAAAGGGCGAACTGGTCGAAAGGGCGAGCACGTGCGGCATCATATAGCGCGCCACATTCATTGCATCCACGCGAAATTCAAGGTCTTCGATGCCGATATGCACGTGCGTCCCAAAGATGAGCAGCTGCTGTGCGAGTTCCGCCATATCTTGCTTGACGCCCATATAGCGTTCGAATGGCGTAATCTCCTGGTCGAGCCATTTGGAAAAAGGATGCGTTCCCGCCGCCACAATTTTCAAACCATTTTTCGCCGCCAGCTGCATGACACCCCGGCGCAAACGCACCAGCTCGGCACGCGCTTCGGCGGGCGTGTTGCACACATTGGTGCCCACTTCGACCATGGACTGGTGGAGTTCGGGCTTCATGGATTCCATCATCACCATCTTGCCCTCTTCGAGCAGCTGCGTGATATACGATTTCAATTCCCGCGTGTTGGGGTCAATGATCTGATATTCTTCTTCGATCCCGATGTTTAATGAGGGAGGTTTGAGCATAAGAACCTCGTATGCGAATTGTAAAGCGTCAAGCAATGACGTTTTACAATTCGCGTCCTACGATCTCTTTTCAATGAGGAAGGTCGGCACCGTCGAGCCGCCGCCGGCTGTGACGTTGAGGAGCGCGGCGGTCGAGAGACGACACAGCGAGCCCGACATGTATTCGCCGTACCAGATATAGGGGTCGGTGTCCAGCATCCGGTCATAGATTTGGAGGTTGCCATCCACAAAGCTCGGATACGGTTCTTCGGGCAGCGTAACCTTTTTCTGGGCGATGGTCGGTTCGTGGAGACGCTCTTGCAAAATCGCTTCCCATTCACTCTGCGAAACGGTCCACCCCAGCACGACCCCTTTGCCGCCGTACTCGTCATTCGGCTTGACGACGAATTGATTTTTGTTTTGTGCCAGAAATGGCATCAGGTCAACCGTTTCGCCGTTGTAGGTGGTCCGGCGTTCCTCGAGGACGCGCGTCCACGGGATATAGTTGGCGATGGCAAGCTGCTCGTCGGAATTAAAGAGCGCTTCGTTTCGTTCATCGGTAAGCACGGCAAGCGACGCCTTTTTGTGGAGAATCTTGCAGGCAAAGGGGTTGACCATGCACACCGCGTTGTCCCGCACGGCGCGAACGACCGGGTGATTCAATCCCAGGTCGCCGCGTTCGACGAGTTCCGAAATGAGCACGCGCTTATAGACCAGGTTGATTTCAAAACTCGAGCCCGCACCGGAGGGGTCGACCGCAAATAATTTTCCGTCCCGATATTCGCAGTTGCGCGGATCGACAATCTCTACCTCATAGCCCTGCGATCGAATATAGTCCTTGAACAGGACAAATTCGCTGTAGGTCGGCACCTCTTTCCAATCGAGAATCGCGATACGCGGTCGTTCCTTGCCGCCCCACTGCCGGTACGAGTCGAGCAGCGCATGGAGCATCTGATTCCGCACCGGCAGAGGACGCACCTCGTACTGCTTTTGAAATTCACCCATCGCCCGCACACCGTAAAACAGTTCCGCCAGCACGTCGGTATAGCCCTGCCCGGCAGGGATTTCGGCGTTGTACTCGGTAAACTGCACAACGCCCCAATCGGGCAGGTAGAACGAGTCCATGCGCGCCGAGGGGCTGGGCTGCTGAAAGCCAAACGATTCCTTGACCATCGTCTCTTCCCACTCGTTCAGGTGAAATTGGGCGCGGATGTCGTCGTCTTCCAGCGCGGCTTCATAGACCTTGCTAAAGGCGGGCATCACCGCCGCGATCGCGTTCTGGAGAAAATGATATTGGTCGAGTGTGAGAAACCGCGGGCGCAGAACGGTGGTAATGTCGCGCGTCCCAAAATACAAGCCGCGCCGTTTCGCCTGGTCCTGCAGCTGGTCCCACGTTTCGCGCGCCACATCGGGCGTGAGCAGAGAGTGGTAGGTTTCAATAGCTTCAGAAAGCATGAGCAGAGTCCCTTAAAAGAGTTGGCTCCAGCGGAATTCGGTGATTTGCGGGCGCGGGTTTTTGGCGAGCTTGATGCACATGTCAGCGAGGTGGGTAATGCACCACAAGTAAAACTCTTCGCCGAGCGAATAAATGTCCATATCGGGCGCGGGGTTCATGAAATCAATCGCATACGGCACACCATCGCGAATTGCCCATTCGGCGGTGTTCATGTCATAGCCCAGCGCCTTGACCAGTTTTACCGAATCGCTATAGATGCGGTCATACAATGCCTGGTCGAGGTCGTGCTTGAGATATTTTCGATTCACGGGATCATACTTCATGATCAGAATATCACTCTGGTCGAGACACATACAGCGAATGTAATTGTCCCACTGGATAAATTCCTGAAGGACCATGGTGAGCAGCCCGCTTTCATTATAGCGCGCCCACAGGTCTTCCATGTTATTGATTTTATAGACCTGTTTCCAACCGCCGCCGTGCGCGTCTTTCAAGATGACCGGAAAGCCCCCGAGATAGTCAATGTGCTCCTGCCACGGAACGGGATAAACGAGGTTGCGGAGCGATTCTTCGTGCACAATGCCGGGCACATATTCTTTGTTGGGCAGGACCACGGTCTTGGGCGACGCGATACCGAGTTTGGTCACAAGCGACGCGCCAAAAAATTTATCATCCGCCGTCCACATAAAGGGGTTGTTGACCACGTGTGTGCCCTGCAAGACGGCATTTTTGAGATAGGAGCGATAATAAGGCACCTCATGTGAGATACGATCCACGATAACCGCATACTCGCACGGTTCGTTCATGCGCGTGCCGCCGAGTTTGGCGAATTCCGCAATCACACCTTCGCCACGACGGTTGACCTCTTCGATAAATTTCGGCGGCATGGACCACTCGCGTCCGACGATAAGTCCGATTTTCTTGTCCATTAGGAGATGCTCCTTAAGACGAGGAGATGAATGGTTAAGATTTGAGCTGTTTCAAAATCTTGTCGTACTCGGCATGTGAGCCAATCCAATACCAGTATATAGAGTCAGCTTGCCTGAAGCCTAATGCGCGCCAACTGGCAGAGACACGGACGGAAAATGTTTTCCCAGAACGACTCACTGGCTTGAACTGCAGACTGGGATGATTGGAATCTGCTTTCCACAATCGATATGCCTTGAGGGCTTGCTTTTTGACGGGGCTTGGAAGATTGCGAAATGCTACTATAAAGTCTTCCGTCAAGTGCGAAATCATATTTCATCCCAATCCATCTTCTTGAAGCGTCCCGCCTGAATAACTGATTGAACCTGTTCTTCCCATTTCGCGAGCTCATCCTGGGAATTGGCGAACGCTTCCTCCCAAAGCATATCGTCTTCTAATTCTTTAATAATGATAGAGGCAATCCTATCTTGCTGTTCGTCTGAAAGCGCCTGTACTCGTTCCAGTGCTTGTTTCAATAACTGTGTCATTGCTTTACTTCCTTTACTTGTTTATGCTGCGACAGCGCATCGACCAGAGAGCCGACATTTCGCTCGATCAATTCCAATGCCTTTTCGGGCGTCATTTCGTCCAGGTCCGGGACATTCCAAAATTCAATGTTCTTGAGCCAGTTTGGAAAGAATTGATGGATCATTTGACGATGTTCGCGGTCGTACAAAGCGATAATACGGTCGGCTTGGGTCAAATCCGCCTCGGACAACTGCATCGGAAACCGCTGGGGTCCGACGGCGATGCTGCGAGCGTTCAAGCCCTCTATCGTCGCCTCCGAAATGGGTCCGGGATTGTAACTGGACTGGGCGATGATGCCGCGCGAATCCGCAATCCAGTCCAGGTCGTTTTCTTGCGCCAGATGATTAAACAAGATCTCGGCAAAGCGACTGCGATAATAGTTCCCGCTGCAAAGGAATAGAATGTGCTTCATTTATCACGAATTTTATGAACAGCCGGGGACATCTTCCAGCCGCATGAACACTTGCTGCCCCCGTTCCTGTGCCAGGCGCACCATTCCGTCGGCGCCGGAGGATGGACCGCCCACCCGAAGCACGGCATCGCAACGTTCACCGAGCAAAATCGCGCTGGGATGAAAAATTTCGTCAAAGATTTCGTCGCCCACTCGTTTTGAACCGGCGGTTTCCACCAGCGGCAGGGCGAACCATTCGCCGACGATCGGAACATGCCCGGCGCGGAACAACTGCAGGGCGATGCGGTTCATCGCACGCACATTTTCCGCCATTTTCTCCGGGTCGTCATTGGTGCCCGAACGATAGGGTCCGGCAACCAGAATCCATAAGGGTTTGTTCGTCATGAAATGAAGCGTTGATCAGAGATTGAACTGCGTCCATTTGAATTTCGTCTTCCAGGAAGGGTCACGGTTCAGATAGGAAACAAACGCATCGCGAATGTCAGCACCGGATAATTTTGTGTTCGTTGCGCGATATTGAGTCTTGTCCGAACCTTCGTTATGTTCCAGCGTATAGCCAGACCCGGAATCGCCTGCCGCTTGGATAAAGCGCTTGTCGTCCTGCAAAATAACATATTCGCTTTCACCGCGGTCCATCATGGCAAGGGCATCCAGCAGCGGTCCTTCCGTGGCGTTCGGAATCACCGTGTCGGACGGACCTTCGTATGCCTGGTTTGTGTCAAGCAACGCATCGAGAAAACCCCCATTGCCCGGTAGGTGAATTTCCATTTCTACATAGTCCTTGACACCTGTAGGGGCGATGCCTTGTGCTCGCCCTTCTTGCCCCTACATACCGGGCGTCGGCTCCCACAATTCAAAACGATTGCCTTCGGGGTCGGTTGCCCAGCCGAAACGCCCGAATTCCATCGCCTCGATTTTATCATCTACAGTCGCACCGGCATTGCGCAGCTGCTCCAACATCGCGTCCAGATTGCGAACGCGATAGTTGAACATGTACGACTTGCCGCCCACGCCAAAATATTGCGTGTCGGCGGGAAACGGCGCCCACACGGTTTGACCCACCGCATCGGGATTGTCGTGTTCACGCCAGGACAACACCACCGCGCCGTCCGGGCTCGGTTCGATGCCGAGATTCGCCTGATACCATTTTTGCAGTTCTTCGGGGTTCTCGGCTTTGAAAAAGATGCCGCCGATGCCGGTGATGCGCTCCATTTAGGACTCCTTTGTTTCTCTGAATCTCATGTTACCACAAATTCATTTTCGAGATGGACAAAGAAACCAACGGGGTTGGTTTCTCTGCCCATCTCGAATTTCAATACCGTTCCCCCACAAAGTATTTGATCATCGCGCGCCAGGTGGGCCAATCATGGGGCCACTCGGAACCCCACATGGAAAGTTCGTGGAGGATTCCTTTGCTGTCGAGAAGGCTCGAGAGATAGCGTGATGCGCCCGGGTTTTCGTAATTGCCTTGCCCCGTCGCAATGAAAATATCGCCCTTGTGCCGCAGCGCATTCAACGGCTCACCGTCCAGATTGGGCAAATACTCGACGGGGTTGTTGAAATAGACATTCTCATCCGAATAATCACTGCGCATATAGTGGCGAATGTCGTAATCGCCGCTCATCGCAATGGTTCCGGCAAAGAGATCGGGACGGCGAAAGAGCTGGTTGGCGGCATGATACGCGCCCAGCGACGCGCCCGCCGTGATAACGCCCAGCCGCCCCCGCACCGAGTTCCAGATATAGGGCACGACTTCATCACAAATGTATTTGTTGTATTCCACCTGCCGCCAGGCAATCGCACCGGGGTGCATCTGGCGATTGAGCCACGCTTCCTGATTGATGCTGTTGATCGAAAAGACCTTGACCTTGCCCGAATCAATATAGGGTGCGAGCACGTCAATCAGTTGAAAACGTTCATATTCCAAATAGTCCGCCGCCGCGGTGGGAAACAAGAGCAGCGGAAAGCCATAGTGACCATAGGTAACAATTTCCATCCATTTGTTGAGACTGGGACTGTGCCAGCCGTCGAGAAAGCGGTTCATGAGGGTCTCCGGTGTGCGTTAAATAACGAACGATGGTTGTGGGCGGTTCAAGGAATCTCGAGCAAGGAATACAAGCCGCCGGCTCCATCCGGCGTGCGGTTTAAATTTTCGGGATCGGCGTGCCATTCGGTTTCGGCTTCGTGCTCGACCACAAATTTATAGTGATACGTTCCGGGCTTGGGGCGCGGAATGGTCAACCGCCAGACGCCCGTCTCGTGCCCGTGGGCAGGGTGGCGGTCCGACTCGAGGCGCAGTTTCCAGCCATTCCAATCCCCTACCACAGCAACGCGCTTGGCTTTGGCATCATAATAGACAAAGGTCACGGCATCTTCATACACGTGCGGAGAGAGGGGCTGTCCCTCTAACGCACCGCCCGGCGTGCGGAGTGCCAGCGCGACGGCGTGCGCGGCATTCAGCACGCCGTACCCCTGCTGTTCGCGCGGAGAGTGCGCGATCGGCTGGGCAGTCTCGTGCAAAATGGCTTCGACCTGCGCGGGGGTCAGCGCCGGCTTGGCTTCGAGCATCTGCGCGACGACCGACGAAACGATGGGCGCTGCCATGGAGGTGCCATCCACATGCTGGTAATAGGCGTGAACGTATTTTTGCTCGATCATGCGCAAGCGAATCGCGCGGCGAACGTCCTCGAGCGGCGCGGCGAGCGTCTCTTTTTTAAATTTCTTGCCGGCAAGCGGTGTTTTCAACAGCCGCGTCAATTCCGCGTCCGATGCATGCACCAGCTTCCACAGATACTGCCCTTCATTATAGACCCAGGTCTGCGGCAATATGGGCGCGGCGAGCCACATGGCGGGCGC
>JADMIO010830209.1_pt1 | contig 30204 bp, 29 predicted proteins | sample 8958161 | NCBI WGS metagenome assembly JADMIO01 (sample SAMN16585339, study PRJNA669376) | soil metagenome | isolation source: Crop rotation soil | place: USA: Cullars Rotation, Alabama | collected 2011 | reverse complement strand
CTTTCCCCGAGCGGCTGGTGGCCCTCTTCCTCGAGCCGGTCGAGCGTCCAGACGTTGCCCGACGACTTGGCCATCTTCTGGCCGGAGAACAGCAGATGGTCGCCGTGGACCCACGTCGTGACCACGGGATGGCCGAGGGCCCCTTCGCTCTGGGCGATCTCGTCCTCGTGGTGGGGGAACGTCAGGTCGACGCCGCCGGTGTGGATGTCGAAGCGTTCGCCCAGATAGGCGATGGACATCGCCGAGCACTCGATGTGCCAGCCCGGGTAGCCCTCGCCCCAGGGGCTGTCGAAACGGACGACCCGCCGGGGTCCGGCCGCCTTCCAGAGGATGAAGTCGGCCGGGTGCCGCTTGTGGTGGTCGACGGCCTCGAGGCGGTGCCCGGCCCGGAGCTGGTCGAGTGAATTGCGCGACAGCTGCCCGTAGCCGGGGAACGAGGCGACGTCGTAGTAGACGTTGCCGGCGTCGACGTAGGCGTGGCCCCGTTCGATGAGCCGGCCGATCAGGTCGATCATCCCGGCGATGTGCTCCGATGCCCGCGGGTAGGCGTCGGCCGGCGTGATGTTCAGCCGGGCGCAGTCGCGGTGGAACGCCGCCTCGTACTTGGCGGCGATCGCGGCGGGGGAGAGGCCCTCGTCGGCCGCCGCCAGCAGCATCTTGTCCTCGCCGCGGTCGTAGACCTCGTCGGTCATGTGGCCGACGTCGGTGATGTTCATCACCTGCCGCACGGCGACGCCCGTCCACAGGAGCGCCCGGCGGATGAGGTCACCGAGCAGGAACGACCGGAGGTTCCCGATGTGGACGGGCTTGTAGACCGTCGGGCCGCAGGAGTACATCGTCACGGAGCCGGGCACGAGGGGTTGGACGGGCTCGACCGTGCGGGTGAGCGTGTTGTGGAGGCGCAGCATCGTCGCCTCCATCACATCACAGCGGGCTTCCCTCCCGGCAAGCGTTCCCGCCACAGGGTCACCCGGAGCGCGAGGAGACCCTTCACGGTGCGGGGGATCCGGGCCCGGATGGAGCTGCGGGCCGGCCGCTTCTCCACGACCTCGACGGGGATCTCGGCGCTGCGCAGGCCCGCCCGTTCAGATCGCAGGATCAGCTCGGTGTCGAAGAGGTCCTGGCCGAAGCGGCAGTGCCGGGCCAGCGGCGCCAGTGCCTCCCGGCGGAAGGCCTTGACGCCGTGGGTGTCCGACACGGTGAGGCCGAAGCCGACGCGCAGCAGCGTCGAGAAGACGTTGGTGATCAGGCGCCGCTGCCAGTTGCGGGTGTCGTCCGAACCGGCATTCCGCTTCGAGCCGACGACCACCGCGGGGCCGCCCGGCGCCTCCACCATGGGCACGGCCCGTTCGAGGAACCCGAGATCGCAGAAGTCGACGTCGAAGTTCACGACCACGTCGCCGACCGCGGCCAGGAGCCCCGCCCGCAGCGCCCGCCCGTAATCGGGTTCGGGAAGCGACAGCGCCCGCACCTCGGGGTACTCGCCGGCGAGGCGGTTGGCGATCGCCGCGGTGTCGTCGCTCGACCCGTTCTCGACCACGACGATCTCGAACGGCTCGCCCCGCTCCCGCAACCCGGCCGCGACCTCGGCCACCGCATCTTCGAGCATCTCGGCCTCGTTGTGGGCCGGGAGGACGACGGTGAGGGCGGGAGGCACGCCGGTAGGCTACCGACCCCGTGAAGTTGCCCGAGCGTCGGTTGATGGGAACGGCGGCCCTGCTGCTGCTATCGGTCGTGTGCGCCTGGCTGGGGCTGCGGCCGCTGCCCAGCGGCGCCGCCGTGGCGACGTCGGCCCGTCCGGTGCTCACCCCCGACCGGCTGCCCGCCGTGCTGGCCGAAGCCCAGGGCACCGTCGACCTCGAGCGCGCCGTCGACGACCTGCTGGCCCAGTCGGGGGCCCGCAGCTGCCTGGCCGTCTACGAAGGCGAACGGCCGGTGCTGTTGCGCCGCCCCGACCAGCCGCTGGTGCCGGCCTCGACGCAGAAGATCCTCGTGGCCACGGCCGCCCTGGCGGTCCTCGGGCCGGACTTCCGTTACGAGACCAGGGTCGTGACCGACCGGCCGCCGCAGGACGGCGCGGCCGGCACCCTGTGGCTGATCGGCGCCGGCGACCCGACCCTGGCCACGCCGGAGTATGTCCAGTCCCTCGCCGACCGTCCCCGCTTCCAGCTGCACCAGGCGACACCGATGACCGCGCTGGTCGACGGGCTCAAGGCCGCCGGGATCACCACGGTGGCCGGCGGCATCGTCGGCGACGACTCCCGCTACGACCGCACCCGCATCGTGCCGAGCTGGAAAGCCAGCTACCTGATCGACAACGAGGTCGGCCCGCTCGGGGCGCTGGTTGTCAACAGCGGCTTTACCGCTTTCGCCCTCGGGGCCGAGAAACGGGCCGACGACCCGGCGGCGCACGCCGCCTCCGAGCTGACCCGCCTCGCCACCGGGGCCGGCATCACCGTCGACGGCCCGGCCCGCTCCGGCGTGGCCCCGGGTGATGCGACCGTCACGGTCGCCACGGTGAAGTCGCCGCCACTGGCCGAGATCGTGGCCGGGATGCTGCGGGAGAGCGACAACACCACGGCCGAGCTCCTCGTGCGGGAGCTCGGCACCGTCAGACGCCACGACGGCTCCACCGCCGCCGGCACCCAGGTGGTGGCCGAGGCGCTGGACGGGGCGAAGCTCCCCACCGCCGGGCTGCGTCTCGGCGACGGCTCCGGCCTCGAGGTCACGAACCAGGCCACCTGCTCGCTGCTCGCGGCCGCCCTCCGGATCCCCGACCGGAGCGGCGCCCCCCAGCTCTCACCGCTCCTGGCGGTCGCCGGCCGGACAGGGACGCTGTCGCTCCGCCTGGTGGGGACACCCCTGGAAGGCAAGCTCCGGGCCAAGACCGGATCGCTCGACGGGGTCAGCGGCCTCGCCGGCTACCTCGACGGCCGCCGCGGCCTGTCGTTCGCCTTCCTGGCCAACGGGAAGCTGAGCGACACGGCAGGCCGGGTTCTGCAGGACCGGCTGGCCGCGCTCCTGGCCGCCTACCCCGGTCCGCAACCACGCCTCTGAGCAGCGAATACAGTGGTGCCCCGTGGCCAATGAAGCGAAAGCCAAGGCACGGAACCCCACCGGCGACGCGAAGGACCTCGTCGACCTCGTCATCGCCTACGCCAAGCAGGAGACGCTCGAGCCGCTCAAGGGGCTCGGCAAGAACGCGGCGCTGGGTCTCGGCGGCGCCGTCCTCCTCGGGATCGGCGGCGTGTTCTGCTCGATGGGCGCCCTCCGGGCCATGCAGACCGAGACCGACTTCTTCGAGCGCCACAACCTCTCCTACCTGCCGTACTTCCTCACGGTGGCGATCCTCCTGCTCCTGTCCGTGATCGGCTGGGCCGGCCTCGGCCCCGGGAAGAAGGACAAGTGAGCGGCAACGGCTCGGGCCGCATCACCCGGGCTGACATCGAGGCCAAGCTGCGGGCGATCCGCGACGACATCGAGCCGGTCGGCGACCAGGCGAAGGGTGGGCTCATGGCCGCCGCTCCGGTCGTGGCCGCCGTCCTCATCATCGGCGCCTACATCCTCGGGAAGCGGTCGGGCAAGAAGCGCCGGGCCGTCATCGAGATTCGCCGCCTGTGATCCCGCTTCTCCGCCGCCTCGCCCGGCTGGGGTTCCGCAAGGGCTTCGGCGGCGACGGACGGGCCTGGCTCGCGCTGGGCCTGGTCAGCTGGTTCATCGCCCGCAACAAGGAGAAGGGCGACGAGCCGCCGCCGCTGTACCGGGAGGTCCTCTCGCCGGGCGAGTCCGTCTCGATCCGCATCCTCGACCCGCCCCGCTGACCGCCACCGGGGTTAGCCTGAGGGGAGTGAAGGTGCTCCTCCGCAACCCCCGCCGCGAGGTCGACATGCCGGGGCCGGTGCGCGTCTCGAAGCTGCTCGAAAGCCTCGGCATCAACCCCGAAACCGTGCTCGTGATCCGCAACAACACGCTGGTCACCCACGACGAACGGCTCGAGGAGCCCGACACCATCGAGATCCGCCCTGTGATCTCCGGGGGTTGACGGCATGAAATGCCGGCGCTGCAAAGCCCCCGCACTGATCGACGTGCGGCGTCACAACGCCGCCTTCTGCGCCGACTGCTTCGTCCATCACTGCCAGGAGCAGGTCCGGCGGGCCATCGACGGCTTCGACATGATCCAGCCCGGCGAGCGGGTGCTGATGGCTGTCTCCGGCGGGAAGGACTCGCTCGGCGCCTGGGAGCTCCTCGTCGACCTCGGCTACGAGACCGACGGCCTGTACCTCGGCCTCGGCATCGGCGAGTACTCCGGCGCGTCCGGCACCTACGCCCGCGACTTCGCCGCCAGCCGGGGCTTCAAGCTGCTCGAGATCGACATCCCCGCGGAGTACGGCTTCGACATCCAGACCGCCGCGGCCACCGTCCGCCGGCCGCCCTGCGGGGCCTGCGGCCTCTCGAAGCGCCACCTCTTCAACCAGGCGGCGCTCGACGGCGGCTATGACGTGGTCGCCACCGGCCACAACCTCGACGACGAGGCCGCCGTCCTGTTCGGCAACGTGCTGCGGTGGGACGCCGAGTACCTCGGGCGGCAGTACCCGGTGCTGCCCGCCTCGCCGGGATTCGTCCGCAAGGTCAAACCGCTGGTGCGGCTCTCCGAGCGGGAGATGGCTGCCTACTGCGTCATCCGGGGCATCGACTACATCGTCGAGGAGTGCCCGATGTCGGAAGGCAACCGGCACCTGGCCTACAAGGACGCGCTCAACACGCTGGAACAGCGCTCGCCCGGCGCCAAGGCCAACTTCGTGTTCTCCTTCTTCGAACGGGCCCACGGGCGCTTCGCCGGCGACGCCGATGCCGAACGGGCGGAGCTGACGCCCTGCACGGTCTGCGGCTCGCCGACCCCCGGTGACGTCTGCGCCTTCTGCCGCATGAGCCAGCGCATCAACCAGGGCCCCGGCCGGTAGTGGACCCCCACCGCCCGTTCCGGCCCGGGGAGCGGGTACTGCTCGTCGACTCCAAGGCCCGCCGCTACCTCATCACGCTGGTCGAGGGCGGCAGCTTCTCCACCCACGCCGGCACCGTGCCCCACGCGGAGCTGATCGGGCGCGACGAAGGGATCCTCGTCCGCACGTCCCACGGCTCCCGGCTCCGGGCCGTCCGCCCGACGCTGCGCGACTACATCCTCAAGATGCCCCGCGGCGCCCAGGTCATCTACCCGAAGGACATCGGGCCGATCCTCGTGCTGGCCGACATCTTCCCCGGCGCCCGCCTCCTCGAGGCCGGGGTCGGGTCCGGCGCGCTGTCGATGGCGCTGCTCCGGGCCGTGGGCCCCGACGGCGGGGTCGTCGGCTACGAGCTGCGCGACGACTTCGCCTCCCGCGCCATCAAGAACGTCGAGTCCTTCCTCGGGCCCGGCCAGCCCTACCGGGTCGAGATCCGCGACGTCTACGAGGGCATCGACGAGGTCGGCCTCGACCGGATCGTCCTCGACCTCCCCGAACCGTGGCGGGTGGTCAAGCACGCCACGCAGGCCCTGCGGCCCGGCGGGATCCTCGTTTCCTACGTGCCGACGGTCGGTCAGGTCGCCCGTCTGCGGGAGGAGCTCGACGGCTCCCCCTTCGGTCTGGCCGAGACGATGGAGGTGCTGCAGCGGACCTGGCACGTCGAGGGCCAATCCGTCCGGCCCGACCATCGCATGGTCGGCCACACCGGGTTCCTCACCGCAGCCCGGCTGCTCGACCCCGACCTCGGACCGCCTCTTTGAACCTGCTCGACCTGCTGATCATCGTCACCGCCGGGGCCGCCGCCTACGGCGGCTACCGCCTGGGTTTCCTGGCCCGCATCTTCTCCTGGGCCGGCCTCGCCATCGGCGCCCTCGTGGCCGACCGGTTCCTGCCCGACGTCGTGGCCTTCTTCTCCTCGTCCGACCCGCAGATCCGCCTCATCGCCGCCATCTCGTTCCTGGTCGGCGCCTCGATGCTCGGTCAGGGCATCGGGCTGGCCGTCGGGAGCCTGCTCCATGCCGCCCTCCCCCTCGGCACCGGGCTGCGCCAGGGGGACCGGGTCGCCGGTTCGGCGCTCGGGGTCATCGGCGTCCTGGCCGCCGTGTGGGTCCTCACCCCGGCGCTGGCCGCCGTGCCGGGCTGGCCGGCCGAGGCGACCCGGGGTTCGGCGATCGCCCACCTCGTGGAGGACGTCGCCCCCGCCCCGCCCGAGACCATGCAGGCCCTGCGCCGCTTCGTGCAGGACGGCACCTTCCCCGCCGTCTTCAACGAGCTGCGCCGCTCACCGGACCCGGGTCCGCCCCCGATCGAGGGCCTGGCGCCCGAAGTCCACCAGCGGGTCGTGCAGTCGACGGTGAAGGTGACCGGCGAAGCCTGCCGGCGCATCCAGGAGGGCAGCGGGTTCGTGGTCATGCCCGGTGTCGTGGTCACCAACGCCCACGTGGTGGCGGGGGAGAAGGCCCCCCGGGTCGAACCGTTCCAGGGCAAGTCCCTCGCCGCCACGGTGGTGCTCTTCGACCCCAACCGCGACCTGGCGCTCCTGCGGGTACCCGGCCTCACGGAGCAGCCCCTGCGGGTCGACACCGCCAAGGAAGGTCAGCTCGGCGCCGTCTACGGCCACCCCGGCGGCGGCGACCTGCGGGCTGCCCCGGCCAAGATCAGCCAGGAGCTCATCGCCGTCGGGCGCGACATCTACGACCGCAGCGACACCCGCCGCCACATCTTCGTGCTGGCCTCCAACCTGCGCCCCGGGGACTCCGGCGCGGCGCTGGTCGACAAGGCCGGCGACGTCGTCGGCGTGGCCTTCGCCATCGCCCCGGACAAGCCCGGTGTGAGCTACGCCCTCACCGACAAGGAGCTCCGCCCGGTCCTCACCGCGCCGGGCACCACCGCCGTCTCGACCGGCGGCTGTCTAGATACTTGAGTCAGCGGTCCTTGTAGTTGGGGACGCCGTCGCCGTCGGCGTCGGCGGTGCCCTCCTGCTGGTCGGGCACCATGTCGCCGTCGCTGTCCCGGTCGAGGTAGTCGGGCGTGCCCGACGCGTCGGTGTCGTTCGTTCCCTCGTTGGCGTCCGGGATGCTGTCGCCGTCGCTGTCGGTGTCGACGAAGTTGCGGTAGCCGTCACCGTCGGTGTCGAGCGTCCCCTCGACCTGGTCGGGGATGCCGTCGCCGTCGCTGTCGAGGTCCCGGAAGTTGGGGATCTTGTCGCCGTCGGGATCGGCCGTGCCCTCGATCCGGTCGGGGAGCCCGTCACCGTCGCTGTCGACGGAGACCCGGTCGGGCTTGCCGTCGCCGTTGGTGTCGACGATCCCCTCGACGAAGTCGGGGATGGCGTCCCGGTCACCGTCGACGTCGACGTAGTTCGGCGAGCCGTCGGAGTCGGCGTCGCCCGCGCCCTCGACCTTGTCGGGCAGCTCGTCCTCGTCGCTGTCGGTGTCGAAGCAGTCCCGCTTGCCGTCACCGTCGGTGTCGGAGACGCCCTCGACCCGGTCGGGGATGTCGTCCCCGTCGCTGTCGGCGTCGAGGTAGTTGCTCACGCCGTCGGTGTCGAAGTCGGCCACGCCCTCGGCGGCGTCGGCGATGCCGTCACCGTCGCTGTCCGGGTCGTCGGAGTTGGCCACGCCGTCGCCGTCCGCGTCGTTGCTGCTCTCGATCACGTCGAGGATGCCGTCACCGTCGTCGTCGGGGTCGGCCAGGTTCGGGATCCCGTCGCCGTCGGCGTCCGTCACGCCCTGTTCCTTGTCGCCCACGCCGTTGGCGTCGCTGTCGTCGTCCTGGAAGTTGGGCTTCCCGTCCTTGTCGGGATCGGTATTGCCCTCGACGGTGTCGGGAATGCTGTCGGCGTCGCTGTCGCGGTCCTGGTAGTCAGGGGCGCCGTCACCGTCGGTGTCGACCGGGTGCTTCGGGTCGGGCCCCGATTCGCTCGAGTCGGGGATCAGGTCGCCGTCGCTGTCGTGGTCCCGGAAGTCGGGAAGGCCGCCGCCGAACGTGTCGACCGGAGCGTTCGGGTTCGGCCCGGCCTCGATCGCGTCAGGGATGTCGTCGTTGTCGCTGTCGAGGTCCCGGAAGTCGGGGACGGAGTCGAAGTCGGTGTCGATGTTGCCGTCGATCCCGTCGGGGATCCCGTCGTTGTCGCTGTCGTGGTCCTTGTAGTCCTGCGTCCCGTCGTTGTCGCTGTCGACCGGCGGGGCGGGTTCGACGAAGTTGACTTCCTCGTCGTCGGGCACGCCGTCGTCGTCGCGGTCGATGTCGAACCAGGTCCTGATGACGGGCGGGGCCTCCACGACATCGGGGATCGTGTCGTTGTCGCTGTCGAAATCGCGGTAGTCAGGAGTCCCGTCGCCGTCGGTGTCGGCCGGGGCGGCCGGGTTCGGGCCGGCTTCGATGGTGTCGCGCATCCGGTCACCGTCGGTGTCGATGTCGCGGTAGGCCGGGAAGCCGTCGGCGTCGATGTCGGCGGTGCCTTCGACGGCATCAGGGACGGCGTCGTTGTCCGAGTCGCCGTCGACGTAGTCGGGCGCACCGTCCTTGTCGGAGTCGACCGGGGTCGCCGTCTCGATCCCCGCCTCGACCGAGTCGGGCATCGCGTCGTTGTCGCTGTCGAGGTCGATGCGGTTGGGTGCGCCGTCGTGGTCGACGTCGGCGTTGCCCTCCACCCCGTCGGGGATCCCGTCGTTGTCGCTGTCCACGTCGCTGTCGTTGGCGATCCCGTCGTGGTCGACATCGGCGGTGCCTTCGATGACGTCGGCGATCCCGTCGCCGTCACGGTCACCGCCGGCTGACGCCATCGGCGCGCGCACACCGAAGGCGCTACCGATGAGGAGCAGCACGGAGAGCAGCGTCAGTAGCTTCCAACGACGTGTGGCCACGAGGGGTCCTCCCACCGACTTCTCTATCCCAGAGAACGTCGACCTAAGCCGACGAACCCCGGCCCTGGGGTCGAAGCTGAATTCTCGCAGACTTCGTCGCGTCAGGAAACCTGGCCTCAGCGCTCTCTCGGCGACGACGTCGCGACCGGCCGGAGAAATGCCAGAGGCCCGGTCACTCCTCCCTCCGGGGAGAGACCGGACCTCTAGATCAAGCTACGTCCGACCGTGGTGCGGGACGTGATTTCGAAATCACGTCCTCGCTGCCGTCGGGCTCCTAGCCGGCGTGGCCAGGGCCACCGTTACCCGTACCGCACAGCGCAGGCTGAACAGCGGCGGGGTAAACGGCGAAGCAGGCCTCTTCGGGCAGCACCCCATTGGTCCTCTGGGGTGCAGCGAATGCGCTGGAGGCGGGAACAGCGAGTACGGCGGTAGCAGCAACCATTAGTGCGAAGCGCTTCAGCATCGCCCAGCTCCTTGTAGGTGTTAGCGGCAATGAGCTTGCAGGAAAAAAGGTTAACAGCGTTTTGACCCGGACAACAGGCAAGCCCTGTCAGGACTTGGTGTCGTGCGTGTCGTTCACGCTGTCAACCGCCGCCGTCGCATTCTTGAACTCCTTGGCAGATTCGCCGAGGCTCCGAGCCAGCTTGGGCAGCTTCGCGGCGCCGAAGAGAAGCATGACGATGGCGAGGATGATGATGAGTTCGGTCGGTCCCAGATTCAAAGCACTGCCTCCACACCGTAGTGGCCAAGTGTGCCGCCCGGAAATTCCGGGCGGCACACCGGCTTACGGCTTGGCTTTCTAGTAGGTCGCCCTACTAGCCGTTGGTCGTGCCCCAGGCAGAGCCCGAGACAGGCGCAGCGGCCTTGTAGGACTTGTTGTACTTACCGGCCGCGACGTCCTTGATGGCGGAACGGATGCGGAAGTACGTACCGCACCGGCACAGGTTCCCGCCCATCGCCTCGTCGATGTCGGCGTCCGTCGGGTGAGGGTTCTGGTTGAGCAGCGACACGGCCTGCATGATCTGGCCGGCCTGGCAGTAACCGCACTGCGCCACGTCGTTGTCGACCCACGCCTGCTGCACGGGGTGCAGCTCGCCGTTCTTGGCCAGACCGTCGATCGTGGTCACGTCCTTGCCAGCAATGCTGCTGACAGGCGTGATGCACGTACGCCGGGCCACACCGTCGATGTGGCTCGTGCACGCACCGCACAGACCCATGCCACAGCCGTACTTCAGGCCGTGAACGTGGAGGCGGTCACGCAGCACCCAGAGGAGTTCCTCGTCGTTGTCGGCGTCGACTGAGACCGGGTTGCCATTGAGGTTGAAAGTGATCATCGGCATCTCAATCAGGCTCCGTACTCGTTGAGCGGGAAGTTACGCGGCTGCTTGCCTGTAGCACGCGCCCAGGCGTTGGCAGCGGCGGAGGAGGCGGCCGGAACACCCAGCTCGCCAACGCCGCCCGGCAGCACGTTGCTGCTCGGCAGGATCGACAGCGTCATCTCCGGAGCGGAGTCGAACATCCGCGACCACTTGTAGTCGTGGAAGTTGTTCTCCCGGGTGGCACCGTTGTCCACGTGGAGGCCGGCCCGGAACACCAGGGCGAAGCCGTCCATCGCCTGACCGAACAGGCTGCCTTCCGTGCCCTTCGGGTTGACGCAGAAGCCGTTGTCAACCGCGATGTGGCACGCCTGCATCCGCGGCTCCTTGCCCCGGGTGTCGACGGTCATGACATAGGCAGTGATCGACTTGTACTCGTCGTGCATACCGATGCCCTGGGCAACGCCGGCGGGGAGCTTCTGGCCCCACTTGGCGTCCTCAGCGGCCTTGGCGAGCACGGCACGGTGACGATCGCTGTCCAGCATTTCCATCCGGTAGTCCAGCGGGTCCTTGCCAGCGGCGTTGGCGAGTTCATCGATCATGATCTCGTCGACCGAGTGGACCTGACCGGAGTACACAACCCGCCATGCGGCGGTGGGCTTGGCCAGCAGGCGCTGCTTCAGCGTGATGGCCGTCGGGCCCGTCTTGTAGATGAGCTTCTGCGTGTGAGCGAAGAAGTACTGGCAGGCACCTTCGTTGTTGTACTCGGTGATGTAGCCAGTAACGACGTCGCCGAGGCCGTGGCGGAGGTCCATCTCCGGGCAGGCCATGCGGTGCTCGTAGCTCACAACGTCGCCGCCGGTAACCGTGGCCTTGACGTGGTGGATGGAGACCGGCCGGCAACGACCGTGCTTGATGCCTTCCTCACGCAGCCACTGCAGCTTGAGGGGCTTGCCAACCCGCTGGGAGGCCTGGGCTACCTGGACGTCCTGGTCGTGGAACAGGTGACGACCGAAAGCACCGCCCACCGGCACGCAGTGGTAGGTGACGTCCTCGAGCTTGATGCCCAGGGTCTCGGCGAGCTGACGCTGGAGGGTCGGCGGGATCTGCGCGCCGCCCCAACCTTCGTACTTCCCACCCTCGAACTTACCGCAGGCGCTGTTCTCCTCCATGGGAGCGTGGGGCACGTACGGCCACCGGAAGGTGGCTTCCACGCCCTCGCCCGGCGAGGTCACCTTGTCGATGATCCCGTTGAGGAGGTCGTCGATCTGGGCGTCCGACAGCTGGTCCATCGGGCCTGCGCTCCACTTGATCTTGAGCGCGTTCTTGGCCTTCTTGGCGATCCCGAAGGTCTCAGCCGTGACGATGACGGCTTCGGGGATCAGGTAGTCGGGCATACCAGGGACGTGGGTGATGGCGATGACGCCCTTCATGGCCTTGGCGGCCGAGTCGTCGATCGACACCACGGACGCGCCGTGGGTGGCGGCCAGAGCCGCAACCGAAGGCAGGAACTCGTCCGACTTGAAGAGGTCCATCGGGTACGGGTAGGTGCCCTGGACGATCTTCTCGATGCCGTACTTGTTACGGGGCTTGCCGATGATCTTGTACTCGCTGGCCTTCTTCATCGCCGCAGGCTTTGCCAAGGGGAGCTTGGCGGCCTCTTCGGTCAGCGAGCCGTAGGACAGCTTCTGGCCGTCGGTGGAGATGACGTAGCCGTTCTCAGTGCGGAGGCGGCTGACCGGAATGCCGAGTCGGTTCGACGCGGCGGCCATCAGCTGGCCCTTCATCTGAGCGGTGATGACCCGAGCCGGGTCCCACATCACACGGGTGTTGTGCGAGCCACCGGTGATCTGGGCGGCGCCGCGCTTCTGCTCGGCCGGCGAGCAGATGACATCCATGCTCTCGAAGGGGACGTCGAGGCCGTCGGCCACGAGCATGCCCATCATCGTCAAGAAGCCCTGGCCGACCTCCATCTTCGGCCCCTCGAGGTAAACCCGGTTGTCGGGCTTGATCTCGATCTTGAGGTCGTAAATGGTGGGCTGCTGGGACGCCACGAAGATGTCCGTGAAGTCCTGCTGGTCGGGGAGCTCATCCGTCTTCGTCGGGAAGGCGCCAGCGCCATCCGCGAACCCGAGCTTGGCGGCCATCGCCAGGGTCGGCCCTGCTATCAAAAACCCCTTGAGGACTGTTCGACGCTCAATGGGAGTGTCAAGAGCTGACATACAGGCTTCCCTCCAAGTGATTCGTTGGCGTTGCCTTGACGACCCAGTTGTTCCAGGCGTAGGGTCAACTAGTATCAAAGCAACTAGTGAGGTTCTGGCTGGCCGACTTCACCAGCACTCGTTGGTCCGATGGTTGTGGTGCAGCCTGCCGAGGTCGTAGAGGGTGTTGCGTCCGATGGCACCTCTACGACTCGTAATCACCCATTACGGGTGCTCCCTGGGGAACCGGAAGGATCTTCCGATCACCTCCCCCGTGACCCTCATGACGCCTGGAGAAGCGCGTCAACCGTGCCCGGTCCCCCCCGGCCGACCCCTTTTTTCAGACGAGGTCGAGCCACCTGGGCCCCCGTTCGGGGCCACTCGGACAAATGTAGCGCTTTGGGACACCCCATATGCAACAGGTATCTTTCGGGCGTGCGATAAATGGTCTCAGGTCGACGACGAGCGGTTGACGCCCGAGGCGCGAACCCGCCCGCCTCCCGGGATTTCCAGCTCTTTCCGCTGGTCAGGGGCGGTTGAGAGAGGCCCACGGGTAGTCACTTAGGCACTTCCCCCCGCCGCTCCCCGGGGTCCGAAAAGCCGACGAAGTCCCTCAGAAATAGAGGGAATTAGAGCGCGCTGAGACTCGATCAGGGCTTCGAAGCGAGGAGCTTCCCGGCGATCGCCGCGAGGAGAAGGGTCGACACCGCAGCGAAGGCGATGCCGATCGGACTGCTCTTCTCGTCCTTCTTCTCTGCCGCTTCCTCGCTGCCGTGGTCGGCGGCCGGTTCGCCCGCCGATCCGGCGGTGGCCGCTCCGGAGGAGTTCCCGGCGTTCTCGGACGCGCTCGTCGGCGTGACCGAGGCCGCCTGGGTCGTCGAGGTCACGCCGCCGGCGGCGGGGGCCGTGGTGGTCGTCGTCGACTGCCCGGAGGCGGCCGCTCCCGGCCGGGTCGTCGTCGTGGTGCCTCCGGCCGGCGCCGGAGCAGTCGAGGTCGTCGTGGCCCCGGGTGCGGGCGTTGTCGTGGGCGTCGTGGCCGCCGTGGTGTTCGTGGCACCGCCACCGGCGCCGGTGACGTGGACGACGCCCTTCATGCCGGCGTCTTTGTGCGGCGAGCAGAAGTACGTGAAGTCGCCCGGGGTCGAGAAGGTGAAGCTGAACTCCCCGCCCCGGTCGATCAGACCCTTGGAGTCGAACGAACCGTTGTCGGCCGTGACGTCGTGCTGGACGTAGCCGTCGTTGTGCCAGACGACCTTCGTCCCGGCGGCCACGGTGATCTCGGACGGGTCGAACTTCAACTGGTCGTTCATGACGACACGGCCGTCGGCGGCGCGGACCTCGCCGGGGACTCCGAGCACCATTCCGGCTCCGGCGAGTACACCGACGAGGGCCGCGGCCGACCACATTCCCTTGCGCATCCAGTTCTCCCCTGAACGTTGGCTCTGGGCGGTGACCCATTATCACCGACCGTGCGCGGGGCGGCTCAAGCCGGGGAATGTCACCCGAGGGTGACATGTAGTCGCAGGTGGACTACCTTCCGGCGCCATGACCCGATGGCGGCAGCGGCCCCCGCTGCTGGCGGTGGCCGCCGGCACGATGGCGGCGCTCTTCTTCGTCCTGCCGCTGGCCGGGCTCCTGTGGCGGGCGCCCTGGCGTTCGGTCGCGTCGGACCTCGGCCACCCGGACGTCCGCAAGGCGCTGCAACTCTCACTGGAGGCGTCGCTGTCCGCCACCGTGCTGTGCCTGGTGCTCGGCCTGCCGCTGGCCTGGGTCCTCGCCCGGATGGAGTTCCCCGGCCGTCGCCTGTTGCGGGCGCTCACCGTGCTGCCGATGGTGCTGCCGCCGGTCGTGGGCGGCATCGCCCTCATCTACGCCTTCGGCCGGAAGGGGATCGTCGGGCAGTACCTCGACCGCTGGTTCGGGATCGTGTTCCCCTTCACGACCAAGGGGGCCATCCTGGCCGAGGCCTTCGTGGCCATGCCCTTCCTCGTGATCACGGCCGAGGCGGCCTTCCGGTCGCTCGACCGCAGCTTCGAGGACGCCGCCCGTACCCTCGGCGCCAGCCGGTGGACGGTGTTCCGCCGGGTGACGCTGCCGCTGGCCGGGCCGGCGCTCGGGGCGGGCGCCGTGCTGTGCTGGGCCCGGGCGCTGGGCGAGTTCGGCGCCACCATCACGTTCGCCGGCAACTTCCCCGGGACGACGCAGACGATGCCGCTGGCGGTGTACCTGTCGCTCGAGTCGAACCATCCGGAGACGGGCATCGTGCTGAGCCTCGTGCTGCTCCTCGTGTCGCTGGTCGTCCTCGTCGGTCTCCGGGACCGGTGGCTGGGGGTGTCCTGACCTGACTGTCGGGGAGCGGGGGCTGAGCGCCAGGGTCCGCGTCCAGCTCGGGACCCTCGACCTCGACGTCGAACTCGGGGTTCCGCCGGGCCGGATCGTCGGGTTGCTGGGTCCGAACGGCGCCGGCAAGACGACGCTGCTGCGGGTGCTGGCCGGGCTGTTGCGGCCGGACCAGGGCCGGGTGGTGCTCGACGGGCGGGTCCTCGACGACACCGCGGCGGGGGAGCACGTCCCGCCGGAGGAGCGGCCGGTCGGCGTCGTCTTCCAGAACTACCTCCTCTTCCCGCACCTCTCGGCGCTCGAGAACGTGGCCTTCGGGCTCCGCAGCCGCGGCGTGCCGAAAGCCGAGGCGCGGGCCCGGGCCGCCGAGTGGCTCGAACGGGTGGGCCTGGCGGAGTACCGCGCCGCCAAGCCGAAGCAGCTCTCGGGCGGCCAGTCGCAGCGGATCGCGCTCGCCCGGGCGATGGCCACCGAACCCCGCCTCCTCCTGCTCGACGAACCGCTGGCCGCCCTCGACGCGAGCACCCGGCTCGAGACGCGCCGGGAGCTCCGCCGCCACCTCGACGGATACGACGGCGTCCGCCTGCTCGTGACCCACGACCCCGTCGAGGCGATCGCGCTGGCCGAGCGGCTGATCGTGCTGGAGGGCGGCCGGATCTCCCAGGTCGGAACGCCGCAGGAGATCTCGGAGCAGCCGCGGTCGAAGTACGTCGCCGATCTCGTCGGCGTGAACCTCTACCGGGGACGGGCCGTCGGAGACGAGGTCCACATCGGGACAACCGGCCGGCTGGTGGCCCCGGGCGCCGGGCGGGGCGAGGTGTTCGCCGTCGTCCACCCCCACGCCGTCGCGCTCTACCGCGAGCCGCCGGGCGGGACGCCCCGCAACGTGTGGCAGGGGACCGCCGAAGCACTCGACCTGGAAGGCGAGCGGGTGCGGGTGCGCGTCGGGGGACCGCTGCCGATCGTCGCCGAGGTCACGCCCAGCGCGGTGGCCGATCTGCGGCTCGGCGACGGCGGAACCGTGTGGGTGTCGGTGAAGGCCACGGAGGTCGTGGTGTACCCGGTGTAACTTTCACGGTCTTGAATCCGACCGAGGGCCCCGGCCTGTCGCTGACCGAATGGGTTGTTCTGGCGTTGCTTTCGGAAGCGCCGTCGCACGGATTCGCGGTGGCCCGCACCCTGTCCCGGGCGACTCCGCTCGGCGAGGTGTGGACGGTGCCGCGGCCGCTCGTCTACCGCGCCCTCGGCCGGCTGGAGGAACAGGGCTTCATCGTCGAGGCGGGAGAGGAGCCCGGCGACCCGGGGCCGCGGCGGATGGTGTACGAGGCGACGGGCAAGGGGCGCAAGGCCGTCGCCACCTGGCGCGGCGAGCCCGTCCGCCATCTGCGCGATGTCCGCAGCGCCCTGCTGGCCAAGGTGCTGTTGCGGCAGCGGGCGGGGGAGCCCCTCGGGCCGCTGGTGGTGGAGCAGCGCAAGGTCTTCGCCCCGCTCTTCGAGCGTCTCGCCGAGCAGTTCGGCGACCCGGGGACCGACCATGTGGTGGCGTCGTGGCGGTACGAGTCGTCGCAGGCGGTGGCCCGCCTGCTCGACCACCTCGAGGGGCTGGACAGCCGCTCGAGCTAGGACGAATGGATGATGGTGCCGACGTGCTCGCCCCGCAGGGCGCGGAGCACGTTGCCGGGCACCAGACCGTTGACGATCTGGATCTGGTCGAGGTGCTTGGCGGCGTCCATCACTTCGAGCAGGGTGCGGTCGAAGGGCAGGGTCGCGAACCCTGTCCGGAGCTCCGAGGCCGAGATCTCGGAGATGAACTCGGGCGTCGCGCCGCCGGGGTTGTTCGGATCGACGGTGTAGAGGCCGTCGACGTCCTCCACCAGGGTGAGGCGCTGGGCGCCGATCTCGTCGGCGATGAGGAAGGCACCGGTGTCGGCCCGGTGCGGTGGGATGCGGCCGATGGGGGGCGGGAACTCGTGGTGGTGGTAGGGCGGGAACGCGCTGCCGACGACGGCCCGGCTGGCGGCCAGGTGGATCGAGAGCTGGTTGGCGATGGTCGGGTGCTCGATGTAGGAGACGCCCTCGTTGGCCAGCAGGGCGGCGAGGAGGTGGCCGTTCTGGCCCGCTTCCTTGGCGGCGAGGCTGGCCAGGGCGCCGGTGGGCAGGCCGAGATCGAGGCCGACGCTGTAGACGTGCCGGGCGCGGATGCCGGCGCCGGTGAGGATGAGCATGCGGTGCTCGGGGAGGGCCCGCCGCAGTTCGTCGGCCAGCGGGAGGATCGCCTCCCGGCCGCGGTCCATGATCGAGCGCCCCCCGATCTTGACGACGTTCAGCCAGGGGAGGAGCCGGATCGGCGGCCGGTCGGTCACGGGCCGGGTCAGGTCGCGGTCGAGCAGCGTCTGGCGGGCCAGCGACGACGGGACGTGCTTGGTGTTCGAGCCGGTGTCGGACATCGTTGACGCTCCTCAGTCGGCGGAGATGATCGTGCCGACGTGCTCGCCGGCCAGGGCCCGGGTGAGGTTGCCGGGCTTGAGCCCGTTGATGATCTGGACGGACCGGACATGCCGAGCCGACTTCAGGAGATCCAGCACCGGGAACTCGATCACGGCGTCGTGGAGGTTCATGGCCTGCATCTCGTCGACGGTGATCCGGGGAATGAACTCGGCGTCGGGCTTCGTCTTGGGGTTCCCGCTGTAGAGCCCGTCCTCGTCCTTCACGTAGATCATGGCCTTGCAGCCGAATGTCTCGGCGAGGAGGAAGCAGCCGGCGTCGGTGCGGTAGGGCGGGATCAGGCCCTCGGCCGGCACGCGCATCCACATCTGGTAGGGCGGCATGCCGCCGAAGATCACGGCCCGGACCTCCGACAGGTACAGCGGCACGGCCGAGAGCCCGGCACCCTCCACGGTCGAGATGCCGTGCTGGGCCATCAGGTGACCGAGCATGGCGGCGTTCTGGCCGGCGACCGAGGAACCGATCTCGGTCATGATGCCGGTGGGGAGGCCGAGGTCGGCGGCGATGGAGTAGAGATGCCGGGCCCGGGTGCCGGCCCCGGTGCCGATCAGGAGCTGGTGATCCTTGCGGGCCTCGAGGAGCTCCTCGACCAGGGGGTAGACGGCGGAACGGCCCCGGTCGATCACGCTCTGCCCGCCGATCTTCACCACGGTGGCGTCCGGGAGGATGCGGAAGTCCGCAGCGGTGTCGGTGGCCCGGAGGAGCTCCTCATCGGTGAGGGAGCGCTCCATCAGGAGCGCCTCGAGGTCCGACGTCTCGTTCGGCATTGACACCCCTTCGGTCGGCAAATCCGGGACACGCTAGCGCGCTGCGTTCCCGGGGCCGGACGGCCTCCATAATGAAGGCGATGCGTCGACCGGTATGGCCGTTCCTGGGAGTGCTGGCGATCGTGGCGGGTTTCGTGACCTTCGGGTCATCCGTCCCCGCTCCGGCCGCCGAGGGTGGGCGCGTCCTCATCGTCGACAACGAGCCGGACCTGACGAGGTGGCATTTCGATCCGGCCGAGATCACCGTGGCGCCCGGAGCGACGGTGGTCTGGCTCAACCAGGGGACCCAGGAGCACACGGTCACCGCCGACGACAACTCGTTCGACTCGGGCTACAAGAAGACGGGCGCCACCTTCCAGCGGGCCTTCCCCCGGGCCGGAAGGTACAACTACCACTGCGCTCCGCATCCCTGGATGAAGGGGACGGTCGTGGTCGCCGCCGGCGCGCCTTCCACCACCACGGCCGCCGGGACGGCCGAGACGACGACGTCCACGACCGCCGCGGCGGTCTCGAGCACGACGTTTCCGGCGCTGGCGGCGCCCGGGGCGCCTCCGGCCGGGGAGACCTCCACCTCGGCGGCGTCCGACGCCACGACGACGACCGGGCCGGCGGCGGGCGACGAGACGTCGGCGGCCCCGGCGTCCTCCCGGCGCAAGTCCGGGGGCCACGTGGCCGGCACGCTCGCCATCGTGCTGCTCCCGACGCTGGGCGCCCTGGCTGTCGGGGCGAAGCTGCGACGCTCGAGGTCGTGAGCCGCCCGCGTGGTGGAAAGGGGTCACCACGGGGCAGACTTGTGGCAACTGGATATGGGGAGTGTCTTGTGAAGCGCTTCATTGCAGGGTTGGGTGTTCTGGGGATGGCGGTGCTGGGCTTCATGCCGACCGCCGGCGCGGTGGGGTACGGGGCGTGCACGATCATCGGCACGATCTCGTTCTCGTCGCAGACGGCGAGCACGGGGACGTGGGCCATCGGCCCCGCCACCCTCGACTGCCAGGGGATCGTGGGCAAGCGCGCCCGCATCACCGGGCGCGGCCCGCTCAGCGGAACCGGCACCTATGACGCCCTCGCGCCGGTGTCCTGCCTGCCCCAGAAGGGAACCGGCAAGATCAGCTATGCCATTCCGACCGCGAGCGGCGTGATCCGCGTCGACGAAGCCGTGAACGACGCCGTGGCCGGTGCGGGTGTCATCGACACGCCCACACTGCACGGCACCTTCCAGGTGCTGCCGCCGTACGACGGCGACTGCGTGACGAAGCCGCTGAAGCGGGCGAGCTTCGTGGCGCAGGTCGTGCTCTACCGCTACCCCCGCGAGTTCCCGCCGAGCGCGCCGCCGGGGCCGGGTACCTGATCGCCCCCCTCGGCTGACTCGTCCGGCCCGGCCGGTTCGGGCTCCGGTTCCTGGATGTCGCAGGCCCGGTGGATGGCTTCGAGCAGCGGGCTGTCGGCGGGGAAGCGGAACTGATAGGCCCGCGTGATGTCGGGCAGGTCGGCGGGGTGATGTGCCCGCAGCACGCCGACGACCAGCATTCCGTGGCCGCGAGCCTCCTCCGGCGGTTCGAGGTTCAGCGCGGTGACGTCGCTCGTCTTGATGATGACCGAGAAGCCCGTGACGATGCTGAAGACGATGTGCCGGGTCGTGACCCGCATGAACGCCTTGTCGTAGGGCTTCGTCAGCAGAGGCGCGGCCGCCAGCTCCTCCGCCCCCTCCTCTTCGACGTCGGCCAGCAGTGACGTCGTCAGTTCCGCCAGCTGCGCCACCTCCGGATCCTGCGGGGGCGGCGCCTCCTCCTTGGCGGCGTCCGCGGCCGGATCCGACCGGCGCAGCAACCTCATGAAACCCCGACGATCGACGTCACCCATGGCCATGTCCCCCTTGGATCTCAGGCCATTTTAACGGTGCGCTCGGCGGCCACGGAGAGCTCCTCCCTGGCCCAGGAAGCGGCGTCATGGGCCAGGGCCGGGTTGAAGCCGGCCGTCCCCAGGGCCCGTTCGACCTCGGCCGCACCGTCGCCCAGGCCGAAGAGCAGGAGCGCCGTGCGCCGGGCGTTGCGGCGAGCGGCGGCCAGCGGGGTCTCCGCGAGATGGGCCCGCACCGAGGCGTCGTGCTCCTCCGCCACGGTGGGCGGGAGGCGCCGGATGTGGCGCCGGTTGATCGGCGGGACACACCGGCGGACGGCCAGCGTTCCGGCCCCGTCGTCGGCGGCGAGGTCGAACTGGACGATGCGGCTCAGGCTGCGGCCGAGCGGCGAGTTCGGGCCGTGGCGCTCGCCGAGCCCGAGGCAGCGTGACGTCTCGGCCAGGTCGAGGATGAAGCCGGCGGGGGACCGGTCGAAGCGGTGGGCGACGAGGCGGATCAGCAGCAGGGCAGTCGGACCCAGGGTCGGCAGCCAGAACCGCTCCGCGTAGGGCGCCCGGGGGTCGTAGCCCAGGGTGTCGACGACGGGATCGGACCAGGGGAGGATGCGGACGGTCTCGCTCACGGGACCTCCATCGAGTCAGAGCCGGCCCCCCAGCGAGGCAGGCGTCCCGAGCGGCGCATCGTAGGGACGGCGCGGCGCCGCCGCCAGGCAATTACCGCTGTTGCTGGAGTGGCGCAGGTACAAGTTGAGAAAACTGAACGCCCGCTGATTGACACTCTGATCAGGCCGTTCGTATACTCCGTCAGCGCTCACGCACATAGGCGAATTTGGTGCCGCCCTATTGAGGTGAAGAGCGCACTGGGGAGGGGAATTTTCCATGTCGTCCCGGCGCGCCGTTGGCGCCCTTCTCATCGGCGCGATCGCGTGTTCCGGCTGCGCCAGGACCGCCACGGTCGCCGCCTCCCGCAAGGAGCCCTTCAAGCTCGAAAAGATCGAAGGGACCGAACGCAAACGCGTGCGGCTCGAGCCGAGAGCGGCGGAGCGCCTGCGGCTGGAGACCGCCGCCGTCACCGGGTCGCCGGCGGCCGATGGCGGGCCGGCCCGGATCAAAGTGCCCTATGGCGCTCTGCTCTATGACACCAAGGGCGCCACGTCGGTTTACACCGTTCCCGAGCCTCTGTTGTTCGTCCGTCAGCCGGTCACGGTTGAGTCAATCGACGGCGGCGTCGCGGTCCTGAAGGACGGCCCACCGGTCGGGACGGCGGTGGTGACGGCCGGCGGGTCGGAGCTCACCGGCATCGAGTTCGGCGTCGGCAAGTAATCCAGCAAAGGACGGCGGAGCCAACACCATGATGCGCAGAATCATCAACACCAGCCTGCGGTTCCGGGTCCTCCTGACGGCGGCGGCCGTGGGCGTCCTGTTCCTCGGGCTCACCCAGCTCCCGAAGGCGTCGCAGGACATCTATCCGGAGTTCGCGCCGCCCTACATCGAGGTGCAGACGGAGGCCCTCGGCCTGTCGGCCAACGAGGTCGAGCAGATGATCACCGTCCCCTTGGAAGCCGACCTCCTCAACGGGGTGGCATGGGTCAAGGACATCCGCTCGGAGTCGGTGCCCGGCCTGTCGTCGATCACGCTGATCTTCGAGCCCGGCACCAGCCTCTTCCGGGCCCGCCAGGCCGTCCAGGAGCGGCTCGCCCAGGCCCACGCCCTCCCGAACGTGTCGAAGCCGCCGCAGATGCTGCAGCCGGTGTCGTCGACCAGCCGCACGATGATGATCGGGCTGTCGTCGTCGAAGCTGTCGCTGATCGAGATCTCCCAGCTGGCCCGGTGGACGATCAAGCCCCGGCTGATGGGGGTCGAGGGCGTGGCCAACGTCTCGTCGTTCGGCCAGCGGGAACGCCAGCTCCAGGTCCAGGTCGACCCGAAGCAGCTCCACGACAAGGGCGTCACGCTCCAGGACGTGGTCGAGACGACCGGGAACGCCCTGTGGGTTTCGCCGCTCAGCTACCTCGAGGCGTCGACCCCCGGGACCGGAGGATTCATCGAGACGCCCCGCCAGCGCCTCGGTGTGCGCCACGTCTCGCCGATCGAGAGCGCGGAGGACCTGGCCCAGGTCGCCTTCGGGCCAAAGGACGGCGAGGGCGGCGCCGGTGCGGCGGCGCTCAAGCTCGGCGATGTCGCCAAGGTCGTCGAAGACCACCAGCCGCTCATCGGTGACGCTCAGGTCAACAACGCCACCGGCCTGCTGCTGGTCGTGGAGAAGCTGCGCGACGCCAACACCGTCGACGTGACCCGGGGCGTCGAAGCGGCGCTCGAGTCGCTGCGCCCGGCGCTGCACGACCTGCGGATCGACGCTTCGATCTACCGCCCGGCCGACTACATCAGGCGGGCGTCCGACAACGTCGGCACGGCGACGCTCGCCGGCTTCGCCCTCCTGATCCTCCTGCTGGCGCTGGCCTTCTACCACTGGCGGGCCGCGCTGGTCGCCGCCACCACCGTGCTGGTCTCGCTCGTGGCGGCGGCGCTGGTGCTCGACCTGCGGGGCACGACGTTCAACACGATGACGGTGGCCGGCCTGGCGCTCGCCCTCGGCGTGATCATCGACGACGCCCTCGCCGGCACCGAACGGGTCGTGCGGGCCGTGCGCCAGGGCGGCAACGAGACACCGCTCCTGCCCGCGGTCCTCGGGTCGTTCCTCGAGGTGCGCGGCCCGCTCACGTTCGCGGCCGTCCTCGTGCTGCTGCCGATCGTGCCCGTCTACTTCATGGGCGACCTCTTCGGAGCCTTCGGGAAGCCGCTGGCGACGTCGTACGCCATCGCCGTCCTCGTCTCGACGCTCGTCGCGCTGACCCTCACGCCGGCGCTGTCGGTGCTGCTGCTGTCGAAGGCGGCCCACGCCGGGCGCCAGTCCCCGGTCGTCACCGCCGTGACCCGGCGGTACGACGGGCTCGTCGGACGGCTCCTGCGGGCGCCGTCGAAGGCCTACATCCTCGCCGGGGTGCTGGCGGTGATCGGATTGGTGGCGCTGCCGCAGCTCCGCCAGTCGCGCCTCCCGGGCCTCGAGGAGCGCGACTTCCTGATGGAGGTCGAGGCCGCACCGGGTACGTCGCTGGCCCGCACCAACGCCATCACGTCGGAGATCAGCACCGAGCTGCGGGCGATCCCCGGCGTCCGCAACGTGGCCAGCCACGCCGGCCGGGCCGTCACCGGCGACCAGGTCGTAGGCGTGAACTCCTCGAAGCTGTGGATCAGCCTCGACCCCAAGGCCGACTACGCCCAGACCGTCAAGGCCGTCAAGGGCGTCGCCGCCGCCCACAAGGACCTCGACCTCGACCTGTCGAGCTACACGCAGTCCCGCATCAAGGACTCCAAGGAGGGAGCCGACTCGCCGATCGTCGTGCGGGTCTACGGCAACGAGCGCGACGCCCTCGCCGCCAAGGCGAAGGAGGTCGGCGCCGAGCTCCGCAAGATCAGCGGCCTCACCGACCTCAACGTGGAGCTGCCCGCCGAGGAACCCTCCCTCGAGGTCGAGGTCGACCTCGACCGGGCCAAGGACTTCGGCGTCAAGCCGGGCGACGTCCGCCGGGCCGCCGCCATCCTGCTGTCGGGCATCGACGTCGGCCAGCTGTTCTACGACCAGAAGGTCTTCGACGTCGTGGTGTGGGGCGCGCCGGAGACCCGCCGCGGCACCGACGACGTGAAGAACCTCCTGATCGACACGCCGGGCGGCGGCCTCGTCCGCCTCGAGCAGGTGGCCGACGTGAACGTCGTCTCCGCCCCCGACGTCATCGAACGGGAAGGGGTCTTCCGCCGCATCGACCTGAGCGCCCGGGTCGCCGGCCGCAGCCGGGACGCCGTCGCCGCCGACGTGGAGAAGACGCTCAAGGGCATCGACTTCCCGCTCGAGTACCGGGCCGAGCTGCTCGGCAACTTCGCCGAGAAGCAGGCGGCGGAGCGGCGGCTCCTCGGCCTCGGAGCGTTCGCGGCGCTGGCCGTGCTGCTCCTCCTCCAGTCGGCCTTCGGCAGCTGGCGGGTGGGGGCGGCGCTGTTCCTCACCGTGCCGGTCTCGCTGGTCGGCGGCGTCGCGGCCGCCCTCGCGCTCGGCGGGAGCCTCACCATCGGCGCGGCCGTGGGGCTCCTGACGGTGCTGGGCATCGCCGGCCGCCACGGCATCCTGCTGATCCGCCGCTTCCAGCAGCTCGAACGGCGCGACGGGCTCCCGTTCGGCAGCGAGCTGGTGCGCCGGGGCGCGACCGAGCGGCTGGCGCCCACGCTGCTGTCGACCCTGGCGCTCGCCCTGGCGCTGTCGCCGTTCGCCGTCCTCAGCCACCGGCCGGGCTTCGAGATCCTCCACCCGATGGCCGTCGTCGTCCTCGGCGGGCTCGTGACCTCCACGCTCGTCACCGTGTTCATCCTGCCGGTGCTGTACCTGGCCGTGGCCGGCGGAGCGAGCGCCACCGAACTCGACCTGCGCCTCTTCGAGGAGGAGCTCCTGGCCGACGGCCGGCCGGTCCCGCAGCCGGTGGCCCCCGAGCAGGTGACGGCGTGATGCGCACCATCGTCGCCGCCGCGCTGCGGTTCCGGTTCCTCGTCCTGGCGCTGGCCGGCGCCCTGATGTTCGTCGGTGTCGGCCAGATCAGGAAGATGCCGGTCGACGTCTTCCCCGAGTTCTCACCGCCCAAAGTCGAGATCCAGACGCTGGGGATCGGCCTCACGCCGGAAGAGGTCGAGAACCTCATCACCGTGCCGCTCGAAGAGGTGCTGGCCGGTACGCCCGGGCTCGACGTCATGCGGTCGCGGTCGGTCAACGACCTCTCCGACGTCGTGCTGATCTTCGAGCGGGGCACGAACCTGCTCCACGCCCGCCAGCTCGTCCAGGAGCGGATGGACCAAGTGGCGCCCCACCTGCCGACCTGGGCGGCACCGCCCGTCATGCTGCAGCCGCTGTCGGCCACCAGCCGGACGATGAAGATCGGCATCAGCTCCAAGGAGCTGAACACCATGCAGCAGTCGATGATCGCCTACTGGACGATCCGCCAGAGACTCCTGCGCGTGCCCGGCGTCGCCAACGTGCCCATCTGGGGTGAGCGGATCCAGATGCTCTCGGTGCGGGCCGACCGGGAGAAGATGGCCACCCACGGCGTCGACCTCAACACGGTCATGGAGACGACGGCCGACGCCCTCGACGCCGGCCTGCTGATGTTCAACGAGGGCAACTTCATCGGGACGGGCGGGTTCCTCGAAGGCGCCGACCAGCGGATCAACATCCGCCACAAGCTGACGATCGACTCGGCCGGGGACCTGGCCCAGGTGCCCGTCCGGGGCGCCGGGAACGGCCAGCCGGCGGTCCGCCTGGCCGACGTCGCCAGCGTGGTGGAGGAACCGCCGCTCATGGTCGGCGATGCCGTCATCAACGGCGGTCCCGGCCTGATGCTGATCGTGGAGAAGCTGCCCTGGGCCAACACCCTCGACGTCACCAAGGGCGTCGAGGAGGCCATCGCGGCAATGAAGCCGGGACTCCCCGGGCTCGACATCGACACCACGATCTTCCGGCCGGCGAGCTTCATCGAGACGTCGCTCAAGAACCTGAGCAACGCGCTGCTCCTCGGCTGCCTGCTGATGATCGCCATGCTGTTCCTGTTCCTCTACGAGTGGCGCGTGGCGCTCATCAGCATCGTGGCCATCCCGATGTCGCTGATCGCCGGCGCCATGGTGCTGGCCTGGCGGGGCACGACGATCAACACGATGATCCTGGCCGGGTTCGCCATCGCCCTCGGTGACGTGGTCGACGACGCCATCATCGACATCGAGAATGTCGTCCGGCGCCTGCGCGAGCAACGGCGGGCGGGGATCCACCGGTCGACCGCCGGGGTCATCCTCGAGGCGTCACTCGAGGTCCGCGGCGCCATCGTCTACGCCACGGTCATCGAGGTCGTGGCCGTCATCCCGATCTTCTTCCTCGAAGGCCTGTCGGGCGCCTTCTTCCGGCCGCTCGTCTACTCCTACGCCATCGCCCTCATGGTCTCGATGGGGGTCGCGCTCACGCTGACCCCCGCGCTGGCGCTGATCTTCCTCCGCAACGCCAGGCTGGAGAACCGGGAGTCGCCGGTCGCCACCTGGATGCAGCGGGGCTACGGCTGGGTGCTGGCCCGGGTCGTCCGCCGGCCCCGCTACGCCTTCGCCTCCGTGCTGGCCATGACGCTGATCGGCCTGTCGGTCGTGCCGAACCTCGGCCAGTCGCTGCTGCCCGAGTTCAAGGAGCGCGACTTCCTCATGCACTGGCTGACGAGGCCCGGCACGTCGCTCGACGACGAGGTGCGGATCACGACCGCCGCCGCCAGGGAACTCCAGGCGATTCCGGGGGTGCGGAACTTCGGGGCCCACATCGGCCAGGCGTACCAGTCCGACGAGCCGGTGGGGCCGGAGTTCGGCGAGAACTGGATCAGCGTCGACCCGAAGGCCGACTACGACACGACCCACGCCGCCATCGAAGCGGCCGTCGACGGGTATCCCGGGCTGATCCGCGACGTCCAGACGTATCTCAAGGAACGGATCCGGGAGGTGCTGGCCGGCGCCAGCCACCCGGTGGTCGTGCGCCTGATGGGGCCGGACCTGGCGGTGCTGCGGGCCAAGGCCAAGGAGATCAACGAGGCCATGAGCGGGATCGACGGCATCGGCAAGGTCAAGACCGAGTCGCAGACCGAGATCCCCCAGATCCAGGTGAAGGTCGACCTGGCCAGGGCGCAGGCCTACGGGCTCAAGCCCGGTGACGTCCGCCGGGCCGCCGGCGTGCAGGTGTCGGGGGAGGAGGTCGGCGACATCTTCCGGGACGGCAAGGCCTATGACATCCCGGTGTGGTCACCGCCGGAGGATCGCGACAGCTTCGAGGACGTCAAGAGCCTGCCGATCGACACGCCGAGCGGGCAGGTGGTCAAGCTGAGCGACGTGGCGTCGGTGACGATCAAGGCGTCGCCCAACGTCGTGAAGCACGAGGACGTCACCCGCAAGATCGACATCGAGGCCGAGCCGAAGGAGGGCGGCGACCTCGGGCAGATCACCCGCGACGTCGAGGCGAAGCTGGCCAAGGTCGAACTGCCGAGCGGATACCACACCCAGATGCTCGGCGAGTACCAGGAGCGCCAGGCGGCGAACCGCCGGCTGCAGAGCCTGGCGATCGTGGCGGCGCTCGGGATCTTCTTCCTGCTGCACGCCTCCTACGGCAGCTTCCGGCTGGCCGCGCTGTCCTTCCTCACGCTGCCGATGGCGCTCATCGGCGGTGCGCTGGCCGCCCATCTGAGCGACGGGATCATCTCGCTGGGCTCGATGGTCGGCTTCCTCACCGTCATCGGCATCGTCGCCCGGAACGGCATCATGCTGATCACCCACTATCAGCACCTCGAACACGAGGACGGCATGGCCTTCGGCCCGGAGCTGGTGCTGCGGGGCGCCCGGGAGCGGCTCGTCCCGATCATGATGACGGTGCTGACGACCGGTCTGGCGCTCGTGCCGCTGATCGCCGCCGGTTCGATCCCGGGCCAGGAGATCGAGCATCCGATGGCGGTGGTCATCCTCGGCGGGCTGCTGGCGTCGACGTTCGTCAACCTGTTCGTCGTGCCGTCGCTCTACCTGAAGTTCGCTAAGAGCCGCCGGGCGCTGGCGGCCTAGCATCGGAGGCCATGGCAGAGGAGCTGCACCAGACCGATTCGGGTATCGAGATCCGGCCCGTCTATGTCGCCGGGGATCCGGCCGAAGGGCTCGACGAGCGCCTCGGCCGGCCCGGTTCGGCGCCCTACACCCGGGGCGTGTACGAGGAGATGTACCGGAAGCGGCGCTGGACGATGCGCCAGTACTCCGGCTTCGGCACGGCCGACGAGACGAACCAGCGGTTCCACTACCTCCTCCAGCACGGCCAGACCGGGCTGTCGTGTGCCTTCGACCTGCCGACGCAGATGGGTTACGACTCCGACCATCCCCGGGCCGAGGGCGAGGTCGGCAAGGTCGGCGTGGCGATCGACTCGCTGGAGGACATGGAGCGGCTCCTGGCCGGGCTGCCGCTCGACGAGGTCACGACCTCGATGACCATCAACTCGACGGCGGCCATCCTCCTGCTGCTCTACGAACTCGTGGCCGAGAAGCAGGGCGTGCCGGCCGACAAGATCGGCGGGACGATCCAGAACGACCTGCTGAAGGAGTACATCGCCCGCGGCACGTACATCTACCCGCCCCGGCCCTCGATGAGGCTGATCACCGACATCTTCGCCTACTGCCGGGAGCGCATCCCCCGGTGGAACACGATCTCGATCTCCGGCTACCACATCCGCGAAGCCGGCTCGACGGCCGTCCAGGAGATCGCCTTCACGCTCTCCAACGGCATCGCCTACGTGCAGGCGGCCATCGACGCCGGCCTGTCGGTCGACGAGTTCGCCCCCCGCCTGTCGTTCTTCTTCAACGCCCACAACAACTTCTTCGAAGAGGTGGCCAAGTTCCGGGCCGCCCGGCGCATGTGGTACCGGATCATGACCGAACGCTTCGGAGCGCAGGACGAGCGCTCGAAGCTGCTGCGGTTCCACACCCAGACCGGCGGTTCGACGCTCACCGCCCAGCAGCCGGAGAACAACGTGGCCCGGGTCACGCTCCAGGCGCTGGCCGCGGTGTTCGGCGGCACCCAGTCGCTGCACACCAACAGCTACGACGAGGCCCTCGGCCTGCCGACCGAACGGGCGGCGAAGATCGCCCTGCGGACGCAGCAGATCATCGGGTTCGAGTCGGGGGTCACCGACACCGCCGACCCGCTCGGCGGGTCGTACTTCGTCGAGACGCTGACCGACGAGGTGGAGGCGGCCGCCTGGCGCTACATCGAGAAGATCGACGAGCTGGGCGGGTCGGTGCCGGCCATCGAGGCCGGGTTCATGCAGGACGAGATCGAGCGGGCGTCCTACGACTGGACGAAGGCGGTCGACGACGGCCGCAAGGTCATCGTCAGCGTCAACCGGTTCACCGAGGAGGAGGCCCTGCCGGTCGAGGTGCTGTCGATCGACCCGGCCCTCGAGCGGGGCCAGGCGCAGCGGCTCGCCGACCTGCGGGCCCGGCGCGACGATGCCGGCGTGAAGGCGGCGCTGGAGGACGTGCGCTCGGCGGCCCGGGGGACGCAGAACCTGCTCGTGCCGATGCGGGAGGCGTTGAAGCGCCTGGCGACGCTCGGCGAGGTCAGCAACGTCCTGCGGGAGGAGTTCGGCGAATACCGACCCGGCGGTTAGAGGGGAAGGTTCGGGTTGTCTTCCCGGAGGCCTTCCACGAAGCGGTGGAAGGCGATGTGGTCGGAGGTGATCGACTTCTTCTCGTCGCCCTTCCGGACCACGACCGTGTCGGCGGCCTGCGGGCCGGTGCCGATCGTCGCCCGGATCGGCTCCCAGCCGTCTTCGTAGATCAGACGCCGCAGCTCTTCGAGCTCTGGATCATCTCCCCATCCGGCCATGCGGCAGAGCCTACGGTCATCAGCCGGCGCGGCGCTGTTCGAGCGGGCGGTCGGGCACGGACGGGCGGGCCCGCTCCAGCTCCTGGCGGGCGAGGGCCACGCCACGGCGGCCGATGGCCCGGGTGCGGGAATCGAGGCGCCACGGCCGGCGGTCGCCCCCGTCGATCAGTCGCAGCTGTGTGGTCATGTCAGGAGTATCCCCGGTACCTGTGACAGTTATGACTGTGTGCGGGACCCTGCGACTAACGTGACCGGTGTGCAGTGGGATCACGACAAGCCGAAGACCCGGGTGAAGGAGCAGGAAGAGCAGCTCCGGGAGTACGTCGCCCACCACCTGTACCCGTACTCGCCGTTCTACCGGCGCCGGTTCGACGCCGCCGGGATCGCCCCCCGCAACGTCACCGGCTTCGACGACCTGGCCAAGCTCGAGCCGACCCGCTGGACCGACGTCACCGCCGAACCGGTCGCCTTCGTGCTGCGCCCGACCGAGCGGGCGATCATCCGCTTCGGCGAGCGCAAGCTCGTGGGGGCCATCACGCGGGCGAAGTTCCGCGGCAAGGTGTCGCAGGTCAACCGGGACCTGATCGACCCGGCCTACAAGCCGATCCACTGGCACTTCGACGGCGACGTCCCCGTCGGCTATTCGGCCGAAGACGTCGAGCGGCTCTGCGAGGCGGGCCGGCGGGTGCTCCACCTGGCCGGGCTCACCCGCGACGACGCGATCGTCGACGTGACCCCGCCCGGCCCGTCGCTGGAGTTCTGGCAGGTCGTCGACGGCGCCCGCAGCGCCGGGTTGTCGGCCGTGCATCTCGGGCCCGGCGTGGCCGCCGACCGTGTCGCCGCCGCCGCCCCCACCGTGCTGGCGGGAAAG